>CAAGKR010336691.1_pt1 | contig 11995 bp, 6 predicted proteins | sample 2556971 | NCBI WGS metagenome assembly CAAGKR01 (sample SAMEA5207829, study PRJEB30636) | soil metagenome | biome: forest; feature: boreal; material: soil | place: USA | collected 2011-09 | depth 1 m
CCCCAGGCCTGGCGCCCGAAGCGGGTCTCGGAGTCGAGCTTCTGAAGGACGCGGCTGTTGTCGATGAACTCGCGGGAGCGCGCCGCGTCCGAGGAGAACACGTCGCGCACGTATTCGCGCACCGGTCCCTCTCTCGTGAGCCATTCGTGGATTGGCACGGGAAATCCCATCTTGTCCTGCCGGTTGAAAATCCGATCCGGCAGCTTGGAGCGCATCGCGGTTCGTAGCACGTGTTTCATATTTCCGTTCTCGAACTTTATGTCAGCCGGGATGGTGGCTGCCAACTCGACAATCTGGTGGTCGAGGAATGGCACCCGCGACTCCAGACCGTGGGCCATGCTGACGCGGTCTTCGACCTGGAGCAGCGCGGGCAGCAGCGTCTTGAAATCGAAGTGCGTCATCGAATCGAAGTACGACTCATGTCCCACGTTCGCGCCATGGAAGATGGTCCGAAAGGTTTCCCAGGGGTCGTACTGGCCGAGGGCGGCCCAGTTGATCTCTTCGCCTAGCGACGGGGCTCGATTGATGAGCCGGAAGTACCTGCGGTCGATGTCATCGAAGAGGCCGTCGCGCCAAAACTCTTTGAGCATCGGCTTGTAGTTCCTGAGCGCCACAAGGTTGGGAATGATCGATTCGTACGTGACAACGAACTTTCCTGAATTCATCGAGCCGTCGATCGCGCCCTTGATGCACTGCTCGAAGTACGCGACGAGGTAGCGGGTGTAGCCGCCGAAGATCTCATCACCTCCCTGGCCACCCAAAACCACCTTGCGGTGCTTGGCGGCGAGGGCCGACACCATGTACTGGGGGAACGAGCCCGGACCCGCGACCGGCGAGTCGAGGTGGTAGATGACCTTCTCGATCGTGTTGACGAAGTCCTGGGCGCCAATGTCGATATCCATGAGCTGGAAGCCCTTCCATTCGGCCATCTCGCGCGCATACATGCTCTCGTCGTAAGCAGGGTCGTCGCCGAATCGCCCGGTGAAAGCGAGGAAATCCGATCCTTGTTTCTCGACCGCGAGCGACGCGACGATGCTCGAGTCGAGTCCACCGCTCAGGTACGCGCCCACCGACACATCCGCCCGCAGGTGCAAACCGACTGACTCGGCCATGAGAATCTGGATTGCCGATTCGAAGTAGGCTGCGTCATGGGTGAAGTCGGGTCGGTAGTAGACCTCCCAGTACCGGCTGACCGTAACGCGGCCTTCTCGCACACTGAGCATGTGACCGGGTAGAAGCTCCTTGACGCCTTTGAACAGGGTCTTCCCACCCAGGCAGAACTGAAAGCACAGGTAATCCTTCAACCCTTCGACGTCCGTCTCGACGCTTGGCAGGAACGGGATCAAGGTCTTGATCTCGCTTGCGAAATAGAAAACCCCGTCGACCTCGGTGTAATAGAACGGCTTGATGCCGAAGCGGTCGCGGGCGCAGAAAAGCGTGTTGGTGCGCTCGTCCCACAATGAGAACGCGAACATCCCCCGGAAGTGGTTGACGCAATCCTGGCCCCATTGCTGGTACCCGCGCAGCGCCACTTCCGTATCGGACGTGGTGCGGAACGGGGTGCCGCCGAGCTCCGCGCGGAGTTCGATGTAGTTGTAGATCTCGCCGTTGTAGGAGATCCAGCTGCCCGCCCCATCGGTCATCGGCTGGTTGCCGGTGGGCAGGTCGATGATGGCAAGACGCTGGTTTGCGAATCCCACATGCCCGGCCGGATGCTGCCAGATGGCCTGACCGTCCGGCCCGCGATGAGCCTGGATCTCGTTCATGACCTCGAGCCGGCGCCCTAGCGCTGGTATCTGGCGGCGTGAGAGGTCGATGGCTCCAGCGATACCGCACACGATTCTGGCTAGCCTACCGGACTGCGCTCGACACGGGCTCAAGCGCAGGACCAAGCGCGCGCTCGAGCGCGGACGGATGCATGAGCCCGATCCCCGCGAGGACCGTGAAGGTCTCGAGACCATCGAAGCCGATACCGACTTCCATCTGCGGATGGTCGAGGTGGATCATTCCGCCAAGGGCCCGGTGGTCCCACTCGATGACCCTCAGCCCGCCGGCCCGGACGGCGTCCCAGGTCGCTCCGGTCTGGCCATCACGTACCGGCGCACCGTGACCGGCCGGGACACTTACGAAGCAGACTGACTTTCGATCGGGGTCGAACTCGGTTGTCAATGTGAACTGCTGCCCGGACTGGAGCGATCCAGATGCCGCCTTTCTGAGCAAGGAGAGCTCGAGGATCTCCCTCAAGAGCCGGTCGAGCGGAGCCCCCGCCTGGCGGCCGAGGCGCAGCAGCGGTCGCAGGTCGCGATCGGTCAACAGGGTGCGCAGGACGAGCATTCCCTTCTCGATCTGCGACTCGTATTCGATGGCGAAGCGCATCGACGGATCGCGGCGGGACACTCGACTCCAGGCGCGATGGGCGCCCCGAAACAGTCTCACCCTGACACCCGGCACGCGCATGGTCCGTTCGGCTTTGGCCATGCGCCATCGAGGCGCGCTCGCACGGCCTCGCAGGACGCGTGCCTCTTCGGATACGACCTGGTCGAACTCGGCCACGAAGGTGGCGTAGCTCCAGCGGCCGGATTTGATCAGGTCGTCGTAGGCGCGCTCGGTCATTGCGCTGATGACCCTGTCGTCGCGCAGCTGATCGACGACCTCGTCCATGTTCGAGAAGTCCTTTTCGAGAGCGATGTACTGGTCACCGGCTGTGACCACGCCTGAGTAATCTCCCGGGAACATCACGAGCGCGGTGCCGAGGGAGGCGGCCTCGAATACGCGCGGCGAGATGACGTGGACGATCACATTGCCTTCGTATTCACGAAGCACAGCATCGTGTACCTCCTCATATGGAGCCCCCGGATGAGCCCGCAAATATGCGCGCACCGCTCGTTCGGCACTCCCATCGAAGTCGGCGATGCTGGCGCCGCTTTCACAACCAAGGGTCGCGCGGCTGGAGGACACAAAGTCGATCCACCGGTTGCCGTACACGCGGTCGTGCTCACTCAATCCGATGTCGCAGCGCAGTCCATATGCCGGAGCGAGCTCGAGGAATCGCTTGCCTATCCATGCCTTCTCGCGCGACAACGCGCCGTACCAGAACGGAAGGTCTCTGGCCCGGTACCCGATGTCGATCTGTCTGTCCGCAAGCGCTTTGAGCGGGCGCCCAATCAGGTTGTCCGGGACATATCCTGTGAGCGTCTGAACGCGGCGGACTCCGGGCAGACGCTCGTCATAGAGCTGGCCCGCCGCAGGCTCAGGAGCCACGGTGAAGAGGACTCTGATTCCTATGTCGCGCGCCGCGGCCGTGGCCTGGTCCACCCACCGATAGTCGTCCTGTATCAACTGCACCTTCAAGCCCGAGAAGTGGCGCAGCTTGTCGCGGAAATGGGGCGCGACGTAGTGCGGGTCGCTCAGCACCACCGAGTAATGGATGACGACGACATCGAACTCGTCGAGGTTGAGGGCCACGCTGCGGCTCATCGCTTTGGTGTTGAACGTCCTCACCTGGTGGCGCGAAAAGCGGCGAAAAGCCTCGATGTGATCCAGCACGGTGTTGGCATGCCCGCGCCGATCGTCGCAAAGAAGCAGGATCCGAGCTTCCGCGCTCATTGGATCAGTTCTTGCTGATGGTATAGACCCCGCCGATTCCGGCATATTTACCGCGCCACATCGGGTAGCCTCGCGCGTCCAACTCGATCTCCCGGATGAACTCTCGATGCTCATTACCGAGCCGTTTGTCTGCCAACGCGGCCTCGCCATAAGTCTTCAACCAGTCGAGCTCCAAGATGCTCACGTAGCCGCCCCGAAAGGTTCCGCTCAGCCCCGCGCCGGCCACCATGTCGAGCACGCGCTTGGGCGCCCAGGCGTCGGATACGGGACAGTCAGGTCCATCGGTGCTCTTGGTGAACGCCTGGTCCACCGTAAGGCCCGGAAAGGCTTTGTTGACGATCAACTGGGCGTAGGCGATCCATACGTGGTACATCACACTGTCGCGGTTGTAAAGCATCAGCCGGCCCTGCGCGCCAGGCTTCATGACGCGCTTGAACTCCTTTACGATTTCCTGCGGATGAGTCGTGTGATGCAGGACGCCTCCACACTGGATCCAATCGACGGAATCATCGGGGAGCGGGATCTTTCCTGAAGCGTCGGTGATTCTGATCAACTCGACACGACCCGTGTCGACGCGATGAAGCGCAAGCCGATGTCGCAGCTGTCCAAGGGCCTTGCCCGACACGTCCATTCCGATGACCTTCTTCGCGTTCGACCACAGCAAGAAGCCGGTGACGTCGTCACCAGGTCCACAGCCGTAATCGAGCACCTCCTCGCCCCTGTGATCTCCATAAAGATCCATCAGCTCGGGGAACATCGGGTACTCGGAATTCCGTTTTCGCAGGTATTTCTCTGATTCACGAGCAGACACAAAAATGCGGGTATGGAGGGTGTGCTCGTTCCAGTACTCATCGACGGCGGTGCTGCCCGTCTCGTCTTTGATGACGATCTCAGGCGCCTGCCCTTTTGGTGTCACCTTGATCCGGATGTCGCGCGCAATCGCATTTGCGCGGGATCTGATACCTAAGCCCATTGAATGGCCAAAGCTTAGCTGAGGGGCCTCACCTCGACCCCGCTTCCACCGAACGCCGGCGCCAAGGCTCGTTCTAACAGTCCGGGCCGTCGCCGCCCGATCTGAGCCAGCAGCGCGTACCGCTTGACACCGTCGGTCCCGATGCCAACCTCCACGCTGGGACGCCGCAGCTGAATCGTCGGTCCGAAGGCAGTGTGATCCCACTCGATCACGTCGATGACGCCAGCTCGCACAGCCTCGAGCGCCCGCTCCGCTGTCCCATCGGCTTGTTGTGAGAGAGACTCGACGGGGCTGCTCACAAAACGCAGCACCCGGCTGCCGCTGTCGAACTCTGGAATCACGCTGAATCTCTCCTCTGTCACGAGGTTCCCCTGCGCCGCACGCCTGAGGAGCGAGAGCTCGAGGATCTCCTCCAGGAGAGCGTCAAGCGGCATTCCGGCGCGACGCCCCTCGCGGAAAACAGCTCGAAGATCCGGGTCGCCGAGCGCGGCTCTTGCGGCAAGCGAGCCTTTGACCAGCCACGATCCCGACTCGATCTCGGACCGACGGGCAAAGTCTTTCCTCCGGATGGCTGCCGCAACGGTCAAGGCGCGACGTGTGACGCGCACATGAGGAGGCGGCACACGAAGCGCGCGCTCCATCTGCGCCAGCCGGTGTCGGGGTGCTCGCCTTGGACCTCGCACGGCTCCTACTTGTTCAGCGACGACGTCGTCGAATTCATGAATGAAGGTCTGGAAGCTCCATCGTCCCGATTTGACAACGTGCTCATACGTTCGCTCGATCATCGCGGTCATGAACTGGCCATCCTTGAGCTTGCCTGCGACCTCACGCATGTTCGAGAAGTCTTTCTCCAGGACGATGTAATGCTCGCCCGGCGAAACGATGCCCGAGTAGTCGCCCGGAAACATGACGAGGCCGGTTCCCAGTGACGCCGCCTCAAACACCCGCGGCGAGATCACGTTGACGACCACATTGCCTTCATACGGACGCAGCACGGCATCGTGCGCCTCCTCGTAGGAAGCCCCCGGGTGACCAGCGAGAAATGCGCGCACCGCCCGCTCAGCGCCGCCATCGAAGTCGGCAATGCTGGCACCGCTCTCGGTGCCCAACGTCGCCCGGCAAGAGGCAATGAACTCGACCCACTGGTCGCCATAGATGCGGTCCTGTTCCTTCCAGGCGATATCCGTACGAAGGTCGTAGGTGGCAGCACGCGCCAGGAACCCCTGAGCAATCCACGATTTCTCCTGAGTGAGGCGGCCCAGCCAGAAGGGCAAGTCGCGACCGCGATAACCGACGTCGATCGGCCGCTCGAGGAGCGGGCGGCGCGGCACGCTTTGCAGGCTCTCGGGGACGTAGCCGGTGAGCGTCTGCACGCGCCTGACCCCCGGAAGGCGAGCGTCATACAACTGACCTGCTGCCGGTTCCGGCGCCGCGGTGAACAGCACGTCGATTCCGACCTCACGCGACGCCGATGTCGCGCGGTCGACCCAGCGATATTCATCCTGCATGAACTGGACCTTGAGCCCTCGGAAGCGGCTCAATTTCGCCCGGAAACTCTTTGACACGTGGCGCTCGTGGCTCAGCACAAGGGAGTAATGGATGACAACGGCGTCGAACTCGTTCAGGTCGAGAGCGATGCTGCGCTGAGTGTGGACGGGATTGAAAGTTCTGACCTGGTGCCGCGAATACCTGCGAAAGGCGTCGATGTGATCCAGGATGGTGTTTGCGTTGCCCGTCCGATCGTCACAGAGCAGCAGGATGCTCAGCTGTTTCAACTCGTCAGAAGTTTGCGACCTCGGGCACTTCCCCTGTCAGCACAACCCCGCACCAACGTCTGATCGGACGATCCGGCCGTCAGGTCAGCGTGTAGTTGAAGGCGCTGAAGGCGTCGTACGTGTACGGTGCTGCGCCGTTGGTCCCCGAGCTGCTCGCGTCGCGCGTCCACACCGAGAAGCGATACGTCCCGGCCGGCTGGGCGGGGCTGGTCGACCACACGAAGGCAGCGCTGCTCGACCAACCCCGGACCACGGTCCAAGTTCCTCCAGGCGCCAGCAGCCAGAACTCGTACCGCGGGTTCGGGCAACCGGTGACGCTGCCCGTGACAGTAACCTGCGTCCCCCTGGCGGCGGAATTAAGGGGTGCGGCCGAGGTGCTCGCGCTGGTGCACGGCGCGACGCTGAGCGTGTAGTTGAAGGCGCTGAATACGTCGTAGGCCGCTGAGCTGTTGCTGTCGCGCGCCCACACCGAGAAGCGGTAGACGCCTGCCGCGCTGCCGGCGGTGTTCCAGTTGTAGCCGGCCGTGGCCGAATAGGGCTGGACGAGAGACCACGTGCCACCCGGAGGCAGCAGGTAGAACTGATAGAGGGGTGCCGCGCAACCTCCCGCGCTGCCTGTCACGGAGACCGGTGCTCCCACGTTCGCTGAAGTGGCCGGTGAAGCGGTTGCGGTCATTGACGAGCACGTTGTCAGGGTGTAGTTGAAGGCGCTGAACGAGTCATAGGTATTGGGGGCAGTCCCAGCGCTCCCTGGGCTACCCAGGTCGCGAGTCCAGACCGAGAAACGGTAGACGCCAGGGACGTTGCCGGCCGTGTTCCAGGGATAAGCGGCGGTTGCCGAGTAAGGCTGAACCAGCGACCAGATCCCGCCCGGGGGCAGAAGCCAGAACTCGTATCGCGGATTGACGCAGCCTGAGGCGATGGCCGTGACAGTGACCTGCGTACCTACCGAGGACGAAGTGGGCGGCGCTGCGGAGGCGCTCAGGCCAGTGCACGCGGACGCTGCCGTCAATGCGTGGTCGAACGCGCTGAAGGAGTCATAGGAATTTCCGCTGCCGGTCTCGCGAGCCCAGACCGAGAAGCGGTACGTGCCCGGACTGAGACTGGCCGTGACCCAGCTGTAGGTGGCGCTGCGCGAGTAAGGCTGGACCACTGACCAAATTCCGCCGGGCGATAGAAGCCAGAACTGGTATTGCGGAGCAGCACAGCCTGCGCCGGAGCCCGACGCGCTCCCGGTGACCGTCACCGGAGTGCCGGCCGTGGTGGTGGTAGGCGGCTGGGCTGAGGCAGTCATCGTCGAGCATCCGACCACCATGTTGAAGGACCTCACGTCGGTGTCCGACGCGACGAAGATCTGGCCGCCCGCCTCGCTCGGCGTTGAGAAGTGAGTCATCGGAAACCCGGCACTTTGATAGACCAGGGAGCCGGTTGATGCATCAAAACCGGAAAGGCCTCCTCCACCTATGTCGGCTGCCCAGACGACCCCACCGACAACGATGGGTGGCCCAAAGGTCGCGTTACCGCCTCCGTGCCAGGTGCCGGTAGCACTGCAGCTCGAGTCGCAGAGGCTGAAGGACGGCGCAGCAGTGTTGACGGTCAAAGAAACGATGCCATGCCCTTCGCACTCGATATAGACGCGTGGCGCCGCGTACGCAAACGAGCCAAAGGTGGCGTCGGAATGGTTGCCGAAGCACACATCCGCACCTACATAGGGCGATCTAGCCGGAAACAGCTGGCCGTTGGTGCTTCCAAGCGCGGCTGGGTTGAGGAGAAAGCCCTGTCCGTACTTGCCAGACATGAACATCAGCGAAGGGCTGATGAGCACCGGGCTGGTTGAACCCAGGTCGGTGTCGGTCGCGCACCAGTGGTTCTGCCAGTCCGCGGGCTGGAACATGCTTAGTCCGCCGAGCGCTGCATTGGTCTCGATGACTGAATCGCTCTGGATCGCCCCCGAGCACGGGATGGCGTTGCCGGTCGAGAAGAAGGCGTGGCCCGTTGAATCGTCGATTAGCACCCCGCCTGCCGCCCACGAACCCGCACCGGTCGAGGGTCCCTCGAACAGCTCGTCGGGAGCGGCTCCGCTGGTCGGCACGCCGTCGACCCAGGCGTGATACGCGCCGCAGTCTCCCCAACGTCCACCGAATGGGACGTAAACGTGGCTTCGATCAGTCGAGAGAGCTAGAGCGCCGCGCTGCTGCTGGATGGTCCAGTCGAATCCGTTCGGGCTGACCTGCGTGTAGAGGACGCGCGTGCCTGAGGCAAGGTCTAGGCCGAAGAGGAAATACGACAGGTACTGGTGGAGAAAGGCCACCACGTAAATGCGCGACCCTGTGGGGTCGATTACACCCGTGCCGAGGATCCCTGTCGGATTGATGTTTCCGCATCCCCAGCCGCTCGTCTGCGGAGCGCCCAGGTTTTGCGACCAGATCACGGCGCCGGTCGATTGGTTGAGCGCGTATACGGTGTTTTGAAGCGTCGCGACGTAGACGAGCCCGTTGTAAACGAGCGGATCGCCGTAGACGCTGCCATCCAGCGTCGGAGACACCCAGCCCGGGGTCGCGCCCGCGGCCGCCGGTTGTGTGCTGTCGTAGCCGGTATGGGCATTGTCACGGTGATAGACGGTCCACGAGCCGCTGACGGCAGCCGCCGCCGCGGGCATCCTAATACCGTGGGGGGTGCTTGATCCCGCCTCAACCGAGGAGGGTGCGAAGCACGCGAGCAGGCCCGCCGCGGCAAGGACCGCAACTTTGCCGGCTGATCTCGTTTTCAACTCGATGCCTCCTTAACGCGGCAAGGGTAGGTGTCCGGTCACTCAGGGTAACCAACGGCCCTCCACCCGCAAACCTGTGGGCGCGGACCATTTCGGTAAGCTGACCGCCGTGGAGCTAAAGGACACCCGGATTGCCGTGATCGGCGGCGCGGGACTGCTTGGATCTCACATCGTCGACCAACTCCTTCTGGAGCCGGTGGCCGAGGTCGTGGTTTTCGATAACTTCATGCGCGGCCGGCCTGACAGTCTCGCCGGCGCGATACGCGACCCGAGGGTCCGCATCGTCCGCGGCACGATGACCGACCAGGAGGCGGTGCGCGACGCGCTCACCGGAATCGACGGGGTGTTTCAACTCGCGTCACTTTGGCTTGGCGAGTGCCTCAACGATCCCCGAAGCGCGTGGGAAGTCAACGTCGTCGGCATGTGGAACATCGTCGAGGCGTGCCTCGACCTGAAGGTCAAACGGATGGTCTACTCGTCGTCAGCATCGGTCTACGGCAATGCGCTCTTCACGCCGATGACAGAAGAACACCCCTTCAACAACCGGACCACGTATGGCGCAACGAAGATCGCCTGCGAGCAGATGCTGCGAGCCATCTACCAGCAGCATGGGTTCCCCTACGTCGGGCACCGCTACATGAACATATACGGGCCCCGGATGGATTACCAGGGGACGTACGTCAGCGTGATCATGAAGGTGATCGACAAGATCCTGGCCGGCGAGCCGCCCGTCATCTTCGGCGACGGCAGCCAGGTCTACGACTTCATTTATGTGGAGGACACGGCCCGAGCCAACATCCTGAGCATGAAGGCGGACTGCGCCGACGAGTTCTTCAACATCGGCATGGGCGTCGGCACCACGATCAACGAGCTGGTCCAGATCCTCCTCAAGCTCATGGACTCCGACCTGCAGCCGGAGTACCGGGCCCAGGAGCAGAGCTTTGTGACTTACCGAATCGGCAGCGTGGACAAGGCGGAGCGGCTGTTCGGGTTCCGCGCCACGACGCCGGTCGAGGAAGGTCTCCGGCGGGTCATCGAATGGCGGTTCGACAAGGGCCAGCAGGTGCCTGCCAGCGGCGGCAGATGACGATCCCGATCACCAAGCCTTTCTTCGGTCCGGAGGAACTGCGCGCGGTGCAGGAGCCGCTCGAGACAGGTTGGGTGGTGCAGGGACCGTTCGTCAAACGCTTCGAAGACAAGTTCTCCGAATTCACCGGCGCCGCTCACTCGATCGCGGCGAGCTCGTGCACGACGGCCCTACACATCGCGGTGGCCGCGCTTGGCCTCAAGCCGGGGGATGAGGTCATTGTCCCGGCATTCACCTGGGTCGCAACAGCGAACGTGGTGGAGTACATGGGTGCGAAGCCGGTTTTCTGCGACATCGATACGTCGACCTTCAACATGAGCACCGATCGAATCGATGCGCTCGTCAGCGGCCGGACGGTCGGCATCATTCCTGTGCATCTCTTCGGCCTGTGCGCCGACATGTCCCCCATCCTCGATGCTGCCAGCCGGCACAAGCTGTGGGTCGTCGAGGACGCAGCGTGTGCTCTTGGCGGTTGGTACGGCGGCGCCCACGCCGGGACGATGGGCGACATGGGTTGTTTCAGCTTTCACCCTCGCAAGTCGATCACGACCGGCGAAGGTGGAATGATCACGACCAGTCAAGCGCATCTCGATGAGCTGTGCCGGTCGCTGCGCGACCATGGCGCGTCAAAATCCGATCACCAACGCCACACTGAGTCCGGCGGTTTCCTGCTCTCCGACTACGACATGCTGGGCTACAACTACCGAATGACCGACATCCAGGGCGCTCTCGGCTGCGCGCAGATGGACCGGGCGGGCTGGATCCTCGAGCGCCGGCGCCTGATTGCCGAGCGGTACGACGAAATGCTCGCCGACTTCAAATGGCTGCAGACGCCTCAGGTTCCGCACGGCAGCATTCACGGATACCAGTCGTACGTCTGCCTCTTCCAGTCCGAGCAGCCGACGCCCGAGAACGTTGATCGACTTCATGAGCGGCGCAACCGACTGATGGAACGGATGGAGTCGGACGGCGTCGCGACGCGGCAGGGAACGCACGCGGCGCACCTGCAGGGGTACTACAGCCACAAATACGGCATTGCCCCAGGAGACTTCCCCAACGCGAGGATCGCCGACCGGCTCAGCATCTCCCTTCCTCTATATGCGCAGATGACGGAGGCCGAGCAGGACGAGGTGGTGGCCGCCTTGAAGCGAGCCGCGAATTCTTGAAGAGCCGGCTGCTGGAGCTGCTGGTCGACCCCGTCGCCCATGGACCGCTCGAACTCGAGAAAGGCACGGACAACGGCGACGAGCGCCTTACCGGAATGCTGATCGCCGAGGACGGCACTGCCTATCCAGTGGTCGGAGGCATCCCTCGGTTCGTCAAGACCCAGGACGAGGGCCAGGTCCAGACGCAGGGCTCGTTTGCCTTCAAGTGGAAGAAGCGAGACACATATGAGTGGCTGCTGGGCGAGAGCGACGACGCGCCGCAGACTGCCTGGCTGCTCGAGAAATACGGTTTTGAATCGACGGCGGAATGGGCGCGCAAGTTTTCGTCCGCGGGGCGCGTGCTCGACCTCGGTTGCGGAGCAGGCACGGCCTCCTGGCCGTGGCTCCGCTCGAGCGAATGGAGCGGAAACGCGATGTGGGTGGGCCTCGACATCTCGGACGCGGTGGACGTCGCCGCAGACCTCCTCGGCAACTTCCCCAACACACATTTCGTCCAGGCGGATGCCATGCACATGCCGTTTGCCGACGGCACGTTCGACGTCATCCTCTCCGAGGGCGTCCTCCACCACACGCCGTCAACCGCCGCTGCCATCTCTTCAGCCGCTCGGATGCTTCGCG
>CAAGKR010147267.1_pt1 | contig 11991 bp, 7 predicted proteins | sample 2556971 | NCBI WGS metagenome assembly CAAGKR01 (sample SAMEA5207829, study PRJEB30636) | soil metagenome | biome: forest; feature: boreal; material: soil | place: USA | collected 2011-09 | depth 1 m
CAAAACGGCCAGGAACTGGTGCAAATTAAGCAACGATTGCTTTCATTGATGCCCCATTATGAAATCTACCGCTTTGGCATGTTTTCAGCCAGTATGCACGAGCAGTTCCGCTTTTTCGGTGAGAGCTTCAAGATCGAGGCCGACAACGGTATGAGCTTCCATGTTCAGGGCGATGTCTGGAACTGGGACTTTTCCGTCACCGATGACAATGGCAACCTACTGGCGCAGATCGGCCGCCAGTTCTCACTCTTCCGCGACAGCTACGCCGTTGATGTCGCGCAGGGCGTGGATGCGCCGTTTGTAATCGCGCTGGCTATTGTAATTGATATGATTCGCGAACACCACGAAAACAAACGTTGATCACAACGCGCTTTTCTCTATTGGAAAAGGATGTAGCACAATATATGCACAAACAGGCGGATGCCCAGGTCAGGTTGAGCATGGCCGCTAAAAAGACGCTGCTGTTAGATGTCTACAAAAGGCGGCGTATTGAAGCGTGTGGAGTGTTGATTGGGAGCATTGACGAAACGGGCAACTGGCAAGTTGAAGCGGCGCACCCATTACGCAACCCATTTGACTCGCCCGTTTACTTTGAATTTGACCCCGAAGATCTGCTGTATGTCGATCTTTTATATTCCGGACGAATCATTGGGGCATATCATAGCCATCCCACCGGCTTTGCCAGAGCCAGCAGCACTGATCGCAAGAATATGAAGCGCATCAACGTAGAGCAGCGTATCCCCTGGGTCTGGTTGATTATTAGCGGGCCTTTTGATCGCGTTCCTACGTTATTACATGAGGAACAAGATTTTTTGAGCATTTTGCCAGTATCTTCCTTTATGGCCTATCATCACTATGCGGATAAGGGGCTACAACAAATTGCTCTGCGCTTCGATGATGAGTAGCCACGAAACGCAAGATGCGTTATAATGAACGCCGATAAGATGTTCCAAAAAACACTATTGATAGCGGAAATTTTGCCTGGCGAGTTGCTACGCATACGTTGTGACTGAATTGAGGTAACGGGAATGAAATGTCCAAATTGTGGAAATGAGTTAGACCCAAACGAGGTTTTCTGCGGGCAGTGCGGCGCGCCAACCAGACCAACAAGTCTGCCAACGGAGATGGTTCAGACACCACCCATGCGCAGTGGACAATTCAATAACCCCTACAATACGCAGGTAGCTCCCGGCACAGGCAGCTTCAACGCGGGTACTCCTTCCACTTCATATCCCTCATCGCCCAACTTCAACCAGTCGGCCATGCGTTCTTCTGGCCCACAGCAGCAGGGCGAGTTCTACCAGGATGCCACCGAGGCCATGTCCATTCTGCCAAATCAAAGGCCAGGTTACCCGGCAGGCTATCCACAACAGGGGTATTCTGGCATACCCGCGCAAGGAGGAGCGCCAGTCGCGGGTCAGTTTGGACAACCCGCGCAGACAACCAACTTTGCCCCTCCCAGTTTCCCACAGGCACCCATCTACCAGGCGGGCCAGGCCTATGGATCACGCCCAGGGATGACACCGCCTCCAAAACGTAACAATAATGTGGTACTGGTAATCGCCATCATCTGCCTGGCCTGCGCCATTATTGCCGTAAGTTCGTTTGGCATTCTCTACCTGGTGCATAAAAACAACACGAAAACCGTCGCAACGCCCACCGTCGCAGCAACGACCGCGCCGAGTCCCAGCCCAACGCCGAGTCCCACGCCATCACCATCACCAACGCTCACTCCGTCACCAACGCTCACCCCATCGCCGACGGCGACGCCGGACAGCGGCTTCTCTTTCTGTTATACCCCCTGCATTACAAATGGCTTCCAGGTCGAATCTCCCAATGGCTGGCAACAGACCACGCCAGATACAACATCGATCGAATTTAACGATCCCGGACAAATCGATGCCTACACCATTTTCAAAACGCCTGGAGCAACTACAAGTAATGCTATCACTCTCATCAACAATGATCTGACCACCAACTATGCCTCAAACCCCAGTTATAGCGCGCCAACCTCCAATTTGAGTATGAATATTGGCGGCGAAAGCTGGACCTACGAGACGGCATCCTATCAACTGAATGGCGCAACCGAACAGGTTCAGATATACGCGACCGTGCATGGAGGCAAGGCGTTCATTATTGATTTGCAGTGGCCAGCGTTACAATTCACCCACTACTACAACGGGTTCTTCCAGACCATGCTTAATAGCTTCAAGTTCCAATAAGGGCTTGTAGCTCTCCATTGATAGAATTTGACTATTCACTATCCGGTAATGTAGCATAGCATGGGTGAGAAAGCAGACTACCCGGTAGATAAAGTTATGAGCAGAAGGGACGCAGATATATGGCGGTACTGGCAATTATTGGCGCGCAATGGGGCGACGAAGGTAAAGGCAAGATTGTTGATGAGCTATCCATGCGGGCAGACCTCGTGGTGCGCTACCAGGGTGGAAATAACGCGGGACATCGCGTGGTGCATGAAAAGGGCGAGTTTGCTTTTCGGTTAGTGCCATCTGGCATCCTCTTCCCCAATACAACCTGCATCATCGGTAATGGTATGGTGGTCGATCCCAAAGGCCTGCTTGACGAAATACAGGAACTACAAAGCCAGGGTATCGATACCTCGGGCCTATTTATCAGCGAACGAGCGCATGTGGTCATGCCCTATCATTTTCTGCTCGACAAAATGGAAGAAGAGGCGCGGGGCGCGGATAAGATTGGCAGCACGCAACGCGGCATCAGCCCCGCCTATGTTGATAAACACGCCCGTATCGGCATTCGCATGGCGGACCTGCTCGATGTTGACACCTTCCGCTCCAAACTTGCCTCGATTCTCCAGCAAAAGAACCGGATGCTGACACAAATTTACGGGCAACCACCGCTCTCTCTCGAAGAAATTCATGGCGAATATTTCGGCTACGGGCAGCGCCTGCGCCCGCTCATCACAGATACCCAGGCTATGTTGCACGACGCGCTTTTTGAACGCAAAACCATCGTGCTTGAAGGAGCGCAGGGCGCGCTGCTCGACATCGACTTCGGCACCTATCCCTACGTCACCTCATCGGCCACTATGGCCGGCAACGCTTCCAGTGGGGCAGGCTTACCCCCGCACTCGATAGACCGCGTGATCGGCGTCTACAAAGCGTACATCACCCGCGTGGGCAGCGGCCCCATGCCCACCGAACTCTTTGACGCGGCTGGTCAGGAAATGAGCAAACGAGGTCATGAGTTTGGCACCAACACGGGCCGCGCGCGTCGCTGCGGCTGGTTCGACGCCGTCGCGGGCCGCTTTGTCGCGCAACTGAACGGCATGAACGCCGCCGTAATAACAAAACTCGACGTGCTCGATACGTTTCCCACCATCAAGATTTGCACCGCCTATCAACTCAATGGCAAGCTCGTGCATAGTCTTCCCGCCACACAAAGCGACCTCGCGGCCTGCGTTCCGGTCTATGAAGAAGTAGAAGGCTGGCTTAGCGATACCTCCAACATCTGCGATTATGAAGACCTGCCGCGAGCCGCGAAAAGCTATTTGAAGCGCATCGAAGTGCTGCTAGAAACGCCCATCGCGCTGATTTCGGTCAGTCCCCAGCGCGGCAGAACGATTCAGGTGCAGGACATACTGGCAGAGCCGGAGTTCGATTCGCGTTATCCACGCAACGCCCGCAGATTTTGACATTCAAACCCAGATGGCGCACATCACAAAAAAGCTGGCCGACTATCATCGTCTAACTTAGCCTCAGAGCTAAACACCGGCGGCGGTGTAAGGTCTGGCTGTTCAAGTTTCCCTTCGCGAGCCGCCTGGATAAGCGTCCAGACCTTTTCAGGTTTGAGCGGCATATCGATGGTCTTGATGCCCAGCGGGGCCAGAGCATCCAACACTGCATTGACGATGGCAGGCGGAGCGCCGATGCAACCCGCTTCGCCCACACCCTTCGCGCCCAGCGGATTGAGCGGAGAAGGCGTCTCCACGGTCTCCGTTACAAAGCCCGGAAGCTGTCCGGCGATTGGCAACGTATAGTCCATCAGCGTACCAGTAAGAAGCTGACCACTGGCATTGTCATACATCACTTCTTCATAGAGGGCCTGTCCGATACCCTGCGCCAGCGCGCCGTGTATCTGGGCATCGACAAGGTATTGGTTCAGCACGCGCCCGCAGTCATCAACCGCCACATAGGTGACTACCTGCACGTCACCCGTATCGGCATTGATCTCCACAACCGCTATATGCGTGCCAGAAGAGAAGGTGGCGTTCGGCGGGAAGAAATCGCGCCAGGCGGCTAACCCCTCGATAGGTTTGCCATTAGCAGGATTGGGCGCTTCATGCTCGATCAGACCCGGCTCCTCTTCGACCCGGCGAGCGAGTTCGCCCAGTTCAATCTTACGCGCCGGAACCCCCTGCACCATCACACTGCCATTCTCCAATACCAGGTCTGCCGGGTCGGCTTCGAGCAGACGCCCCGCTACCTGCAACGCTTTATCGCGCGCAGCTTCGGCGGCAAGCAATACGGCGGAACCCGCAATCTGCAACGTGCGACTGCCAAATGTGCCAAAACCGAAAGCCGGAATATCGGTATCGTTCATGTGAACTTCTATCTTTGTGCCAGGAAGCTTAAAGGTAGTCGCGGCAATCTGCGCGAAGGTGGTGAAGTGTCCCTGACCATTGGTGGCAACGCCGCTCTGCACAAGGATGGTGCCATCCCGCCGGATACGCACGGTAGCAGATTCCTGTGGTATGCCAGGCCTGTTTGGAGCAAGTGGGCCACCGGAAATTTCAACAAAAGTAGCCAATCCAATGCCAAATAGAGGCGCGTTCCCCGCTTCCCAGCGTTCGCGCTGTTTTGAGCGCCACCCCTCGTAATCCACTAATTCAAGCGCGCGTTCAAGAGCCACCCGATAGTTACCGCTATCGTACTCGACGCCAGTGACCGTTGTGTAGGGAAAAGCGTCAGGCGCAATCAGGTTACGACGGCGCGCCTCGGCGGGATCTAACCCCAACTCGGAGGCAATGCGGTTCATGGTGCGTTCCAAAATATAGGTCGCTTCGGGACGACCCGCTCCCCGATAGGCTCCCGTCGGCACTTTATTGGTAAACGCGCCCACAACCTGGCTGTCTACCGCCTCTATGCGATACGGGCCGTTGAGCATGGATGGCGTACCGTTTGGAACCATGGCCGTCGTAAAACTCAGAAACGCGCCCAGATCAGCAATTGTGCGCACTTTCAGGCCCAGCAAGCGCCCATCGTTTTGAAATGCCGCCTCGACATAGTTGATCTGGCCGCGCCCTTGCGTTTGCGCCTGCAAATTCTCGCTGCGCGTCTCAATCCACTTCACCGGGCGTCCGTATAGAAACGCCAGCTTTGCGGCAACGATTTCTTCACCGACAAAGCCCGTTTTCGTGCCAAAACCGCCGCCAACCTCGGCATTGTATACCCGAACATGACTGCGATCTATGCCCAGCGCTCCGGCCAGCGCATCCCGCGTTCGATAGATGGATTGCGAAGAGACCCAGGCCGTAAACAGGCCGCTGGCCGAATCATAGTCAAAAAGACACGCGCGCGGCTCGAGCGAACTGGGCGCCAGGCGCTGGTTGACCAGGCGCAGCTTGATGGTACGGTCGGCATTCGCAAAAGCGGCTGCAATATCGCCTTTGCCCGATTGCGATTGGAACGCTACATTCGTACCAAAATCTTCATAGAGCAGTGGCGCACCCTCAGCAAGCGCTGCTTCCGGGTCGGTGACAGGAGGCAGAGGCTCATAGTCTACCTCTACCAGGTCACGCGCATCCTCCGCGATAGCAAGGCTTTCGGCCAGTACCACCGCTAGCGGATCGCCCACATAGCGAACCCTCGCCAGGGCCAATGGTCGCCGTTCCGGCTTCTTGAGACCGGGTAACGGAATGGTCTCCATCGGGCGCATATCGCTCACCAGTTCCTCGCCGACAAATACCGCTACGACACCAGGCAACGCCTTCGCCACGTCCGTCTTGATATTTTTCACTTCGGCATGGGCATAGGGGCTGCGCACAACGGCCATATGTAGCGCGGCGGGTCGCCCGTCTGGCGATCTCAAATCATCCACGTAGAAGGCATGGCCGGTAATCAATCGATAATCCTCTGTACGACGTTCCAGGCCAGCCGGTATCTTTGTCTGTAGCATATGTTACCCTTTCAACAAGTCTAAAAATGCAATGGAGACATCCCAAACAATAAAGAGATTATGTAGTCCCCCACTTATTTTGTCACATGTGGAAGCTTGAGTTGCTCGCCTCATTCGACGCATGATGCGCACATAGTAGTCATTTACACACTATCCAATGGTTTTTTCGCCATCAAAGAACCACTGCGCGGGAACGACTCAGGGCATTTTTTCACCTGCTCCCACACGAGTAACCTGCGGCCATCTTCCAGTCCGGGCAAAGTGACGGCTCTATCGGCTCTCAAGACTGCTCCGAGGTGCCGGGCTACCAGTTTTCCCTGCGCCAGTTCCACTGTTACATCGCCCTTTTTGGGCAAGATGATCTGACCACCCACACGACAAAAAGGCGCGGCATATTCCAGCAAGATGGGCAGCGAGGCGACGGCGCGGGCGGTTACAAGATCAAACGAGGCGCGGTACGCCTGCTGGTGAGCCAGTTCTTCGGCGCGTCCCTGCACAGCTTCGATCTCGCGCAGTTCAAGCGTCTCTATCATATGCCGTAAAAAAGTTACCTTTTTCCCCGTTGCTTCTAACAGCACAACCCGCCATTGCGGACGCAGTATCTTGAGTGGCAAACCCGGAAAACCCGCCCCCGCGCCAATATCCAGCATCCTCACCTGGAGTTTATCATACACCGCCAGCAAAGACGCCGAATCCAAAAAGTGCTTGCGTAAGATTTCATCGGGGTCGGTAATCGCGGTAAGATTGAAACGGCTATTCCACTCGATCAGTTCCTGCCGGTAGCGCAGAAATAGCTGCAACTGTTGCTCGGAGACGAGAGGGTCAAGCTTTTGCAGGCTCTGCATGAACTGAGTAAGTGAAGCTTCTTGCGACATGAACTAACGACCCCTGGTTATAGCTTACCAGGGCGACCGCGAGGGTCGCCCGTACAATACTACGAAGCGGTTCGAGAAGAGCGTATATTGTACGGTCGACCCTCGCGGTCGCCCTGGTTCTAATCGCGATTCGTCTCCAAATCGCTTAAACGATGATTTTCCGCTTGCTGTTCAGGTAATCGACGAGCAGGTATTCGCCGAGGTTGTTTTTATCGGTGTAGAAGGTGCGGCCACGATTGATCTCCGCCAGTTGGTTTATGAAAGCAATCATCCAGCGGTCTTCGCCCAACATAAAGGTATTGATGGTGATGCCCTCGCGGGTGCAGCGCTGCGCTTCTAGCAGCGTCTGTTGTTCCGCGAAAGGGTTGGGCGGATAGCCAAATTGCCATTCGCCATCTTCATGCCAGTACGTCGGGCCACCATCGGTAATCAGAATGATCTGCTTATTAACGCCGTGATGGCGTCCAAGCAGTTGCCGCGCCAGCATCAAACCGTGCGCCATGTTGGTGCCAGTCTCGTTATCGAAACGGCTCATCTCGACCAGCTCTTCGGGTTTGTACTCGCGAGCCAGGTACGAAAAGCCCACGATGTGCAGGTTATCGCGCGGAAACTGCGAGCGGATCAGGCTTTCAAGCGCCACCGCGACTTTTTTCGCGGCAGGCTGGCAGCCGTTGTAGATCATGCTCATGCTCAGGTCAATCATCAAGACGGTCGATGACTGAGTGGTGAACTCCGTGCGGTAGACCTCGAAATCTTCCTTTTCCAGGCCAACCGGCGTGCCAGTTCCGCGCCGGTGTATAGCATTCATCAGCGTCTTCTCCAGGTCGAGCAGGAATGGATCGCCGAACTGGTAGGGCTTGCTCTCGTCGGTGCGCTCGCCGCCGGTTCCCCGGAACGGGCTGATATGCCGTCCAAAGCCGTCGCGCTTGAGCTTATTGAAGATGTCCTGCAACGCCTTCTGACCGATCTTGCGGATGCCGCGCGCGGTCAATTCCCAGCGATTGCCCTTCTTCTGGATATACCCGGCCTCTTCCAACGTCTTCATCAACTCTTTCAGCTGCTCGACCGACTGGTACTCCTCGTCGCCTAGCAGGTCTTTCACCTTATCGCTGTCGATGGCTTCCAGATTATCCAGCCTTCGCGCATCTTTGAACTGATCTTCCAGACCCTCCATCTGCTGCAAGCGTCCCATCATGCGCATGGCCTCGTTGAGGGGCAGCGACTCGTTGCCCCTGAAGGGGTAGCGCGTGCGTGCCTGCTCCATCGGCATGAGAGCTTCCAGGTTCTGCGCCAGTTCCATCATATCAACGCGGATGCGGTCATCTCCCATGAGCTGTTCCATGAGATTTTGCAGCTCCTCCCGTTGTTCTGGCGAGAGGTTATCCATGATGCCCTGCATGGCCTGCATCTGCTGCTGCATTTGCCCCAGCAGGTCATCGAGCGAGTTCACACCAGGGAAGTACTCGCCGTGCTTCTGCATAAATGCGTCGAAGTCGGGTTCGCGCCCCTCCTGCCGCTCGCGCAGCATTTTGTTGAGGTCGCGAATCATCTCGCGCATTTTGGCGATGTCTTCCGGAGTCATGTTTTGCAGCGATTGCTGCATCCCCTGGAAAAACTGCTGCATCATCTGCTGTTGCAAACTGGCAAGCAGTTCATTGAACTTATCGCGCGCCTCGTCATCCATGAAGTCGTATTCGGAAAGCCCTTTGATTTGGCCGGGGATATCGTCGGGCAGCTTCTCCAGGTATTCCTGCTTGCGCTTCGCGATCATCTCCAGCATTTTGCGCTTCTGTTCGGGCGTGAGGTCGCTATTCCCGCCTTCACCGGACTGCCCGGCTGGCTGCTGTCCCTGTTGACCCGATGGTTGTTGCTGCCCACCGGATTGCTGGTCTGATGGTTGTTGTCCATCTTGCGGCTGACCGGAAGGCGTGTTTTGTTGCTCGGAGGGAAGTTCCTGCTTTTCATCCAGGCGGCTCTGAATGCCCTCGCGCTCAAGGTTTTTGATCTCCTCAAGTTTCTCGCGCAGGTCATCCATGACGCCGGAAGCCATATTGTAGCGGTTCAGTTGCTCGCTGCGCATGTTGCGCATCCGCTCCATCAATTCGCGCAGGCCCATCGAGCGGCGGCCATCTTCTGTGCGTATGCCTTCCTGCATCAGGCGTCGAAGCGCCTGTTGCAGGTTGCCTTCCTCGAGATACTCATCCGAGAGCGCGTTCAGAATATCGTCCGCGTCCAGTCCTTCGATGCGCTGCGTCCCATCCCAACGTGTATACCCGTAACGGTTCTTGTAAAAGCGTTTGAACATGGGAACGTTCCTTTATCGCCGGTAGCGCGTTTTGCCATTTACTTCATCCTTATTAAGCCGACGGTTTAAGTGCAGGCCCTCGAGAATAAATTCGACGGAGGACGCAATACTGGCGGGGCTGCCCCGGCCATTGAGTTTATCAACGGCCTTGCTGAGTCCGCCCACTTTGGAAAGCTGGTTGACGTACTCCATCGAAGGGAGATCGTCGCCCACCTGCACATTCAGGCCGCGCTCGAAGCCCGCCACCAGTTGCTCAAATTCGCGCACCTCAAAATTCTCGTTGAAGACTTCAAGGATGGCGTTATTGATGAGCTTTTGTACAACGCGCTCTTCTTTAACATCGCCCACCGTATCAAGCTCGATCTTGCCGCAGGTCGAGGCAATAATGGCGGGAAGATCACTGACGCGCGGCGCAACCTGTCGCTCTTTCAAACGCATAGCCCGACGGCTGGCATTGCTCAACACGTTCTCGAAGTTAGAGATCGACACGCGCACGCTCACGCCGGAACGCTGGCTGATATCATTGCTGTGACGAGCCAGTTGCGTGATATTGGCAATGACTTCCTTCATGAACTGCGGGAAGATGATGTCCATGCCCTCGGTAATGAAGTGGTTGCTTTCGGACTCCATAATCTGAATTTCGTGTTCGACGGTAGTCGGATAGTGCGTGCGAATCTCTGACCCAACACGGTCTTTGAGCGGCGTAATGATGCGCCCACGATTGGTATAATCTTCCGGGTTTGCGCTGGCAACCACGTACACATCCAGCGGCAGGCGAATTTTGTACCCGCGAATCTGCACATCACGTTCTTCCATGATGTTGAGCAAACCCACCTGAATACGCTCGGCCAGGTCTGGCAGTTCGTTGATACAAAAAATGCCGCGATTAGTGCGCGGGATCATGCCGTAATGAATCGTCAATTCATCCGAAAGATAGCGGCCCTCCGCCACGCGCACAGGGTCAACCTCACCGATCAGGTCAGAGATGGTGATATCAGGGGTCGCCAGTTTCTCGCCATAGCGCCGGTCTCGCGGCAGCCATGCAATCTCAACCTGGTCGCCAAACTCCTCAACTTTGTCGCGACAGGCTTTGCATATCGGTTCAAAGGGACTATCGTTTATTTCGCACCCTTCAATAATAGGGATGACCTCATCGAGCAAATTTGCCAGGCTGCGCGCCAAACGCGTCTTGGCCTGGCCGCGTTCGCCAAGAAAAATGATGTCTTGCCCGGAGAGAATGGCGTTTTCAACCTGGGGGATAACGGTATCTTCATAGCCAATAATGCCTGGGAATAATTCTTCCCCGTGCCGGATCTTCTGGATGAGATTTTTACGCAACTCCTCTTTGACTGTAAGTACTTTATATCCACTTTCTCGCAACTCGCCAATAGTGCGAGGTCGGGTAGTGATAGTCATTCCGCTTTCTTGCTACCTTTCTTGGGGGTTGGCACATACGATACATGTCTGGGAAAGGGGTAACTGTTACCATTCCTACATGTTCCTACTGTACCTGAAACAGGTGGAACCAACTCTATTCTACCGTCTGGAAAGAGAAAGCGCAAGGGTATGAGACAGGCGATGTTCCAGGGCAGGGGCAAGCCCCGCCCTGGAACATCGCGCAAAAAATGATGCCCACCCCCCTACTTCGGTATTTCGACATCGGCCCATATGACAGATTCCCTGTACTGGTTAGCACGCGCCGCGCCGGGGAGCAGTTGTTTCGCCGCTTGTTCGAGCGCGCCGCGGCGTTCGGCGAGCGATAAGGCGGGATTAGCCTTGCCGGGATCATCAACCACCCAGGGAGACATCGCCAGGAATGTGCCTTTCATCGGTTTGCCACTTACGGTATGTATGAAGCCTTCGTTGCCAACGAAATTGCAGGCCGGGTCAGGCTCCGCATCGCTTTTCATGCTGATGGTCGATTGACCATCAAAGGAAATATCGAAAAAATTACCCACCTGCATAGGGCATACATTCACATACAAATTGGCATACTCGTCTTGCACAGAACCCAGCACCGAGTTCAGCCATTCCTGCGGCTGCCAATCCCAAGTTTTGCAGGGTGCCGCCCACAATGTGTCATTAGCATCGTGCTGGATGACGATGCGCGTTCCCTGCCCATCCAGCACGCGCAGGTACTCCGGCGTAAAAGCATCCAGACTGATGGCGATACCCACTTTACCAATCTCCGTATCGAATGCTCGCACCGCCTGCAAATCACCGGATGTCAAGTCAAGAGTAGTTCGCTCGCTTTCGGTCAGAAATACTTTGTCGGTTGTGCCAATGAGCTTGCCATCCGGCCCCCATAAAAAGGCTGTGTTATAGACGCCCGGCCCATCAGGCAGATAGACCTTCCCGGCATTTTTGCGTCCCAAACGATTGATATCGACCAGAGACGTAGAGGCACGTACATGCGGCGCGATTGTACTGGCGCATAGATATATCGAATGCTGCGCGGCCAGCCGGCTTAACGTGGTAGTAAACGGGCGGTACAGGAGATCGGAGAGTGAGAGCAAAAGGGCGCGGACAGGAGAAATACCGGCGTAGAGATGTCGATAGTGCAGGATACGCGGCGTATAACCCAGCGCAAGCATGGTAATTGCCACGTTGGACGTATGCATTCGACGCGGTAGATAGCCCCGTTTGCCAGCCAGC
>CAAGKR010208623.1_pt1 | contig 11991 bp, 8 predicted proteins | sample 2556971 | NCBI WGS metagenome assembly CAAGKR01 (sample SAMEA5207829, study PRJEB30636) | soil metagenome | biome: forest; feature: boreal; material: soil | place: USA | collected 2011-09 | depth 1 m
GTTCCGTCGTACGCAGTAAAGAAACCAATCTGGTTATCCTCCAAGGCCACGAACTGTGCGAAATGCGGTGTGCCGACCTTGTCGAGGTCTTTTGTCGTTCCCCGTCCTCGTGCGCGCAACAAGAGCTGAACTTCAACGAAAGCTAGTTTCGATTTGATGGGCAACACAACCAGAAACGGCCGTTGCTCGGTTGCACCGGTTGCGTCCGCACTGGCGGCGAGTGCCTTAATCTCCTTGGCGGTAACTCCTGGATACGCAGTGTAGAGGTTTAGCGCGCTTACAAGATGCTCCCCAGCCCATTCGGCAAACGCGTCCAGGTTATCGGCAACCGGAATAGGCGGCGGTCCATCTACATACTGGAAAATCGCATCGAAGACTGGCCCAGCGGATTTGGCGAGCTCGCTCATCAGTTCACCGAATTCTCCGTCGAAATCGCCAAGAAAAAGCAGAGTCTTTTCGCTCAGCACGGTAAAGCGCGAGTAGTGAATCGTACCGATCGAATCCTGCGCTTTGAAAAGATCGGGCATCAAAGGCGGAAGCCGCCCTGCGACTGCCTTCGCATCCGCCGGCGATTTCAAGGGAAAGCTAATCGTAAAGTGGTTCTGGCTCATATCCTAATCTCCTCACTAGCACCACCAACTCTGGCCATACCATAACGCGTCGGACTCGGCGCCTGGTTAGTCCTTGTCTGCTGCAAGTTTTTTCTCGGCGTCCGCTTTATCCTCCGCGGACAATTGTTCAGGACCAAGATTATAGGTCAGCTTGTCGATCGAGCCGTTAAACCGAAACGGGGGATCGTAGCTGAAATCTACCGCCGTGCGAGTATCGATGCCAATGTCAAACGTCTCGTCGATGGTCATCAAGAGCGGAATCGAATGAGCGATGGTCTTGCGATCAGCTTCCTTGCCATCGACCGTCAGCACACCCGTGCCGCCCTTGCCTGGACCTGGCCCATCGTACTTGAAGTCAAAAACGATTGTGTGCTTGCCCGCGTCGAGAACTGGTCCGCTCCACCGGAATCGCTCCAAATCGAGCAGGTTATATACGAAGACTGGTCTGCCTCTTCCGATATTCGCCACTCCGGTAAGAAGACCGGCGATCAACCAGACCGGAGCGATCAGCATCAACAAATAGCCGAGTCGCGTTCCCCATCCAGTCGGGCGTTTCATTCTTCCAATCAGTACGATGATCAATCCCAGAACGAACAAGCCCCAGACGATGATCTTAAACAACCAGCTACGGAGCCACCAATTGTTGCTCTTACTGAGGAACAGAGCATAACCGCCGAAACGGCCGCCCAAAGTCGCGATCATTCCCTCACCACCACCGTCAGGGATTGTTACTTCGGCGGTGATTTTGTAATCCTTGTCGAGAATACTGGGAGCATTGCCCAGCGGGATGCCCGCGTTTTCGCCCGTGTAGGTGAATACAGTTCGCCCGGCGACGGCGCTTGGGCGCGGCGTTAACAAGCGCGAGAAAGCCGTGTTATCCAGCGGGAAAACGTTGTATTTTGTCGCTTCCGTCTGAAACAAAGCCTGCAAGTCTTTCAGCTTGTCCGGAAATTTCGCGGCGAGATTGTTATTCTCGGAATAATCCTCTGCGATGTTGTAAAGCTCCCACTGGTAGCCGGTTGTGACATCGGGCAGTTTGCCCGTCGCCAGATCCCAAGGCGGTGCGAATGGCGTGGTTGCGGCGATCCAGCCGTCGTGATAGATCGCGCGGTTGCCCGCCATCTCAAAATATTGAGTGGTACGTGCGGATGGCGCGCCAGCATTTGCCTTGCTAAATGTGTACACCATGCTGACGCCTTCGATCGGCCTTTGGGTGATGCCGTTGACGGTGGCTGGAGCTGGAATCCCCGCCGCTTCCAGGATAGTCGGAACAATATCGATAACGTGATGGAACTGCGCGCGGATGGCGCCAACGTCCGTAATATGTCCCGGCCACGAAATGGCGAGGCCCTGCCTCGTTCCGCCGAAATGCGAAGCGACTTGCTTTGTCCATTTAAACGGCGTGTCGAAGGCCCACGCCCAGCCGACAGACATGTGTGGATAAGTTTTGTCGGAGCCCCAGTCGTTAAGATGCGCAAGTTGCAATACTTCGGGCGCTTTCAAAATGCCATTGTAGGCGGTGAGTTGATTGAAGGCTCCGGAAAGAGTCCCTTCTGGACTGCTTCCGTTATCACCGTCGATATAGATGATCAGCGTGTTGTCGAGCTTGCCCTGGTCCTGTACTTCCTGGATCACGCGGCCAATTTCGTAGTCGGTGTAGGCGACATAACCGGCGAACACTTCCGCCTGGCGCGAATAGAGTTTCTTCTGCACCTCTGAAAGCGAGTCCCACCTCGGAAGCTCGTTGGGCCACGGAGTGAGTTGCGCATTAGCGGGAATCACGCCGAGCCGTTTCTGGTTGGCGAAAATCTGATCCCGCAACTTCTCGTAACCCATGTCGAATTTACCGGCAAATTTCTCGATCCATTCCTTCTTGGGCTGGTGAGGAGAGTGGGTTCCGCCCGGAACATAGTAGAGAAAGAAAGGTTTGTCCGGTGCGGCAGCGTTCAAGTCGCGCAGATGCTTTACGGCCTCATCGGCCAGATCGGTGGTGAGGTTGTAGTCGGTTCTACCGACGTATGGCGCAATCTGCGTGTGATCGCGAAACAGATAGGGAGTCCATTGATCGGTCTCGCCGCCCATGAAGCCGTAGAAATACTCGAAGCCCATTCCTGACGGCCATTGGTCGTAAGGGCCCGCCACACTGTATTGAAAATTCGGAGTGTTGTGGTTCTTGCCGAACCAGGAAGTCGCGTACCCGTTATCCCGTAGGATTGTGCCGATAGTGGCATTCTCCGGCCCGATGATGGAGTCGTAGCCCGGATAGCCGGTAGACAGTTCACCGATAACCCCAGAACCGACTGAGTGATGGTTGCGGCCAGTTATTAAAGCGGCGCGCGTCGGGGAACACAAAGCTGTGGAGTGGAATTGGATGTAGCGCAATCCGGAATTAGCGATGCGGTCGAGCGCTGGCGTCGGTATCACGCCTCCAAAGGTGCCCGCCACGCCGTAACCCTGATCGTCGGTCATGATAAGCAGCACATTGGGTGCTCCCTTAGGCGGTACTACGCGCGGCGGCCACCAGGATCTTGAATCCTTGGCGCTTTCCTTTATCACTCCACCGAATTGCAGCGGTGGTGGCGGGAGCTGTTTACCGTCAATCGTAGTCGTCGCGCTAGGCGAACCCAATTCGCCCGTCACTTGCTGCGCGTGAGTCAAGACGGAATTTGTCAGTCCCAATATCGTGAAAAACGCTGTGGCGCCCAAAATTCGCGTGTTCATCCAATTCAAGGTTCGCCTCCTCTCGTTCACTTGCCCGAAAAAAGCGCCTAATTTCCTCGCCCTATGAACGAACGCTCTATTGGTTTGGGATATTGCCTGAGGAGTTCCAAAACTGTAACCGTCAAAAGTAACGGTCCATCCGACAAGGCTCCAGCGTTCGTTAACCAGTGAAGAAACGCCGCTCATTTAGGGCCTGCCGATTTTTCCAGCGTGAGTTTATAGGCGACGTAATATTTGTAGATGTTGTTGACGTATTGCACCGTTTCTTGTCCAACTTCTTTCGCTACAACGAGTTCGACATTTCCGAACCATCTATTGGGATCGAGGCCTTCACCCGCGGCTTTCTTCCGCAACCGCGCAATTCTGGTGGGCCCTGCGTTGTAGGATGCAAAGACCATAAGAGTCTTGTTCAAGGTGTCCAGTTTGTCGTCGTTAAAATAGGTGTCCGCGATATTGCGCAACATCTTGGCGCCCGCGTGAATGTTGCCCTCCGCATCGTCTACGTTAGAAATACTAATGGGTGGGGCGGCCGCCAGTTTGGGTATCACCTGCATAATGCCCACTGCTCCGCTCGGATTTTTTCGACTCTGGTTCAAAAGAGACTCTTGGTATCCCTGCGCAACCAGCATCAGATAATCAAAGTTGTATTCAGCCGCGTATTTCTGGAAGAAGCGTACGTAAGCTTCAAACTTTCTCATTTCCTCCGTGGAAGTCGAATCTTTCACCCACTTCGTGTTTTGCAGGTAGCGTCGCAACAAAGTGTTGCCGAACGATGTGCCAAACTGTCGGCCCTCGACAAACTCGTCCAGCAGCTTTTGCAACTTGGGACTGTCCAGGCGCGTAGCCCAAGCCACTTGTCCGTCTTCTTTTAGGACCACGTTCGGATGCAGCGTGAGATGAGGGAGCACCTTCGACCAGAAGTCGGCCCGAATACTTATGGTTACGGTTACGGGAATCAAACCGGTGCTCACCATCTCGAGCAGGTCCTCATCGGTCAAGTTGGCATCGGCAGACTTGATCAGTATCGGCGCTTTCCCCGCTTTTTTGAATGAGTCGCTTAGGCGCTGGAGGTTCTCGTAATAAGCCGTCAGAGGATTGACGTAGATTTCTTTTCCACTCAGGTCCTCGAGGCTGTCGATAGGCAGCGATTTCGGTCCCGTTACAATGACTTCTTTCACCTTGGAATAAAGAGGGCTGGTGAACAACACCTCTTTCTCACGCTCGGGCGTCACAATCACCGGATAACCTATGACGTCACCGATTCCCTCTGACAGTGCGTGTTCCAACTGCTCCGGTCTGACCGGAATATAGTTGACATTGACCTTCAGGCTTCCGCTCTTGATTTTCTGGTTCACAAATCGCTGAAACTCATCGAAGGCTTCGAAAAAGATTCCCTGGGGGTGGCCTTTATCGTAAAAGAAGCCGGATCGGCTGGGTACGACGAGAACCCGAATCTGGTGCCTCTTCAACATACCGTCCAGATCGCCAACTCGCCGCTCAAATGTGAGGGGCAGCTCGAGCGAAGGCGTCGACTGCACAGCACCCGTTTTGGTGTTGGATACAACTGACTGCTGATTGGCTTGGGACCGCGGAGTTGCTCTACTGCTCGCCGCAGCAAGATACGTGGAGAACAATATCAGTGAAAAAAATGTGGAGATCAGGCGGTCGCGAACAATTGACATTGCTACCTTCGAATCGGACGCCGTGCACGCGTCTTCGTTAGCAATGGGAGTATAGTGGTCTCCAAACTTCGTGTCATCCTGGTGACCAACCTATGAATAATCTCCTGAGGTTCCCGTTCTTTGTCTTCTTTTCCTCTTTCACCGTGATGGTACTGTCGGCGCGGATCGGATTTCTCCTACGCAAGCGGCGGCAAATCGACGAGGAAGTCCGGAAGGATATCGATATGATCGTAGCCGCGGTCCTGACACTCCTCGGCCTTCTGATCGGATTCAGCTTTTCGATGGCCACTAACCGGTACGATCTTCGCAAAAACTATGAGGAGGCGGAGGCCAATGCGATTGGCACCGAGTACCTCCGGGCAGACCTGCTTCCTTCCTCCGAAGCTTCAAAAGTTCGGATACTTCTGAAGGACTATCTCGAACAACGGATTTTATTCTACGAAGCCGGAGATGAGAGCCAACTTGAGCAAATTAAGGCCCGAACCGCGCAATTGCAATCCGAGCTTTGGTCTTCAGCCAGGATTTCGGCATCACTCCAACCTACGCCGATCATGGCTCTTGCCGTAGCTGGAATGAATGACGTGTTGAATTCTCAGGGATATACCCAAGCTGCCTGGTGGAATCGCATTCCTGCGGGTGCGTGGCTTCTGATGGCGGCGGTTGCCATCTGTTCCAATCTGCTTGTTGGCTATGCTGAGCGCAGTACCGAGGTAGGAGCCGTCCGCCTGCTGATTTTGCCCTTAGTTCTATGCATCGCGTTTTTTCTGATAGCCGACATCGATAGCCCGCGCAGGGGCATCATTGTCGTGCACCCGCAAAACTTGATCAGCCTCTTTCGGTCGATGCAGGGTCAATGATTGGAACATCTCAAGTATCTTGCCCTAGCTCTCGCCAGACCGTTACTTTTGACGGTTACATTCTCGTTGTAATTCGGGCAATGTCGCATGCCAAGGAGTAAAAAAGATGATGCACACTAGCACCATAAACACCAGGCTCTACAAGTGGGTTCTATCGAGCCTATTGCTCACGGGGTTGATTGCCGTAGCCGTTTTCCCAGCTCTTTCCGCAAGAGTTAAAGACGAAACCATCGAAGCGAGCGCCATGGGTACAGGCACTCAGATGGGCCAGGTCATCGGCATTTCCGTAGAAATCTATGATTTCTCGACGCCCGCGGAAAGGCAGGTACTGGTAGATGCCTTTACGAAGGGTAAGAACCAGGGTTTGGTCAACGCTCTGACCAAAATGAAATCTGTGGGCCACATTTCCATTACTGGTACGATCGGCTACGATTTGGCCTTTATCCGCATGATCCCAACGTCAACGGGCCGCAAAATTCGTTTCGTCACCAATCGTCAGCTCACCTTTGGGGAAGTCTGGGCGGACGCTCAGTCGAACGCCTTCAACCTCACTGCCGGAGAGTTTGACATTAACGATACCGACAAGACCAAGAGCACTGGCGTGCTCTATCCGGCGGCACAATTAGTTATCGACAAGCAAGGCCAACTCCAGATCGAGCTTAATCAGAATGCTTGGAAACTAGTGGATGTCCTCGATTGGAAGGGCACTCCGGGCGTCAATTGACAAGTTCTTGCCGGCGAACAACGCCTGCGAACGTCTTTGACTTGCACATCGTCTTTTTCGGGACGGCAGGGACTCGAAGTATCTGATATTAGCGAAAGTTCCTGCCGTCCATATCAATGCTGTCGGATTAGTTCCTTACTACGAATTCGATAGGCGCGAGACGAATACTCGGCCTGCAAGCGCCTCATTCATCGCTGGAATTAAGTCACTATCCATCAGCGCTTTTACTACAAAGCCTAGCGCTCCTGCGGCAAGACACGCTGCGATGATACTAGAATCCTCTTGAACTGTGAGAAAGACGATCTTGGTCTTACTGGCAAGACTCTTAAGTTCCCTCGCGACTGCCAATCCACTCATGCCCGGCATTGAGATATCCAACACCGCCAAATCCGGTTCGAACTTTAAGATTCCATCCAAGGCGGCGCTGCCATCGGAGACCAGGCCTATTACATGGAAGGAGTTCTGCAACAATGCCTCTACAGCAGCCAGCATTGGTGCCAGATCATCTGCCACCAGTACCCGCTTTTGAGTCATCGAGTACTCATCCGTAAGATTTCCATCGGCTCCTGGGCGCTGAAATGAAGTGGTCGAGCAACTTCCGACGCCGGAATGATCCATCGACCTAGGAAAACTCCCCACGTCAGCTAGTCAGACCTCTAGCATCACATTGCGTGTTGGGCAGAGTTGTGTCTATGGGCAGAAGTACCTATGCGTGAAGGGAGGTGCGGTGAAGAGATATGATTCTGTGTTCGATCGCGTACTGAACCAGATCGGCGTTGGTCTTCAGTTGCAAGAGTTCCATTACGGCATACTTATGTCCCGCCACGGTCCGTCTGGTGATCTTTAGCTCGTAGGCTACTTCCTTCATTGACCGCCCTTCAGCCAGAAGTTGAATGACCTCTCGCTGCCGAGGTGTCGGTTCTGGGGCATGCTCACGGCTCTTGGGCTCACGCAACGCCACCTTGTCCAGACCCTCTGCGGCGCTCGGGGTTACATACGAACCGCCCTTCAATACTTCGTCGATTGCTTTAGACAGCTCCGAGGCTGCGGCTTCCTTCAATAGGAACGCAGAAGCCCCCAACTGAAAAGCCTCGCCCACAAGGTAAGGATCGACAAGCATGGTCATGAAAATGAGCTTTACGTTGGGCATGCTCCTTTTGAGTTTTCTGCCGGCATCGAATCCGTTGAGCTGGGGCATGCCAATATCCAGCACAACCATGTCAGGCCGCAATCGGTCCGCGGCTTCCAGAAGGGCCCGTCCGTCGCCGACTGTGCCCACAACTTCGCAGCGAGGTTCTAGGATCCCCCGAAGCGCATCCGCTAGCATTTGGTGGTCGTCCGCAACGATCACGCGTGGCCGTCTCATGATTCCATTCTTCCGGCGACCTGCGCTCTCGCTTGTCCTTTACTTCCGCCCGTAAATAGCGGTACCTCCGCCAAAACCTCTGTCCCTCGCATGACCTCAGACCGAATCGCGAGTCTACCGCCAACCAATCGAAGTCTTTCGGTCATCCCCACTAATCCAATGCCCACGACCGGGTTGACCCCTTCAGGGTTAAAGCCTTTACCATCATCCATGATACGGAGGCTCACACTATCCGCGCTCGAATCGAGTTCAACGCGCACACGCACAGCCTCACTATGCTTAACAACATTAGCGAGAGCTTCTTGGGCGACCCGGAATAGGCACAAGGCCACGTCCTTCGGGATATCGACATAAAGATCGCGCCCGTCAAACTGCACCGCGATCTTGCACTTCTCGCCGATTTCCTTACAAAGGCCGCTTACCGCGGGCACCAGACCGATCAACTCAAGCCTGCTGGAATGAAGCTCATGAGACAAAGAACGAATGTCCGATGCCAGCGCTTTGGTCCGCTCCAGCATTCTAACGAGCCTGGCTCGTTGTTCTATTTCGAGTTCCGGCAGCGCTCTTCGCAGCTGTTCGATGTCGATACATTGCAACGCCAAGCTCTGACTGAAATCGTCGTGGAGTTCCCTCGCGATGCGCGCTCGCTCTTGATCCTGGGCATGAATCAGACGCCCGCTCAATGCTTGGAGCGATTCTGCCGACAGTTTCCGTTCCGTAATATCGACACAGGAGCCGATATATCCACAAAAGTGCCCATCAGATTCAAACCTGGGTACGCCATAGTCGACTATCCAGCGGTATTCTCCGTCGAAACGGCGTAGCCGGTATTCCATCTCAAAATCCATTCGAGCATCGAACGACGTTGAGTAGACTTCGACACAGCGTTGAACATCCTCCGGATGCACGCCCGAAACCCATCCTTCGCCTAACTCGTCTTCGATCGACCGGCCAGTGAAGCTCAACCAACCTTGATTGAAAAAATTGCAAAGTTTGTCTGTGCTCGACATCCAGATCAGCACTGGGGCTGTATTCGCCACTAAGCGAAAGCGTTGCTCACTCTCGATCAAAAGCTGTTCTGCCCGTTTACGGTCGGTGATGTCCCTTGCAATCTTCGAATAACCAACAATGTTGCCCACAGAATCTCTCAAGGAAGATATGGTCAGCGACACCGCGATTCTTTGACCACCCTTCGCGATTCGTACCGTTTCATAGCGCTCGACGCGCTCACCGGTCTTCAGCCGTTGCAGCAATACATCTTCTTCGTCTCGAAGTTCATCCGGGAAGAGTATGGCTATCGGTTTTCCGACGGCCTCTGTTTCCGAATATCCGAAAAGACGCCGTGCACCCGCGTTCCAGCTCATGATCATTCCGTCAAGATTCTTGGAGAGGATGGCATCATCGGATGATTCCACAATGGCAGCGTGCCTGAACCGTGCGTTCAACGCCCGTTCACGTGCTACACCATTCGAAAATATCTCAGCTAGTAAGTTGAGATGTTCTACCAACTCCTCGTTCCATAGCACGCGACGCTTCAAACTCACAAACGATATACCACCAAATAATTCGTCGCCGGCCTTCAAAGGGAGGGTCGCAACTGAAACCGCGCCGATCTGCTTCAGATACTCGCGTTCGAGGGACGCTTCTTCCGGCAAGGCGGTTAAGTCAGACACAAGTAAGCTTTCGCCTCGCAGAAGGAGAGAACTCCACCACGGGAATTTTTTAGCCTTTATGACTGCCGGCGGATTCTTGGCACCCTCCCCGCGCCAGGAAAATGTCAACTTCAGGTTCTTGGTCTCTGCGGAGTAGCAATAAAGAGCAATCGTATCCAGCTTGAGAAAGCTTGCAATCCTGGCGAGATTTTTCTCTATTGTCCCCTCGACTTGCTCTCCGGGCAGGTTTATGAATGTTGCAGAGAGATCGGAAAGCATTTTTTCGAACGCGACTCGCTCGCGTAGTGACTGTTCGGTCTTTCGTCTGGTCGCCCGCTGCCACAACAACCCCAAAATGAGCAGCATCTCGGCCGCGCCAATAAGAATGGCAGCGATAATGTAGTACTTATAGGATTCCCAGAGACGGGGTTGGCGATATAAAACCACGCTCCCCGCGGGCAGCGCCGATTGCGGGATCTTCCAGCGACGAAGTTGGCGTCCATCGAAACGATATTCGTTCTGGGCCACAACGTCCTTAGGATGCTCGCCCGCAAGCAGACGAAGCCCCAGTTGGCCGCCCACCTTTCCCACTTCGGCAAAGCTGGCCACGTAGCCTCCGACCGCCCCCGACCCGATATGTGTGTCGGAAAGTACGTAAACCGGGGACCCGGAAGCAGCGGCAACTTTCGGAATCACTTCCGCAGAAATGAGTGGATGTCCGTGCTGGTCATGCGTAACTACGGTAAAAAGCACGATGCTATCGCTTCCCAACTCAGAAACTTTCTGACAAATCTCCGATATGTCCATGGTTGTGACATAGGTAATTGGTATGCCACTCGCACTCGTTGGATGTGTGCTGCGAAGTCGAGTCAGAATGGTGTCCTCAGAAGGTGAACCGTCACCGATCACGACGATACGGCGCGCAGCCGGTTGAAGCCGCTGCGCCAGTTCAAGCGTCTTCTGCGCTTCTAGACCGACCCATACGCTTACGTAATTTGTCGAGGACGTCGCCGGGTCAGGTGGCTTCCGCCGAGGATCAGCGCTCATCAATACAAGGGGTACGCCGGGGAATAAGTCGGTCGGAACGTCGCCGGCAGCGATGATGAGATCTAAGTTGGAATCTGCGTATTTCCTCCTGATCCATGCCACTTGCTCCGCTTGAATCTTGGGATCCGGAAAATGGCCCCGGTCCAGGTGTTCACTGAAAATTAGAATCCCTCCCGGCAAGCCCGCGCGAAGTGTGGCACGAATATTTTCGTCAATCAGTCGAAATACTGGCCAACTAATGTCCTCCTCCTGGAGAATTAGGACGTGTTTTGACTCGTTGGTCTGAGCTGCACTGAGGGAGGCTAGCAGCAGGAAAAGGCACAGTGCTCGCGCGACGGCCGCTATGCAGGAAAAACGACGACCGGAATGGTTGACTTGGTTCACTGCCTATTGTCTCGTGCACTCAGGACGGTATAGAAGTGTGCGTCGGATATGTGACGCTAGAATCCACCCAAAATTTCAGACTCGAGAACCGCTAGAGACGCTTTTTTCTCAGACATACTGCTAGCTGGAAGAACTTTGCGAACTTTGGCAGCACCCGCGCAAATTCGTGGTCCTAGCTAAACTGCATCGCGTCGGTGATATGTCAAGTTCTTTGGCTTCGGCGCTTACTCTATCAGAAAGTACCGGCTTTACAATGTTAAAGTCGCATCAAGTCCATTTTTAAGACTGTGAAACGGACTGGAGGAAATGAGGCGTTCCTGAAGCGACCCGTCAATAATAACGGTTCCAATTGGCCCCCTCGTTGAGCAATCATTCCTGTCTCTCGGGATGAAAAGAGGAGGCTGAATGAGTGATGAAAAGTCTGAAAAAGCAACGCTAAAACAGAAAGCTGCCCATGAGTTTAAGGAATTTGCGGTAATCTTTTTGTATCTGGCCTTTTTCTTTTGTGCCCTCGCCACCTACAGCATGCTTCTCCTGAACAGGTTTAATGTCTCCTATTTCACTTACGGCGCAGCGCTCATCAACGCGCTGGTGATCGCCAAAGTTATTCTCATTGGAGAATATGCGCGTCTTGGTAGGAAACATGAAAGCAAGCCGTTGGTTGTGTCAGCTCTTTACAAGGCGTTTCTGTACGGCCTGCTCGTCTTCGCTTTTCATCTTCTCGAGGAATTGATCAGGTTACTTCTGCATCACGAGAGTATCGCTAGCGGGTTCCGGCAGATACAGATCGATGAGTTCCTCTGCCGTACCTTGATCGTATTCTGCACTTTCATTCCGCTCTTCGCCTTCAGGGAATTGCGTCGGGTCATGGGCGAAGAGAATTTTCACAATCTGTTTTTCCGAACCGGAGCCACCGCAACACCGGAACTTCCCGGCAAGACCTGATA
>CAAGKR010360520.1_pt1 | contig 11986 bp, 10 predicted proteins | sample 2556971 | NCBI WGS metagenome assembly CAAGKR01 (sample SAMEA5207829, study PRJEB30636) | soil metagenome | biome: forest; feature: boreal; material: soil | place: USA | collected 2011-09 | depth 1 m
GCGCTCGGGAATCCGAGGATCACGCCCGCGAGGCTCGCGTGCTCGCGCACTTCCAGTGCGAGCGCAACGGTCTCGCGCACGTCGAGGTCGCCGAAGAGCTCGGCACCCTGGAACGTCCGACCGAGTCCGAGCCGGGCCCGCCGGGCGGGCGGCATGCGCGTCACGTCGGTGCCGAGTATCTCGATCTCACCCCGGCTCGGGACGAAGCCGCCGATGGCGTTCATGATCGTCGACTTCCCGGCGCCATTCGATCCGATCAACCCGACGATCTCTCCACCGCCGACCGTGAGATCGACGTCATCAACTGCAATGTGTGTTCCGAAGCGAACCGTGAGCTCGGCAATCCGAATCGCGACGGCGCTCATGGGCGCGTGGCTCGCATCGAGGGCGCGCGCGACCGGCGCGACCGAGAGCTCGTCGCGCACGTCGACGATCGGCGTGGGATGGCGCCGGGCGATTCGCGCGAACGCGACGTCGCGGATCGTGTACAGGATCTGGCTTACGCCGCCGGGGAAGAAGAGAATGACGAGAAGGATGCCAACTCCGCCGGTGAGCAGCGCGACGTTTGTGCTGTTCGAGAACAGGACGGGAATGCCGACGACGAACAGCGCGCCGAGGATCGCTCCGGAAACGGATGCCATCCCGCCGATGACGACGATCGCGATCGCTTGCAACGACTCAGTGGCTCCGAATCGATCGGGTCCAAACGTGACGTAGAGACCGGCGAGCAATCCTCCGGCGAACCCTGCGATCGCGCCCGCGATCGCGAATGCGGTGAGCTTCACCCGTGTGGGCGACACGCCCATGGCGGACAGGGCCCGCTCGTTGTCGCGCACTGCGATCAGTGCGCGCCCGAAGCCACTGCTGCCGAGGCGCGAGACCGTGAGGACGACGATCACGAGCGCGACGAGACATACGGCGTAGTACGTGCGCTCGGGTGCAAGCGTGAGGCTTCCGACGACGGCGCGGGGCATGGTGATGCTGACGTCGCCGTGCAGGAAGATCGATCGCGACAACAGCCACGACCCAGTCGCGACCGCGAATGCCAGCGTCGTCACGGCGAGGAACAAGCCCGGTATGCGCAGCGCCGGCGCGCCGACGAGGACCGCCGCGATGCACCCCACCAGCGCGGCCGCACCGAGCGCGGGCAGGAACCCGACGCCATGGGTCACGAGCGCGGCCGTCGTCATCGCGCCGAGCCCGACGAACGCGACCTGGCCGAGCGAGAGCTGGCCCGACCAGCCGGTGAGGACCGTCAACGACAGCGCGACGATCGCGTAGAGCAGGACGCGACTCCACAGTTCCTGTTGCGATGCGCCGTGGACGATGACGAGTGGAAGGAACGCTACGAGCAATGCGACGGAGAAGCCGATCTGCGGCAACCGCCGGACCCACCACACGTGCTCCAGCGAGCGCGGGACCGGTCGCATGCGCGGCGCGAACGACCAGCCGGACTGCACCTCTTCCTTGGCGCTCCCACGCGCGAGCGGGACGAGCGCGAGCAGCAGCAGCACTAGCAGAGCTAGGTCGAGGATCCCGTGGTCGTTGGGCCGGTTGTAGAACAGCACTGCTTCACCGACACCGATACCGAGGCCGGCTACGAGCGCGATCACGGGCGAGATCATGCGGCCGATGACGGCGGCGACGAGGACGCGCAGGAGGAGGCCCGGCCCGAGGATGAGGATGTCGCCTGATGTCGTCGTCGTGATTGGCGCGGACAGGATCGTCGCGATCGCGGCGAGCAGGCCCGCGAGCACCCATACGAGTGTCGACATGCGTTTCACGTTGATGCCGGCGAGTCGGGCCGCGTCGGCGTTCGCGGCCGATGCGCGCACGGCGATGCCGTACTTGGTGTGGTTGAGCAAGATCGCGAGCGCTGCCGTGAGCAGCGGCACCACGACGAGGATCACGATGTGTTCACCGCGCACCATCACGCCGCCGATCGACCACGACGTGTTCAGGGGTGTCGGGAACGACGTGATGACATCGGGCTGTGGAAGCATCGCCTGCCCGAAGAGCAACAGCTGCGCGACACCGATCGTCGCGACGAAGACGATGAGGCGCGGGGCATCGAACAGGCGCCGGATCACGACCCTGTCGATCAACCAGCCCACGACCCCACCAACGAGCACGCAGATCGCGAACGCGACCCAGTAAGGAACGTCCCAGTTGATGACCATGCGGGCGAGCAGCGCGGCGGCGAAGCCGCCCATTTCGGCGATCGCGAGGTTGATCACGCGGGTCGACCGGTAGATGAGGATGATGCCGACGGCCATGATTCCGTAGGTCGCGCCGGTGATGAAACCGGAGAACACGACCTGCTTCGGGAGGTCGAACGACAGCATGATTCGTTACGCGCCGAGGAACGCGGCGCGTACCAGGTCGGGTCGTTGAGCGAGTTCCAGCGCGGTGCCGTCGAAACGGATCTCGCCCTTTTCCATGAACACCGCCCGGTCGGCGATATCGAGCGCGATATCGACGGTCTGTTCGACGATGATCATGGTCATCGACTGGGCCTTCAGTGTGCGGATGACGTCGATGATCTGCTTCACGATTATTGGCGCGAGCCCGAGCGAGAGTTCGTCGATGATCAGGATGTCGGGGTCGTGCATCAGCGCGAGGGCCAGCGCGAGCATGTGCTGCTGGCCGCCCGAAAGGTCGCGGGCTCGGGCCTCGCGGCGGTCGGCGAGCATCGGGAACAGTTCGTACGCGCGGTCAATCCGGTGCTGCGCCTCCCGGCGACCGTATTGATATGCGCCCGCGCGCAGGTTCTCGGTCACCGTGAGCGGCGGGAAGGTCGCTGCACCCCCAATCACGTGCACGATGCCGCGCCTCACGCGTTCTTCGGCCGCCGCGCGCGTGATGACTGTGCCCCGGTGAGTGACCTCGCCGCGGTTCTGCATGTTGAGCCCGCTGACGACGCGCAACAAGGTCGACTTGCCCGCGCCGTTCGAACCGAGCAGCGCGATCGTCTCCCCCGATTGCACGGTGAGGTCGACTCCAAACAGCACTTGCACCGATCCGTAGGAGAAGTCGATGCCGCGCAGTTCGAGCGCGCCCCCCGCGTCGCGCTCGCCCGACGCGGCTACCGGTGTGGCGCGGTCGGTTCGGCGCGCCTCCTCGTCGAGCATTGTTCCGACGAGCGAGGCGACGTCGACCGGGCCGGGCTTGTCTTCCACTACGGAATGCGCTGCGGAGTCGGGTTGATCACTACGAACTTGCCTTGCGCGGCGCTGTATTTCTCGAGCCAGACGTAGTCGCCGGCATCGTGCTTGGTGGCCGACATCGACCCCGGTGGGCCCATCGCGAGCGGCACGCTTGGCATGGCTTCGAACGCGCGGATCACCGCGCCCTGTGTCAGTGGCGCCTTCGCGGTCTTCAACGCGTTCGCGAGCGTCTCGATCTGCATGCACGTGACGGCGACGAAGCCATACGGGTCAGTGCCGGGCGTGTACCTCAGCCCGGCGCGCCTCGCAACGATTGCGTTGCAGTCGTTGCCTTCCTTCGTCATCGTGGGCACTGCGCCGCTGACCCCCCACGCGCCGTCGTAGTTGTCTTTCGCGGGCGCCATGAACTGCGCCACGGTGTCGGTGACGTTGTTTCCAAGGGTCGCCCACTGCGGCTTGAAGTCAGCGTCGGCTGCCGCCTTCACGAGTGCTGCTGCGCACAGGTTCTGCGCGATGAGGAAGACAAAGTCGACCTTCGCTTGCTTCATCTTCTGGATCGCGGTGTCGGTTTGGCTGCACGAGAAGCTGCCCGCCGCGTACGGCGCGGTCGCCTCCGCCGCGAGCTTGATGCCAGCCTTCGTCAGCGCGGCCTTCAACGCGGTCGCGGCCGCCGTCCGGTCCGACGGCTGGTCTTGGTTAAGGATGCCCACGGTCTTGCCGTCGAGCGCGTGCTGTGCCAGGAACAGCGCGGGGAGGTACGAGTACTCGCGCTCGATGTCGACCGAGAGCTGGGAACTCAGCGAGAAGATCCGGCCCTGGGCGTCGTCGTAGACCTTCTGCTGCCAGCTGTCCATCGTGATCGCGAGCTGATCGTGCGCCACCGCGACGCACTGCACCACGTTGACGGGTACCGCCGCCGCGATGATCACGGCGAGCGACTTGTCCTCTTCGGTGGCTTGTACGCACGCGCGCTGCAAGATGTCGGGGGTCGCGAGCGGCGCGTTCGGGATCTTGTGTGCCGTGAGGACGAGCTTGCGCCCGGCCACGCCACCGGTCGCGTTGATCTCGTCGACGACGGCCTGCGCGGCCTTTACCGGGTCACCAAGATCCGGCGCAAGGTGCTGCTGCGTAAGGATCGACAAGTCGGCGACGATCAGCGAGATGTGCACCGCGTCAGGTGTGATGCCGACGGTCGAGGTGTTGTCGACGGCGGGCGCAGCTTGCTTGCTCGATGTCGGGCTCGTGCACGCGGCGACAACCGCGACGAAGGCGCCAATCACTACAGCGCGCCGAATCACTCGCACCACGTGATCTCCCCCCGGCAGGTCATCTTGCAGTCTGCCGCCACGTGTATGCAATATGCAACGCACGGCAGGTCGACGAGGAGGAACCGCGTGGAACCGATCAAGATCGGTTGGCTCGGCTCGGCGCTCGACGGTCCCGATGGTGGGTACGACCGGATCCACCGGCTCGCGTTCGACGAAGCGGCGGAGCGTGGATTGCTGGATCGGCCGGTGGAGTTCGTGCTGCACGCCGAGAACGGGCTCCCGCAGGGTTCGGCGAAGAGCGCAACGGACGGTTTCCGGTTTCTCGTCGATGAGGGATGCATCGGCGTCGCCGGCGCGTACAGCTCCGACAACGCGATCACGGTCGGTCCGCTCGCGAACGAGCTCGAGATCCCGCTCATCAGCTGGTGCGGTACGGAGCGATTCCACGGCGAGTACTGCTTCCGGTTGGGGAACGGCGATTGCGGCGGCGATGCCGCGCTCGTCGTCGGGTGGTTGAAGAAGGAGGGCCACCGTCGGGTCGCGGTGCTGAGCGAGATCTCACCGAACGGCGAGGAGTACTTCCGTTTCTTCCGTCAGGAGTGCCGGCGGCGCGACATCAGCATCGCCGCGGTCGAGACCGTGAGTCAGAGCCCGGAGAACCTCGCGGCGAATCTCGACAACCTGCGCCAGGTGAATGCCGACGCGCTGGTCTACATGGGGTACGGCATGCTCGGCGGCAAGGGCCTGCTGCGCGACGCGCTCGACAAGCTCGCATGGGATCCGCCCCGCATCATGGGCACCGCGTTCATGTTCTATTTGATGGGCTTCGACAAGTTCGAGGGATGGGTCGGTATCGATCAGCTCGATCCGGCCAACCCGCTCGTCGCGGGATTCCACGAGCGGTACACGGCGCGGTACGGCGCCGATCCGCCGTTTTGGCCCAACGCGATCCCGGTGCTCGCGTACGACACCGCACGCGTGCTGGTCGAGGGCCTCTTCCGCGCGCCGATCCTGTCGGGGCCGGGCCTGAAGGCCGGGCTCGAGACGATCCGGTTCATGCCGGCAACAACGGGTGGCCCGCACACCCATATCGCGTGCTCGCCGCACGAGCACGGGATGTTCCGGGGTGATTGGCTGTTGTACGGCCGCGTCACGGGCGGCACACTCGAGTTCGAAGGTCTGTTCGACCCCTGGGAGTGAACCCACCGATGACGCCTGCCCCCCTCGCCAGTACCGACCGGTACACGATCATCTCGGTCGACGGTCACGCCGGTGCCGACATGCAGTCGTACAAGCCGTATCTCGCCGCCCGTTGGCACGACGAGTTCGACGCGTGGGCCGGCGCCTACGTGAATCCGTACTCCGACTTGCTGGCGTCGACTGCATATCGCAACTGGGACAGCGATCGCCGTCTGCAAGAAACGGAGTCGCAGGGTCTCGTCGCCGAGGTGTTGTTCCCGAACACCATCCCGCCGTTCTTCACGCAGAGCAACCTCACCGCGCTCGAACCGACCGACGCCGACTACGAGCACCGGTGGGCCGGCGTACAAGCACACAATCGCTGGCTCGCGGATTTCTGCGCGGCCGCGCCGGGCCGGCGGGCCGGTTGCGCGCAGGTGTTCCTCAACAACCTCGACGACACGCTCGCAGAATTGCGGTGGGCGAAAGAGAACATCGACGTGTTCGGCGGTGTGCTCATTCCCAATGTTCCGCCGAACTCCGCGCTGTTGCCGCTCTGGGATCCGCACTACGAACCGCTGTGGGAGTTGTGCGAAGAGCTCGACGTTGTGGTGAACATCCACTCCGGCAGTGGGTTGCCCGACTTCGGCAGCGCGGAGGCGGCGCGGGCGATCATGCTGATCGAGCTCGCCTGGTACGCGCACCGCGCCGTCTGGCACCTGACATTCGGGGGCGTGCTCGAACGCCATCCGCACCTGCGCGTCGTGCTCACCGAACAGGGCGCGAGTTGGATTCCGCGCGGGCTGGAGACGCTCGACTGGTTCCACCGCCGGATGACGCTCGGTGGCGCGGCGGAGGCCGTGTTCTTCGGTGCGGTCGCGAAGTCGATGTCGTTGACGCCGAGCGAGTACTTCCAGCGCAACTTCTGGGTAGGTGCGAGCTTCTTGCGTCCGTCGGAGAGCCCATTGCGGTACGAGATCGGTGTCGACCGGATGATGTGGGGGGCCGATTATCCGCACTCGGAGGGGAGCTACCCCTACACCACCGAGGCGCTCCGAGCCGCGTTCGCGAACGTGCCCGCGCCGGAGACGAAGATGATGCTCGAGACGACGGCCGCAAACGTGTACGGCTTCGACCTGGACGCGTTGCGCAAGGTCGGTGACGAGATCGGCCCGAGCGTCGGCGCCGTCGAGGTGCCGCTCGATCCGGCCGACTATCCGGCCGACTCCACGTGCAACGCGTTTGACCCCGAACAAGTCATCAAGTCGTGGTAGCGCTCCGGCGCGGGAGAGGAAAGAGAACATGACGATCCGTTACGGCGCTCGGGCTCCCGAACAGCAGCGCAACCGCGAGGTCGAAGCGACGTCGGCGCGCATCTGGTCGACCGCGGTCACCGTCGTATGGGAGACCGACCTCGACGTGATCAAGGCGGTGCTGCCGCCGCCGCTCGAACCGTCGGAAGCGACGGCGCGCATCCGGTTCGCCACCGTCGACATGGGTACGGGGATCCCGGTGTTCGGCGCGGGTTGGTTCGGCGTGCGAGCGCGCCACGGCCGCGTCGAAGGCGAGTACGCGTTGTTCATGCCGATGACGACCGAACAGGCGACGGTTGGTGGCCGGGAGACGTACGGCGAACCGAAGAAGATCGGCGCCGTGTCGATCGCGGTCGACGGCAACAACCTGACCGCGCGCTTCGAGCGGATGGGCTTCACGCTCGCCGAGGTCACCGGCACCTTGGGCGCCGAGATCGACATCCCTCCGCGCGACAAGGTCGATTTCTATTTCAAGTGCAGCCCGTCGCCCGACGGCAAAGGTTTCGACACCGAACCCGCGCTCGTACACGTGCGCCGCCACGAGGAAGCACGCGAAGGCCTCGCGATCGACGGCAGGCTGACCCTCGGCGACTCCCCCATCGATCCCATTGCCGATATCCCGGTCGGCCGCATCGTGTCGATGCAATACGCGCAGGTCGCGACGACCCAGGAGGGCGAAGTGGTCGAGCGCGTTCCGGCCGACTGGCTGTTGCCGTTCGCGCACCAGCGCTACGACGACCTGTCGGTGCTGGGCAAGAAGTCATGAACGAGAACACGCGGTACACGATCATCTCGGCCGACGCGCACGCCGGCTTGCCGTGCGAGCAGTACCGCCCGTACCTCGATGCGCAGTATCACGAGCAGTTCGACGCGTTCCTCGCCGAGAAGAACGAACAGCGCGAGCTCGCGATGAAGCTCAACTACGAGTACATCAACGAGTGGGAGACGACGCACGAAGAGGGGCTGCGCGGCGCGTACGACGCCAATCAGCGCGACAAGGAGATGGACGCCGACGGCGTCGCGGCCGAAGTGATCTTCCCCGACGCCGACGCCATCACCGGCATGGAGTCGCCGCCGTTCGGCGCCGGACTGTCGGCGGGCATGATCGAAGACCCCGAGCTCGCGTTCGCCGGCGCACGAGCCCACAACCGGTTCCTCGAGGAGCTGTGCGCGACGAGTCCCGAACGGCGCGCGGGGGTCGGGCTCGTGCCGATCACCCACGATGTCGAGCGCGCAGTCGCCGAGATCGAATGGCTCGCGGAGAAGCCCGGGATCCGCGGGATCATGATCCCGACGATGTGGCGCGACCACCGTCCGTACAACGACCCCGCCTACGACCCGGTGTGGGCCGCGTGCCAAGCCGCGAACCTGCCGGTGCACGTGCACTCGGGCGAAGCGCCGCGCGAAGAGATGGGCGAGTTCATCGGTATCTATCTCGCCGAGGTGGTGTTCTGGACCCATCGCCCGATCGCGCACCTGTTGTTCAGTGGTGCGTTCGAACGGTTCCCGGGATTGAAGTTCGTGGTGACCGAAGGCGCCTCGTACTGGGTCGCCGACATGAAATGGAAGTGGGATCAGTACCTCGGCGGCGGCCACACGACGAAGAAGATGGCCGCGCTGATGAAAGGCATCTTGTCGAAGCTGCCGTCCGAATACTTCGGCGAGAACATCTTCGTCGGCGCGTCGACGATGTCGAAGGAAGAGATCCGCCGGCGGCACAGCATCGGTTGCGACGTCGCGATGTGGGGCACCGACTATCCGCATCCCGAAGGGACGTGGCCCAACACGGTCGAACGGCTGCGCAAGGATTTCGGCGACGTGCCCGTCGGCGACACCCGCAAGATGCTCTGTGAGACCGCGGCGCGTTGCTACGGCTTCGACCTCGCGCCCTTGCACCCGATCGCAGAACGCATCGGGCCGACGCCCACCGACCTCGGCCAAGACCTCACGCTCGTCACGACCCCCGAGCAGATACGCGCGGGCGAATGGTGGAAGGACGAATACCAAGTGCGGTGGGGTGGATAGAGATGCGTGATCTGAAAGGCAAGGTCGCCGTCGTCACCGGTGGCGCCAACGGCATCGGGCGCGGCATCGTCGAAGCGTTGCTCGACGAGGGCACGCGCGTCATCATCGCCGACATCGAAGCGCCCGTGCTCGAACAAACAGTGACGGAGTTAAAGGACCGCGGCGAGGTCAGCGGCGTGCAGACCGACGTCTCGGACTTCGCTTCCGTCGAGTCACTCGCGAAAACCGTGTTCGACCGCTACGGCACGTGCCATCTGCTGTTCAACAACGCGGGCGTCACGTCGGGCGGCGGCGGCCTGCCATGGGAGCAAGAGCCGAACGACTGGAAATGGTGCTTCGGCGTGAACGTGTTCGGCGTCGCCAACGGCGTACTCGCGTTCGTGCCCCGCATGATCGACTCCGGCGAACCGGGCGTGATCGTGAACACGTCGTCGGGCGACGGCGGCATCGCGCCCGTGCCCTACGCGTCGGTATACGCCGCGAGCAAAGCCGCGATCAGCTGCTTCACCGAGTCACTGGCCCATCAACTCGCCGACAACAACACCAACCTGCGCGCCGCCGTCTTCTATCCGTCGGGCGGCCTGCTCGACACGGGACTGTGGACCCCGCAACGCAACCGGCCGGCGGAACTGCAGCGCGAACGGGAGCACACGCCCGGTCCCGTGCTCACGTTCGACCAATTCCGCGAGCGTTTGCGTGCCGCCGGCATGACCGCTGAGCTGGCTGACCTTTCGGAGCTCGGCCGCTTCGTCGTCGCGCAAGTCAAAGCAGGCAGTTTCGTGATCGGCCACAACCTCGACGACGCGGGCCGGCTCCTTCACACCCGCGCGGACGCGATCGCAAAAGGCTCACTCCCACCGCACCACAATCTCTGACAGCTACGCCGGCGCCCGCGAGAACAGCCCGCGGCGATCAAACAGCCGCACGACCTCGCCCGCAACGGCCTGCATCATCGCGGCGTAGGCAGCCGAAGCAGCCTCGCTGTCGCCCCGCTTGCACGCCCGCGCGACCGCGTCGAAACCCGAACGTTGCAAGGTAACCGCGTCGGGAACGAGTTCGTAGAAATCGCCCGGAACAAGTGCCGACAACGCCCGCACAACGACGTCGATACGCGGCGATGCCGCGGCATCCACCACCGCGGCGTGGAACGTCACCGCGATCCGCTGCGCCTCGCGCGGGTCGTCAGCACGGGCGAAGTCGGCCGCAAGCTGGGCCAGCTTTTCGCTGAGAGCGTCCGGCGAGCGCTCAAGCGCCTTTGTCGCCGCGAACCCGTACACGAGGCCGTACAACTCGTAATGATCGCGCACGGCGCGCTCGTCGAAGGTGGTCGCGAAGGCACCCCGATTGGGCTCGATGCTGACCCAACCCTGACGTTCCAGCGAGATCAACGCCTCTCGTACCGGGATCCGGCTGATGCCGAGCGCCTTCGCCACGTCGTCTTGATGCACGCGAGCACCCGGCCGCAGGTAGCCGTCGAAGATCAGCCTCCGAATGTAGAGCGCGGCCTCGTCACCACTCGTGCGCCGGTTTAGCTGTCGTCCCGGAAGCGACCCAGATGTCATAGAGACATCCGATTGTAGAGACGATGCGACCGATACGGCGAAGTCGCCCCGGCACTGGCACCAACGTCCGGCACCCGAAGGCCATGTGGTCACCGCCACGATCTTGTTCACGGACATCGTTGCTTCGACGGAACAGTCCGCCCGTATGGGCCACCGCGAGTGGCCTGCGACGACCGACGCTCGACGACGCGATGGTCCGTAGGAGCTTGGCGCGCTATCGGGGCCGTGAGGTCAAGACGATCGGCGACGGGTTCCTCGCGACGTTCGATGCGACCACTCGGGCTGTGCGCGCTGCGATCGAGATCGTTACCGCAGCGAAGGGAACGGGTCTGGACGTGCGGGCTGGCGTCCACGTCGGTGAGGTCGAGGTTCGACCCGACGATGTGGTCGGCCTGACCGTCAGCATCGCCTAGCGCGTATGCGATCTCGCTGGCCCTGGAGAAGTGTTCGTATCCGAAGCCGTCAAACTTCACTTGATCGGCTCCGGCATCGCCCTGTCCGCGCGGGGCGTGCATGTGCTCAAAGGAGTGCCCGACGAGTGGCGGCTGTTCGCCCTCGAGGGCTGACTTTGACCGAGAACCGACCCCGGTCACCTCCCATAACCCCGGGTCCGGGGTGTCTCCTATCGCCGGCACCGGAGCGTTCGCGATCGTACGACTGCTGGATTCGGCCAAGTCGCGGCACGCGCGCCCGGGCCTGGATCAAGAACACCGCGGCGTCGACTTCCGCGAAGGTTTGAATAAGAAGACGAATATGGCCGAGCGATCGGTCACGCAAAACGCCAACTGATCAGGGCGAACGTTGTAATTCTGACAACGAGTGGAGACTATGGGACTCGAACCCACGACCTCCTGCTTGCAAACTCGATCGAACGTACAGAAGCGGACATCGACGAACGCGACACCGCAGGTCAGCTCACTTTGTGGACGACAACGAACGAGCCCGAATGACGGCGTCCGCGCGATGGACGCGCGGAGGAATCGATGCGGGGTCGCACATCGTGCCCGGCTCGGAGGTCAGCTCGCCGGACGGAGCTCGACGGTGATGTCGAGGTGCAACGCGCTCGCGGCTCGCTGCAGAGTCGTGAGGGTCGCGCCGACACCGCCCGCTTCGAGACGAGCTATCGCGGCCTGGCTGGTGCCCATCCGCTGGGCAAGCTCGCGCTGACTCAGCTCGGCCGCCACACGCGCGTCACGGATCTGTTCGCCGACCCGAATCGCGAGCGCCGCCGCCGCGTACGTCTCATCGAACTCGGCGCGCTCGGCCGCGCTCGCGCCGGCAAGGCGACGCTGCTTCAGTTGCTTGATCGTGGTGCGGGCCATCAGTCCTCCTCCGCGGTGTGACCTTCGGCGATACATCGCCGCATAGCAGTTCGTGCTCGTTCAACCTCGTGACGTTCGTTCATGCGCTGCTTGCGGAACACCGTCAACAACACGATGCGCCTCGTCCCGGTGAAGAAGAACGAGATCCGC
>CAAGKR010409415.1_pt1 | contig 11985 bp, 11 predicted proteins | sample 2556971 | NCBI WGS metagenome assembly CAAGKR01 (sample SAMEA5207829, study PRJEB30636) | soil metagenome | biome: forest; feature: boreal; material: soil | place: USA | collected 2011-09 | depth 1 m
CCGGGCGTACTTTCTGCAATAGTACTATTGCCAAGTGTACCCAGGAGGTAAAAGCCGACGCGCAGGGGTGGCACTGCCAGGCCTTCATTGGTGAGCTGTTTCTCTGGACGACGATTTGCGTGCCAAGCGTATTGTGCAGACGTCTCATCAAAAGCGCTTGAGTCAACTCGTCTCCTCGGCCGTTGGTGTACGCCCAGCCGCCCGTCCCTTCATGTTGTTTCATCAGAGGAAAAAGTCTGCTTGGCTGAAGTGGCGACCGCAGTTTATCAACTCATTTTCCGAGCAAGTCTCCGCCTCTAAAGAGAGTCAACCAGCCGCAATTCAGACGTGGATCTCCTTTTGGAGTCATCTCATCAATACGAATCCACATCTGTTCGCCTATGTCCTGGCTTCGGCAGAGACCGCCATCGCTGTCTTCTTGATCTTTGGCTTCTTGACCAACCTGACGTGCGAGTGAGCCTTCTTCTGTCTCTGGGCATCTGATCGGTAGGAGAAGGCTTTGGCGGTCCCTACAAGCTCGGGGAGAGTACAGACGTAGGAACAGCGCTAGTATATGCGCTCCTCTCCGGTGTCTTGCTGGCAATAGCAGCCGGTCGATACTACTCGGTCGATCAGTGGTTGACGTTTCGGTTAGGTCGCTTCGGGTTCCTGGCTGCTGGCGTTCTTCGGCAACGACCTATGCTGAAGTGATCCAGGGAGTGAGCCTTTATAGGATTGCATAAGTAAAGTGAGACTCAACCTCTTTGGATCGATTGCTGTCGAAACAAGAGCGAAGCTGCTCCCCGACTGCCATCACAAGCTGTTTTCGGTTTGACGCTAGAATGGCGAACCTTTCTCGTACGGTCGACTATCTGAACGGAAGCTACGGCGTGAGAACGAAAGGCGATCAAGGATGCGAGGAGACGACACTCACGCCTCCCCTTCTCAATGAGTGAATGGGAGAGAAAGGTGATGGGAGCGTTTCCTCACGGCGTGAAGGATACTCCTGCCACTAAGACTCGCACAGTCGATGGAGCCGGGTTGAGCCCCGCCGTGGTCTCGCTCGTCTTGTCAACAAGACGAGATCGAAAGGAAATTCGGGTGAATGGGTTGCATCGTTCAAGTACGAGCGTAACCCCAGTAAGTCAGTAATGCATCACCTTGCATACCTTACTGCATCGTACTATAATTGATAGTAGCCTGATGAATTCGAACATGTCTCTCGGGAAATATATACAGAAGAGGTCTCCGGGGTGAGTCAAGCGAGCGAAGTAATCGACTACGCCCTCCATGGAGACGGTCTTCCTTGCTGTGGCCTCGTCGGCTTCAAACATGGAGGAGCGCATACCTCCCTTAGAAGGTACTGTACTCGAACCAGGAGGCGGGAGAAGACAACATCGATGGATGCACTCTTCGAGAGACAGAGCCATGAAAGTGAGAACAGCGATGATGTGTGGGTATGGGCCCGTTGGATTGACCTGGGTAGTTATGCCAGTCATGATGCTACTGATGATCGTTCTGCTAGTGGGTCTGGGCTGGGCACTTGTGCATTGGCTGAACAGGAAAACGAGGCGGCCAGTGCCACACGATTACTCTCTCCTGGCAGATGAACCCCCGGCTCTTGAGGTGCTCCAGCAGCGGTACGCACGTGGGGACATTGACACCGCGACCTTTGAGAACATGCGGGAACGGTTGGTCGCCTCTGGCAGGCGCAATGATCTCCTCTAGTTCATCCGCTGATCTGTTTGCTAGTGACAAGGGTAATACCTGTGTGAGCGAGACGTGAGGCACAACTTTGGAGGGAGAGGAATATACAGTACAGGGGGCCAGCTTTGATCCTCATCGCAATGAGGATTCTTGATCACGTGGTGGAAGGGGCTCTGTGTGGAAGGTAGACCATCTCTATGCGCGAGCTAAGGAGCCATCTCGCCGACAGCGTTGGTTGACGGGCCGGACGAGGTAAACCAGAGTCTGTCGGCTGAGTCGAGTGTGAGACCATAGGGAGCCTCTGCTGGTACGGAAAGCCGGAAGAACGTGAACGTGGCGTTGCCCGGTACATAGCGTACGAGTGCCCCGGCACCGTTGTCCGCGAACCAGATGTCTCCATCGTGCGTGACCACGACTGCATAGAGAGCAGCAGGTTGACCCGGCATGGCTGGTACCGTCAGCTCGGTGACCCTGTTGATCGCGGGGTCAATCATGCCGAGCTTGCCAGGTACAATTTCGCTAAACCAGATACGCCCCTCTGCATCGTGCGCCATCGAAAAAACCGTTGCTTGCGGATCCGCCAGGTGGTAGAGCGTGACTCGGTCCGTGGTCGGGTCGAAATGGCCGACCGTACCACCTGTCAAATCGCCGAACCAAATCTGCCCGTTGGGTGTCACGGTGAGGCTGAATGGGGCAGAGGGGAGTCCAGCGCGAGGTGCGGGTACAGGCCAGGTCTGAATCGCGCCCGTTGCCGGATCAAGGCGACCGATCCTTCCCCCCGTTGCAGCCGTAAACCAGAGGTTGCCCGAGGCGTCGAACTGCAAGGCCTGTGGTCCCATTGGGCGGCCGCCGACGGTGCCCAGTGGAAAGGTGCGAAACGTCTGCCGTGCCGGATCAAAGCGCCCGATGTAGTTCGCGCCCTGCTCGACGAACCAGGCAGTGCCCTGCCTGTCTATCACGGTGGTCATGATGCCGTTCTTGGCGTTGGGCGGATCCCAGGTCGAGACCGTTCCTGAGTGTGAATCAAGGCGGGCAAAGCGATTGGCATTCATCTCGCCCACCCATACGTTTCCTCGCCTATCTACTGCTGGTTGCATCAATCCCACATTAGACGACGGAAATGGATAAAGACGTACCTGAACCGCACGCACGTTGAAAACAGCGGTGGTTGCTGGTATCTCTCGTGTTGCGCTTGCTGGTGTGCCCGTGGTGACGGAGGTACCAGGTCGGGCTACCTGCGCACTGCTACCCTCTGCGAGGGAAATGACGATGCCGATACCAATCAGTAGCACAAGCAGCAGAAGCCAGGTATCGCGATAGCGGTGGGCGGACCAGCGAGCAGGTCTTCTCTCCGTGTGGAGAGCCCGGGGGAGAGGCAACTGAGCACCTTCCGACGTGGCTTGTTCCCCACCAGATTCAGAGGTTTGTTGTCTTTCGTGTAACATATGGTCACCGGTCGCTCGTTGGATCTTTCTTATCCATACTACTATTAGCGATAGTATCACTGAGAATTGTAGCACATCGTTCTCTGCGAAAACCAGCATCGAGAGATGGCTTCACCAGAGGTGACGCAATACTTCAGCCTCACGCTGCAGCAGTCGATCCTGTCTAAAAGAGGAGAAAGGAGACCTTCAGATGCTTTAGAACAACTTCCCTAAGAGCAGGGCGGGACCACATCCCATCAGCGCTAGCATGATGACAACATTCGCAGCCTGGAGAACCAGCAACCCGACCAATGCTGCAATACTGGCACTCAACATGCCTGTACGAACACGCGCTGTCCCTGGCAGCGGTCGAGGCGTCGCGAGTAACCGCTCGATGCGGCTGTTCATGGACTGTCCCATGCCCGTGAGAGACTGTGCGGAACCCAGGTATCCGAAGCGCGGCCTTTCGACCGCATGTTGCCAGACCTTCGCAAGTGCACTTGCTAGCGCGAGCGGACGCTGCGTCGCACAGACCGCCAGGTCGTCACAGGCCAACTCTTTTTCGTGTTGAATCTGGCGATAGGCTGCCCAGCTCGTCGGCAGGTAGAAGAATGCGTCGCGGAGCATCGTTGCCAGCCAGATCACGAGGTAGTCGCGCCGGGCCACATGCTCCAATTCATGGGCGAGCACAGCCTCGAGTTCGCGCCGATCGAGGTGTTCGAGCATCCACGTTGAGAGAAGCACCGTAGGCCGGAACAACCCACACGTGAGTGCCAGGGGCCGATCAGAGGCGTGCAGCAGCACACGAGTTCGAGCGGCACCGAGCCGACCAGCCAGGTCATCAGCGAGCGCCTGCAGTTCTGGAGCAGCTGGAACTCCTGAGCGCGCTACGACACGCGCCATCAGGGCAAGTCGCACTCCTCCCAGCCCAAGTGCGCCCAGTGTTGCCAGTGCCATCGCAAGGGGAAGTGCAACGCCCAGGAGGGCGTCCCAGGACGGGGCGCGACTCAGACAGGCGCGGCCCGTGAAGTGGTGCACGGCACCAATACCCAGCCCGAGGCTGACCAGCGGCATCATGAGGGCAAAGAACTGCACCCCACGCCGCTCTGACCAGCAGCCTGTGCGGTGCAGCAGACCTAGTGCTATGTAGCTTCCGAGCGTGACCAGCAGCACGCTGAAGAAGCCGAGCAATGTATGCACTACTCGCCCTCCTCAGCCGCGCGTCGGCGGGCGATCTCGTCAAGCTTCTCGCGTAACTGTGTGGCGGTTCCCTGGTCTGGCAATGTTTGCAGGCTCTCGAGCGTTGCACCGGAGAAGCTGACGAACAGGTTCTCCAGGATGCGACCGACGAAGCGCGAGACGAACTCCTGCTCGGTACAAATGGGGTAATAGACGTAGGTCTGGTCGCGCTTCTCCACGCGCAGAAAGTGCTTTTTGGCCAGGCGGGTCATGGTGTTCATCGCAGTCGTGTAGGCAACCTTGCGGCGTTCATACAAAATCTCGAAGATGTCGCGCACAGTCGTGCCCGAGCCCTCCGGGCGTGCCCAGATCAGTTCCATGATCTCGGCCTCCAGGTCGCCGAGGACCTTGCGAATGCCTGGACGATCGGGCCGAAAGACAGTAATATCTGGTTCTGAACTCATCTGTCAACTCATCCTCTCGCAAAAATCTCCTACTGCTACAAAGCGGTGTCGAACGGGAGATGGCACTGCATATTCTCTTGCACTCCCGATTTCGACAATCCTTTGGGGTCTGGTTAGAGTATAGGGCATATTCATACACTTGTCAAAGGTATCATTACCCTGTATACTATTAACGTAGGTACTATTAACGATAGTAGATCAACCACGATATTAGCGGTGTTGTCTTTCAGAACGTTGGACGTGTTTGCTGAAACAAGAGGCTGCGCAATAGCGGCGGAGACGTAACGGCATTGGCCTCTGTTGGCAGTAGAGAGAGGGGTTCCAGCGGCTGGCATGGGTCTCTGCGTCCGGGTGCGACGTTGAGAGATGGTAGTAAAGAAGAATACTGATATTGATGCCGCTCATCCCATATGTCGGTGATGCAAGGCTCAGACGGATGCAGGCAGGTGAATGATGCACCTGCACGGAAGGAGCGTGTGATCATGGATCTCTGGCAATACATCTTGACGCCGACCCCATCGCTGGGGTTGTGGGAATGGCTCGCCATTTTCGCGTGCGCACTGATCGCCATTTGGAGCATCATACTACCGAACAGGCTCCTCACGCAGCAGCCAGCCACGGAGCACAGAGGCGTTGGGTTGAGAGTGTATGGACTGCGTATGGAATTGTGGATAAAGGTCGGCACAGGGATCGCAGTATGGTGTGGCGCACTGATTCTTTCGTTGCTCCTGCGTTTGGTTGGTACCTATGGTCTCTCCACTCACCTCTTGACGGCGCTCGTGATCCTGGTATTGCCGGTGCTAGCAAGCTACGTCGTCATCTATCGCCTCGCACTCTACCCACGCTATCTCGAGGTGTGCCGCCAGATCGATACCCTCAAGTCTTACGAACACGCGACGAAGAAAAGCAGCGGCAAGAAGGCACGGACCGAGGCGCCCTCCCGCAAGCAAAGGGTTGGCCTCCTGCCCGGCAAGGCCCTGATTGGGATGTTTGCGGCACCCATTGTCTATTACCTCGTGATGGCGTTCGTCAGCATTCCACCCTACCTGCCGCCGCAAAACCACGATCACCTTCTGCATCAACTTGGGTCGATTCTGATGGCTCTGGTTGGCTACTCCCTGGGGCTGGTTTCCAGCCTGGGGGATGACCTGCGTCCGATGATGCCCCGGTTGAAGGTACGCCAGGGGGTATCACAAGCACACTGAGGGCAGTAATCAGGCTCTGTACCTCCCCAATAATCCTGTAGGCATTTGGGCGAGACGGAAGGAACTGCCAGGAACAATTTTGCCAGTCATTCGCCTTTTCATTTTCATTGCCAATAATCTACTATCGTCGATAGTATGCTTGACGATTGTATGATGGACTCCTATAATCCAATCTGTAGCCATGTCGAAGGTAAGCGATGCAACAGCTCAACGCGAGCGTGCCATGGTAATAGCATATATTGTGCCGATGCGTAACGTTACCCGTAGTAATTGAGAGAAGCAGGGAAAGAGCTTGAGAGAGGATCGGATAAGGCCCATCATGTCACACGTACGTTTCATCCATGCACAGCGTCAAGTGCTTATCGCCGCCCTGCTTGCCGCCTGTCTCACATTCCTCTTGCCAGGGATCGGTGAAGCGCACGCCATCTTGCTCCGCTCTGACCCAGCGAAAGATGCGGTGCTGCGCGTCGCTCCAGATCAGGTACGCATGTGGTTCAGTGAGGCGCTCAACTCCTCCTTCAGCACGGCGGTCGTGGTCAACGGTGCAAATAAGCGCGTTGACAATCACGATGCGCAGATCTCACCCGGCGATGCCAGCGAGATGGATGTGACCCTGCAGCCCAATGTACCCCCAGCGGTCTACGTCGTGGTCTGGCGCACCGACTCCAATGATGACGGGCATATCCTCTCCGGCTCATTCCTCTTCACCGTGGCCCGGCCCGACGGGACCGTTCCCACCTTGAGTGGAGGAACCAACCCAGGACAGAATGTCCTCGGTGGGACCAATCTGACGGGCCAGTACACGGGCCAGCTCGATGGCCCTGCGCTCTTCAACCTCGTCATGATCACGCTGGTCGAACTCGCTGCGGTCTTCTGGGTTGGTGCCCAGTTCTTCCAGCTCTTTGTACTCAAGCCGACAACAGAGGACAATGAAGAGCTGGAGGCGCCAAACCGGCAGATCCAGCAGCGCTTCGAGCAGCGTTTCTCGCTCCCCACGCTGCTGCTGTTACTGGGAGCACATGTCGGTGTGCTTCTTGGGCAGGCGGTCAACCTCACGGGCGGGAACTTCGGAACCGCCTTCGCACCCGCGCTGCTCGGCGGACTCATCACCAGCGGACGCTTTGGCACCTTCTGGCTTGTACGCGTCATCGTCATCGTCCTGGCGGCGAGAGTGGCGCTGTATCGGCTGCAGTTGTACAGATTGCAGCGCGAGCCACGTCTGGGCATCGCCAAGGCATTCCTTCCCTGGGCCAATCTCGTGCTTGGCCTGGCACTGTTCATCGCCATTGCGATGTCGAGCCATGCGGCGGCGGTCAGCCCGAATGTGGTGGTCTACGCGCTTGTCGTGGACTGGCTTCACCTGGTGGCCGCGGCGCTGTGGGTCGGCGGCATGCTGTACATCGCGACGACCTACCTCCCGATCCTCCGTCGGCACTCCGTAGCAGAACGGGCACACTCCCTCGTCACCGTGCTGCCCTACTATTCACCTTGGGCAGTGGCGGCAGTGATTCTCATGGCGGTAACCGGTCCGTTCAGCGCGACCGTTCACCTCGCCTCCTGGGAACAGCTGCTGACGACGGCCTACGGGCGCGTGCTCGTCGTCAAGATTCTACTCGTCGGAGGGCTGCTCCTGACCAGTGCCGTCCACGTCCTGCTGCTCCGACCGCGCCTGAGGAAAGAGTACAAGAAATACTGCTATGTGGCAGAACGCTTCCAGTCCCATCAGCTCGCAACGGCACAGATGGGTCGAGCAGAAACGATGACAGCCCAACCGAGAACAACCGCGACCGTAGTTCCGGACCAGACCACGAAGGCGCTCGCAGGGCAGGTGAAACTGCGAGAAAGGCGTCTGGCACAGCGGACCAGGCGCCTGACAGGGATACTCGGCTGGGAACCAGTAGTGGGTGTGGCCGTGCTCATCTGTGTCGGCCTGATGAATGTCTTCGCCGGGACCCTTTCGCCCACAGCGAGCATAGCGCAATCAGCACTGTCTCAGCCAACGACAGGTGCCGCCACGTCATTTCACACTTCAGTGTTTACCTCGGACAGGGCGTTCATGGTCGCACTCACGATCACCCCCAATCGTTCCGGCCCCAACGTGTTCACGGTGAGCGTGCTAGACCGTAAGACAGCCAGGCCCATCACCAAGGTGGGGGTCTCGTTATACACCACACAACTGGACATGGATATGGGCACCGATACCGTAAACGCTCAACCCGATGGCAAGGGCCACTTCACTGCCACAGGCGATCTGACGATGGGTGGCGACTGGCAGATACGTATTCAGATACGCACTCCTGAGAACACGCTCCATGAGACCATTGTCAAGCTTTTGACGCCCTATTAGGGAGCCAGGCGGAAACCTCACTATCCCGTCCCGAGCGTTGATGGTTCCATGGGGATTGGTCACGATGAGCAAAGCACTGAACGTCTGCTCTAAGATCACCATTCAACACGGCGGAGAACGGCGCTCCCATCCCTCTCTCAAGACACTGAGAGCAGATGAGAAGCTTTGTGGTGTTCGTCGTACCGCATGGCTTCACCCTCCCAATAGTTTTCCTCCAGCATCAGTGAACCAGGGAGTGTGGCTCCCCCCCATGAACACTTCAACAGGAGTAGCCTGCAATCCTCTAGCTCATCCAGAAGATGCGTCGTACGCACGCAAGGCCCAGCAATGCCAGAACCAGTCTACGGTAAACGCTTTCTCGCAGACAACTCGGAGCCCGGCTCGCTCACAAAGCGACCGCGCCTCGGCCAGGGTAGAGGCATGCGCCTGTCTCCCTTCAATTCGCCGCAATAGCCACTCGAATGCCGCCCACGGGAATGGGGGCCTGCGCCGTGCGAAGTCCTCCACCACCAGTTGTCCGCCCGGGAAGAGCAGCCGTCTCAGTCCTGAGAGCGTCGCCACCGGATCTACCAGGTCATGCAGCGCATTTGTGCAGGTGATCAGATCAAAGGTCTCCGGTGCGTAGGGAAGGCCCGCTGTCTCGCCAGGGCCAACCTCAACTTGCTCTAACCGCACGTGTGGATGGTCATTGAGGGCAGCGCGCGCTTGCGCCAGCATGGCGGCACTCGCGTCCACCCCATACACTTCCAAATTGGGCTCGCGCTCAAGCAACTGCCTCAGTAGGATGCCTGTCCCGCAGGCAACATCCAGGGCTCGTGGCAGGCGTCCTAGTCGCGTCTTCACGCTCTGCAGCGCGGCAAGATCAACCATCGACAGAGTCTGGGCGAGCGTTCTCCTGGTGTACGTACGCCAGCGTAGGTTATAGAATCGCGCCCGTCGCCCTGTGTAATACCCACACATGTGCGTCCCCCTCTCGTTGTGCTTTATAGCGTTCTCCATATAAGGTCCTATTGTAAGTGGCAGCCATACAGTCGTCAAGAGTACTATCGCCGATAGTAAGATATTATAATCATACCTCTGGGGTCGGTACTGTGCTTTATTGTGATGGTTTCTGACCGAAGGAGATCTGGTAGGGTAACATATTCGAGAACGGCAGGACAAAACAAAAAGCAGCAGCGCTGCTGTAAACGCTATAATGATAGAGAGCCACTCGAGGATGAAACACAACGACAAGAGCATGGAGAGGAGGGAGGTTGCGTGCTCCCTCCTGAAGGCAAGCGCATGGACGTGAAGGAGAAAAGCGTGATTATTCTTTTGCGAAAGGAGCAGAGAACATGACACAGCAGCATGATCGGACAACAGCAGAGCGGGAAACGCCCTCTCAGATCTTTCATCCTCGCTTTGCAGCGTTCTACGAGTGGTATGCCCGTCTGGGTTCTGAGCGTCGTCTCACCGATCCTCTACGCCAGGAGACAGCGGGACAAGCGTATGGAGTTGTCTTGGAGGTGGGAGCAGGGAGCGGACTGAACTTTTCCCGGTACGCTCCAGAACGGGTTGAGCGGGTAGAAGCGATTGAACCGGATGCAGCCATGCTCGCCTATGCGCGTCCGCGTGTAGAGCAGGCGAAGGTGCCCATAACGCTCACCCAGGCTTCTGTCCTGACCTTGCCTTTTCCCGATGCCACCTTTGACAGTGTGGTGGTGACGCTCGTGTTTTGCTCGGTGAGTGACCCCGCACAAGGCATGCAGGAGATCAAACGGGTCTTGAAACCGCAGGGAACCCTCTTCATATTTGAGCATGTTCGCTCACAGAGGTCCGGAATGGCGCGTGTGCAAGATGCCATTGTGCCCCTGACCACGCGTCTGTTCGGGCGGTGTCATTGGAACCGCGACACTGAACAAGTCGTTCGGGAAGCAGGATTTCACATCGCCCATCTGCGTCATGTGGGAGGAGGAAGGCTTGACCTGAGTCCGCACCTCGTACTCCAGGCCCGTCGTCCATGAGCCTTATGGAAGACCACGAGATCGTCACTTGCTCTCTGGACGGGAAGAGGGGACAAGACGTGAAGTAGAACACCACAGCCAGGCGATCACACGAGCGTACGCTCCCGATGACACGCTACACCCTCGTTCTCGGCTGCCTTTCGGTGATTCACCTTGCGCGCCTGCACCCTTGAGGACTGGAGCGAAGCCAAGTGCAGGCTTTGGAAAGCGCTGCTAGCTCATCAGCGTCACACCGCCACATCTACACCCTCCCTGCACCAAGCAGTGGTATTCTGACATACGATTTTTTAGGTCATATTGTTGATGCTACGTGTGTAGAAGAGAGGTGTAGCATGTACTATCAGCGATGGTACCCTTGACGCTCATACTACTCCACGCTATAATTCGAGGTGGACGATCTGTCAACGAGCGAGGCTGTAGGAGCTTCTGGGAATTGAACCCATACCGCAGCTCACCACTGATTGGGTTACAGACGCCCTTGGGAAGTGGGCTTTTCGTTGCCATAGCCTGCACCATAACCATAAAATGGCAGGCATGATGGGCGTCGTGAAGGTCGGATAGCGAGGTTGCAAAACACATGCTGCCAATTCAGGATAATGCAAGGCTCCCTTATCTCGCTGCATGTCAGCTCTCAAGCGCAAGCGGTATCATCAAGATGGGAGCATTTCTTGTGGAGAACGTAGCACCTATGGAAACTGAAGAGAGGGTACCTGAAGGCACATTAGCGCGTGAGAGACATGGTGGGAAGCTCACGGAAGGACCAAAAAGAAGCACTCGCCGACGCCGCGTTATGATATTTATCGTGGTAAGCCTCGTCAACGTTGGTCTTCTCGCATTGCTCGCATCACAACTGCTGACCCCTGCCCAAAATCAGTCCGGGAGCAAGACTGAGAGCAGCCCTCTCATAGGGCATCCCGCACCGGACTTTACGTTGACGGCGCTCAGCCCACACGCTGCACCGACCATTCGCCTGGCGAGCTTCAAAGGGAAAGCGGTGATGCTCAATTTCTGGGCATCGTGGTGTGACCCCTGTAAACACGAAGCCCCTCTCTTACAGGCCACATGGAAGAGCGTCCAGGCTCAAGGGGTCGTCTTTATCGGTATCGACTACGAAGACGCCCGATCCGATGGACTCAGCTTTCTGCAACACTACGGGATCACCTACGCGAACGTCGTCGACCCCAATGGTGCGACGGCGATCAACTATGGCGTCACGGGCGTCCCTGAAACCTTCTTTATCGACCGTCACGGCGTGGTTGTCCAGAAAGTGATCGGGGAGTTGAGTGAGCAAACGCTCGGGAGCAACCTGCAACTGCTCTCGCGCTGAGCGCGGCGTTCAAACGGCGAACGCGAACGTAACACCCCGACGTAGAGATATGTAGAGCGCATTGAGTAGCGAGAAAAGACTCCGAAGATCAAACCACCGGTGACAGAACAATGAGCAACAGAGAGCATTCCCCCCAAGGCGGGAAAGAAGACCATGGGGGCGAGGATATCAGGCCGGAACAGCTGGCCGTTCCGACGAGAGCGCGGCGACCTGCTGGCTGGTCTGCCCGCCGTCGACGTGACGCCTGCTTGTTGCTGGCCCTGCTGCTCCTCGGCGTGGGGACGCTCTTCGCGCTCACGAGTGGTGGTGCCACACTCAAGCTGCAGGCGATCACGAGCCAAGGGGGCACG
>CAAGKR010395914.1_pt1 | contig 11984 bp, 11 predicted proteins | sample 2556971 | NCBI WGS metagenome assembly CAAGKR01 (sample SAMEA5207829, study PRJEB30636) | soil metagenome | biome: forest; feature: boreal; material: soil | place: USA | collected 2011-09 | depth 1 m
CCACAGGACGATCAGCACGAAGGTGACGAAGCCGGCAAGCCTGACAATGCCGACCGAATTCGTCGGTCAGAACGGGGCGACGATCCATCAGAGCACGCCCGTCAGCGTGACGGGGTGTGGGAAGGCGAAGCCTGCAAAGAAGGCTTCAAAGAAGCACAAGCATGGCAAGAAGGCCCAGAAGTGAGGCCCGTGCGGTCAGGAAGACGGGGGCGACGTCTGGTCCGGTTCGGGCTCCTCAACGATGCCCCGCGCCCACGCGATGGTCGCGGCGGCCCACTTCAGCGCCGTCTCACGATCCACCAGTTGCATCGTGTCCTCGTCGTATCGCAGATCACTCGCGTAAGGCGTCAGTTCGGCGACATCATTCAGTTCGTTCGGCAACGACGCTCCCGCTTCTTCGCACAGTTCTGTCAAGAGTTCCAAATCGTGAGTAAACGGGAACTCGACGGCCTTCGCCGCGAGCACGGCCTTCATCGCCTTCTCCACAGCTTGCTGCGCGTGAAATCCGACCAGCTCATCCGCTATGTCGGTATCGGAGCCGATCTTCCGGACCAGCGCTTCGTCCTTCGCCGCCTTGTTCAGCAGGACGCGGGCTTGGTCGCCGTTCGTTGCCATTACGCGGCGAGCTCGCGGCCCTCATCGAGCGCGGCGTGGATCACGGTGCCGTACACGTCGCGCCACTCGCGGACACGCTCGTCGCTGACGACGATGATGTCCGCCGGAACGAGCATGCCTTTCAGTGTCTTGTGCAGCCGGACCGACTCTCGGGCTGCGTTGTCGACCGACGGCTCGATCACCAGGAAGTCGAGATCGCTGTGCTCGCCGGCCTGGCGCCGAGCGTGTGAGCCGAACAGGATAACCCGGCTTCCCGGCGGAGCGGCCTTCAGCATGCGGCGCCCCGCCTCTTGTATCACCGCGTCATCGAACATGCCCCGCATTGTACCGAGCCGCCCGGGTGTAGGTGCGAAGGCCGCACCACCATCACCCACCACCAACACGAAAGCCCTCGCATGACCACACCACGCCGGTGGCGGTGAGCGGGCTGAGTGGGGTCACGGCCATCGCAGGTGGCCTTGAACACCGCCTCGCTCTGTTGAGCAACGGCACGGTCATGTCCTGGGGCAACGGAGCGCTGGGCAACGCCACGATCTTCTCCAGCGACCTGCCGCTCCTCGTCAGCGGCCTGAGCGGCGCGGTGGCCGTCGGGGCCGGCCAGTACTTCAGCCTGGCCGCTACCGCTGCGCCGCCGACCGTGCCTGTGACCGAAGGCACGGAACCCAAAACCTCAGAAGAACTCAAAACGTCAAAAACTCCGGAAGAACCCAAGGCCCCGGAACCTGTGACGGAAGCTCCGATCGAAGCTCCCGCGCCCAAAACGCCGGAACCGGCTTCCAGGCCCGTGACCGTGACGGGTATTCTTCCCTCGTCGCCGCTTGGGACGGTTGACTCGCCTGGCTCGACCGGGAAGAGGAAGGCGCTGAGGCTATGTGCGAAGAAGCCGAAGAAACAGCGTGCCAAGTGCGGGCGGCAAGCTCGCAAGGCGTACGCCATCACAGCCGGGAAGGCAAGGAAGCGGTAGGGCTCTGCGGTAGTTCGCGATCGGCAGCGCTGGGTGACCCAAGCGTTCAGGAGCTCGATGTCCGTTAGTATTCGATCTATGGGTGAATGGTCAGAGGGCGGGAGGCGCTGGGCGCTTGCGGTGCTGGTGGGCTGCGTGGCGCTGCTCGTTGCCGCAACGCCTGCTCTCGCCGTTGGAACAGGCACGATCTCGGGGAAGGTCACGGCAGCTGTTTCTCACGAAGCATTGAAGAACGTCGAAGTCACCGTGTATGAAGACAGTGAACATGGGCAGGTGGATTTTGCCACGACCGGGTCGGGCGGTGAATACACAGTGAACAACTTGCCAGAAGGTAAATACAAGGTTGAATTCTCCGGCGGCTTTGAAAGCGGCCAAAACTTCGTCACGCAGTTCTACAAAGCCAAGTCGTCGTTTGAAAAGGCCGATCCGGTCGAAGTTGTTATTGCGGAACCGGCGAAGTCGGAAAGCATCAACGCGGAACTGCAGGTTGGCGGTGAGATCGAAGGTACGGTGACGAGCGCTTCGACGCATAATGTACTGTCTAACGTCACGGTCGCGGCTGTTGGCACGGGAGCCGAAGGCGGGTTTGGTATTGCTTTCACCGAAGCGGACGGTCATTACACGATTGTGGGACTGGCAACCGGCTCCTATAGGGTGGAGTTCGGCAAGTCAGGTTACGTCAACCAGTATTACGACGATCAGCCGTCGTTCGCGAGCGCCGATCTGGTTGAAGTCCTGCAAGAAAAAACTACGTGGGGGATCAACGCTGCTCTGATGCCCAAGGCGCCGATCAATACGGTCGCGCCGGTCGCGTCGGGATCTCTCGAAGTGGGGCAGACGCTGGGGTGCACGAGCGGATCGTGGACGGGCACTCCGAAACCGACGTTCACCTACTCGTGGTTGCGCGACGGGGTTGCGATCCCGGGTGCAAATGCGAGCGTGTATGGCGTTCAGGCGGTCGATGTCGGGAACGGGCTGACCTGCAAGGTCACAGCGACGAATGAAAGCGGCAGCGTCGCCGCCGTGAGCAACACGCTGATCGTTCCGGTCCCGGCGCCGCCACCGCTGCCTACGCCGATCGTCGAACTCGCGGGCTCCAAGCTCGTTGTGCTCGGGAACTCGGCGCGGGTGCCGATCGCCTGCGCGGGCGCGACCTGCACGGGGACGATCGAACTGAGCGGTCAGGTCGTCGTCAAGCACCGCAAGGGCAGGCGGACGATCTCCAAGAAGCAGACGGTGGTGCTCGCGAAGGGCTTGTATTCGTTGGCGGCGGGGACCAGCGCGACGATCGTCATTCGCCTGACGGCGGCGGGCAAGAGCGCGCTCGCCGGAGCGAAGGGTCACAAGCTGTCCGTCAAAGGTGTCGTGACCGTGACGCGCGGCCCGACGGTGAGAAGCTCGCTCGTGCTCAGCGAGGCGCCGCCGGCGAAGCACAGGCCCAAGCCGAAGCACAGGTGAGCCGGCCCAAGCGGTTCTTCGGAAGCTCCCAGGTGCTGGCGGGTCGAGGACGGCGAGGCGCCCAACGATGATTTCGCGCCAGGTTGTCGGGCGCAAACCCCGGAAACATTGGCTATCGGCCGACTGGGCCAAAAGTTCAGGGCTCAAATCGCGGCTCCCGTCTCATGCGCGGCCTAGCTTGTTCGGTCCATCCCTAGCTGAAGGAGGATTGAGCCGCTATGTCCGCTATGTCTCTCACTGACCGGCAGAACGAGAACGCCGCGATCGCCCAGGAGGCTGCCCTGCGGGGCGCGCTCGCGCACATCGAGCGGGAGTTCGGGAAGGGCACGTTGATGCGTATGGGTGACCCCGGCGCGCAGGTGCGTTGCGAAGCGATCCCGACGGGTGCGTTGTCGTTGGATCTGGCGCTTGGGATCGGTGGGGTGCCGCGGGGGCGGGTCGTGGAGGTCTTCGGTCCGGAGTCCTCGGGTAAGACGACGCTCGTGTATCACGTGCTCGCGCAGGCGCAGCGGCTGGGTGGGGTGTGTGCGTTCATCGACGCGGAGCATGCGATGGACCCGTCATATGCGCGTGAGATCGGGGTCGATATCGACGAGTTGCTCGTCTCTCAGCCCGACTATGGTGAGCAGGCGTTGGAGGTCGCGGACGTGTTGGTGCGCTCCGGTGCGGTGGATGTGGTCGCGATCGACTCTGTCGCGGCGTTGACGCCGCGTAAGGAGCTCGAAGGGCAGATGGGCGATCAGATGGTGGGTGCGCAGGCGCGGATGATGTCCCAGGCGATGCGCAAGCTGGCGGGGAACCTGAATCGCACGCAGACGCTGTGCCTGCTGACGAACCAGATCAGGGAAAAGGTTGGTGTGATGTATGGCTCCCCGGAGACGCAGCCGGGTGGGCGCGCGTTGAAGTTCTACGCCTCCCAACGGTTGGATATCCGGCGTATCGAGACGCTGAAGGACAAGGGTGGCGAGGCTGTCGCCAACCGTGTGCGCGTGAAGGGGGTGAAGAACAAGGTCGCCGCGCCGTTCCGCCAGGCCGAGTTCGACATCGAGTTCGGGAAGGGGATCTCCACGTCGGGTTGCTTGTTGGACCTCGCTGTGCGGTACAGCGTCCTGTCCAAGTCGGGCGCGCATTACTCCTACGGGCAGGACCGTCTCGGCCGGGGCCGCGAGCAGGCCAAGGCGTTCCTGGAGGAGAACCCCACGATCGCGGCGGAGATCGAACAGGGCGTTTACACGGCGACCGGGATCGCCGCGGAGCGCACGGGCCCGATCACCCATCCGGGTACACCCAATGGGGCTCAGGCAGGCGAGCGCGATCGAGACGACGACGCCCAGTCCCTGCCGCCCTCAGGCGAGCCGCTCGCCGTGGCCGCCTGAGTCCAGAACACGAGAAAGAAAGACAGTCCGATGGCCGATGAGCTACTAACAAGAATCGAACGAGAGATGGACGAGCGCCTGGAGGAGTTGCAGGGCGCGGTGGACGAGCACGACCGGCTGCAGTCCGATCTCAGGGCGCTCCAGGACATACCGGAGCCGTCCGTCGACCTGGGGCCGGCGGTCGCCCCGAAGCTGGCCGCCGCTCCCGAGTTGCCCGTCGCTTCCGAGTGGCCTGTGGGCCTGGACGTCGAGTTCGAGCCGCGCACGAATGTGGTGCGCCTGCCGGTGAGGCCGCGTGTGGCGCGCACGCGGATGGTCTCGCCGAAGGTCGCGCGGCTGATGCACGCGCCGCGCCGCCCCGCGCTCGAACGGGCCGGGGTCGTGCGGGTGGGGGCCGGGCGCGTCGATTCATTGCCGGGATGATCTGGTCGATGAGGTCGACGTGGAGGGGGAGTTGTTTGAGCACTCGATTTGAAGGCAGACCCTCAGGGTTGGTAGGGCTGGGCGGCGGCGAAGTCGGTGCTGAAGGTGTGTCTGGTGCCGGCGGCGATTTGGGGGTTGTGGGTGATGATGCCCAGCTCGCGGTTGTATGTGAGGCTTTGGCGGGAGAGGTTCTGCGAGCCGATGAACACGGTGGCCCCGTCGACGCGGATGAGCTTCGCGTGGAGGTACAGGGCGGCGTTTTCGGGGTAGGTGCGCACTTGGGCGCGGCAGCCCGCCAGGTAGGTGAGCGCGGCCCGCGAGCTGGGCTGATAGGTCATCACGACCTGCACGCGCACCCCGCGCTGGGCGGCGTGGCAGAGCTGGCGGGTGATGGTGGAGTCGTCCATCTCCTCCGTCTCCAAGTCAATGCTGCGCTGGGCGTGTGCGATAAGTGCGCCGATCGGCGCTTGCGCGCCGGGGCTCCACACCAGGTCGTCGCTGCCTGCGCCGGGAGTGATCCGCCGGTGGTGCAGGTCGGCGCCGAAGGTCTGCGCGATCGCCGCGACGTCGGCGGGCCGATGGTCGAGCACCACGAAGTCGCGCGAGCTCGAGTAGTAGACAGGGGTGAGGTTGACGGTCATGATCACCGCCACGCGCCTGTCGATCACGATCGACTTCTGGTGGGTGAGCGCGAAGTACGTTGGCGCCCAGGCCACGGTCACGCCGTGCGTGGCCAGGTAGCGGTAGGCGGCGTCGTTGGGCGGCCGCCCGTCGCCGTACTGGCCATCGTCGAGCAATACCGCGACGTGCACGCCCCTGGCCGCGGCGGCGGCGAGCGCCTGCTCGACGCGCTGGTCGGTCAGCTCGTACATCGTCATCTGGATGCTGTGCCGGGCGCTGTCGATCAGCGCGAGGAATGGCGTGTCGCCGGGTCCGGGCTCGGTGATCAGCGACAGCCCGGCGCTGCGGACGGTCGTGCCGCTACCGCCCGTACGGGGGGCGGTAGGTGTCGAGGCGGTGGGTGTCGAGCACCCGCACAGGGCGAGCGCGATGACCGACATGATGGCCAAAGCAGGAATCCTCATTACCTCCTACTCCGACGGGCGAGACGAAACGGGACAGGAGGCAGGGGGTGGCGGGTGAGTGTTGGTGGTGAACGGACGCATGATCTTCACCCAGAGATCAACGCTTTATGCCCCGTGGGGTGAATCGTCGGCCTCGGGCAACGGTTTTGGTCGTCAGCTCGGCAGCGTTGAGGCGGCGCGTTCGAGGTCTCCGCGGTCGACGACGCGCTCGATGAGAAAACCGGCCTTCTCTTTCGCGCTCAGGGCTCGTAGCTCGCTGCTGGTGAGTGGCCGGTAGAGCACGCGGTACTCGCCGCGGCGGATGCGCAGCCACGGTGCGCGTCCGGTCAGTGGCTTGATGTCGAGGTTCGCTGGTTGCGGCTCGGTGGCGAGGTCGCCTTCGAGCAGGTCGAGGAGGCGTTTGCGGCTCTTGTGGTCGATGCGGCGCAGGTCGCGCAGCGCACGCTTTGACAGCTCGACGCGGTACATCAGCTCGCGATGGTGGCTCCGCTACCCGTTGTCTGCGGGCTCGTCTGCTTCGAGCTGCGCGCGCGCGTCTGCGAGCGACACGGTCGCTCCGGCCGCCAGCTCGGCGTCGGCTGCTGTCATCCCCTCGACGAACTCGAGCGCGTGGGTGAGCACGAAGTCCTCGAACTCCGCCGAGTCGACCGGGAGGACGTACGCGACTGGACGCCCACGGCGGGTGATCAGCGCCGGCTCCTTGTTCTGCTCGATGTCGTTGATGATCGAGCTTGCGTGTCTGGCAAGCTCTCGAACGCCGATCGTGCTCATCGTGGTGCTCCTCGCATGTGCGTATCGATGTACGTACAGGGTAGCATCTTCCTGCTTGGCTGTGACTCGCGATCCACTGCGGACGCGGGGCGGCTCCAATGCTCCCGTCCGCACTAGGGTCGGGCTGGAGATCCTGACGTGCCGATCAGTCTGCACTGGTCCGTCCTTTCGACTATCAGGCCCAAACTTGTAAGATGGCGGCTCCTGACGCGCCGGCATGGATTCCACTGGGCGGACGAGTTGCGTCGGGCGCCGTCGGAGGTTGGCATGTCGGAGGACACGCACGACGAAGACGACGACGGGGAGGCCGCCAAGAGCGAGTGCTGTTCGGGGGCTTCCAACTGCGGGTGCTGCGCGGCGCTCTCATGCAAGATGCGCGTCCGACTCGAGTGTTGGGTACGGGCGGACACCACGAGCTGGCGTGCGCCCGCGTTCTCCTCATATGCCTACCTCAGGGATGAGCTCAAGCGGCTGCGGCCGTCGCCCGAAGTCCAGCAGAGCATCGCCACGAGCGTCGAACGGGCACTCGACGAAGCTCTCCTTGCGATGACACCGCCGCGCCGGCGCCGTTGTGGACAGGGACGCTGGTCGCGGAGGCCGCGCCCGTGGATCTGGCTGAAGCGCTTCTACTCGGGCAGCGACATCGAGCAGACCTGGAGAGCCATCCATCGCGCGCAGGCCGCCCTATACGTGATCTATCCGCGAGCGGAGCTCGTGCCTCAGGCCGAACACGTGGATGTGGTGATCGCGGAACTGCCAGAACAGGCGGTCTTGCTGAAGGCGGTCACCAACTTGATCTCTCGGATCCCCGCGTCGGCGGGCCCGAGCGCCCCCGCACCGACACCCACACATCCCACACCCACAGCCACACCGACACCCTCCACACTCCCGACACCCACACCGACACCCACAGCCCCCACACCACCCACACCCACAACCGCCCCGGGGACGATGTTGCGGGGGATCTACGAACGGGCGGTGGACATCTCGGACAACCTCCAGGCCGAAGCCCGGGGGCTGCGCAACGCGCTGATCGTCGCGAGCGCCGCCATCTTCCTCGTGCTCGTCGCGGTTGGCGTCGCCCATCTGATCGATCGCGACATCATCCGGCTGTGCGTGTCCACGGGCAAGCAGGAAGCCTGCCCGCTGGGCAAATCGCCGCATCCGTTCGATGTGTTCGCGGTTGAGCTCGTGGGGATGCTTGGGGGCCTGCTGTCGATCGTCATACCGCTCGCCACCGGCGAACGGATCAAGACCCCCTACCGGGTCTTCAACCAGCAGCTCGCGCTCAAGACTCTTGCCGGCGCCGCGACCGCCGTCGGGGGCGTGCTGCTGCTTGCGGGTGGGGTGATCGAAACGATCAAGCTCGACAGCACCACCGCCATCCTCGGCTACGCGGTCGTCCTCGGTTTCGCCCAGCAAATCGTCACCGGAGCGGTCGATCGTCGCGCGGACTCCCTCGCCAAGCAGACGCCCACCGCAAAAAGCGTTTGACGTCCCCCAACCCGCTTACCTTCCATCTCCGCTGATTCCCTGACGCCGTCGCGGATGGCGCTGAGTATCGGTGGTGTGCCGCGGGGGTGGATCACAGTCTCCGTCAAACCCAGGATGGCTCACGGGCGCTCTCCCGGCAGGCGCTTGGCGAGCAGGAGGTCGGGGAGGCGCTGCACGGTGCATCTGAGGATGTTGTGGTGCTCGGTTGGCTGGATTGGGGGGTCGAGCTGGCGCTTGCGGTGGACGATCACGCCGGTTACCGCGCGGCCGTCGGTCAGCTCGGGGGCTTTTTGCAGGAGGCGGATTTGGGCTTGCATTTTGTTTAGCTGGTCGTTGGTTGGGTTGGCGTTCTTGGCGTCGATGATCCAGATGGCGCCCTTCTTGTCGTCGGCGATTATCAGGTCGAGGTCGATGCGGGCTTCGGGGGGCTTCCAGCGCTCGGCGATGACCTGCAGCTCGTCGTGGTCTGTCGCGAGGTGGTGGGCGAGGGTTGTGAGGATGCGCTCCCAGGCGATGCCGGCGGCCGCCCTTCGGGCCTGTGCGGTGGGGTTCTCGGGGGTGCGCTGGCGGTCGATCGTCTCGTGGGCGAACTGTTCGTCCTCGGGCTGGATGTTCGCTTTGATGGTGCTCGGCAGCTCGGTTTGCAGCTCGTTTATCGCCTGCCTCAGCATTGCCCCGACCGTTTGCGTTGTGAGCTTTTGGCGGGGCGCGCGGGGGCGCAGACGTTTGAGGTGAAGCCTGTCGAGCAGGCCGGCGATCGCTTCCCCCTGTTGGGTGCCGTAGGCGTGCTGGCGGATCGGTTTGCTGCGGCGCTCCAGGAATGCCGCGGGGTCGGTGTGCGTGACGGCGTGGCCTTCGTCGGCGAGGATCGTCAGGGCGTCGAGGCGGCGGCCTGGCGCGCGGTTTGTGGGCGCGGGGCTTGTTGTGAACGGGAACGTCGCCCGTGTGGGGATCAGGTCGGCCTGGCCGGGGCAGAGGACGATCTGGATGTCGCGCTCGCTCGTGTCCTGGACGATCTCCTGTAGCCAGGTGGGGATGATGCGCAGGTCGGGGGCGCTCAGCACGAGGCGCTCGTTTGCGCTCTGCGCCGCTTCGCCGATCTGGTCGCGCAGGGTCGCGGGGTGCGGCTGCAGGGTCTGCCAGTGGCCTTGCCTTGTCAGCTCGGCGAGATCCTTCAGCTGGCTGTCGGTCACCTCGAGCTCGGCGGACGCTGTGAGCTTTGCCAGGTCATCGGCGTAGTTGCTGCGCGCCCAGCTGGTGAGGCGGGGGGCGATCACGCCGTGCTGGGCGACGGAGCACTCGAACTCGGGGTACATGTCCGCGGCGGCGTGCTCGGGGGTGGCGTGTTCGGGTGGCCGCTCCGCGGTTGAGATCACGAGCTGGGTGTCCGGCAATCTGAGGACGTGGGGGAGGGTCCTGTCGCGGATGTCGGCTACCACGTCGTTCACGTTCAGCACCTCGACGTGGCCTTCCAGGCCCAGGTCCCAGGACATGCCCGCGTCGAGGCCCATGTCCCTCAGCCTCGCCGGGGTCGGTGGGTCTACGGGGAGGGTGAAGGGCCCGTTCCTGCTCGGCTTGACCGCGACGCCGCTCAGCGCGCTGTAGGGCAGGACGCGTTCGCGTGCGTGGTCGACCCAGAGGACGAAGTCGCGTTCGATCGGCTCGCCGCCGCGCTCCAGGGCTTCGAGCAGGTGCTCGGCGCGGTAGATCGGCAGGCCGAGCACCTCGGCGATCTCTTCCGGGCTCTCACCCCAGAAGTCGGCGAGGCGCAGCACCGCGGTGTGGACGGGGCCGCCCGTCGCCAGGCATTTGGCGGTGACCCTGACCCTGTGAACAGGGATCTGGATTGGGATCGCGCACAAGACGGTCATGTCGCACGGTCGCTCTGTGGCCGCCGGGTTCCCCGTCCGCCTCTACGCCTTGGTTTTGGCGGTCTTGTGATCTCGTAGCCGGGGTGGCCCGCTTGCACCTGTTGGTCGATGAACTTGGCGACCGCTTGCAGGGGTCGGCCGATCTTGCCGTCCAGCGCCGGTTGCAGGCTGGTCGTCACGATCAGCAGGTCTTGCGCGCGGCTGCACGCGACGTTGATCCTGTTTGGCAGCTTCAGGAAGCCCGCCACCCTCGTCGCGGCGATCGTCAGGATCACTACCTGATCCTCGTCGCCCTGGAAGCGGTCGACGATGCCGATCCTCACGTTCAGCGCCGGGTAGGTGCTCAGGTCCAATGTCGCGCGCAGGCGGCGGGCCTGGGCGGCGTAGGGGGTGATGACAGCTACGCCCAGTTGGTCAGGGCCGTTTGCGGGCGGGCCAGTTTTTGCGGCGTGGTCTTGCAGGGCCTTCAGTTCTCTGCGGACGTGCTGCACCTCGGCGCCACGGTGCTTGCTCTTGCCGTCGTATTCCTCCTGTCCGGGGATGTCGATCAGCCTTACGCGCGTCCTTCCCGCGAAGGCCTGAACGCGGGGGTCTACCGGCCTTTCGCGGCCGTGTTCCAGGCCGCCGATGTCGTTGTAAAAGACGTGGCCGATCAGCTCGCCGATCTCGGGGAGCATCCGGTACTGCGTGTTCAACGTCGCCTCGCTCGGTGTTCCTTGCAGGCGCTCTGCGAGGTGGTCGAACAGGGTTTGCTGGTCGGCCTGTTCGCGCTGCTGTGGGGTGCTGCCCAGCGCTTCGATCGCGGCGCGCAGCTCTCCGGCTTGCTGGGCTCGGTCTTTGTTTGTGGTTTGCAGTTGGTTGGGTTGGCGCAGGACTGTTCGCATCGGGTCCCAGATGTGCGGGGGGAGCTGGCGGCTGTCGCCGACGAGGATGCCCTTTTTTGAGCGCAGCAGGATCATCAGCGCCTCCGGTGGGGTCGCCTTGCCCGCCTCCTCGAGGATCGCCAGCGCGAACGTGATTGCGCGGACTTCCGGGTTGCCCTGCACGGCGGCGCAGGTGCCGGCGATCACCCTCGCTTGGGCGAGGCGCTCCTGTGGGGTGCGTTGCGGGCCGACCGATGCGAGGTAGTCCTCCTGGACCTTCAGCACCTGGCGCATCGTCTCGTCCTCGGTGCGGTCTCCCGCGCGGGTCTGCCCGTCGACCAGCTGCCGGTAAGCGATCACGCGCCTGACGATCGGCGGGTGCCAGGGTTCGTCGCTGTTTGTCCAGTAGCGCTTGCGGATCGTCTCGTTCACGCGCTCGATCGTGTGGACGCTCGCGACCCTTGCGATCGGCAGGTCCGGGTCTTCGCCTGCCAGGCGCAGGAGCACGTTATCGACCGCCTGGTGGGTCTGCGCCGCGACGAGGACCTGGGCGTGCGGGTCCCTTTCGAGGGCCTGGCTTACGATCTCGCAGATAGCAGTCGTCTTGCCGGTGCCCGGGGGTCCTTGGACGATCAGGATCTCGTCGGCTTCGCTCGCGGCCCTGACGACCTGCTGTTGGCTCTCGTCCAGGTCGAGGTTGCTGAAGCCGTCCGGGCGGCGCGCGGGGGTCCTGCGTGCGAGGGTTGGGTCGGCGATCAGCGCTCGTAGGCGCTCGTCCTTGCCGGCTTCCCTGAGCGTTCTTGCTTCCCTGTCGATCTGCCTATCCGTTTCGTCGCTGTCGATCGTCAGGCGCAGCGGCCGGTCCTTCTGAGCTTTTAGGTAGCGCTCGACACGGACCAGATCCTCCTCGCCGCAGTCGATCAACAACTCGCCTTCGCCCGTGTCCTCGATCCGCAGTGGTACGTCCAGGTTTGGGAGGAGATATGTGAAGTCTCTGACGGCGGGCCCGAGGGTGCTCGAGCGTCGCGCACAGATGCTCGAGGAGCTGGCGGGTGTGCTCGACG
>CAAGKR010131261.1_pt1 | contig 11982 bp, 13 predicted proteins | sample 2556971 | NCBI WGS metagenome assembly CAAGKR01 (sample SAMEA5207829, study PRJEB30636) | soil metagenome | biome: forest; feature: boreal; material: soil | place: USA | collected 2011-09 | depth 1 m
GCTTCGGCGGTCCGGCGATATCGGTGCTCGCTCCTCGCGCCGGGGAAAATCTTCTGATGTCAAAGGTTCTCGCCGCGATTGCTGGCTCGCGGCTTGTCGATCAGTCGGCGCTCGAAACGATTAGAATTGAAAACGGGATCGCGCGCGTCGGTGTTGACACGGCCGAAAAGACCATCGCACTCGAGGCGCGGCTCAATCGCGCGATCTCGTTCAACAAGGGATGCTATGTCGGCCAGGAAACAATCGAACGCGCGACCGCTCGCGGCGGTTTGAAAAAGCGGATGTTCGGCCTTAAGTTTGATGGGCGGACTGTGCCGGAGAGTGGGGCTGGGTTAAGTCTCGCGGGCAAGGAAGTCGGACGTGTGAGTAGTGTCGCCGTGTCGCCGCGCTTCGCAACGATCGGGCTCGCGATCCTGCATCACAGTGCGTGGACGCCCGGAACCGAACTGACGCTCTCTCGTGACGGTGTAACTCTTACTGCAAGCGTGGTCGATTTGCCATTTAAGCAATTGAAGTGACACTTTAAATATACTTGTGGGCCCTAAGCCCGGTTCAAGGAGTGCAGGATAATGGCCAACGTGCTTGGAAAACGCTACCAGTGCGAAAAATGCGGCACCGAAGTGCTTTGCAACAAGGCCGGCACCGGCGGCGTCGAATGCTGCGACAACCAAATGAAAATTAAAGAAGCCAAGCCGCTCCCTTCCTCCGACTAGGAATTGCCGCCGCCCCTAAGCGGCGCAACGCAGGACGCACACAGTGTCAACCGCGCCCGGGAAGGCCGACCTGGTTTTGCACGAAGGTTGCATCCTGGGACATCCCGGTAGCGATTCGGTTGCAATTTCCGGCCAGCATATCGTAGCCCACGGCCAGTTCGCGGAACTTAAGGGCATGGTTGGTCCGCGCACCCATTTGATAAAGCTCGCCGGCCGCACCGTCGCACCCGGCTTCATCGACTCGCACATCCATTTCCTGGAAGCAGCCGCGGCCGCGACTGGAATCTCCGTGCTGCGATGCCGCACTGTCGGCGACCTGCTCGCCGATCTACGGATCGCGGCCGGCAGGACTCCGCCGGGCAATTGGCTCCGCGCGTTTGGAACCGACGAAACGCTGATGTACGAAAAGCGTGGTCCGACTCGCGAGGAACTCGATCACTCACTGCCCAAGAATCCGCTCCGCCTGCGCCATCAGACTTTGTACGGCTCATGGCTCAACTCGCGCGCGATAGCATTGCTTGGACTCGAAGCGCCGGATTTCACGCCGCCCGAAGGCGCTGAAATGTTTCGCGATGACCGCGGCAAGATGACCGGTTTCGTAGTCGGGATGGAAACCTGGCTCACTCAACGTCTGCCGCTGGTGACTCGCTCGGAAGCGGAATCGCGCGCACGCGTGATGAGTCGCGAACTCGCGGCCAACGGCGTGACCGCCTTCACCGACGCGACCGCTCGCAACGGCGCGCCTGAGGTCGAGCTGTTTGCGAAATTCTCGCAGACCGGCGCCATATGCCAGCGCGTAGGCGTGATGATCGGCGGCCAGAATGTCGATGCCGCGGAACAATGCGAAGCAATCGCGCGCAACGCCGGCATCGGTCTGGCGGGAATCAAGTTCAAGCCCGGCTATCGGTATCATGAAGCGGGCCTTTCGCGTCCGGTCCGCCTCGCGCTCGAACGCGGTCTCGACTGCGCGTTCCACGCGACCGAGGTCGAGGAACTAGAGCAGGCGATTTCCGCCTTCGAACTGGCAAAACCGGAGATCGAAGGTGAAGTCACTGCGCGATGCCGAATCGAGCACGGCGGTGTGATTCCGCCCGACTATCTCGATCGCCTGTTCGCAGCCGGCGCGTGGGTTGTTACCAATCCGGGCTTCATCCATTTTCGCGGACCCAAATACACTGAGGAAGCCGGCTTGGCTCCATTCCTATATCGCGCGCACACTTTGAAGAGTGCGGGAATTCATCTCGCCGGCGCGACCGACGCCCCCGTGACTCCCGCGAAACCGCTCGCCGCGATCGCGGCCGCCGTTTCCCGCATGACCGTCGATGGTGTCGAGCTTGGCCGCGCCGAAGCTCTTTCAGTCGCCGATGCGTTCGCGCTCTTCACGACCGCGGCCGCCGAGCTCGCGCAACTCGACGCGGGCGAGATCGCGAACGGTCGCCTCGCCGACCTGATCGTGCTTCCGCGCGATCCATCCTCGATGAAGCCCAAGGACCTGATGAACCTCAATGTGGACATCACGATTGTCGGCGGCCGCGTGGTTTACGAGCGTGGCCGTCCCTATGTGGCCAGCAGCGACAGCGCCGACTTGCGCTCAAGCTGATGACCAACGTTGATACGAGCGCGGTGCTCTATAGCAAGCGCGGCTCGGTCGCGTGGGTCACGCTCAACCGCCCCGGTCAGCTAAACGCCTACAACATGACGATGCGCGACGACCTGTTTCAGATCCTCGGCGCCATCCACGACGACTCGGACGTGCGCGCGATGGTGCTGCGGGGGGCCGGCCCGGCATTTTCGACCGGCGGCGATCTCGCGGAATTCGGTATGGCGCCGTCGCCAATGGTCGCGCGATGGGTCCGCTTCCGCCGCGACGTATGGGGCATGATGCGCGCGCTCCCGATTCCGACTGTCGCCGCGATTCATGGCTACACCGTGGGCGGCGGACTCGAGATGGCGCTGCTGTGCGATCTCGCGATTGCTGCCGACGACACTCAAATCTGCCTGCCCGAAACTGGCGCCGGCATGATTCCCGGTGTCGCCGGAACCCAGACCGCATCTCGCCGCCTCGGTCTGGGCCGGGCGCTCGATCTTTGCATCACCGGCCGTTGGATTGACGCCCAAGAGGCGTTACTAATAGGTTTGGTCGCCGAAGTCGTCCCCGCGGCGCAACTCGATCGACGCGCCCTGAAAATGGCGCGCGAAATTGGCCGCTTCCCGCGCGAACGGGCCGCGATGCTCAAGTTGGCCGTCTGGGGAGGACTCGATTTGCCGCTGGGCGAGGGGCTCGATCTCGAGCGCCGACTGGCGAAACGGCTGGCTCGAGTGTCAACCAAAACGAACGAACTCGATCGTGGCAATCGCCACCGCCCCCGTTCTCGTCATGTCGATAAGCCGGCGGCCAGGAGGAATCGCGCGCAGTGAACACGGTTAATTTCGTTACGATCCCGTCGTCAATCGTTCCCGAGCAGGAAATTCTGGTCTTTGGCGACCGCCGCCTTACCTATGCGGATCTGAACGACAACGTCTCGCGCCTCACCACGGTGTTCAAGCAGTTCGGTCTGAGGCCCCGCGAAGTTATCGCCGTGCTCGACACCAATTCCGATCTCTATATTCAGTGCTACTACGCCGCGGCCAAGGCCGGCCTGACTTTCCTACCGCTCAACTTCCGCGCCAAAGACGCCGAACTTGAATACATGATCGGCACCGCCGACACCAAGGTGCTGCTGGTCGGCGATCGCTATCTCGATCTGGTCGGCAGGATTAAGTGGAAGCTGAAGACCAGGACGATCGTCGCAATCGGTGAAGGCGCGCGCGGAATGCGGAGAATTTCGGACCTGATCGCCAAGGCCGAGCCCGACGAGTCAGAGGCCGAGGTCGAGGACGAAGATATCTCGATACTCATGTACACCAGCGGCACGACCTCGCTGCCCAAAGGCGTGATGTTGCGGTTTCGCGATTTCACCGCCTACGTGACCGCCAATGTCGAGATGGCTGACGGCACCGATCGCGGTGCCGCCCTGGTATGCGTGCCGTTCTACCATATCGCCGGAACCATGGCGCACATGACCAATATCTGGACCGGCCGCAAGTTGGTCGTGATGCCGCAGTTCGAGGCCAGAACGTGGCTCGAACTGGTCGCGCGCGAGCGTATCACGCATGCGTTCGTGGTGCCCACGATGATGAAGCAAATCATCGATGATCCCGGTTTTGCCTCGGCCGATCTTTCGAGCCTGACCAACCTCGCGTACGGCGGCGCCCCGATGCCGGTGCAGGTGATTCGGCGTGCGATCGAAGTCTTCCCCAGCACAATTGGCTTCGTGAACGCCTACGGGCAGACCGAGACCACCTCATCGCTGACCGTGCTCGGTCCCGACGACCATCGCGTCTTCGGCACACCCGCCGAGGTCGAACTCAAGCTCAAGCGCCTCAACTCGATCGGCAAGCCGCTTCCCGACGTCGAAATTCGTGTGCGTGGCGAAGACGGCGAGTTTCTTCTGCACGGCCAGGTCGGCGAGATAATCATCCGCACCCCGCGCATCATGAAAGGCTACGCGGGACGGGACGACGACGCGCTCCTGCCTGACGGATGGCGCGCTACCGGCGATCTCGGATGGCTCGACGACGAGGGCTACGTGTTCTTCGCCGGCCGCAAGGACGACATGATCATCCGCGGCGGCGAGAACATAGCGCCGGCGGAGATCGAAGCAGTCCTGATGAGTCATCCGGCGGTCGACGAGTGTGCGGTTATCGGGGTGCCCTCGATCGAATGGGGCCAAACCATCAAAGCATTCGTAGTGCCGCGCAAGAGACAGAAGGTCACCGAGGCGGAGTTGTCGGAATTCTGCCGAAGCCGGCTCGCGAGCTTCAAACGTCCCGAGAGCATCGAGTTTATCAACGCGCTGCCGAAAAATCCGCTCGGCAAGATCTTGCGCAAGGATCTGCGCGCGCCCACCGGTGCCGTCTGACGCCTCGCTCCCCGAAAAAAAAACGGACGCCCCGCGCATTGTCTTTCGCGGGGTCGATCGAGGTTAGCACCGCCAGCGGATGCGTCAGCGCGACGCTCCGCTCACCGGGTGGACGAGCCACAGTTACGCCCGCGATGGCGGTGCGATTGCTCGAACTGATCGAGCAGGTCGAAGATGACGACGCGGCATGGATGCTCGCAATCACCGGCGCTGGAGCGGCATTTTGCAGCGGCTTCGAGGACGGCGTCGATCCGCGGCTGGTGGAATCGCTCGCGGTGCTCTCGAAGCCGACCGTCGCGATCATTAACGGCGACGCCCTCGATGAAGGATTGGAACTTGCGATGGCGGCCGACATTCGCGTCGCGATCGCCTCGGCTCGATTTGCTGTCACGCAAATGAAACGCGGTCGCATGCCTCACTTCGGCGCGACTCAACGACTGCCCCGGCTGGTCGGCGCGAGCAACGCGTTGCGAATGATGCTCACCGGGACGGCAGTGGGAGCCGATGAGGCGATTCGCATCGGTCTCATCGCTTATGTCGCGGACAATCCTCGCGAACTGGCGCAGCTCGCTGGCCGCGTGGCCGAATCGATTTTGAGCCGGGCACCGATTGCGGCGCGGCTGGTAAAGGATGCGGTGCTCAAGGGATTCGACATGACTTTGGAGCAGGGCATAAGGCTTGAGGAGGATCTGTACGCCCTGCTACAAACGACTTCCGATCGCGCTGAAGGAGTGCGCGCTTTCCTCGAGAAACGCAAACCACTGTTCAGAGGCGCTTGAACGCCCGGCGACGCATTCACTCACAAACTCGAAGAACTCAGGGCAGACTCAGGAAAGGATCAGAAAATACCGATGGCTAACCAACTTGGCAAAGTTTACATCTGCATCAAATGCGCCTCGCAGGTGATCGTCACCAAGGGCGGGACCGGTACGATCAAATGTTGCGGCGCACCGATGGAACAAAAGAAATAGTGCGCAACGCATCGAGTCCGAGGATCGGGTAACATTGCTTCCAAACCAACCAGCTTGGTGCCGGCTATTTTCGTAGGTCAGCGCCTCCAATGAGGGATTGAAATGCTACTTACCATAATTGTCGGAATCATCGCGGGATGGCTAGCTGGAAAGCTGATTCGAGGCGCGGGCTTCGGACTGATCGGCGATCTTATCCTGGGACTGATTGGCGGAGTGCTTGGCGGATGGATATTTGGGGCGCTCAACATTCCGGGTCCGGGCGGCATACTTGGCGCGATCGTGGTCGCGACCATCGGGGCAATCATTCTGGTGTGGATCGCGCATATGGTCCGCAGCGAAGTCTGATTGCACTCCCGTTAGGCTGAACTAGGCCGGCCCCAAGTTCCTCCTAACCGCGCGTAGCGCGTCCTGCGAAGGGTGCAGGGGCTGGCCCCTGCCTAACCGATCGCGCGCAGGCGCAACTCTTTAGCCTGCGAGCGGAACGGCTCCGGCAGCTTCACTTCGCGCGCGTCGATCCAGTTGGTCTCCAGCCGATAGAACTCACGCGTCGGTTCGTAGAATACGTGCACGATCACGTCATCGTAGTCGAGCACGACCCAGTGGGCGTGTTGCATCCCTTCGATCGCCAGCGGCCGTTGCCCTTCCTTGTGCATCCGCTCGTCGATTCCGCGTGCAATCGCCTGCACCTGCACGTCTGAGCGGCCAGTCGCGATCAGGAAGTAGTCGGCAATCGAACTGAGATGCTCCGCTTCGAGCACCACCAGGTCGTAGGCCTTTTTCTCGAGTGCCGCTTCCGCCGCGGCGTATGCCTTCGTTAGCGCCTTCAAGAAAATGCGACGCCTTGCGATCGAAGGTTGGTCGCGGTCCCGCGACTTGGGTTGCAATGCTTGCTCGGAACTGACTTCAAATAATCGCCTCAATAAATCGCGTGTCGCTGGATATAATCGACGACGTCGCCTGGCAGCAGGTAATTGATCGACTCGCTCCGTTGAATCTTACGGCGAATTTCAGTCGCAGAAATAGGAAAAAATAAGGTTTCGACGAAGGAAAGAGTTTTTCCGCTCGGATGCACGTAGTGATCGTCTACCTGAGTGTACTCAAACCGTTTCAGCGCGGCAACTGACACCCGCGGCGGACCCGGCTGCTCGGACATCAGCCGCGTGTGCACCGCGATATTGCACGAGCGCACCAATTCGTCGGGTTCTCCCCACGTTTCCAGTTCCGCGAACTGATCCGCCCCCATCAGCAGGTAAAGCGTCGCCGGCTGCCGCAACGTCGCGAGGAAATGACGCACCGTCTCGATCGAGTACGACCGTCCGGTGCGGCGAATCTCGACGTCCGAAACCATGAAGTGGCGATTGCCCTTGGTCGCCAGCCGCACCATCTGCAGGCGATGCTCCCCGGGCGCCAGCTCACCCTCGGCCTTGTGCGGCGGCGATGCGGCCGGGATGAAATACACCAGGTCGAGTTTCAGCGCCTCGCGATCCTCTTCGGCGGCGCGCAGATGGCCGAAGTGAATCGGATTGAAACTACCGCCGAACAGTCCTACCCGCATCTCGAATATTTTCTCGTTGGAGGTTCAGAGCCGAACCTGCCCGGCGCCACGTATCACGTATTTGTAGGTGGTGAGTTCGTTCAAACCCATCGGCCCCCGCGCGTGCAAGCGGTTGGTCGAGATTCCGGTCTCAGCGCCGAAGCCGAATTCAAAGCCGTCGGTGAAGCGAGTCGAAGCATTCACATAGACCGTAGCCGAATCGACTTCCCGTTCAAAGCGGGTCGCAGCATCGGTGTCGTCGGTCACGATTGCGTCTGCCAGATGAGTTCCGTGACGTTCGATGAACTCGATCGCCTCGTCGATCGAATCCACCACTTTCACTGCCACAATCATATCCAGGTACTCCGTGTCCCAGTCCTGGTCAGTCGCCGCGAGCGCCTCGGGAACAATTTTGCGAGTCCGTTCGTCACCGCGAAGCTCAACTCCCGCCTGCTTCATTCGCGACGCGAGCGATGGCAAAAATTTCTCCGCAATCGCGGAATGAACCACCAGATTTTCCATCGCGTTGCAGACCGACGGCCGCGAACATTTCGCGTTCATGCAGATTTCCTCGGCCATCTTGAGATTCGCCGCGCGATCGACGTAGGTGTGGCAAATTCCGTCGAAGTGCGGCAGCAACGGAACCGCGGAACCCGCCAGCGCGTCCTTCAACGCTTTGCCACCGCGCGGAATGATCAGGTCGATCAGTTCCGGGTGACGCTTCATTATCTGAATCGCGTCACGATCGGGATTGTGAATGAAGCTCACCGCGCCGGAATCGAGACCGTTTTCCTTGAGCGACGCCACCATCAGGCCGGCCAGAAATGCATTCGTTTCGAGCGCCTCTTTCCCGCCGCGCAGCAGGGTCGCGTTGCCCGACTTGAAGCCGAGCGCGCCCGCGTCGATCGTCACGTTCGGCCGCGATTCATAGATTATCGCAATCACTCCGATCGGGACGCGCACCTTCGCGATTTCCAGGCCGTTGGGACGGCGCCAGCTCTCGATCACGTCGCCGACCGGATCGCGAAGCTCGACGATTTGATCGACGCTCTTCGCCATCGCCTCGATTCGCGCCGGATCGAGCGTCAACCGCTCGACGAAAGCGCCGGTGCGCCCGTCGTCGCTGGCACGCTTCAAATCTTTTTTGTTGGCCGCGATGATCTGATCGACGTTGCCGCGAACCTCGAGCGCGAGCCTCGTGAGCACCTTATTCTTTTGCCCGGTTGTCGTAAGCGCCAGCCGGCGTGCGGCCGCGCGCGCCCGCGTCAGCGCGGCTATTACTTCAGCTTCGAGCGTCATGATTGTTTCAGGCAAATTCCTTTATCAACACGAAGTTGTCGCGATGGATAATCTCGTCGGCGACCTTGTAGCCCAGTAAACTCGGGATCTCGGTCGAGCGCCGGCCGGCGACTTTCTGCACGTCTGACGCGGGATAGTTTACCAGCCCTCGTCCGAATTCGACCCCCTCCGGATCGAATAGACTCACGCAATCGCCACCACCAAAATCGCCCCGCACTTCCCGAATCCCCGACGCCAGCAGCGAGCGTCCCTTGGTGCGCAGCGCCTCGGCGGCACCCCTGTCCACCGACAGCGCGCCCGCAGGCCTCAGCGCGAACGCGATCCAATGTTTTCGACTCTTCAAGCGGACCGCCGCGGGAACGATTAGCGTCCCGGTCTCCCGCGCAGGATCGAGCGCCGCCGCGATCGAATCGGCTTCGCGCCCCGATGTGATAATCACCGCGATTCCCGCGCGCGCCGCTTGCCGCGCCGATTTCAGCTTGGTCGCCATCCCGCCGCTGCCGAGCGGACCCGTACTCTCGGCGACCAACCCGCGCATCTCTGCATCGGGATCGGTGATGATCGGAATCAGCCGCGCGTCGGCGCGTTTTCTCGGATCGCCAGTCAGCACGCCGGCAACGTCGCTCAGGATGATCAGCAATTGCGCCTGCACCAGGCTCGCGACCAGCGAGGACAGTACGTCGTTGTCGCCGAGGCGAATCTCCTCGACCGCGACGGTGTCGTTCTCGTTGACGATCGGTATCACGCCCGCGCCGAGCAGTTCCGCGATCGTCTGGTTGGCATTCTGGCGCCGCTTGCGTTCGGCTACATCCTGATGCGTCAGCAGAATCTGCGCGACTGCGCGGCCGTGTGCGTCGAAAGCACGCGCCCATTCGGACATCAGCTCGATTTGTCCGGTTGCGGCCGCAGCCTGTCGGGCCGCGATGGTTGCGCCGTGAAGTTTCGAAAGCCGCGCGCGGCCGGCGGCAACCGCACCCGAGGTTACGATGATAATTTCATAACCGGCCCGCACTGCGGTTTCGACTTGCGCGGCCAGGCGCTCGATCACATCGCGGCACAGTCCGTCGGAATCCGAGACCACCGCGCTGCCGATTTTGATTACGATTCGGCGCGCGCGCGCGACCGTCGATTCCTTGTAATTCAGCTGGGACATGCGCCCGCTTGATCCATCTGATGCAGCATCCGCGCAATCGCCGCCACCAACGGCGCTACGCCTTCGCTCTTGTCGGCTGAAATCGCGAAGACTTCCAACCCGGTGTGTTCGCCAAGCCTTATCCCGCAAGCTTTCACTTCCTCGGCCGTGGCGAGATCGATCTTGTTGAGCGCGATCAGCGCGGGCCTGAGTCCGAGCGCGGGATCGAATGCTTCGATCTCGTTGCGCACGGTCGCGAACGCGGCTTCCGGATTCGCCGTCACGTCGAGCACGTACACCAGCAGCCGCGTGCGGGTGATATGGCGCAAAAACCGGATGCCGAGGCCGAGACCCTTGTGCGCGCCTTCGATCAGCCCGGGAATGTCGGCGAGGGTGAAGCTCTCCTCGTCGGAAATAAACACCCGGCCGATATTCGGCGCGAGCGTGGTGAAAGGGTAGGGCGCAATCTTCGGTCGCGCCGCGCTGAGCGCGGTCAGCAGCGTCGATTTCCCGGCGTTGGGCAGCCCGACCAGACCCGCCTCGGCCACCAGCCGCAACTCCATCCGAATCCACCGTTGCTCGCCAGCGGTTCCAGGCGTCGCGATTCGCGGCGAGCGCCGCGTTGACGACGTGAAGTGGATGTTGCCGAGTCCGCCTTGACCGCCCTTGGCGATGACCGCGCTCGAGCCGGGCATCACGAGATCCGCGATCGTATCCCCGCTTTCTTCGTCGAAAACGATCGTGCCGGGCGGGACGCGCACGGTCACATCTTCGGCGCCGTGACCATATTGCTGCTTGCCGCGGCCGGCTTCGCCGTCGCGCGCGACCAATCGCGGCTGGTACTTGAAATCGAGCAGGGTCGAGAGGCCCTCATCGACCTCGAAGATCACGCTGCCGCCGCGGCCACCATCGCCACCGGCGGGACCGCCGAACGGCCGGAATTTTTCGCGCAGGAACGCGATTGCGCCATCGCCGCCTTTTCCGGCGCGCACAAATACCCTTGCTTCATCGATAAATCGCATGGCGGCGCAACCATTATAGTACCTGCGAGCGGCGCTTCCTCTACAGGCACATTTCGGCGAGCGCGCGCACCGCGTTGATATCGCCGGTGCCGATCAGCAGCGTTTTTACCGGCGACGCTTTCCATGCCTTCAACCGATCGCCGATCCGCTCGCGATTTCCGACCAGCGCGACTTCGTCGATCAGTTTGTCCGGCACCAGCGCCATCGCTTCGGCCTTTTTCCCGGTCAGGTACAGGTCCTGGATTTTCACCGCGACATCCTCGTAGCCGAGCCGCTTGGCATAGTCATTGTAGAAATTCTTTTTCCGCGCGCCCATCCCGCCGATGTAAAGCGCGAGCATCCCCCGGACCGGCATCCGGCACTTCTCGAGGTCCGATCCCATCACGCAGGTGACGAACGGCGCGACCTCGAAGTTGTCGAGGCTCTTCTTGCCGCCGGTCTTGGCGAAGCCTTCTTTCAAGGGCGCATCGTAGAGGTCCCAGCGCTCCGGATTCATCCACACCGGGATTACGCCGCTGGCGATTTCCGCCGCCAGCGCGATCCCCTTGGGGCTGATCGACGCCGTGTAGATCTCCATCTCCTTGCGCCCGTGCAGGATGCTCTTGAGCGGCTTGCCGAGCCCGGTCGCTCCCGGTCCGGTATACGGAATGTCGTATTCCTTGCCGTGATGCTCGACCGGAACTTCGCGCGCTAAAATCGTGCGCACGATATCGATGTACTCGCGCGTGCGCTGCAGCGGTTTCCCGTACGGCACCCCGTGCCATCCTTCGACCACCTGCGGACCCGACGGCCCGATTCCCAGGATGAAGCGGCCGCCCGAGAGCGCGTCGAGCGTCATCGCCGTCATCGCGGTCGCAGCGGGAGTCCGCGCCGGCATCTGCATGATCCCGGTGCCGAGGCGGATTTTTTTCGTCAGCGCGGCGATCCACGCCAGCGGAACGACAGCGTCCGAGCCGTACGCCTCCGCGGTCCAGACCGAATCGAAGCCGACCTTCTCGGCTTCCAAAATGGTGTCCATCGGCAAGCCCATCTGCGCGCCCGAATAGCCCGAAACTAAGCCTAGTCGCATCGAAGATCCTCCCGCGGCGAAAACGTCCGCGCGTTTAGCGAAATCAAAAGTCGCGTTAGCAAACTCAAAGTCTAGTAGCCTCAAAAACAAAAGCCCCACGGCGTACCGCAGGGCTTCAATTCAAACTTGGCGAGACTAGTAGTCCCTAGCAGGGTGTTGAAAAACACCCATCAACTGCCGGTTTCGAGTTTAAGCGTTTCAACACCCTGCGTTAAAACTGGCTTCTTACCTACAACATCTCCCCCTTTGGGGGAGACCAGTGAAAAACCCCTCTGGGGGA
>CAAGKR010245832.1_pt1 | contig 11974 bp, 13 predicted proteins | sample 2556971 | NCBI WGS metagenome assembly CAAGKR01 (sample SAMEA5207829, study PRJEB30636) | soil metagenome | biome: forest; feature: boreal; material: soil | place: USA | collected 2011-09 | depth 1 m
ATCCCGTCAGGTTGACATAACATACATTATCGAGCGTTGTGGGCTAGTTTGATTCTGGGTGTTGGATGCGGCCCCTCCACCCACCACCCGCGGCTCTTGGGGCGCTTGCGCCAGAGCCCTACCGTATGCTGGCCGGGTGCGACAGCCTCCTCGTAAGCGAGCTTCCTGCGAGCCGCGCCGGCAAGTGCCAGGCGCGAGGCGAACGGTGGCGTCTGTCGTAACGGCCGCGACTGTGGTGATGGTGCTCGCCGCGTGCGGCTCCTCGAACTCGGGCACCAAAAGCGTGACCGCGAGCAGCAGCGAAAAAGCGTCAGGAGCCAGCGGAACCCCGGCGGCCCAGCCGGCTGCATCTTCCGTTGAAACCCCCGGATGTCGGCATGTGCCGGCTCCAGCCTCCCGAGCCGGCGAGCAGGCATCCAAACCCACCGGGCAGCTCGATCCCGCGCGTAGCTACACGGTTCGGCTGGCAACCAACTGCGGCCCCATCGTCATTCAACTGGCGGTCAAGGAAGCGCCGAAGACGACGGCATCCTTCGCGCACCTCGTACAGATCGGCTACTACAACGACCTGACCTTCCATCGCGTTGTGGCCGGCTTCGTGATTCAGGGCGGTGATCCCAACGGCAACGGCAGCGGTGGTCCGAGCTGGGAAGTCGTCGAGCCGCCCCCGGCGAACCTCCGCTACACGAAAGGAGTGGTCGCCATGGCCAAGGGAGGCTCGGCGCCCTCGGGGGCCTCGAGCAGCCAGTTCTTCATCGTCACCGGCTCCAACGCCAACCTGCCCCCCGTGTACGCCTTGGCCGGGCATGTAATCAGCGGGGAAAGCGCCGCGGAAGCGATCGCGCACGTACCCACCGAAGCTTCCCCCGAAGGTGGCGAAGCGAGCAAACCGCGCGTGCCGATCGTGATCGAACGGGCCACGCTCAGCGTCCGCTGAGCGCACCTCGCTAGCCGTTTGACCTGAGGCGGCGTGCTCGCCGTCGAACACGAAGCCGCTTGCCGACCCCCGAGCCTAGGGCGCTCTCGATCCCGCCGGCGATGCCCAGCCCGACGGCTGCCCCGAGGTGTTTCCCGCTGGCGATCAAAAGGCCCGTGAGCGTGATGGCTACGGCGACCCCGACGATCAGGGCCTCCTGCCAGGCCGGACGACCTGCGATGGATTGACTGAGCCGTCGCCACACGACAGACCATCCTACGCGGGTCCGGGTCGGTGGTTCAGCAGCCGCACCGTGATTTATTTTTTGTCGTGCCATACTTTTCCCTATGGCCACCAACGAGAGGTTGCGTTCCCAGGCGGTCGAGGACTACTCCAAGGCCATCTTCTCTTTGCAATCCCGTGGTGAGAAGCCGGTCTCCACGAATGCCCTTGCCGAGCGTCTGGGCATCACCCCAGGCTCCGTCTCGGCCATGCTCAAGAAGCTCGACGAGCTGGGGCTCATCACGCACGTGCCCTACCGGGGAGTGCACCTCACCGCCGACGGACGGCGGCTCGCCCTGGAGGTGATCCGCCACCACCGGTTGCTGGAGAGCTTTCTGGCTGACGCGCTTGGCATGCCCTGGGATCGAGTTCACGCCGAGGCCGAGATCCTCGAGCACGTTCTCTCCGAGGATCTCGAGCAGCTGATCGCGGCCAAGCTCGGGCACCCCACGGTTGACCCCCATGGCGACCCGATCCCGAGCGCCGAGCTGGAGCTCCAAGAGCGAACGACGCGCAGCATGGAGAGTCTGGAAGTCGGCGATCAAGGGGTCTTCGTGCGCGTCTCGGACTCCGATCCGGAAATGCTGCGCTACCTGGCCGGCTGCGGGATCTCGCCGGGAGACCGCTTCGCGGTACGCGACCGCCAGCCGTTCGGTGGCCCGCTGTTTGTGCTCTTCGGAGAGCGCGAACACGCCATCGGCGGCCAGCTTGCCGGTGCCATGCGCGTCGAACTCGACCAGACACCTCAAGGGTCCCGAGCCCAAATCCACAGGGCCCCGGCCGATGGCCACGACTGAAGCCATCGCCTCCCCCCCCTCCGCCATACCGCCGCTGACAGAGGAGGACACCGCACGGTCTCAGGACCGCTCGCGGGTTCATCACGCGCGCAGACACCACAAGCGCTGGCATCTGCTGTGGCTGCTCGTGGGCCCCGGGATCCTTGCCATGCTTGGGGAGAACGACGGGCCGAGCATGATCGCCTACGCCTCCGACGGCGCCCAGTACGGGCTGGGGTTCTTCGTGCCGTTCATCCCGGTGCTGTTTGCGATGGCGTTCGTCTGTCAGGAGATGTGCATGCGCGTCGGGGCGGTCACCCACCGTGGCTATGGCGAGCTCGTCCTGCAGCGCTACGGAAAGGTCTGGGGATGGTTCGGCGCCGGCGATCTCACGATCACCAACCTCGTCACCCTCGTCGGCGAGTTCGTCTCCATCCGGGTCGGGCTTGCCTACTTTCACCTCGGCTCCGGTGTGGCCGTCGCTCTCGGTCTGGCGCTGGTCCTATTCACCCTCAGCGGCGGCCGCTACTGGCGCTGGGAGCGCATCGTGCTCGGTATGGCCCTCTTCAACGCCCTGTTTCTGCTGGCGGCGATCCTGGTCAAACCCGACCTGGGAGCCGTCGCGGGCTCCCTGGATTTCACGCCATTTCCCGGTGGGAGCTTCAACACGCTGCTCCTGCTGCTGGCCTCCACGATCGGGGCGACGGTCACACCGTGGATGATCTTCTTCCAGCAGAGCGCGTCCGCCGACAAGGGCATGACCCCCAGCGACCTCAAGCACGGCCGCTATGACACCGCGTTGGGGGCGGTTCTTGCGGCGATCTTCGGGATCGGAGCATTGATCGCCGGGGCGGCCCTGCTGACCCACAACGGATCGGGCATCCAGGGGTTCGCCGGCGCCGGGTTCCCCGAGGCCCTCAAGCACGTCGCGGGCCCCGCAGCGGGAACCGTGTTCGCGCTCGGACTCATCGAGGCGGGAGCGGTGGCCATCCTGACGATCTCCGCTAGCACCGCGTACGCCGCCGGAGAATGCCTCGGGGTCTCCCACAGCTTCAACAGCTCGCCGCGCAATGCAGCCGTCTTCTATGCCGCAAACGTCGCCATAGCGCTGCTCGCTGCGGTGGTCATCCTCATCCCGGGAGCACCGCTGCTCTCGATCGCGCTCAACGCCAACGTGCTCGCCACCGTGCTGCTTCCCGTCAGCCTGGCTCTGATGCTCATGCTCGCCAACGATGGGGGTCTGATGGGCTCATGGGTGAACAAGCGCTCGACCAACGCGATCGGGATCACGGTCATCGCGTTCGTCGGACTCTGCGGAGCCGCCTACGGCATCGACTCCTTCCTGCGGACCATCCATCTAATCGGCTGACGAAGGTGGTGCGACCAACGATGAGCGAGGTAGACCACAACGCGGCCATCACCGAGAAGGACCTGCAGCGACACGAGCGCTTTGAGGATGAGCTGATCATGGACCTCGAGCGTGACCAGTTCGTGGCAGAGACCTCCCGGCCAGTACCGCCAGCCTTGCTCAGCACACGCGCCACGGCCGGACTGTGGGCGCTGCGAGCGTTCGTTGTTCTCGTCAGCGTCATGGTCGTCTACACCTTCTTCTACGAACTGCACTAGGAGCGGGGCACACGCGGTGGCCCGGTGCCGGCTCACGTGACCAACAGGTGCACGATCGCCACGATGCCCACCACGACGATGATCGCGCGCAGGGCGGCGGGCGCGAGCAGCCGCCCGTAGCGCGCTCCGAGCTGAGCCCCGATGATCGAGGCGACGGCGATGATTCCGGCGGGTGCCCACTCGACGTGTGCGGCAAACGTGAAGTACACGCCGGCCACGCCGTTGACCAGGCCCGCGAGAACGTTCTTCAGAGCATTGGTGCGCTGCAAATCCTGTGACAGCGCCACGCCGAGGATCCCGAGCAGGAGGATCCCCTGGGCCGCGCCGAAGTAGCCGCCATAGACACCGGTCGCGTAGACCGCCAGCGGTGTGAGGATGGCGCCCCTGCGCTCCAGGTCGATCTCGCGCCTGGCGAGCCACCTATTCAGATGCGGCTGCAACACCGTCAGGACGAGTGCGATCGCGATGAACACGGGGACGATGGCCTTGAACGCCGAGGCGGGCAGCACCAGCAGCAACACGGCACCGGTGGCGCCGCCCAGCACCGACATGGCGCCGAGCCGCAGCACGCGCCGGCCCTGGCCGGCCAGCTCGCGCCGATAACCGAACGCTCCGGAGACAGATCCCGGGACCAGACCGACCGTGTTCGAGACGTTGGCCGTAACCGGCGCATATCCGAAGGCCAGCAATACCGGAAAGGTGATCAGGGTCCCGCTGCCGACCAGGGTGTTGATCGTGCCGGCCGCTAGCCCGGCCAGGGCGAGGGACACGATCTCGCCGATGCTCATCTCACTTCAACCGCCGAAAGCTCGCCGGCGTGCCGTTCACATGCAGGATGGGTGACCCCTCTGACGTCGTGGCGCGAATCTCGAGAAGGCTATCCGCACACGCCGCGTGCCCAGCGCGTTCGCAGCCCAGGGTAGGGTGACACCGTGTCTCCGGCGAGCATCTCAACCGGCGTGGGAGCAGCGGGCCTGGCGGCGATCGCCTCACTCCACGTCGTGTGGGCCACCGGTTCTGCCTGGCCGCTCGAGCACCGTGATGCCCTGGCCGATGCGGTGATCGGCAGAGCCGAGGGTGAGGTCCCCTCCCCCGCGGCGTGCCTGGCCGTGGCCGGCCTGCTCGGGGCCGCGGCAAGCCTGGTGGGCGGCTGGCCTGCTGGCAAGGCGCGAGTCAGGCGGGCCGGCCGGCGTGACCGGGGTCGTGGTGACCCTCAGCACCAGGGCCGGCCTCGGGCTCACGGGACACACGGACCTCCTGTCCCCCGGCTCGAACTCGCGGCGCTTTCGCGAGCTTGACCGGCGCATCTACTCGCCCCTGTGCCTGGCCCTTGCCCTCCTTGCTCTTCCGGCAGCCGCGCCCGGACGCCGCTGATCGCCTATTTGACGGTGAGCGTGCCTTCCATGCCGGCCGTCCGGTGCCCGGGTACCGAGCAGTAGAACTTGTAGGTGCCGGCCTTGAGAGTCAATGACAGTGTTTTTGAGCCTCCGTTGAAGGTCGGTGTGGAGCCGAGCACCGCCCCGGTCGAGGACGCGACGGTGACGTTGTGTTCAAGAGAGGCCGTGTTGGTGAAGTCAATCGATACCTTGCCGGCCTTGGCGGTGAGCGAGGTCGTGCTGTATTTCAGCTGGCCTTCGGGGTTGGCCGCGAGGCTCAACGTCTGCCCCCCGGTCGTGGCAGCCGCCGCCGGGGCCGAGGATGACGTCGCGCTCGATGTCGTCGGTGCGCTCGCCGCCGTCGTCGGCGTGGAGGCCGAGGAGCTGGTGCTGCTCGACGAGCTGCCGCAGCCGCTCAGGGCGAGCAGGCCGACCGCCAGGATCAGCATCGAGGCCCTGGACACGAAACGCATCTTTGCTTGACCTGCTGCTTTGAGCCTCACGGTCAGATCCTCCATTGGGTAGGGGCCATCGGTCCTCGGGATACCGCCGGCACGGATCCTTCATCGCATCAACGGGCGAGCGCTGATTTTCTCGCTCGAGGATACGCCCGTCGGCCGCACTCGAATGAGCAATGAGTGCGCGCTGGCCCCTCTCACCGGATCGCCGGTCTATACCGGTCAGTATCCGTACCCTGGCGTCGTGCTGGTGGTCGTCGGGGTGGTCGTGGTCGGAGTCGCCGGCGGGGCGCTCGGAGTGGTGGGCGTGGTCGAGCTCGGGTTGGTCGCGGCGGTGACCGCGTGCCATTTGCCGCCAAAGCTTTCGATGCCTTCGCCGTTCGTCTCACCCTTGGCGTGGTCTTTTGAGAAGCGGTACAACGGCAGACCACGGAGCGTGACCTGCAGCAGCCCACCGTGGCGGCGCAGGATCCCGAGGTGCCCCTGCACACCCGGCCCGGCCTTCAGCTTAGTCTTGCTCGAGGCCACCGTGAGCGGCGGCCAGAACTTCACGCATTCGCCGCTCTTACACAGGAGATGGTGCGTGGTCTCAGGGCTCAGCGCATAGAGGGTTCGGCCCTGAGCGTTGACCACGACCTGCTCGCCGAGCTGCGGGTTCGAGGCCGATCCGACGGTCGCTGCGGTGCCCACGGCGAGCGCCATGGCAGCGAAGGACGCGGCAACCACCAGTACTGCCGCGACACCGCACACCACCACGCCCCGCGGGCGCGTGCGTCGTCGCGACGGCACGGTCCGCCGGTGCTGTCGGTCAATCGAGGGTCTGCCGTCGGCATCCATCATGGATCTCCCTTCGCTCGTGGTCACTGACTACACAGACCCCAGCGGCCCCACAACCTTCCGGCTCAGGGCTCGGTGTGAATCACGACATCGGCGACTTCGGGGATCTCCTGGCGCAATTCCTCCTCCAGCTCACCGGCCAGCCGGTGAGCATCGGCCAGGGACCCGCCCGCGGGCACGCCGAGCGTGATGAACAGGACGCGACCTGCATCGGTGGAAAGCAGCTTCACCCATTGCGGCCCGGTCCCAGTGCGCGCTCGCACCAGCCGCTCGATCGCTCGCATGAGTGACAGTTCCGCGCTCTCATCGGCTGAGCCGGCGGTGAGCGTACGCTCGAGCGGCTCGAGGTGGGTTTGCACATCGGCCACGCCGGGCCTTGCGCCGATGGCCCGCTCGACGCGCTCGGCGATCTCGTGTGCGGTCCTCAGGTCGAGATCGGGCGGGAACTTCAGGTGCAGGGAAATGCTGACCGTACCCTGCTGCTCGAAGATCGTGATGTCGTGCGCCTCCCTCACCAAGGGCTCAGCCAACGCGATCGCCAGAACACGGTCGCGCAGATCGAGCCCGCGGCGACGGGGCTCGACGTGCACGACCACATCACTGCCGGGCAGCGCCCCCTCGACGGCCGACTCGATCAGGTCGGCGGCGCGGTGTCCCTCGACCACGGCCTGCCCGGGCGGAACTGTGACGACCGCATCGGCGAAGTACCGTCCCGCTGACTCGCGCAACCGCAGCCGGTCGAGCTCGATGTCCGCTCCCAGGTCGGCGATGGCCCGCTCGGCGGCCTCCCGCGCCTCGGAGGGAGTGCGGTCCATCAGGATGTTGGCGTTCTCCGCGATCAGCCGCGACGCGGTGGCGAAGATGATCGCCGCCACAAGCAGAGCGGCGAGGGAGTCGCCCTGGGCAAACCCGACGTGGACGGTCAGCAATCCGGCGAGCACCACGAGCGAGCCCGCCATGTCGGCCGCGAAATGAAAGGCGTTGGAGCGCAGCGCTGGGCTGCGGTAGCGTCGAGCGGCGGATAGGGAGACGGTCGTGCGGCTGAGATCCAGGATCAGAGCCGCCGCGATCACCGCGAACGCATACCAGTGGATTTCCAGAGTCTTGCCCCCTCCCAGCAGATGGCGGATCGCCTCGACGCTCACGAGCACGCCACCGGCAAGCAGGATGGCCGACTCCCCCAGGGCACCGAGGTTCTCGGCCCGGCGGTGCCCGTATGGGTGCTCGGAGTCCGCGGGTCGGCCGCCCAGCCGCACGGCGAAGAACGTGAGTATTGCGGCGATGACGTCACCGCTCGACTCGACCCCCGCTGAGATCAGGCCCAGACTGCCCGTCGCCAGGCCGACCCCCAGCTTCAATACCACCAACAGACCGGCCACCACGATCGAGACGATTGTCGTCCGTTGCGGTGTGGAGCTCAGATCATCCTCGGCCGGCTCTTCCATTGCTAGAGACTAGGGTCCCCACGGACGGCGGGCCGCCCGACCCCGCGGATGCTGCGTATCGTGAGCTGATGGCTCACGAACACGCTGGGCACTCCCATGGCGTTCACGCCGACGCCGATCGCGGCAGGCTGATGGTCGCACTCAGCCTGATCGTCGGCTTCATGGCCGTCGAGGTGGCGACCGGTGTCATCGCGCACTCGCTTGCGCTGCTCTCCGACGCCGGACACATGCTCACCGACGCTGCGGCGATCGGGTTCTCGCTGTTCGCGCTGCGGCTGGCCTCCCGTCCGGCCAAGGGCTCTATGACCTTTGGCTTCAGACGGGTCGAGATCCTCTCCGCCCAGGCCAACGGCGTGACCCTGCTCGTTCTCGCGGCGTTCATCACATACGAGGCGATCCGCCGCCTGTTCGATCCGCCCCACGTCCGCGGTGGCCTGATTCTCGTCGTGGCGCTGATCGGCATCCTCGTAAACCTCGCCGCAGTTCGGACGCTCGCAAAGGCCAATCGCCAGAGCCTGAACCTCGAGGGCAGCTTCCGACACGTCCTCACCGACCTCTATGGCTTCATCGGCACGGCCATCGCCGCGGGTGTCATCCTGCTGACCGGCTTTCAGCGCGCGGATCCGATCGTCTCGGTGCTCATCGCCGGGCTGATGACCAGCTCGGGCTTCTCGCTGGTGAAGGCCTCAGGCCGCGTCTTCCTGGAGGCCGCGCCAAGGGGATTGGACCCCCAGACGATCGGCGAGACGCTGGCGGGCCGACCGGGCGTCGTCGAGGTTCACGATCTTCACGTGTGGGAAATCACGAGCGGCTTCCCGGCGCTCTCAGCGCACGTACTGGTGGCCGCCGACACCGACTGCCATGCGGCGCGCCGCGAGATGGAGGTGGTGCTGCACGAGCGATTCGGACTCGATCACACGACCCTTCAGGTCGATCACTCGAGCGGCGGCCTGCTCGAGATCGCGCCGCACGCGCCGGCGTCCGAGCCGCTTTAGCATCGGTTGCGCGGCGTCGCGGGCTCTGCCCCCCGGGCCGTCCTTGCCGATCCATATCGTCCAGGGATGCGGATTCTCGTCGGTGTGCTGGGCGGGGCGCTGGTCGTTCTGATGCTGGTCGAGATCTTCGTCGCGTTCCTGCTGCCCCGGCGGGTCAAGCGCGACCCGAGGATCGTGCGTTCAGTGTTCGCGTACGCCTGGCGCCCCTGGCGCCGGCTGGCACGGAAGCTCCCCCTCCAGGCCGCCGACACGATGCTCGGCATATACGGCCCTTTCGGCATCGTGATCAACCTCGTCCTGTGGGTGGCGGCGATGATGCTCGGCTACGCCTGCCTACAGTGGGCCGGGGGCTCCCACCTGGCGGGGACCAAGCCGGTCGACTTCGGCAAAGATCTCTTCTTCAGCGCCGCCACCATGGCCAGCAGTGGCACTGGCGGGCTGAGCGCACACAGCGCGTTCGCCCGTGTGGTGCAGGTGGTCGACGCCGGCAGCGGCCTGGCCGTCATCGCCATCGTGATCGGCTACCTGCCCGCCCTCTACCAGGCCTTTTCGCGCCGAGAGGCAACAGTCTCCCAGCTCGATGCCCGCGCCGGGTCGCCTCCGAGCGCCGGGCGGCTCGTGCTCCGCTCGACCCAGCACGGCGGCTGGCCGGCGCTCAACCACTATCTGAGCAGTTGGGAGATCTGGGCTGCCGAGCTGATGGAGACCCACCTGGCCTATCCGATCCTCGCCTACTTCCGCTCACAGCACGTCAACCAGAACTGGCTTTCGGCGATGTGCACGCTGCTCGACGCCTGCGCCTTCACCGTGGCGGCTGCCCCGCCGGGAACGGTCGACTCCGCGCGCTTTACCTTCGCGATCGCACGCCATGCGGTCGTCGATCTGAGTTACAGCTTCCACGTCGATCCGAGCGAGCCCGCGCTCGATCGCCTCCCGGCGGAGGATCTTCAAGAGCTACTGCGCCAGCTGCGCGAGGTCGGCGTGCAGCCGGACGCGGAGCTCGCCACGGTCAAAGAGCGCATTTCACGGATGCGCGCGCTGTATGAGCCCTACATCAACGCCCTTGGGGACCGCCTGGACCTGGGCCTGCCACCGTGGCTGGCGCCGGAGTCCCTGTCAGACAACTGGCGCACGACCGAATGGCACTGACGGCATACGGCTTGGTCCTCGAGGCGTCAGCCCGCCTGCCCGCTGGGGCGAACGAGCACCTCGTTCACGCTCACGTTCGGTGGCTGGCCGATCGCGTAGAGCGCCGCATTGGCGATGTCCTCTGCCGCGAGCAGCGTTACGCCCTGGAAGCGCTTGGCCATCTGCTCGAGCACCTCCGGGCGGTTGTGCCCGGCCAGCTCGGTGGCGACCGCGCCCGGCTCAATAAGCGTCACGCGCACGCCAAGTCCGACCGCCTCCTGGCGCAGCGACTCCGAGAAGGCTCCGACCCCGAACTTCGTCAGGTTGTACACGCCGGAGCCCGCTCGGGCGACCCGCCCGGCGACGGAGCTGACATTGATGATGTGCCCCGAGCCCTGCTCACGCATCAGGGGCAGCGCGGCGTGCGTGCAATAGAGCACGCCGAAGACGTTCGCGTGGATCATTCGTCGCCATTCCTCCGTGGGGGCGTTCTCGATCGGGCCGAGCAGCATCACGCCGGCGTTGTTCACGAGCACATCCAACCGGCCGAGCTCCGAGTGAGCCCGTTCGACGAACGCGCGCGCCTGGGCCTCCTCGCCCACGTCGGTGGGCACCGCCACGGCCCGGCCACCCTCCTGCGTGATGCGCTCGACGAGCGCCTCGATACGATCCGCGCGCCGGGCGGCGAGCGCGACCGCCGCCCCGGCACGCGCACAGGCCAGGGCGATGGCCTCGCCGATGCCCGACGAGGCGCCCGTGACGGCGACTACCTGGCTTGAGAGGTCTATGGTCATTCGCCGAGCTTAGCTTGACAAACTCAGCCACCTCCGAGAGCCCACCGATACGTGGCCCAGAGCCGCAGGTCGAGCCTTTCGGGCGTCTTGCGGGTTTAGGTCCCCACCGGCACAAGCATTTGCCCTCCGAATGGCAGGTGAGGCCGTATGGGGCGTCGAACGAGACCCTGAGATCGCCCCGCCAAGAATAATTGACAACGCAACTATCAAGTCGTATAATTCCGACTCCAAGCATCGGATTAGAAGGACGCTCATGTCAGACTCCACAGCAAGCTCAACCCCCACGCTCGATCCCCTCGCCCCTGTTCAGGACGGGGAGCGCGAGCCAGACGCCGCCCTCGGGGGCGCGCCCGTCGTGGCACCCGGTCGGCTCGACAGCCCCGTCGAGCGCATCGATCTCGGGACGCCCGACACGTTCATCCCCGAGTCCGTCGACCAGCTGCTCGCGCACTCGCGCCGCTACCCCCTGCTCGCCCCGGCCCAGGAGATCGACCTGGCCAAGCGGATCGAGCGCGGTGACCTGCATGCCAAGGAACTGCTCGTCAACTCCAACCTGCGCCTGGTCGCGTCCAACGCGAGGCGCTACCAGAACCAGGGCCTGCCCCTCGCCGACCTCGTGCAAGAGGGCATGCTCGGCCTGATCCGCGCCTCAGAGAAGTTCGATTGGCGCAAGGGCTTTCGCTTCTCCACCTACGCCACCCTGTGGATCCGCCAGGCGATTCAGCGCGGCCTTGAGAACTCCGGACGCACCATCCGGCTACCCGTGCACGTCGCCCAGCGCTCGCGCAAGGTTGGGCGCGTCGAGCGCGAGCTGTCGGTGCGACTCGGGCGCGAGCCCACGATCGAGGAGCTGGCGCAGGAGACCGGCCTTGAGATCGAGCAGGTCGAGGAGGTGCGCCATCAGCGTGCCGCGTTGGTCAGCCTCGATCAGCAGGTCGGCGAAGACGGCGATACGGCGCTCGGTGATTTGCTGCCCTCTGACGCGGAGGCCCCCGAGGAGACGGCCTGGGACAACGAGCGCGAGCGGATCGTGCACCGCGCCATCTCTCAGCTGCCCGAAACCGAGCGGACGGTGCTCACGCTGCGCTTCGGCACCGGACGCGAGGAGCCGCAGACGCTGACGGCGATCGGCAAACGGCTCGGGTTCTCAGCCGAGCGTGCGTCCCAGCTGGAGCAGCGCGCCCTGAAGAAGCTCGCCGAGTCACCGGAGCTCGCGGCATTGCGCGAGGCGGCATAGACGCTCTAAGCTGAGCCACGCTGATCCCAACGGTCGGCAGGAGGCAGAGGCGTATGTCGCGGAAGTCGCTGTGGGAGCGCACGGTGCAATGGACGATTGTGGCC
>CAAGKR010250871.1_pt1 | contig 11971 bp, 16 predicted proteins | sample 2556971 | NCBI WGS metagenome assembly CAAGKR01 (sample SAMEA5207829, study PRJEB30636) | soil metagenome | biome: forest; feature: boreal; material: soil | place: USA | collected 2011-09 | depth 1 m
ATGGTAAAGAAATTGATATGGAGTTCAGTCAGTATGTTGGGTAATGCTATCAGGAGAGCCGATCCCTGAATCGAGGCGAGCAATGCTCCAACTGTGGTCACAGAGAGGGCAGTCCATTGATAGCTATTATGAGAGTTTGCCTCTGGCTGAACTGGTGATTGATCCCACCCTATGTCGTTGTCAATTGAAATATCAGAAGAAAAACGTGAAGATTGCATAATTATCTTTCCAGAAGAACACTACACTTCTTGCCACGCGCATGAGTATAGCAACGGTGAACATCGATAGTTATTATTGATACGGTAGACGAAAGCCTATTCTTCTACCTCGATCAAATGACGAAGCGCCGGTAGAGATGCTAGTAGCGCGCGATACTCATCTTGACTGAGGTGTCGCATACGCCGTTGGAGAGAAGCCAGACTGGCGTGCTCAAAAACGGCAACAGCAGATCGGCCCTTCTCTGTTGGTTTCACCCACACCGAGCGCCAATCAGTGTCATCACGAGTACGCTCTACATAGCCCTGCGCCAACAGTCGTTTGACCATTGCTGTCACAGTTGATGGAGCCACCACCAGGTGATCAGCAAGCTCTTGCATCATACAGCGTTCGTGCTCGACAAGCACGCCCAGGAGCGTAATTTGACCTGGCGTTGCACGTAGTTCCGCTACATCTTGCCAATCTGGTAAATCGGTTTCCAGCGGGAGGGCTGCGCGAACGCGACGTAGCAACTTGGGCGTAATATCAAGCAGAGCCATCGATACATCTGTATCGTGCTGTACTAATTCCTTGACCATCCACTCATTAATCCTTTATAACACTTTGACAATCTAAGTATATGATAAACGAAATATGAGAAAATAGCAAGAAAATGTAGGCACGAATTTCACAGCGTGTATGGATGTCTCTACTGTTCTTCAGAACGATCTCAGGTTTTAGCCCTACCGCTCGTTGCGCCATTTTACCAGTTTAGTGACAGCATCAAAATTCCAGGGTTCGCTCATGCCCAGGATAAAATGTGTCGCGCCCGACTTGACATAGGCATCAAGCTCGGTCGCATCGACTCTTCTGGGAGCACCGACGGCATGTTCGATATCCTGAGGATTGCGCCCTATTTCAGCGCACCAGGCGTTAAGCACTTCTATTTTATGCCGATAGCTAGCCGGATCTGCGAAGCTATGCCACATATTCGCGTACTGAGCTGTAATGCGCAGTGTTTTCTTTTCGCCACCACCTCCAATCAGAATGGGGATAGGATTACGAACAGGTTTTGGTACGTCGACTTCCCAACGATTGCGAATAATCTTCAGAGATTGCTCTATCAAGAAAAATGACATCTTTCTCTCGATCCTTCGGAAGTGAGACAATCAGCGAGCTTGCTAAATCCCCGTGTGGATCTATCAGCGTAAATCCTGTATTTTGCCTTGCATCCTGTATCATCAGGCTAAGAAGTAATTAGCTTTTTCCCGGGCCGGTATTCCCAATAATATAAGTGCCAAGCAAGCGTGACTTCTTAGAAAGCGTGATTTTCTCGCCTGTAGCTTTATCCAAACTTAAGACTGAATAGGTCATTTGCCACCCCCCCCCACAGAAAAAGCAAGAGAAAAGTATTGGTTATATAGCGGAAGAGTTAAGTTGTAGTAACGTATATCAATACATATGGGAAGGGATACCCTGGAGTATTTGACATCCTTGTTTTCCATGTGACTTCAATAAAACTACCATTTAGCTACATGGTAGAGAGGTGGTGATAAGTTTATGAGTTGGGCTAATTGGTACTATGTTTCTGTCGTCCATATCGTCAAGACCTTACCCGTAAAGGTTGCAGCAAGCTCTGAAGAAGAAGCCATAGAAAAGTTTCGAGAGATGCGCGAACAGGGCAAAGGAATTGAGGAGGAAGAAAGAACACATCAGTACATAGTGAACGAGAAGCGAAAAGCTTATTAGTTCAAGGCTGTTTGATACCAGAAAGGATTAGCTGAGTATATTGTGCCTCGCTTAGACAACTTCTCACGCTGAAACGTGGAATAGTCACCCATAGGGGTCAATATACATTTGAGTCACTAACCAATCAAATATCATACAGAACGCTTCAAACCTATCCATTTAAAAACTCAATCTCCTGAGTCGGTTAGGTTTTCTTTTTGCGAAAAATAATATTACCTTTTGTCAGAATCACCCGTTGTTCTTCTCTCACGAAGAAACTTATAAACATCAGCGCGATCTACTAAATACGAACGTCCTACCTTATACGCTGGCAGAGATTTTTCTCTCACATATGCCCGAACAGTATCTACACTCACATGGAGTATTTCAGCTACTTCTTCAAGTGGAATTAAATCCTGACCTTGCATGATTGCACCCACCTTGCTGTTTTGGGCATTATAAACGCATTAGCATAGATTCGTCAAACTTCCCTTGTATTTTCATGTATTACAATCTTACCAGAAATTTCACCTCAACTTCCTCATTTTTCCACTCTTTTATCATATATTCCAAAATTAGCTCTTATTAACCTTGATCTTTTCATGTATTCCCATGTATTATGTTATATGAAAGTGTATTCTACGGCTTCCAGAAAGCGAGGTGCAAAATTGCCCTACCGTCTGATTCACGATAGGGCTGAAAATGGAAACACCCCGATTAGGTAGTTAGGGCTTCCATGTTGATTCAGGTCACATGGAATGCCCCTTTGTCAAGGAGGCTCCATGCAGACCCCAGATAATTTTTCCTACGTTGTTCCTGTAGATGAGTTAATTCATACAAACGAGAATCCCTTTTGTTGGGATAGTACTTGCCCTTGTCATGAAGACCCCACTTTAATTTCTGAGGTAGCAGAAAACGTTCAGGATGGCCTCATGACATCGCAAGAAGCAACAGACTTTGTTGCAGGCAGGACGATATAAGATGCGAGAACAGATAGCGAACTACAGAGTGCCGCAACGAGCAAGCAGAACCTATACCACAACACAGCGTCCAGTACAACCAGTTCAAGAAGACATCAAGGATGATGACTCCTATTATCCTCAGAGAATGCCAAGCAGCGCGAGACGGTACACCACGACTGAGGGGCATCGGGTCATCCAACAGGGAAACCGCAGAATTGTCATTCATGAGGAGCCACCGCCCAGAAAGCGAAATACCCATTGGTCACTCTGGCTCGGTCTTGGCATGATTGTCATGTTTGCTCTCTATATTAGGAGCGACTGCGGCAATGAACTGGTGGACAAACCATCAGCTCGATGTGACCTATGGTATGCCCAGAACCTACCAGGCAGATCAGTACGTGGGAATTGGCGACTCCACAGATCATCCTTCACACTTTATCTTCCTGAACTTGCGTGGGCGCGTGGAGATTATTGACCTCTCAGGCGGGGATGCGGCACACGCAAAAATCTACACAGGAGCAACGCTTCTTTCTGACAGTGAGGCTTCGATACCAGTAACAGGCGAGTTCAAGGATGTGAATGGGGATGGGAAGATTGACATGATAGTTCACATAGGCGACCAGCGTATGATCTACCTCAATGATGGTACGCAATTCAAACCACAACAATAGGAGGCGGGATGCAGCAGTTGGACGAGCGGCCACCAATGGAAACCATTCACTTATACGTTGTCAGGGAAGAGGAAGCTCGTCCCTCGCTGCTTCCTATTATCTTCTCTGTTCTTGCCCTTCTGGGTCTTCTCTCAACAGGCTTTTTCAATCCCTACAAAGCCCCCACGATTGAGAGAATTATTCGAGTGCCAGCCATCTTTTTACCACTGAAAACATTCACCACCTCAGTAGCAGTTATCCCGACAGGCAGTAAGACCTATTCAGCAACGGAAGCGCATGGCAGCTTGACCTTAACAAATGGGTCCGTGGTATATGAACAGCTTCCAACAGGGATGATTTTTAGCGGTCATGATGGAGTTGAAGTGGTGACTGATGAAGCAGTCGCTATACCAGCAGGAAGCGCTTCACAATTAGGTTTCGCAACGGTTTCAGCACATGCAGTAACACCTGGTACAAAAGGAAATATCGCAGCCCTGGACATTAATCAGGTGTACGGAACATCTTTATATATCCGCAACCTCCAACAATTCACAGGCGGTAAGGACTCATATACCAAGACCGTTGTAACGCCCCAGGATACCCAAAGATCTATTGAGCAGGCAAGACATACACTTATCCCCCATTTACTCTCAGGCCTGTTTGCAAGACCTTGTAAAGAGACAGTTTGGGGTACGGGGAACGGGGTACGGGTTACGTGGAATTGTCAGTTTGTCACCTATGAAATACCACGATTGCCACAAGTCAAAGTAATTCATGTAACAATTGCGGGAAAAGAAGTCCTCTTAGATGTCGTCTATGTAGTGCATCAAGGTATATTGCCACCAAAATAGCTAGTAGAATCAGAAATAGTTGGGTATACTTGAGAGGTAGACAAAGCGGAGTGCATCGCTGTTAGAGCAGCAGATACACCCCTCCCGTCTGACAAGAGTTAGCTTGCAGTCGATTAGCCTCAGTATATCATATTTCCGCTATCGGGAAAATGATATTTATATTGCTATGACAGCCTAACTCTTGCCTTAGAAAGTGTTGGAGTTAGACAATGCCAGCATCTTCCTCTCGTATACTCTCAGCATCATGGGAGTACCTTATGCCAAAAAGAAAAGAGCGTATGGCTCTTTACATTCGTGAGAGCGATCCGCGACTTGCGAACAGCACCACCATCGAATCACAGGCGAAATTAGTGCGTCAATATGGGGAAAAAGAAGGCTATATCTATAGCCCAACCCTTGAGTTTCGAGAAGCCATTTCAGCGTATGAAATTCCCTACACCGAACGCAAAGAGCTACTGAGAATGCTTGACGCAGCCAAGCGCAAGGAATTTGATGTGCTGGTTGTCTCAGAAGTTCGAGCTATCGGAAGACGACAGGTAGAAGTGCTGGTCATCTATGACATGCTTTTGAAATATGGCGTTCGCTTAGAGACAGTAAAAGAACGATTCGGTGAAGATGCCATGTCCAAAGCCATTCTCTCGCTACGCACGATGTTTGTAGAGATTGAAGTTGAGCAGAGCAAGATGCGTATGATGCGAGGACGTGCCGACAGGATTGCTATCGGAGGCGCACCCAATGCCCACCCGAAAGCAGCGTATAGTTATATATTCGTGGATACCGCAAGGGAAGTCAAAGGTGCGTATGACTTTAACCATAAAATTATCTACGTAGACGCAGAGGACCGGGAATGGAGCGAGTACAAGGTTATCATCTTCATTTTTGACCTCTTCAAAAAAGGGCATAGCATCGGAAGTATTATCCGTATCCTCAACGAGATAGGCATTCCAACAGCCAAAAATGCACTCAAGCGAGAACCACATTGGCAAAGGGGCAGTCTCTATCGTATCCTCGTAAACCCGATCTATATGGGTGAAGTGTGGGCGAACCGCTTTGCTGGTGTTCGTAGCAAAAATAGTAATACGGATATTACGATCATGCGTCCTCGTGAAGAATGGATACGCTTACCTGATGAACCTGCGATTATCAGCCGTGACGACTTTGAGGCGGTACAACGACAGCTTCAGGCGAACAAGCAGTAATCCATACGTAATAATTCCCACACCAGAGGAGAATTAGGACTCCTTCGTAGCGGATACATCTTTTGTGCCGTGTGTGGTCGTGGTATGCGACTGCATTACCCCAAAAGACTGAACAATAATGGTACTAGCCCTTTGTATACGTGCCAGAATAGTGAGAAGAATAAACAGAGCGAGTCCTATCATCGCACGAACATTCATATCACACAATTGGATAGGGAAGTCGTCAAGAAGATTGTCGAAATCCTTACTCATCCCTTGTGGCTTCGTGAACGGATTGCAGAACTCAAGGAAAAAGATGAGCCAGTGGTAAGCGATGAAGACATTGCGGCAACCATTGAGAACATCAGGCGTTCTATGCAGAATATATACACGCTTGCGGAAAAGGCTACAGATGATGAAACGATAGCCCACCTTACACAGCGCATGAACGCCTTAGAATTGCAAAAACGTCAGGCGGAAGCGTTGTTGTTTACTATCGAAGATGAGAACGAGAAACAGGAAAAGCTTGAGGAGGAGATTGTTAAATTCGAGCTATGGGTAGAACAAGTACGTCCTTTACTGACCAATAATGAGTACGTTCCGAGTCGGGAAGAATTACGGCTTGCTCTTCGCATTCTTGGCATTCAGGTAACAGTATTTCCCTTAGCAGGAGAATATCCCTATCGCTATCGCATTGACGCAACGATACCAGAGATCATGAAAAAACTTGATATTGTGTCAACACCTGTCCATTACTGATGTGGTCAATTGTTTTGGCCATATCAGATAACAGGCCGCATTGCGATAGGTGTTACAGGTCACGAGACAGCCGATTTGAGCGTGCTGTGTAAGCGTTGCCATCGCGGCAAGAAGCGTCCATCCTTCAAAATGATTTCCCTGCGGGTCTCCATTCAGTGGGAAAAAGTGGTCCCAGTTCCAGATAGTGTCGACTCCTAGACCCTCAGCACGACGAACTGCATCTGCAAAGGATTGATAGGTTGTATGTTGTGGTTGAAGTTGGACACCAATACGTATTGGGTGAGTAGTTTGAGATTGTGTCAAGAATGTATATCCTTTCTTGCCTTATTGAGGTTTTTTTAGGTATCTTACAAATTGTAAGTGTGGTCATTGTATTCACGTTTTAACTGCGGTTGCAAGTTTCTTGCGTCTTGGTCGATTCTCTGAGAAAGCAGTTTTGGCTACTGGCGGCGGTTGTAGTTTGATAAAGCATATAATAGGGCTATACAAGGTGATACCACGTAATATCATCTTGAACTGGTACATCAGATCAGAAATATAGCAGATCCAATCTTTTGAAAAAGGGTGAACGCTCTATGCAATTAAACGAAACAGTTCTTCATGCTCCCGTGCGCTGGGGAGTGCTTAGCGCCGCTAATATAGGGGTCAAGCGCGTGGCTCCTGCCATCCATGGTTCTTCGAATGGGCGGTTAGTGGCGGTGGGGAGTCGCAATCCCGTTCGCGCGCGCGAGTTATTTGCTTTTGCGCCGGACGTGCACATCTATGAGGACTACGATAGTGTTATCAATGACCCCGAGGTCGAAGCTATTTACATTCCTTTGCCGAACAGTCTCCACGCAGAGTGGTCCATCAAAGCTCTGAGAGCTGGCAAGCATGTGTTGTGTGAAAAGCCGCTGGCAGTTACTGCCGGAGAGGGTCTAACGATGGTTCAGGCTGCGCGCGACTCTGGTATGTTATTGATGGAAGCGTTCATGTATCGTTTCCATCCACAGACAGTATGGGCTCTAGAACAGATAGCGACTGGCCGGATTGGCGAAGTCAAGCTCGTGCGCGCCTCGTTCTCTTTCAACGTCAGTTCGCGCCCTCATGATATACGCCTGCAAGCCGAGTTAGCTGGCGGTTCTCTGATGGATGTGGGCTGTTATCCCGTCAACCTGTGTCATGCTGTTTATGGGCGTGCCCCTGCTGCAGTTGGTGCGCGCGTCTATACTCCTGCCACAGGAGAGGTAGAGCGCTACGCCAGTACAGTACTTGACTTCGATGATGGATGCTTTGGCTTGATTGACTCTAGCTTTGAATTGCCGACGCGCCAGGCTGCTGAGATTATCGGAGAAAATGGAACGATTACCATCCCGCTCCCTTTTACGCCGGGGCATATCGAGACTGTGGTTATTCTGGCTTTGGAAGGTCAGACGATTCACCAGCGCTTTGCGCCAGTAGACCAATATCGCCTTGAAGTAGAGCATTTCGCGGCTTGTATCCGTTTTGGTCACCGACTCCACCTCAGCCTGGAGGAGACGATCGAAAACCTGGCTACGATCGAGGCTATCTACCAATCCGCAAGTTACCCCTGGCCAATCAAGTGACATATGAAGTCTCGTGATTTTCTGTAAAGAAGGGATTCGTTGAGGTGATCACCTCAACGAACCTTTTGTTCTGTCTCCAAACTCGTGTTTGTAACCTGAACGGGAGGTAGAACGTGCATAGGGTATAAGTCAACAACAGAGAGGAATTTGTTTTATGAACGTTCTAGCAATTGGGCATGCCGAGCTATACATGTATCCGGAAAACACTATGCCGCAGGACTCTCCTCCTATGCCTCAGCGGATAGATGTAACAGATTTACAGGTGCTGGTAGAGGTGTTGAATGCCGTACCCTCTGAAACTAGTTTTAGCGTGCTTCTGGTAATTAATGAATGTGTGGTGGGGAATGGAAAATACTTTATGAACAGTGAGAACACGGTGATACTGCATGAATACGGCGCCTGTGTGGGATTTCTGATCAAGCCGCTGGCCCTGTTGAGGGAAGCACGGCAGCGAGCAAATGAGATGTAAAGTATGCGTTTGATCACAGGCAGGTAAAACTTTAGCTGCATATGAATAAGTTACTATAAATGCTTTACCTGTCATAATAAATGGGGAAGCGATAGATGGCAAAGGGGGAACGCCTTCTACAATTTTCTAGCCAGAATCACTCCCGTATTCAACCCTACCGTATGCAGCCCGCCAAAAAACCTGGCATGCTCAATTTTCATACAGCGATCCTGTACAACCGTCAAGCCAGCCTCTTCCGCGTGATGGGCGGCTTCGACGTTGCGGATACCCAGTTGTAGCCAGAGGACTTTGGCACCAACAGCAATGGCCTCGCTGGCAATGGGTGGAACATCTTCAGCTCGGCGAAAAACATCGACGACCTCGATCTTTTCACCGGCTGCTTTGGCCTCTGTCAGCGTTGCATAAACGTGTTTGCCTAGCAGTGTTTGTCCAGCGTAACGCGGGTTGATAGGGATAATATCGTAGCCCTCTGCCTGCAGATAGATGGCGACAAAGTGACTTGGGCGATAAGGGTCAGCAGAGATTCCAACAATGGCAACGTGGCGATATTGCCGCAAGATCTGCAGGCGGTCGTACATGTCGGGTATTGGTGTTGCTCGAGTCATTCTCTGTGTCCTTCAATCTGGTTACTGTAATGTGTCGTAAAAGATGGCGCATATCTGAGCTTTGGAGAGCAGGTATGTTATGCATACGTGGCAACCAACGCTAAAAATTCATCCATTTCGAACGGTTTGGCCAGAAATGCATCCGCTCCCGCTCTTTTTGCCTCCCTTGCCGCCTCTGGATGTGCTGAAAGCAGTATTATTGGAATGTGCTTCGTGTTTTCCTGGCTCTTGAGTTGAATAGTAATGTCTCGTCCATCATTACCTGAAAGCAACATATCTAGAATGATGACGCTCGGGACATCTCCTTCAGTCAGTTCTTTCAGGTGGTCACTCCTGTCAGTCGTCGCAACCCTATAACCTTCATCCTCTAACATGGCCTGGATGAATGCTAAAATATCAGGGTCATCGTCAACGACGAGTACCTTTTTCTTACCTATGGACATGGAGCATTAATCCGCCTTTGAAAAAATAATTTGGGGAGACCCTTTCATATTTGAAAGGGCCTGGTTGATCCTTCTTACCGCGTTCATAGTCATATCTGAAACGCCTTTATATCATACAGCTATCTGTGGCGAAATGCCAATGTTATGAAGTATGGGTGTTGTTTAGCTAGTTAGTAACTGGCTTGCAGCGCCTGGTCAAGATCCCACAGGATATCCTCGATGTTCTCAATACCGATCGAAATACGGATCAGATCGGGAGTGACGCCGCCAGCTAACTGGTCCTCATCCGAAAGCTGTTGATGGGTAGTGCTGGCTGGGTGAATAATCAGGCTGCGAGCATCGCCAACGTTGGCAAGGTGTGAGAGGAGCCGCACGCTGTTAATGACTTTCTTGCCTGCTTCGTAGCCTCCCTTGACGCCGAAAGTGAAGATTGAACCGGCGCCAAGCGGGAGATAGCGCCTGCTAAGCGCATATGAAGGATCCTCCGGCAAGCCAGGATAATGTACCCAGCCGACGGCAGGATGTTCCTGCAAAAAACGCGCAACTCGTATTGCATTCTGACAATGTCGCTCCATACGCAGTGAGAGCGTCTCTAAGCCTTGCAGCAGCAGAAAGGCATTGAATGGACTGATGCAGCCGCCGGTGTCGCGGACTGTTTCGACCCTGGCCTTCATAACAAAGGCAAAATCGCCGAAGGTTTCGTAAAAGCGCACACCATGATAGCCAGGCGAAGGGTCAACGATGTGTGGGAAGTTGCCGTTATCCCAGGGAAACTTGCCCGACTCTATCAGGACGCCCGCGATGGAGGTGCCATGCCCACCGATGAATTTGGTCGCTGAATGTACGATTATATCGGCACCATGCTCAAAGGGGCGGCACAGATAGGGTGTAGCAAAGGTGTTATCAATGACGAGGGGGACGCCAGCCTCGTGCGCGATAGCAGCAACGGCGTGGATGTCCAGTACATCGCCGCGCGGGTTGCCGATAGTTTCACCGTAGAAGGCTCGCGTGCGCGGGGTGAGAGCACGACGATAATTTTCCGGGTCGGTACTATCCACGAAGATCGTGTTGATACCCCAGGTGCGCAGGGTCAGGTCGAACTGCGTGTGGGTTCCTCCGTAGAGACTGCTGGAAGAGATCAAATCATTTCCGGGACGAAGAAGGGTCATCATCGTCGCCATCTGGGCTGCCATACCAGAGGCGGTGGCGACCGCGCCCGTTCCACCCTCAAGTGAAGCAATGCGCTCCTCAAAAGCCGCGGTGGTCGGATTCATGATTCGTGTATAAATATTGCCGAAACGTTGCAGAGCAAACAGATGGGCCGCGTGATCAGTGTCGTCAAAGACAAATGAGGTCGTTTGATAAATGGGAACCGCCCTTGCACCGGTGGTTGGATCAGGACGTTGTCCCGCGTGTACCGAAAGAGTGTCGAAGCCAAAGATGTGATCGCTATCGATTTCTGGCATGATTTGTTGCTCCTATGCTGCTAAGTATCTAACCTTCCCTATCCTATCATATTGAAAGCATCCTCGAAAGCAAGAAGAGCGTATCCAATTCATGCAGTAGCAGTGGCTCTGGCCATGAAATGCCACATAAAAAAGACTTGACAGGCGAAGATAAAATAGGTATGCTGTTCTCATGAAAGAACGGAATATTCAGTATAGTGAACTACTATTGAAATCGGAAGGGCGCGGCACGGCACCTATTGCACCTGCACCTATGGTTGAACGGGCCTTTCGCCTGTTGGATTTATTAAGCGTAACGGAGGAGGGTCTGACGCTTTCCGACCTTGCACGCGCATTGAGTATGAGCAAGGGAAGCATGCACGGGCTGCTCAAAACGTTGGAGATCAGCCGGGTGATCGAACAGTCGGAAGAGCGCCGCTATGTCCTCGGGCCGCGCATCTACAACCTTGCGCAGGTCTACATGCAGCGCGCTGGCCTGCGCCACTTTGCGCTGCCTGCCATGCGACGCCTGGCAACAAACATCGCAGAAACTGTTTTCCTGGGCAAAATTGAGCAAAACGGTGTCAGGATCATCGAATGTATCATGGACGAAGGAGAGCGCCCCGCCTTACGCATTTCCGCGCCGCGAGGCACCCGTGTTCACCTGCTAGCTGGTGCAACTGGTCGCATGGTGTTGGCAAGCTGGACGGCAGCACAGCGTGAGACATACCTCAAAACGCACGCGCTGCCTCACTTTACAAAACATTCGATCACGGACGCCCAACAGTTCTTGCAGGCAGTTGAGGAAGCCGCGCGCCTGGGCATCAGCGTAGATCGGGAAGAGTACCTGGAAGGTGTCAATGCCGTAGCAGCCCCGATTCGTGGCGCTAATGGCACAGTAGTGGCTCTACTCTGGATCGTTGGCTTTGCCTCGCACTTCGGAGGCGAAGCCATTGAGCATGCGTCTCAACAGCTACGTAGCGAAGCAGAGACGATTTCACGTTCATTGGGAGCAAGTTAATGAGGTGATCACAAAGGTGACGGCCCAAATTCGGTGCGAGGCAGAAAGGAGATTAGTATGCGCGAACTGATTACGCTAC
>CAAGKR010327361.1_pt1 | contig 11970 bp, 13 predicted proteins | sample 2556971 | NCBI WGS metagenome assembly CAAGKR01 (sample SAMEA5207829, study PRJEB30636) | soil metagenome | biome: forest; feature: boreal; material: soil | place: USA | collected 2011-09 | depth 1 m
CCCCCCCGCAAGCCGGTCACGGTGAAGGCCGGCGGCGAGAGCCGTCAGGCCTCGGTACGCGCGGGCCTCGCGGCGCTTGGCGAGTGCGACTTCGTGCTGGTGCACGACGCCGCACGTCCGCTGGCCACTGCGACGCTGGTGCGCCGCGTGCTCGCCGCGGCGGTCGAGTCAGGGGCAGCGTTTCCTGCCATCTCACCGCGTGATGCGGTGAAGCGTGTCGAAGGCAACAGGCTCGTGGAGAGCCTGGATCGCTCGCGCATCGTGCTCGCACAGACCCCTCAAGCTTTTGCCTACGAGCTGCTCGCCAGAGCGCATCGCGAGGCTGCCGACGCAGGATTGGTGGGCGACGATGACGCTCAGCTGGTGGCGGCGACCGGACACGCGGTCACTATCGTCGAAGGCGAGCCTGCCAACATCAAGCTGACGACACCGGAGGACTTCGAGGTGGTCGAGGCGCTCATCAAAGAGCACGAAGCCGCCACGACGTGAGGGTCGGCACGGGTTACGACGCGCATCCACTCCGCGCCGGACGCGAACTCATTCTTGGCGGGGTGCGCATCGACCATCCCGTCGGGCTTGACGGCAACTCCGACGCCGACGTCCTGACGCACGCCATCATCGACGCCCTTCTCGGCGCGGCAGGGCTCGGTGACATAGGCCAGCATTTTCCTCCGAGCGACCCGCGGTTCAAAGGAGCCTCCAGCCAGGACTTGCTGGCAACGGCGGTTCGAGCAGTGAGGGATGCGGGCTATCGCATAGTCAACGTCGACAGCACAGTGATCGCCGAGGAGCCTCGACTGGAACCTCACCTGCCTGCCATGCGCGCTCAGCTCGCGAGCCGCCTCGATGTGAACGCCGACGCTGTCAACGTGAAGGCAACTTCACCCGAGGGTCTTGGCGCTCTTGGACGCAAGGAAGGCATCGCGGCGCAGGCAGTCGCCCTGATCGAGGCAACCAGCTGAAGCTAACCTACGTCGGTGGGTCTGTTACTTCACAACACTCTCAGTGGCGCGAAAGAAACGTTCGAGCCGCTCGAGGCACATCACGTGCGTATGTACACGTGCGGCCCGACGGTGTGGAACTTCGCGCACGTTGGAAACCTGCGGGCATTTCTCTTCTATGACCTGCTTCGCCGCCACCTGCAGGTGGTCGGGCATCGCGTGACTCACGTCATGAACCTCACCGACATCGACGACAGGATCCTCGACCAGGCCATGCACGCGAACACAACGATCGCCGAGTACGTGAAGCCCTACGCTGCCGCATTCTTCGACGACATGACAGCGCTGCGCGCGCAGCACGCCGAGCACTACCCCAAGGCGACCGAGCACATCCCGGAGATGGTGGCAATGGTTTCCACGCTGCTGGAGCACGAAAACGCGTACGTGGCTGACGGAGACGTCTACTTCCGGATCGCCAGCTTTCCGTCTTACGGTTCGCTGTCGCACCTCGACCGCGGTGGCCTGAGGGCGGGGACGAGGGTGGCGGCGGACAAATACGACAAGGAGTCGGTGAGCGACTTCGCTTTGTGGAAGAAGGCGCAGCCGGCTGACGAACCGCTGGGAGCGGCATGGGACGCGCCATTCGGGCGCGGCCGGCCGGGCTGGCACATCGAATGCTCCGCTATGAGCAAGCGATACCTTGGTGACACGTTCGACATCCATTGCGGCGGCATCGATCTGATGTTTCCACACCACGAGAACGAGATCGCGCAGTCGGAGGCGGCGAACCAAAAGCCCTTTGCGCGGGTGTGGCTGCATTCAGAGCACCTGGCGGACGCGACGGGGGAGAAGATGTCGAAGAGCGCGGGCGGCTTCACCACGCTGCCCGACCTGGTAGCGGCCGGCCACGACCCGCTAGCGGTGCGGTTCTTCCTGATCGCCAACGCGCACTACAGGTCGCGCATTCGCTTGAGCGCCGATGCACTTCAGGCGGCAGCGGGGCAGGTGCGGCGCCTACGTGATTTCGCCGACAGGGTCCAGCGATCGACGCCTGCCCAAGCCGATGACGCGGCGCTCCTGCGCCGGATCGGCGAGGTCCGCGCGGCCTACCGCGAAGCGCTCGACGATGACCTCAACCTGCCACAGGGCGTCGGGTTGGTCTTCGAGCTCCTGCGCGAAGCAAACTCGGGGCTGGACTATGGGAGGGTGGGCGAGCGCAGCCGTTCGGAGCTGCTCGCCCTCATCGGCGATGTCGACGCGCACCTCGACGTGATCCGAGCCGACGAACCAGGCCTTGCCGACGAGGTCGAGCGCCTGATCGCCGACCGCGAGGCGGCACGCGCTGCGCGTGACTTCGGCCGTGCGGACCAGATTCGAGACGAGCTGCGCCAGCGCGGAATCGCCCTCGAGGATTCAAAGGAGGGAGTGCGTTGGAAGCGCGTCCAGGCCGCCGCAGAGTAAATCCTCCCCGCGACCGCCCCGGCCCGCGCGACCGCGACACAGTCGCGGGAGGTCGTCCCGCGCGGGAGGGGGCCGCCAAAACTCAGAGGCTTCGCCCCGCACCGCCGGCGGCGCTTCCGGCCAACCTCATCTACGGACGTAACGCAGTCCTCGAGGCTGCCCGAGCTGGACGAGTGCTGAAGATATTTCGAGCGTCAGGCCTCGGACACGATCCACGACTGGAGGAGCTCGGCAAGCTGGCTCGAGTCGAGGTCGTCCCGCCGGAGCGGCTCGACGTCATCGCCCCCGGCGTCAACCAGGGCGTTGCAGCTGAGCTCAAACCGCGGCGCGTGTGGACCCTCAAGGAGCTGCTGATGACTACCCCTTCGCTCCTGATCGCCCTCGATTCGATAATGGATCCGCAGAACCTTGGCGCGATCCTCCGCAGCGCAGAGGTCGCCGGATGTGATGGCGCCATCCTCCCAGAGCACCGCAGCGCGCCCCTGTCGCCGGCCGCGGTCAAGGCGAGCTCCGGCGCCAGCGAGCTGCTGCGCATCGCAACCGTTTCAGGAATGCCTTCAGCGATCGCGGAGATCAAACGGTCTGACATCTGGTGCGTAGCACTCGACCCGCGCGGCGAGATCCCGGCGTGGGACTTCGACATGACGCAGCGCGTGTGCCTCGTCGTCGGCAGCGAGGGAGAGGGAGTGCACCGCTTGGTCAAGGAGCGGTGCGATGTGCGCGTCAGGCTGCCGATCAAGGGACACATCGCCAGCTACAACGCGTCAGCCGCCGCCGCCGCCCTCCTCTACGAGGTGATGCGGCAAAGGGCCAAGTTAATTTGAGAGGTTCACATGTGGCTAGCGTGGCAGGGTTGGCCGGGGTCTCCCCGGCCATGGCTTTGTCCTCTTCGCCACAAAGCGTCGCGTGGAGTAAACAATTCAAAAAAATCCGATCCTTATACCGGAAAGAGAGCAGCGCCTGCGGCGAAGCCGCACGCGCGATGAGGGGGAACCATCCGGGTTCCCTCTCATACTTTTCGAATGCCTGACGCAGCGCAGGAGCTCGCGACGGCCACCGCGGATATTCAGCTCACGCGCTCCGCGCGCGAGGTGCTCGACCGGGCAGTGGCTATCGCAACCGCGCGTGGCGCGTCTCAGGCCGACCCAGTGGATGTGCTGAGGGCGATGCTCGAGAGTCGCGGCACGCTTGCGGCGCAGTCCATCCGCGAGCTTGGTGGCGATCCAGCGAGCATGGCGGCGCAGCTGGTGCCACCGGACGGGTCGCCCAGCCTGCCGATCCGCCAGCTCCTCGTCAACGCAAATCGTGAGGCGGGAGTGCTCGGCCACTACCAGGTCGATGCGATCCATCTTCTTCTGGCGATGCTTTACAGCGATTCGCCGGTGACGTCGGCGGTGCTTCAGAAAGCGGGCCTGACCATGTACGACCTGCGCAGCCACCTTCAGACCGCCGCCAAGCCGGCGTTCGCCGGCGACCCTCGCTCCGCTCCACGGGACACGCGGTCCAGCTCGCGGCCCGACGCCGCCCTGCGGCGCAAACCTCTGCCGCCGGTTCGTGGAGTGGTGACAGTCAGCCCCGTCTTCCTCGCTTTGGTTGCACTCACGGCCGGCGCCGGCGCCCTGCTCTGGTTCGACGTCCTGCCGGGCGCGCTCCCAATCGTCACTGTCGTTTTCGTCACTGCCGGCTGGATCACCTCGGTGTGCGTCCACGAGTTCGGCCACGCGCTCGTTGCGTACCTCGGTGGGGATCGAGCCGTCGTCGCCCACGGCTACCTGTCGCTCAACCCGCTCCTCTATACGAACATCGTCCTCAGCATCGTGATGCCTGTTGCGTTCCTGCTCCTCGGCGGCATAGGTCTGCCGGGCGCCGCGGTCTATATCGACCATTCGGCGATTCGCAACAAGTTATGGGACTCGGCGGTTTCGGTCGCCGGACCGATCGGCACGATGCTGTGCGGCCTGCTCATCGCGATTCCGTTTCTGGTTCCGAACCACCTCGAGTGGATGATTGGCCACGTCGCGTTTTTTGGAGCCCTCGCATTTCTCGGTTTCATCGAGGCGTTTGCCCTTCTCCTCAACCTGCTGCCGATTCCCGGGCTCGACGGTTTCGGCATCATTCGCCCGTGGCTTCCGTACTCCGCCCAGGACTTCGCCGTCAGGTTCGGCCAGGGCGCGATCATCCTCGTGTTCATCGTGCTGTTCTTCGTTCCCGTCGTTTCCGGCGCTTTTTTTGGGGCGGTCCTCCAGATCACCAACGTGGTTGGGATCGATCCCGGGCTGATCGGCTTCGGCCAGGCGCAGATGCCCCGCCTGCGCTGATGGAACGCGTGATTGTCGACGGTTACAACGTGATCCACGCGTGGGTCCCGCTCAAGCGCCTGCTCGACGTCTCGCTCGAGGTTGCGCGCGAGAAGCTGGTGGAGCGGCTTGCCGTCTACGCGATGGTGAGCGGCTCGGACGTGACAGTCGTCTTCGACGCCCACCATTCGGCCGCGCGCACCAACTCCGAGGAGCGGGTGGAAGGCGTGCTCGTGATCTTCACTCGCAAGGGTCATTCCGCGGACCACGTGATCGAACGAATTGCGTACGCGGCGCGTGTGTCCGGCGATGTGATCACCGTTGCGACCTCGGACCGCACCCAGCGCGACCTCGTCCGGGGCATGGGCGGTGCTGTGATCGACGCGCTCGAGCTCGAGCGGAGGGTGGTCGACGCGGAGCAGGAGATGGGCAGGCGAGTGGATAAATACGCCCGGTGAACCATTGATTCGGAAAACGCGGATCGTCTGCACGCTGGGGCCGTCGAGCGCTTCGCCGTCGGTGTTACGGAACCTGCTCAAGGCCGGCATGGATGTGGCGCGCCTCAACTTTTCGCACGGCGACCATGCCACTCACCGGCAGGCCGCGATCGACGTGCGCGCCGCGGCCGAGGACGCCGACCGGCCGGTCGCCCTCCTCGGCGACCTGCAGGGGCCGAAGATCCGCACTGGAGCTCTCGACGCAGCCTTCCAACGACTCGTCAGGGGACGCCGCGTGCTTCTAACAAGTGGGAGTCGCGATGGTAGGGCTGAGAGCGAGATCGAGGTTAGCCATCCCGAGCTTGTGGATGCTCTGCGTGCAGGGGATCGCGTCCTCATCGACGACGGCCGCATCGAGCTCGTGGTTCGCAGCCGCGCATCAGCAGGGGCCGAGTGCTCCGTCGTCAGGGGCGGCCTGCTGGGCGAGAGGAAGGGGGTGAGCGTTCCAGGCCGGCCCGTGCCCATGCCTGCGCTTACCGAGAAGGATCTCGAGGACCTGAAGCTCGCTGTCGAGCTTGGCGTGGACTTCGTCGCGCTGTCTTTCGTGCGCCATCCCGAGGACGTCATCGCCTGCCGCGGCCACCTCGAGGCGCTCGGCTGCCGTGCCCAGGTGATCGCCAAGCTCGAGAAGGTGGAGGCCATCCGCAACCTCAGCAAGATCCTCGAGGTGGCCGACGCCGTCATGGTCGCTCGGGGGGACCTTGGCGTGGAGCTGAAGCTTGGCGAGCTGCCCGCCGTGCAGAAGGACGTCATCGACAGGGCCAACCGCGCGGGGGTGCCGGTCATCACGGCCACCGAGATGCTCGAATCGATGGTCACCTCGACACGCCCGACCCGAGCGGAGGCGTCGGACGTCGCCAACGCGATCTGGGACGGGACCGACGCAGTGATGCTGTCCCAGGAGACCTCAGTCGGGGCCCACCCTGTCGAGGCGGTGAGGGCAATGGCACGGATCTGCCTTTCCGCGCAGCAACACCCGGCTTTCCAGCGCCAGCGCCAGATCTGGCGAGAGCCGGGCGAGGTGGGGAGCGCCATCGCCCACGCCGCGGCGACGAGCGCCGATGAGCTTCACGCCCGCGTGATCATCGCCTTCACCGAGTCGGGGACCACCGCGCTCCGCTGCAGCAAAGCGCGCCCGCGGGTGCCGGTGATCGCTGCCAGCCCGCACCCTGACGTCCTTCGAAGGACCGCCCTTTACTCGGGCGTGATCCCGATGCTCGTCAGCCCCGGAACGGACACCGACCAGATGGTCGCCAACGCGACTGAGGCTGCCCTACGCAGCGGGCTGGTGCGCACCGGTGACAGGGTGGTCGTGGTGGCGGGAGTGCCGGTCGGCCACCCGGGCCAAACGAACCTGATGAAGGTCGAGATCGTCTAAACCAGGCTGATCCCCATGCTGGCGCGACTACCCTTTTACTGTCATGCAGCCGGAGATGCCAGCCGGATCGTTGGAGCCCATGCGGCCCGATCCGGGCGTTAGGGGGCCCGTCCCGTCGTCGTTGCCCCCGCGACCTCGACGCGGGGACCCCATAAGGAACGCGCTCCTAGCCGGGCCACCCTTTCCACTGGGGTCCCCATGGCGAGGCCATGGGAGGGGCCCCTGGATCTCCAAATCTCTCGGCCGGCCCTCCGGCTGCATGACCTGATGGCACAGTCGTCGCGCGGGCTGCTCGGCAGGATCCAGAGAGCCAACGACGACGCCTCGCGCCGGTTCGGCCCAAACACTGCTGAGGTGGAGGCCTTCATCCAGGCAGCCGCCCACCTGACTCCCTGGCAGTGGAGGCAGGTCCTCGCCGGCCGGCGCCTGGTCGCCTCGGTGACTAAAGAGGACGTCGCCCAGGAGGCGCAGTCCGTGCGGTCGATCCAGGCCGCGATTCGCACCAGCGAGAGCCGCATGTCCGAGCCGATGGCCAGAGCAGGCGAGGCACTTTTCGAGGCCCTGGAGAAGCGCGGCGATGAGAAGGTCGTCGCGGCGTGGCAAGCGACTTCCGCCCTCGTGTCGCGCCACCAGCTGTCGGCCTTGAAGTTCGCGGCGCACTACGCCCCATTCGCGCCGCTGATCTCAGTCCTGGAAGCCGATGCCTTTGACCCGACGACAAGACGTTTCCTGACCGCGATCGAGGGCTTGACGGCGGAGCAGTGTGAATTCCTCAGCAGGCCGTGGCGGCTCGACCATGCAGCGTCACGCGCGCTCCAACAGTCGGTGGCAAAGAGTCGGCACCTCAACATCGAGGTCGCCGTGGCGCTGGCGGCGTTGACCGCGATACCGCCGCACATCAGCGGCGATCGAGGGTGGGCAGCGGTTCGGACAGCGGTTCACGGCGCCAGGGTGCTGAGCCGGCGAACCGAGCTGGCAAAGGAGGAGATCACAGTCCTCTGGGCTCCACTTCAGGCCGCCATCCCGTTCGGTTCCCTCGAGAAGAGGGCTCGCGACAAAGATGCAGGCACGCGGGTCCGAGCCGCGGTCACCAAGGCGATCGAGACGATCAGGCCTCCGCGGGTGGCACCGGTGCCGGCGCCGAAGCCATCAGCGCCTTACGGGCCAAACAGCGGCGAGGTCGCGGCGTTCGTGAAGGGAGTGGTCGAGCTCACGCCGATCCAATGGCTGCGCGTGCTCGACCGCAGGCAGCTGGTTGCAAGCGTCACGAGGGAGGGCAGCGCCGAGCCCGCCAGCGTGGTGAGGGCGCTGCTCGCTGCCATCGAGGGCACGAGCCAGCTGGACACGTTCACGCGTTGCAGAGCGTTCGCCGCCGTCGAGCGCGCCAGCTTCGCAGTTGAATCGAAGGACCGTATGAAATGGGACCAGGTCCTCCCTCACTACAGCCCATTCGCTTCGCTGATCCCGCTCGAGGAGGTGGATTCCGAGGAGTTCGTGAGAAGGCTTGGCACGCTCAGGGGCGACGACTGGGTCGAGGTTGCAGCGTCGGTTCCTACCGTCAACCAGGAGGTGGTGGCGCCCCTCGTCAACGCCGGCACGGCTCTTGTTGACTTCCTGAGCCGGCGATCTGATGACGAGGCGGTGGCGACCTGGCACGCGGTCTCGGCGCTGGTCCGCCGCCATCACTTGACCCCTATCAAGTTCGCCGCCTCGTATGCTCCTTTCGCCTCGGCGATCCCCGCCACGAGCGCCAGGGCTCGCGGCGCGATGGTGCTGCGCTACGTGACCGCCATCGGCCGCCTTGGCGGCAGCCAGTGTGAGCAGCTCGCGCAGCCGTGGCAGCTGAGCGACGAAATGTCGAATGTGCTCTCGAAGTTGACCAAGGATGGAAGCGCCAGGCCGGCCGAGGAAGCCGCCGCGCTCGCAGCCGTGGTCACGGTGCCGATGCGACTGTCGGGAAGCGCGGGATGGGCAGCGGTCAAATCGGCAGCTTTTGGCGGGCGGGTGATCGCGTCGAGGGCGCGCCTTACGTCCGAACAGATCGAAGCGTTATGGAAGCCGATCGAATCTGCGATTTCTCTCGCCTCGCTGGGGGCGCCCGCCAAACCTCGACGCTAAGCAAAACGCGAACGCGAACCTATGTCAGTTTTAGACCTTGCGGGGGGAGGACAGGCCGCGCACTAGCGCGGCCAGGTGGCGCCCTCGTTCATCGGACAACCGACATCCCGTAACCTCATTGCCGTGGCCGCGAAGAAGACTTCACGCAAGACGGCGGGCAGAGCACCCGCCAGGCCAAGCTCCAGAACCAAGTCGCCAGCGCTCAAGTACAAGCGCGTGCTGGTTGTCTCGGCGCACCCTGACGACCCCGAGTTCTCGGCCGGGGGGTCGGTGGCCAAGCTCGCCAAGGACGGCGCGGAGGTCACCTACGTCATCGTCACCGATGGCTCGCAAGGCGGCGAAGACCCCAAGCAAAAGGACTCTGACCTCTCGGTCATTCGCGAGAAGGAGCAGCGCGCGGCCGCGCGCGTTCTCGGTGTCAAGAAGGTGGAGTTCCTTGGCTACAAAGACGGGCACCTCGCGCACGACCTGAAGCTGCGGCGCGATATCGTCAAGATGATCCGCAAGTACAAGCCGGAGCTAGTCATCACACACCTTCCCGGCCGCCTCCTCGACGCTCCCATCGGTGGCTCGCACCCTGACCACATCGCTGTCGGTGAAGCGACCTTTGCCGCGGTCTATCCGGACTCCCGCAACCCGCGCGCCTTCCGGAGCCTCCTCAAGGAGGGCTTTGAGGCGCACGAGGTGAAGGAGATCTGGGTGCCGTACTGGACGTCTGGCGATTTCTTCGTCGACATCAGTTCGACTCTCGACCTGAAGATGCAGTCGCTGAAGAAGCACAAGAGCCAGGTCGCCAAGCCGGGCCGGGAGTGGGACTACGAGAAGTTCATGCGCAAGCGGCATCGCGATGTGGGGAAGAAGGCCGGCTACACCTACGCCGAGTCGTTCAAGCGGATCAAGATCTAGCCGCCTCACGCCAAGGCTCGCGCACGGATTCCCAGATCACCTCTGCCCAGACCGCGTACTGAGCATCAGCGGGGTGGAGCTGGTCGGATGAGATCCAGCCCGGCGACCCCGACCCGGAGATGCTGGCAGCGGTGATATCGACCCAAGTGAAGCCGCGCCCTTCTGCCTCCCGCAGAGCGATCCGATTAAAAGTCTCGGTCAGGCCTCGAAGCTGGTCCGGGTTGCCGAAGGTCGCGGCGGCAGGGGTCACCGACCAGTTCGGGATCGAGATGGCGACCACTCGGCCCGCCCCGAGCCCGAGCGCCGCGACCTCGTCATTGATCTTCACCATCGCTTGCCTGTAGTCCTCTGGCGTTCTCCCCTGGACCAGGTCGTTGACGCCGATGAGAATGCTGACCAGGTCCGGTTTCAGAGTGGCCACGTAACCGAGCTCGTTCGCAATGAGGTCGCGTGTAGTGAAGCCATTGACCGCAGGGTTGGTCACCTCGACTTGTCTCCCGGCCGCCTTGGTCAGTCGAGCCGCCAGGATCGAAGGGTAGTTGTGTGCCTCGCCGGATGCCCCCGTGCCGATGGTGTACGAGTCGCCAAGCGCGAGGTAGCGCAGCGCGCCGGCGGTCATCTCTCTACGTCGGCCAATGCGCTCCAGACGTCGACCTTGGTCCGCACGCGCCGCACCACCTCATCGGTGAACTCCGTCGTCGATGCATCGCCGCCCAGGTCGGCGGTCCGGATGCCGTCGGAGACTGCCTCGAGCGCGGACTCATAGATTGCCCGCGACGCCTTGTGCGCCTGCGGGTCCTTCATGTAACCGAGCAGGGAGGCGACCGCCAGGATCATCGCCATGGGGTTGGCGACGTTCTTTCCCTGCAGCGCGGGGGCTGTGCCGTGCGGAGCCTCGGTCATGGCGACGGTGACCGCGCCCTCTTCATTGAACGCGAGCAGGACAGATTCCGCGCCGGCGATCGTTCCGAACATCTGCATGACCAGGTCAGAAAGGGTGTCGCCGTCACGATTCAAAGCGGGGATCACAAGAGCCTCGCCTGTGGTCGCGAGCAGCAGCGCGTAGGTCGCGTCGATCAGCTGCGGGTCGTAGCGGACGTCGGGGTTGCGTTTGGCCGCCGCGTCGAGCTCCTCTTTGAACATGCCCTCGTAAACCGGGCTGACGGTGAACTTGGGGCCGCCGAAAACCTTGGCCTGGATCCGTTTGGCGTGGGCAAAGGCGTAGTCCGCGACCATGCGGCACGTGCGCCGGCTGATCTTCTCCGTCCGGAACGCCCACTCGTCGAGCCCGTGGCCTTCGCGCCACTCCTTCGCCCCGTAGGCATCGTCGACTGCCATCCGTATGACCGAGATCGGCGCGTGGACGCCGGCCAGCGGCCGCACCCCAGGAATCCTTCGGCCGGTCCGCACGATCACCCTCCCGTCGACCTGCTTGCGAAGTATCGCGTTGGGGCTCCCGACATCACCGGCACCTTCCGGGGTGATCGTTGCGGCCTTCAGGCCGAAACCTGTCTCGCGAAGGGCCTCGGCGGCGTCCTGTACCACCTGGTTCCGGGTCTCGCGGCGGCGCTCCAGCGAGAGGTCGAAGTCCTGTCGCTTGACCTTGAAGCCAAGCACCTCGGGCTCGAGCAGGCGCATTGCCTCGAGGAGCAGCTCCTCGCCGGTCTGGTCGCCGTGCATCACGATCACGGTTGAACCAGCCACGGTCCAATCATATTGGAGGTTCATGCGGGGGCGGGCGAGGCCAAAGGTGCGGCTATACCCAACTCCCACTCTGCTGCCCTGATACTATTGACAGCGCCTAGGTAACCTAGGCTTTTTCTTTTCAGCCTCAGCCAAAGAGCCAACTATGGAAGACATCATCACTCTCGCATGCGGCGTTTGTAAGCGGCGGAACTACACCACCGTGAAGAACAAGAAGAATGATCCGGACAGGCTTGAGATGAGCAAGTACTGCAGGTGGTGCCACAAGCACACCTCGCACAAGGAGACCAAGTAGTGGCCGTAACAGCCAAGAAGCGTGCCGAATCGGCGCCGGAGTTCAGCCCGGTGCGGTTTCTGCGCGAGGTCTTCGACGAACTGCGTAAGGTCGTCTGGCCGACCTGGGGTGAGCTTTACCGCTACACCCTGGTTGTCATCTTCACCGTGATTGTTATCGGGGCCTTCATCGGCGGTGTCGACTACGCCCTCGGCGAGCTGGCCAAACGCGTGATCTACAACGGGACGGGACAGTGATGGCGGTCGAGAAGGCAGCGCCCGAGCCGGAAGCCCAGTGGTACGTCGTGCACGCCTACTCGGGACACGAGGAAAAGGTCAAGAAGAACCTCGAGAAGAGGATCGAGTCGATGGACATGCAGGACAAGATCCTGCAG
>CAAGKR010049684.1_pt1 | contig 11968 bp, 18 predicted proteins | sample 2556971 | NCBI WGS metagenome assembly CAAGKR01 (sample SAMEA5207829, study PRJEB30636) | soil metagenome | biome: forest; feature: boreal; material: soil | place: USA | collected 2011-09 | depth 1 m
AAGTGGTTTCATTCCTCTAGCAGAACATACATCAATCTAATACGCAATTACTTATGACGTTGTGTTTAGATACGCTTCGGCCCCGCGCCCGCCGCCGACGACGTAGTCGGTCTGAACGTCGTCACCGGGGAAATGTTGTTGTCGGTCTCCTTGTCCGCGGCCCTGTCAATCTCTATCGAGCCTTTGAAGTACGCGCCGTCTTCGATGATGATCTGCGCCGTCGTCAAATCCCCAATCACCGAACCGTCCCTCTTGATCTCGATCTTGCCTTTCGCATGCACGTTTCCCCTCACCTTTCCACACACCACTACCTCGCGGGCAATGATGTCGGCTGTCACGTTCGCTGTCGCTCCCACCATCAGCTTCCCCTCACCGAGTTGGACCGCTCCTTCGACTGTTCCATCAATGTACAGGTCCTCGTTCCCCGAGATTTCGCCTTTCACGTGCAGGCGCGACCCCAGCCGCGCCATCACGCCGTCGGCTGTCGCTCCCGCTGGACGCATCACATCCTTGTTCATCTTGGTTGTTCCCTCCGAAGACGCCGGAGCGGGCTTTGGCGGCTGATTCGTTTGCAAATTGTTCGGTTCCGGGTCCGCAGCTTGCGGTGTATGCGATTTCTTGTTACCCCACATCGGACCTCCTTAGGGATAGGAGCACAGCTGACATATAGAGTCGGCGCTGCACTGTTTCAAGTCTCATCTCTGGTTAGCTGATATGAGTCTCTAAACATCTTCCCGTTCGCCTTGAACGTTTGTGTCGGCCATTCTCTCCACTTCTCAAACAGTCTTGCGTCGTTCTTCAGTTGCAGCAATGCAGACGCCACCACTTCCGCGCTCGGCATGTCTGGGTCCGCCGCAACAGAAAAGCACGTCGATTCGGAGCGAGGCGAGAAGACACGTACGAATTTAGAGTCCACTAGGAAGTGCCTGCACCCGGCTGTGAGGTGGTAACTGTCACCACAAACTTGCTTGGCTCCAGTGAGCGCAGCAATACGCTTCAGGTACATTGCTGCACGCTCGGCCGGCGTGCATTTGGTTGGCTTTCTCACTGTGAGCCGATCACTGCGCACGGGTGAACACCTGGCCGTCCGCCTTAAACGACAGCCCGTTCTGAACGGCCCACTTGTCAAACAGCGCTGGATTGTTCGTGAGCTGTAGCAGCGCGGTAGCAATTTCCTCCGCTTTCGGCATGCCTTTGTGTACGGGATAAAAACAAGTTTCCTCATATGCACATTCGGGATCGGTCATGTCTCGCAGCCGCCCGACATATCTATCGCGCACATGAAATCGCATCTTGCCGACATCCAGGACATAAGCATGATCCATTTGCGTGGCGCCGGTGAGGGCAACGATGCGGCGCAGATAGGTTTCTGCGCGATCCTTTCGGCCGAGGGGGTCTAGAAAATCCGGACTGTTCTCAAAGCGGTTGCCTGCAATTACTGCCACGCCTCCCAGGTTTGGGATGTGGAGGTACTCCTCAAAAAGGTTGTTGTGTCGCAGTTGCTGTGGGGCGATTGCTCTAGCCAACGGTCTGCAGTGCAGGCCAGCAAACACAAACCTCCACACGATCAGAGCGACGAACGCGATCATAGGTAGATTTACAGGCGCCATACATAGACCGCCGGGTTTGAAATTGACTACCGTCAGCGTACGATTCACCCCAATGCCAACGAAGTCTTACACTGCGAGCCGGTGGGTGTCGGTAGCGGCTAGCGCGCGGTTAGCCGCCCGCGATGGGATGAACCATCAAAACTTCGTCCTGCTCGCGCGTGACTTTCTCGAGGCGTTCACCGGTCGCCATGTCAAATGGCTGCGCGCCGGTCTTGGCCTCATACTCGGCAATCACTTTGTTCACTTCTTCCATGTCGGCGGTTGCCGGATCGTATTCGAGAAGCGTCGTATCGCCGTGGGATGAAAATGTCAGAATTTTGGATTTCATGTTCGGTCTCCTGTGGGACGTTCCTTATCGGTTTCCTGTGGGAAAGCAGTCGGCAGGTTTGGGTCCCTAAAGCTCATATTGCGCCCTTTCTCAGGGTTGTCAAGATGGCATCCCGCGGTGCAATGAGGATCGCGTCGTGTTTCATAGGTCTAGCTGCTTGTGGTACTGGAAATACGCATAGGCATCTTGCGCCTTAGCAGAATTGAGGAAAGCAGAAAATACCGCCCTTTCCGTGGTCGTGTAATCGACGGCAGGAAGAATAGCTCTGGCAATTCTACGTTGGGGCTGTTCACTGTATGTGGAAACGGAGTCTGGCGAAACTCAACGCGAACAATCCACGTGAAATTGCCGATTCACGTTGGTGATTCAAAACCAATAATGCTTGTGTCAAGCGGTGGAGTGCTCGCGTTCTTTGCATTCGCGGCAGAGCCGCGTCCAGGGCACCGCTTCCAGACGAGCCTTAGAGATAGGCTGCTTGCAGACCTGGCACACTCCGAATGTACCCTGTCTGATCCGACCGAGTGCTTCTTCTATTGCTCTTAAGAGACGGCCGTCTGCTTGGTGTAAGTGGATCTGGAGTTCCGCCTCCGCATCAGCATTGGCTTGGTCAATTAGATCCCCTTCCAAGCCACCTGCGGCTGGCACCCGGGCTCCCGCGTCTCCCTGGACAGACGGCAACTCACCCCGCTTCTCTAGCAACAATCCCTTGTACCGTTGCAGATCCTTCGCGCTTGCCACTGGCTCTCCGATCACGAGCGAGCGTGCCCGGGCCGGAAGTCTCTCGTCGAGTCCCGCGGACTGGGTATCGTTTAGAGAACACATCTTATTACTTCTATAGAACTACACGCACTTCGTACTACAGAGTTATGGCCTCAGCCGAAGGAGACAAGATGAAGATCCTTGGCTTCGCGCGGCGACCCAAAGACGTTAGTGCTGTTGTCCAAACCTTGCGAGACCAGGGCATCCAAGTCACCGGTCCGTACCGAACACGCAAGGGCACCCTCATCTACAGCCTCGCCCACTTCGTTGTGACGGAGCGTGAACTGCTGGACCTAGCGAACGCCGGAAAACTTGATGCTGCCGGCGTTTCGGAGCCCACCGCCAAGATCATGAAGAACGGCGCCTAGTGAAGTGAGCAGCCCGGCCATTTTCCCGGAGCACGAACGAGATAGAAGGGCGAATGCCGACCCGCAGATCGCCTCGACTCTACTCGAATTCCGATTGAAAATGCAGACGAGATTCATGGTCCCGTCGAAGTCCTGGCGACCGAGAGCAGCAGGTATTGCATCCCCGCCAGCGTTTGAGGCATCCTAAAAATCAAGTGGGAGTTCTTCTGTCAGGGCAGCAATCAGGCCTCTCTTGTCCCCGCCAGCCCGAAAAAAGGAGGAATAACATGAAACGTTCGAATCTGATTGTGGTCGCAGCGATAGCACTCGCTTTCAGCACTCCAGCTTTCGCTCAGCGCTCGCATCCAAGCCCCGGTGGACCGCCTTCGGGACACGGAACCGGTAGCGGCCCCGGCATGAGCGGGTCACATGAAGGCGGCGCCACAGCACACAACGACACGTCACACGGTTCGCCGAGCGACGTCTTGAGCCACAACCCTGCGATCGGTGGCAAGATCCAAACGCTTACGGGTCAAAACGCGCGGACCGCCTGCAGCGGCTTTAAGAACATCGGCCAGTGCGTTGCAGCGGCGCACGTGGCGAAGAACTTGGACATCCCCGGCGGGCTTCGACGCGCTCAAGGCGAAACTGACCGGCACTGGAGCGGTAAGTCTTGGCAAGGCCATCAAGCAGCTCGCGCCTAACACCGACGCCAAGACCGAGGCCAAGAAGGCCAACAAGCAAGCCTCGGATGACCTAAACGAAACCAGTTCCTGAATTCCGCGCTCCTCGGAGCGCCACTTCCCGAGTCAGGGCTAATTCCCTGCCTCCTCCGCCTTCTTTCTCGTTAGACCCGGAGCGTTCGGTCGTTTGTGTCTCCTGTGAGGTGTGCGTCGGACTACTCGTGCATGTCGCAGGGAAGACACACCTCATCAGTTTCAGATTGCAGTGCCTCCGCTGCCGACCTAGACTGAAATTCATCCCTCCCCGAAAGTAGGAGCTACGATGAAATTAAGAAAATGGACTATTGCGACCGCACTCGCGGTACTTCTCTCCAGTGGCAGCATCGCATTCGCGCAGGGACATGGTCATGGCAAAGGCCACGACAAACATGGCGATGATGACGAGCAGCACGATTATTACAAAGACCATGACCGGGAAGAGATGCGCGGCTGGTATGACGAGCATCAAGGCAGTCTTCCTCCAGGGCTTGCCAAGAAGGACCACTTGCCACCAGGCCTAGAGAAACAGCTCGTTCGGCGCGGAACGCTTCCGCCGGGACTCCAGAAACGGATTCAGCTATGTCCCGAAGATCTCGAACGACGTCTACCGCCGCCGCCCCCTGATTGCGCACATGTGGTGATTGGTGGACACATTGTCCTGCTGAACAGGAAGACCAATGTGGTCGTCGACATCTTCCACTTCGAGATCCGCTAGCTCCGAGAGGGCCACCCGATAGCAAGCTCGCTCCACTGCTCCAGCCCTTTAGGCGTCGGGATTAGAGACCGAATCTCAATCAGTTTGCGGGGCCTTCGTTTGCTTCAAGCTGCGATTGGATGGTCTTGTCGATTTCGTCGTAGCTCACTAGTCCGTCGACACGCTTAACCACTCGCCCGTCCTTTGAGATCAGCACAGAGGTCGGGAATCCAACCAATCCTCCAAATTTGTCAGCAGTTGCATCGTTCCCAAGTACGATTGGGTAGTTCATGGATTGAGACGTCCCGCCAACCATAAATCGCTCTTTTTGAACGAAAGGTGCAACGGCGCTTTTGCCTTCCTCATCCATGGCCACGCCCAACACGGTGAAACCGCGCGAAGCATATTTGCCCTGTAGTTCCACGAGCCACGGGATTTCGATTCTGCACGGCCCGCACCACGTGGCCCAGAAGTTCACCAAGACAACCTTGCCTTTGAACTGGCTGAGGGAAACGTCGTGGTCGTTCAGGTCCTTCAACCTAAAGTCTGGGGAGGCAGTCGGCTTGTTCTCCTGATTCGTCTTTGACGCGCGCGCCGAAGGAATGCGCGTGGCCCGATTCGCGAATAACGCGAAGGCTACAACCGCTATCAGCGTCGCAAGGATTAATCCAATTCGCTTCATGCAAGACTCCTCACCACTCTGTATCTGACTGCCCTAGAGCGAGAATCGATTCAGAAACCAGAGCTTTCCCGAAAGCCACGTCAACTTGTTCATAAAAATCAGCCCACCGACGAACAAAAGGAGCGCGCCACTAAAGACCTCAACTGCATGCAGATAACTGCGGAAACGCTTATAGAAACTCAGGAACTGGCCGATGCCGAGCGCCGTCAACAGGAATGGGATGGCGAGCCCCGCCGAATAGGCTGCGAGCAGCAACACGCCACGGACCACGGTGCCACTCGCGGCGGCGAGAGCGAGGACGGTCGCCAAAATCGGACCGATGCACGGCGTCCACCCAAATGCAAACGCGAAGCCGAGCAGGAAACCACTCCACACGCCGGGTTGCGTGGTCTTACTTCGAAGGTGCACGTCGCGATTCAGCCAACGCGCCATCGCGGGCCCGAGAAAACCAACAATCGAAAGCGAGAAGAAATGAATGGCGCGAAAACCGGTGAAGAGAGGACCGCTCCGCAAAGCGGCAAAGAAGCCGAGCGCAATGAGCACAACTCCGATCCCCACACCAACACGAAAACTCAGCTTCGCCAGCCAGCCGATGAGATGAAGGCCAAACAAAAGGATTAACGCACCTGCAACCGGAGCCATCAACGCGCGATTCTGTCTCAGGAACTGTCCGACCGCACTCGCCGATGCTCCGAAAGTGATGAATACCGTGGAAAAACCAGCGACGAAAGCAAGGGCCGAGCCGAATAGACTCGCCCGAGGTGCTTGTCCCTGGCGCAATTCTTCCATCCCGATTCCCGACAGCATCGAGACGTAGCCGGGCACGAGCGGCAAAACACATGGTGAGAGGAACGATACCAGGCCGGCCAAAAGTGCTCCGAATATGGAAACGTCAGTCATTCAAGCTCCGTTGAAAGAATTCCCAATGAATATGACTTGGTTCGGGTGACAAAAGATTCTTGCGCTTCTCGTCCTATTTGCTCTGTACTTCCAACCGAGGTACTTCCGAGTCGATGTGAGAGCGAGGGAGAGCGACGGGGCCATCCCTCGCTACCCCGGAAGCAGTCTGTCTGCGAGTTGGCTGTCTCTTACTTCAACATCTTCACTTCTTGCACGGTGATCGTGGATTTTTCGGAGTCTGTTACGCCCTTGATTTGAACGTGGTGTCCCTGGTGATCGGCGACAGTCGCAGGGTTCGAAACGGTCAGAATCTTTTTGTCGTCCTCGGTGACGAACACCAACTTTGCGCCTTTGGCAATGTGCTCTTTGTTGGAACACATTTTGTCGCCGTGGGCAGCGCAATCGGAGTCGCTGATCCAGCCTTTGAGAACTTTGGCTTTCGCCATGTCATCGGCATAGGCAACAGCGCCGAGAACAAACAGGGACAAGAACAGAGTCGCTACCAATCTCTTCATAATCTCCTCCATCTCCTGATCAACAGATTTAGAATTCACTTCTGACGAGGGCCCAGAGGGGTGGCACCCGGCCCCAGCAAGAGAGAGCAAACTGGAGCCAAGAAATCCAAAGTGCGCGTGATTCTGAGCCCTCTGGTTACTAGAACGCTTGGCACGGTACGTTTTATTCCCTAGGGTGAAAGGAATAAATTCGCTAGTCAGATGAGTTCACTTATATGAGAGCGGATTCTTGCCCCTGACCTGGACAACTCGTTCCAAGCGCTTCGAGATGGAGGCGCTGCCTCACTTGGGCGCCCTTTATCGAATGGCCCACCAGTTGGCTGGCCCGGAGGGAGCCGACGACATCGTGCAGGAAACGTTTCTGCGCGCCTGGAAATACTTTGAAACGTTTAATGCGGAGACCAATTGCAGGGCGTGGCTCTTCCGTATTTTAAGAAATACGTGGATTTCCCGTTGGCGAAAGAGACGCTTGGAGCTTCCGTTGACCGAGACGGAGACAGAAACGATCGAGCCTTACTACGATTGGGAAGAAGAGTTTCTCAAAGACGAATTCTCGGCGGACATAAAGCGCGCATTGTCGGACCTGCCGGCAGACTACCGTATGGCCGTTCTTCTTGCCGATGTTGAAGAATTCACCTACGAGGAAATCGCACGGATCATGGAATGTCCCATCGGGACTGTGATGTCGCGCCTGAACCGCGCTCGCCGGATGCTGGTACGGCTGATCCAGGCTCAGCGTGAAGAAGGGATTGCTCAAAAGACGGCTCCTCCCGAACAGACCGTCCGGAGAAAACTATGATGGACTGCAAAAAGCTGAGAGAAATGTTGGATGCTTACGTGGACCGTGAACTATCGGCGGACGCTGCCTCGCAAGCCGAAGCGCATATCGCCGAGTGTAGCTCCTGCCGACGCGCGGTAGAAGGATTGACCAAACTCCGCGAAGCGGTCAGGACCGCAGCCGGAAACCCGGAGGTTCCCCGGCAACTCCTTGCCAGCGTTCAAAGCTCGCTCTCGCCTCGATGGCCCCGCGCCGTGGCCATTCAGGCTATCGCGGCTAGTTTGGTTCTGGCCGGAATGCTGACGCTTTTCGTTCCGAGCGTTCGGGCGGCGGCCGCAACCGCACTGGACTTTTTGTCATTGAAGCTCGACGACTCGCGGCAAGTCGTCCTCGAAGGAAAGGTGATCTGCAGGGACTGCCAACTGGAAAAAGAGTATGGCTATCACGCCATGTGTCCACTGACGGGGCATCACGGCTGGCTTCAGACCAGCGACGGGCGGCTCTGGGGTATCCTCGAAGGGAATGCTTCTGAGCAACTCATTCACAATTCATCGCTGTTGGGGCGAAAGGTGAAAATCCAGGGTCGCATCTTTCGGAAGGCCGGTTCGATTGCCGTGAGTGAGTACGAATTGCTCTAAGCAGTTTCCACCAGTAGCGAGCTTTCGCATTTACCTGTGACGACGATGGTTGAGAGAGGGCGTTAGATTGCGCAGACGGTATGAACGATTCAAGCCGCTTCTTGCTGGCTTACTGCTGCTAGCCTTCGCAGCTCCGGTGAATGCTGACGGACAATCTCGCAATGCCGCCGAGGTCTCCATCCAATCCAAAACGGGAGAGTATCGCTACACCAACCGGCTCATTCGCGCCAAGAGTCCTTATCTGTTACTGCATGCCCACAATCCAGTGGATTGGTACCCATGGGGCAACGAGGCCTTTGAAAAAGCCCGCAAAGAGAACAAACCGATCTTTCTCTCCATTGGCTACTTCACCTGCCATTGGTGCCACGTCATGGAGAAAGAATCGTATTCCGATCCCAGCGTTGCCGCCATCCTCAATCAATATTTCGTTTCCATTAAAGTCGACCGAGAAGAACGGCCCGACATCGACCGCTTGTACATCGCATACGTGGAAGCCACCACGGGAAGTGCAGGTTGGCCGCTCAATGTCCTGCTGACTCCTGACCGCAAACCATTTTTCGGCGGCACCTACTTTCCTCCGGACCAACTCAAGTCGCTTTTGCAGAAGGTCTCCGACGCGTGGAGTAAGCAACACGATTCCATCACCCAGGCCGCAGGGCGCGCCGCGCAGCAACTCATTGAGATTGTCAGCAAACAGCCTCCGGCCATCGGCGATTTGCAACCCGCTATTCTTGACCAGGCATACAAACAGATCGCTTCCACTTACGACGCGACGAACGGCGGCTTTGGCGGAGCACCGAAATTTCCTAGGCCGGTCGCGCTGTGTTTCTTGCTTCGCTATTACGCTCGCACCGGTCAGCACGACGCCCTCGACATGACGCTCAACACACTCCGCGCTATGGAGCGCGGCGGCATCCACGACCAACTGGGCGGCGGCTTTCACAGATACTCCACAGGTGCGACCTGGCTCGTCCCTCATTTCGAGAAGATGCTCTACGACCAGGCGCAGCTTGCCATCGTTTACACAGAGGCCTACCAGATCACTCACGACCGCTTCTATGCCGACACTACGCGAAACGTTCTTGATTTTGCGCTTCGTGAGATGCAGCAGCCTCGCGGCGGCTTCGCCTCTGCCAAGGATGCCGACAGTCAAATTGCTCCTGGAAAGCCGGAGATTAGTGAGGGGGTCTTCTACATCTGGACGGCGAAAGAAATGGAGAGCGTCCTAAGCAAGCAGGACGCCGCAGTCTTCGAATATGCGTACGGAGTCGAATCCAGTGGCAACGTCCCTGTACAACAAGACATCCGCGGCGAACTGAACGGTCAGAACGTTCTGTATGAAGCTCACTCGACAGACGAGACGGCAAAGAAATTTGGTCTGACCGTTGAACAAACCGCAGAGAAGCTGACTGCCGGACGGAAGGCCGTGTTCGATGCGCGCGCTCGCCGCCCGCCGCCCCCTCTCGACGACAAAATCGTTACAGCCTGGAATGGCATGATGATCTCCGCTCTGGCGCGAGCCAGCCAAGCCCTCGATGAGCCGCGCTATCTGGAACGCGCACAAGCCACGGCAAAGTTTCTCGAAACGCATCTCTACAACTCGAAGACAGGAAGGCTTTGGCGCAGTTACCGCGCGGGCAGTACTAGCGTTGACGGAGTCCTTGACGACTACGCGGACCTGATCACTGGACTCCTAGACTTGTATCAGGCTGGATTCGATGTTCACTGGCTCAAATGGGCGGTTTCACTGCAAGAAAAGCAGGATCAACTTTTTGAAGATGCCAAAGACGGCGGCTATTTCGACGCGGGTACTTCTGATCCTTCGCTTCTGAGCCGTACGCGCGATTCTTACGACGGTGCCGAGCCATCGCCTAATTCCACTGCTGCCATGAATCTGCTTCGGCTCGGACAATTCACGGACCGCGCCGACTGGCGCGACAAAGCCTATAAAACGCTATCCGCTTTCACCGCTCGACTCCAATCTAACCCGGAGGCAGTACCAGCCCTCGCCTCCGCTCTCGATTTTCGACTCGCTCAGACGAAACAAGTCCTCATCGCCGGGGATCCCACCTCCCGTGACACTCGTGAATTGTTGCGGCAGGTCAACACCAGGTTCCTCCCAAACAAAATTCTTATCCTCGCCGACGGTGGTGCCGGGCAACAACAGCTTGCTCGGTGGCTGCCGTTTGTAGCAGGAGCGCATCGCATGAAAGGCCGCGCCACAGCCTATGTTTGTGAAAACTACGTATGCAAGCTGCCCACTGCCGATCCACAGATGATGGCACGCCTGCTTGAGAACAGGAATTAGTTTCCACCTCTCTTCTTGTCCAATCCAAACCAATACCCCATGATCCTTGAACGTAGGTGAACAAACACGCTCTGGTAGTCGGGAAGAGCGTTTACACCCATGAGGGTCACGAATCCGAGCTGGACAAATACGCCGCACAGAAGGTCACTGTGAAAGGCACTGTAAAGGGTGAGGCCCTGACGGTAAAATTTGTGATTCCCGCCAAATAACACCTACAGCCCGAAGAACGCAGGGCTCGCGGGCACTTTCGATTCGGGCCGGGGAGTTCTAGATGGTGTGCTGCACTGGATATTGCGCTGCGGAGGCGCAGTTCAATTGCAAGGTGGCTGAGCGCGATCTGCGGCGCTACCGACGCCGTGGCGCGGACGCTACCACACGGCTCATGCTGGCAGAACTTCGGCGCTGGCCGCTGGAGGGACGGCGACTCCTGGATGTCGGAGGCGGGATAGGAGTCATCAGCAGGGAGCTCGCCGACACCGGCGTTGCCAGCGCTACCATCGTGGAAGCGTCACCTGCCTATTTGGAGGTTGCGCGGCGCGAGGCCGGATCACAGTACGGAGCACGCCCCACTCAATTTATCCTCGGCGACTTCGCCGTGATTGCAGGCACTCTGCCCGACGCCGACGTGGTGACACTCGACCGCGTCGTCTGCTGCTACCCTGACGCTGAAGCGCTACTCCGGCAAGCGGCGGGGCGGGCGAGCCAACTGCTCGCGTTTACCTATCCTCGGGACCGTTGGTATGTGCGGACCCTGATTGTGCTGGAAAACCTCTGGCAGCGGCTGACGGGCAAGGAATTTCGGGCCTTTGTTCACGCGCCGGAGCGCATGGGAGCAGTGTTGGAGGCTGCTGGACTCGTGCGTGCCACGCGACGCGAAACGCTCGTTTGGACACTCGACCTCTATAGCCGCAGGCGCGACGTTTAGCACTCGCATGATGATCGCCGCGTCCGGCATCTGTCATAGACTTTGTTTCAGGATAAAGTCTTAGTTGTAAACTATCGGGTACTGGAAGTGCTTCCGTGGATGCAAAGACGCATTGGGAAAAGGTTTACGCGACCAGGGCACCAGAAGCGGTCAGCTAGTACCGTCCGCACCTTGAAACCTCGCTTGCTCTGATAGAGCGCGCGGCAGATGCACGCTCAGCCCCCATCATTGACATTGGCGGCGGCGAATCTACGCTTGTGGACGACCTCCTTGCACGGGGGTATGAGAACATCACCGTCCTCGATGTTTCTCAAACCGCTATCGACGTGACCAAGAAGCGGTTGGGTTTGGCAGCAGAACAGATCCATTGGCTCCTCGCCGATATCACGGAAGCACAGCTAGAGCCCGGAGCTTACGACTTGTGGCACGACCGTGCGGTGTTTCATTTTCTCACTGCGATCGAGCAACGCGTTGCTTATGTCCGCAACGTCGCCCATGCCGTCAGGCCGGGGGGGCACGTAATTGTCAGTACATTCGGGCCAGAAGGTCCCACTAAATGCAGCGGGCTCGACGTTGTTCGCTATGACGCCGCCTCGCTGCACGACCAGTTTGGCGTGCGCTTCCGTTTGGTGGAGAGCTCCAAAGAACTGCATCGCACACCATTTGGCGCTACCCAGCAGTTTCTGTTTTGCTACTGCAAGGTCGAATGAGCAGAATCACTCGGAACATCCCATGACCGCAGCCACATCATCCGAGCTGCCG
>CAAGKR010006431.1_pt1 | contig 11967 bp, 11 predicted proteins | sample 2556971 | NCBI WGS metagenome assembly CAAGKR01 (sample SAMEA5207829, study PRJEB30636) | soil metagenome | biome: forest; feature: boreal; material: soil | place: USA | collected 2011-09 | depth 1 m
CCAACGCACACATGGAAACTTTGAACCGAAGTACTTGTGTGCCGAATATCTTCATGGTCTCTCCTGTGTTGATAGAACGTCCCTCGCGTCCGGCCCTCTTCGGCGGACACAAGTGGCCGGTCTTGCTTTACCTCAGTTTAGGGGGAGCGTTTCTATTAAGCAGTGGTAGAGGCCCGGCAAACGTATCGCAGATTTTTTAACCTGGCGAGGCCGGCGATTTTATACCTTAATTGCCTGTCCAGTTTTTGGGGAGCACTATACTCAGCAGGGATATAGATCGTGCGCAAGATTGACTGGTAGCCTTCGACGAGCCGCGCTTGGTCCATCTTGGGAATGAAGGTCAACGTGCAGTCGGTATTGTTGCCTGTGTGATCAAGTTCCAGCAACCGCCCTTCTCGCTCAAGCCTTCGCCAGAGTTGCGTACCAGGTAATGCTACCAACAAGCTGACCATCGAACACGGGATAGCACTCTCGCGGATGAAGCTGATCTGCAAGTCAAAGACGTTCTCCGGGTCATGGTCGAAGCCTACAATGAAACCAGCCATCACCTCCATTCCCTGGCTTTGAATCTTTCGGATCGAATCGATAAGGTCACGGCGGGTGTTCTGCCCTTTCTGAGCTTCTTTGAGACTTTCCTCGACGGGCGTCTCGATGCCAACAAAGACACCATATAAGCCGGCGCGTCTCATGAGCTTCAGCAACTCCTCATCATCAGCAAGATTGATGCTCGCTTCAGTAATAAATGCGAATGGGTAGCCGTGGCGCTCTGACCACTCGACCAATTCAGGCAGCAGTCGTTTGACGTTCCTCTTGTTACCGATAAAGTTGTCATCCACGATAAAGACATCGTCGCGCCAACCGGCCAGCAAGAGCGCATCCAACTCGGCAAACATCTGAGGGTTGCTCTTGGTGCGCGGCACGCGACCATAAATCTCAATGATGTCGCAGAACTCGCAATTGAAAGGGCAACCGCGAGAGTACTGTACGGACATGGCGCTATAGCGTTTGAGGTCGGCAAGTTGGAAATGGGGAATAGGCGCTGAGGAAAGAGCTGGTCGCTCGATGGCATTGTAAATGCGCTTGGCTTCGCCTCGCTCCAAGTCACGCACGAACTCGGGGAGAGTAGTCTCAGCCTCACCAATGAAGATGTGATCAGCCTCGGCCAGTTCACCTGGGCAGATCGAGGCGTAGGGTCCACCGACAACAACTCGCTTTCCGTGGGCCTTGCTTAGCTGAATAACTTCCTTTAGTGAGTCTCTCTGAACGTGCATGGCACTCGCGAAAATCGCATCAGCCCATTTGATGTCAGCGGGGGTCAGTGGCCGCACGTTCATATCAACGAGCCGCCTTTCCCACGAGGCTGGCAGCATCGCCGAAATGGTCATGAGGCCCAGAGGCGGGAAGGCTGAGCGCTTGCCGTGAAGGGAAAGAGCGTACCGAAAGCTCCAATACGTGTCCGGAAACCAGGGATAGACTAACAGCACTTTCATGGAAGGTCCTCCTGATCGATAGCCGTCGCAGAAAAGTCGTGAGGTTCGGGTTTTGAACTATTCTGTTCTGGCAACCGTTGTGCGCATGGCTATTCTAGCCGCCACTGATTCCTTAGCCAACCAATTTCGCACGTCCCCGGGTTTTGGCGAAGGACGGGTTTTGGCGAAGGACAAGGTTGAGAAGTTGCGATAGATGGGATCCTGATCGCGACGGTACATTATGCTACTGCCAATTCTCTCGTCGCCGGACGAGATTCTTTGCCTTAACCCAAGGGTCCTGCTGCCACGTGAGCTTCATGGGTAGCCTTTGCGGACTCGTCCGGCGGAAGAAATAATTATGAAAACTAACGGCCGACTTGATGAGCATCCTGGTACCAAATCCCGCTTCCGTGCGGCGAACGCTATCAGCTGCCATCCCATATCCGGCGTATGCCCGTCTGAACACCAGGCACGTAATCAGATAGGCAATCCTCCCAGCCAGCGGCCACGACTTCGCGGGTCCACGCCTCGTCCGCTTGAAGCTTTCCCGCAGCGAGTAAAAGCTGTCCCAGCAGTTCTTGTTTTCCCTATGCAAGTCATGCTTGGTGATATTCGGATGCTTGATAATGTCGACTGGTCTCAGGGGAGTCAGCCAGTATTCGTCACACAAGATTTGCGTCTTGTGTTTGGGACAGAACCCTGGTTTTCCAAGGTTCTTCTTATCGCTCATCATTTCATAATAGTCTTTGGTGCCGGGATAGGGGTTATAGACCGTGAATTGCGCGAACATGGTGCCCGACTCGTTCGCAAACCGCTTCATGGTCTGAATCGTGCTGACAGTATCGGATTCCAGACCACAAATAATCGAGCTCAACAGTAGGATCCCGCTTCCCTGGATTTGCTGGATAGTCTCTACCATCCTATCTCCCACCGGATTCCACTGCTTGCCGGCGCTCTTCAATCCCTCTTCGGAAAAGGATTCGACCCCAATGAGCGCCGCCCTGATTCTCATCTTCTGGTACATGGCGCGCAGGTACTCTTCATCACTGGTAACCTCGGTGGTGATCTGGGTAAAACCTAACATGTCTTTGGGGACCGATCGGTCATATTCCTCAAAAAACTTCAAGCGTTCCTGGCGGACTCGTTCCAACTCGCGTCTTGTTTGTGGGTTTGGCTCGCGAGCTATCCGGCCCAGGGTTGCCGGATTGAAATTATCATCGGCAAAGACAACGTAGCGAAAGCCCAAGGCGTAGAGCTCGTTGACCTCCTCGATGACTTTGGCGTCAAGGCGCAGTCGCGGTTGGCGTCCCTCAGTCACCCAAACAGAGCAGAAGCTGCAATTCTCCGGACACCCCACGACGGTTTGCACGGAAGGGAAGAGGTATTTCGTCGGGTTGAGGAGATCCCATCTCGCCTTGAGCATGGCGTCGCCGGGTATTCGTCCTCCGGCGTACTGGCGCTGCAAGCGATTCTCAAGCGCGTCCTTGATTACTTTGGTCCAAACCACTTCTCCATTGCCGGTGACCACGGCATCGGCACCCATTCGGAGGGGCTCATCGGGGAAAATGGTGGTGTGAATGCCTCCCATAATCACGGTCGCGCCCTTGAGCTTGGCCTCTTTCAAAACGCGGTAGCCGGGAAGACAGTTGCCGCTGCTGATACCGATTCCGACGATGTCTCCCGGACGGAGAATATCGGGATTAAACCTTTCAATGGATTCGTCGACGACTACGGGGTCACCGACCAAGTCGACGGGTGTTGCTTGAGCCATCACGTAGAGCCACCGCGGCGTGATAAAGCTGTAGCCCACGGTTGCCAGTGACGGATTAACTAGGACAACCTTTGCCATTCTTTCCCCGCTAAGGATCTTTCTATCAACGCCTAATATTAGACTGTACTTAGTTCAAAGTTTCAGTCCGAGAGCACTGCAGAGAGACCAAGGGTCGGACAGTCCGGGGACTCCCAATGTACGCTCCTCGATCTCTAGTGTCGATGGAAATTGGTTTGACGGTAGTGATGCATTTTCAATGTTGAACACTCAAGATAACTTATCCGGCTGATTTAGGTCGTGCTATGATCGGTTCATGCCAGCACGACCACGCGACACGAACCAGTTAGCCAAGCTCATTGTAGATATTGCGACTGGTGAGGCTGAGGATACCATCACACCAAGGAAGCGGAGACCATCCGCAAAGCGTGCTGGCGGTCTTGCGGGTAGTAAGGCGCGAGCCAAGAAGCTCACGCCCGAACAACGACGCGATATTGCGCGGATTGCAGCACAGGCCCGTTGGAAGAAAAGCCGCTAACTTCCAGTCTTGCGGTTTTCTCCCGGCAGATTCGATTGGTTAAGTCTCCACTCAACATCGGGGCCGAGATCCTTTTCAAAGAGAACTTGTTGTTCGGCAGGGCGCGTGCGATTCCAATGCATCGCGCTTCGCTCAAGCCCCGTAAGGATTCCGATTGCTATGTTTCTCTTAAGATGGCCATTGTAAAGAAACTTATTCAGATCAGCCTTGTCGTGGTTAATCCAATGCACTTCGTCTCCCGATAGATAACAGATGTTGGCGTGGTATTCCTGCTCCAACACTTCGTCGTATGACATCTGCTTTCTTTGGGCCTTCGTGACTCGTTGGATGAGGGTTTCTTTCGGGTCTTTTGGCTTAGGTAAGGTGAAGTGACGTTTCCTCAATCCGTAGTCAACTACCTCACGAATCGACGCGCCACGACTCACCCTGCAACGGTAATCCTCTACATAGCTATTGAATACATCGTCGTTAGTTCTTTGGTGCTTCCCCATTGGTGAATTGCTACCTCTCACTTCAATTTTAAGCCTCAGTCTGAGCAACGAGGCCCCAACCATCCACCCTTGCGGTCTGAGTAACAATAGACCGCACCTTGACTAGATAATTGCGAAAAAGGTCGAACCGCTTGGTCTTGTATTGTAATTGGCCCACCACGAGGCCGGGATGAATACCATGCGTATTAGCAAAGCCGACTAACTCTCGCTCCGCGAAAAAAGGACTCTTATGTTTGATGAATCTCTCTATCTCATCTTGCGGCACACAAAAGCTTGCGCCAGCTTCATTTGCCATCCGCTCTTCTTTATTAAGATCAGGGCCGATCCCTGCCCGTTCGCCTTCCAGGTTCACATCAAGCATAGTTCCGCCGCGTCCGTGTCCCTGTATCAAGTGTTCACACTCATGACGGAGAACGAACCAAAAGTTATCGATGCGATCATATCGAAGCGACATTCCGATAACAGGCGATTTGGAGTCCAACCAAAAACAGACACCGTCTATCTTTGCCGAGGCGAGCGATTCCACTACTACAAAGCGAATACCACTATCACTTAGAACCCGAGGAACGTCAGCGATAGAATCCAACGATTTCAACGTGCCACCCAATTTCTTAACTGCGCTACGACCAGCAAAGGGAGTGTAAGGGCCAACTGCCATCTGACTAGTGATTTGCTTGACTCGGTATATCCAAGCAAGCTGCGCTGGCGTTGCCTCTACAGACACCTGCGTTCGTTTTGCCGCATGCGGAAGAAATTCGATGTCTTTTAGGGAATCTGCTTTGAAGAAGCGGGTCAATTCACGTTGGACATTTTTTATGTCGCGCACGTCATAGCTAGCAAGCCACCCGCGCTTGATCATCTCCGCGACGGGCAAATCTCCAAACAGTGCCGCTCTATCTGCACGATCCGGATCAGGAACCCTAGTAATGCGGGCCTGAGCTAGCTCATACTTCTGTTGAAGCGCGAGGAATTGTTCGGGGTCAACATCAAACACTTCGCCCAAAAGGAGCGCCAATTCCGCAGTGATAGATCGCTTCCCTGTGATTACTTTATTGAGTCCAGTTTGATCAATGTCCAGCACGATAGCGAGCGCCTGTTGACTCCACCCGCGCTCGTCTATCAAGTGTTTGATGAGCTGACCCGGTGTCCGAAAGTGTTGATCGCCTCGCATTGGGCCTATTTTAGCGAATTGACAAAATATGTAAAGCGGCAAATTGACCGATTAGGCAAACTGCATTTTATGCTTGACAGGTGAGACACGGAAGCGTAAAGTTCATCTCACGATGAACAAGCTTTCAACTGAAAAACGAGTACAGATTGTGGCGGCGCTGGTAGAGGGTAACTCGGTAAACGCTACGTCTCGGATGATCGGCGTAAGCAATAACACTGTCCTGAAGCTTCTGGCCGACATTGGCGAAGCTTGCGCGGCCTATCAGGACAAAGCGTTTCGCAATCTGAAATGCAAGCGGATCGAATGCGACGAAATTTGGTCTTTCGTGCATGCGAAGGAACGCCACTTGTCGGCAGAGCTGCAAGGCGTCTTTGGCTATGGCGATGTTTACACTTGGGTCGCACTCGACGCCGATTCTAAGCTTGTCCCTTGCTGGAATGTTGGCCGACGTGATGCCGCCTCAGGGATGGCGTTTATCAAAGACCTCTCGGAGCGCCTAGCTCTCCGCGTTCAACTTAGCACAGATGGATTCAAAGTTTATCTCACGGCAATCGAAGAAGCATTCGGCGCTGATATTGATTACGGAATGATCGTCAAAGTCTATGGTCACTCTGAGAATGATGATAGCAAGCGTTACTCCCCGGCTGAATGTATCGGATGCGAGAAAGAAGTTATCAGCGGCAATCCTGATTATGACCTTATCTCAACCAGCTACATTGAACGCCAGAACCTCACAATGAGAATGAGCATTCGCCGCTTTACACGCCTGACAAACGGATTCTCAAAGAAGATTGAAAACCATATGCATGCGGTTGCGCTTCACTTCATGCACTACAATTTCGTTCGGATTCACAAGTCACTCCGATGTACTCCTGCAATGGAAGCGGGCATTACCAAAACGCTTTGGTCTATTGAGGATATTGTGAAGCTTCTCGATTAGTCGCGTTCTCCTGCTGCGCACTCGGCTTCAATTATCTTTATCTGATCTGAATACTTTCCCCAAGCCTGCCAACCAAGTATCCCGAAACATATAGTCGCAAAAGCAGAAACTATCAGAGCCGCGATGAACCCTCCCCATGTATATGGGTTCTTGATTTCCGCAGTAGTTAGGGACGCTAGCGAAGTAACCAGAACTCCAACGGCGATTCCCAAGAGGGCCAAGAACAGAGTTGCTTGAGCCGAGGCAGAACCGATGTTCTTTAATTCTTGTCGCATTACCGGAAGCATATCGAGGTTCCTCCCTTTGTAAGCGACCGTGACAGGATTGTGAGCAAGCTTAGCCATTGGCTTGCCCTCCCCGCGGGGGACTTTCGTCCAGTTCTAAAATATCCTTTAAACCCAAAGCTAGAAGGTTTATGAGATAGGTATTGCCGCATGTTGTACAAGTGAATGAAGCGCAAGGTATCCCGTGGCGAGCCTTGCGTTCGTACTTGATCGGGGTATCGTCGAATAAATCCACAACGGCGAAGCCGTCGCTTATCGTAAACTGGTCTTTCCCGCACAGAGAGCAATGAACATTCGACCCGGCGTGCGACTCGAAAGCTTGCCAGATACGATTGGCTAATTCTTCCGTGAATCTCATACCGCGCAAGAATATGCGCGTTTGAATAAATCTTCAATCTTGAGTGTTCAACATTGAAAATGCATCACTACCTGGTTTGACCTATGTGAATGCTAGGAGACCGCTAAGCAAAAAGTGCGGGCCGGACAGATTGCCAAGAAGGTCAAGGGCGTGAAGCAGGTCGTCAATGATCTGATGCTTAAGCAAGCTAGTCGTTGATAAAGAGCGTTACTTGACGGTTTGGCGATTGCGTTCTAGGATTGCCTCCTCTCCTAATACAGGAGTCCTCAAGGTTCCGCTTGTGGGAGGGCGTCATCTTGAGAGAAATGACAGAGCGGCGGGATTCTCAGTCTCGCCGCTTTTGTTTTATTTCGCGCTCTTCATTGACGTGGGATATCTCCTCTAACTAGAATGCGCCCACATCGGCTTGACTGTCGCGCGTAGGTACCGACGTGAGACATTGGGTTGAACGACAACGGCGCAGTGTTATAGGAGTTCCCTATCGCATTGCGCCGTGTGTTTTTCTGGAGTCGGCTGATGCTTCATGAATTGAAGTTCGATGGTTACAGAATGCTTTGTCCCATTGACCACGGCAAAGCAAGTTTCTGGAGCCGCAACGGTAAGGACTGTTACATATGACGAAGGGTTATTCTGTTGCTCTGCGATGATGTTACATTTAACCTTGCAGCAAATGTTTGGAGCAGCTAAAGCAATTCTATGGGTACTAGTCCCATTAGTGGTGGGCCTCGTTATCGGAGGTTATTTGTTCTCAGAATCTCAACCTCGATCCTTATTGGCACTTCATAAGTGCGAGCGCACCTGTTTACAATCTAACGAATTGATGGGCCTTATAGCTTCTGTAGGTCTGACAAAATTTCCTGGAGTTGTTCCTTCGGTTGTATTGGAAACTGATAAGACCATAGTAATTAAGCATCCCTTTCCAGAAGCAAGGATTCACTACGTGATCATTCCGAAGAAGGATATAAAGAATATAGCGGAGGTGTCAGAAGCTGATGCGGAATACTTGATGGATATTTTTTCTGTAGTACATGAACTTGTTAAAGAAGAGAAGCTTTCCCAATACGAGCTGCTAACGAATGGTCCGGGAAACCAGGCAGTGACCTATCTTCACTTTCATTTGATAGCAAAATGAAAATACTTGCGTATTCCGGCCCAGAGGAGTGAACCGGGCGCCGGGATGTGAAGTACCTAAGACTTTCTTTTGTCTTCAATTGGAGACAAACTTCAAGAGTTGCAATAGCCACCCACCAGTCTCGCCGCTTTTGTTATTTCACTCGCGCATCGGGCTTGGCTCTCCATGTTCACGCCGCGTGTCCTCGCCCAACCAGCGTTTCCCCGCGGCCGCGGCTATGTTGAACTTTTCCCAAAGGTCTTTACGCTTCCACTTCAAATGGACGGTGCCCTTCTTAAAGCGGCTTGAATAAGATAATCTGGTGCCGTTTTCAAACGGGGAGCGTTAGCTTGTCCCTCCCGAAAATCTCGTCCGACTAATAAATCGTTGCACTTACCGCTGATTTCTTTTCAATACAGCCGGACGCCTTTGCGAACCTTGCGGCGATTTTCTTAGCGCAATAACGTTCCGCTGGCTCTTGCTCGCATAGAAGGACAGTGCCATGATTACGCCCGGGGAACGGGCTGAACCTCGATATCGTGCTGGAGGATCCCTCATGGCCAGTCTGAAACGTCTGCTTTGCTGCTCACTGATTCTGGCGACGGAAGCTATTCTTTGCTCGGGATCGATCGCTCGCGATCAAACTCCCGATGTTAAGCCTAAGCCAATTGGATCGATCTCGGGTCGCGTGACGCTGGGCGGCAGCGCGGCCGAGGGAATTCCAGTGGTCGCCGTATCCGGACAAACGGTTAATCGGCGGGACGCTGCCGCGAGATCTATCACGGACAGCGAAGGCCACTATCGCCTCTCAGAATTGCTGCCGGGTCAATATCAGATATGGGCGGCACTCCAGGTCTAATCGCTGAGCCCGGGCCCCTCCCGAGATATGGCTTTCCTTATTTCGGTTCCATCCAGAACATCATTCTGAGCGCTAACGAAGATGTATCCGATATTGATATAAAACTGGTCCGAGGCGCGGTGATCACTGGGCGAGTTACCGACGCCGAGAACAAGCCGGTGGTTGAAGAGCGCGTATCTCTACAATTGGTTGATGAGAATGGCGCTCCATCACGATTTGGCTCTCCCGTTTCATCCAACGACCAAATGTATCAAACCGACGATCGCGGAATTTATCGGATTTACGGTTTGTCGGGTGGTCGTTACAAAGTAAGTGTCGGCTACGATGCTAGTGACGGAGTTATTCGCGGCGGCCGTCATCAGCGCACTTTTTATCCCGATGCGAACGATCAATCAAAGGCCGCCATTGTCGAACTGAAGGAAGGGGGCGAAGCCAACAACATCGATATCAAGGTTGGGAGTGCAACCCAAACCTACGCGGTCTCAGGACATGTGATAGATGCGGAAAGTGGGTTGCCGATCACGCGGGCCGGGGTCAGATTCACGCTCGTGCGCCAAGATCAGGGACCACCTTTCCCCAGCTTCGGCATACAGGCTGATGAGCGAGGAGAATTCAGTTTCGATGGATTTGCATCTGGTCATTACAGCGCCGTCGTTACCTCTGAAAGTTACGGGGGAAACTTTTATGGCGATCCAGTGAACTTCGAAGTTGTCGACCAGAACGTCAGCGGATTAGAACTTAAAGCGATTCCAGGATTGAGTGTGGCTGGCGTCGTCGTCGCCGATGGCGTCATGACTAAAGATTTGTTGGCACTACTACCTGGGCTCAGGGTTTCGGCGAGAGTGGCCTCGGGATCGAGCAGTCAAGTTAGTACTGGGGGAAGTTCCATCGTGGCGCCAGATGGAAGTTTTCAGGTTAATGGCTTGAGACCCGGTCATGTATCGATCGATGCATACGCTTCAGCGCCTACTTACACGCGACCGACGATCGCGCGCATTGAGCACGACGGCATCGGCGTCAGCCAGGGCTTCGACATCCAGCAATCAGTTTCCGGATTGCGCGTAGTTATTAATTACGGCACCGGCGCGATTCGCGGGACAGTGAGACTCGAAGGAGCTTCATTTTCCGATTCTCGAATCTACGTCAACTGCAAACGCGAAGGCGCACGGGACGGCACCGTCGCTCAAGTCGATGCCCGCGGGCACTTCATTCTCAAGAACCTCGCGCCGGGCGCGTATGAAGTGACACTGCAAGTCGCTGTGGGCGGTCCGACGCGTCCACAGCGTCCGCCTCCGCCGCAGAAGCAGCAGGTCAACGTCACGAACGGTTCCGAGTCTGAAGTAACTTTTGTGGTCAACCTCGCTCCGAAGCAAGGGGGCCCATGATGCGGCTGAGCAAGCCGAAGATTTTCTCTCTTATAATTGTTGGGCAGTTGCTCTCGATTGCGTCAACGTGCTGGGCTCAACAAGCAGCGGGAAACACAAAGCCCTCCCAAAAAACGAACGGCATGATTACCGGTCGCGTCGTCAATTCTGCCGGCGAACCGCTCTCAGGCGCTGTTGTTTACGCCGGTTCGTTAGGAACTGGCCCACGCTCCCAAAGAGCGACAGTCGATACCAATGGTGAGTTCAAAATCGAGGGCTTAGAGGCTGGTCTCTATCGTCTCTCGGCAAGCGCTCCCGGCTATGTTCCGGCGCCCCAACCAAGTCCGACCGACTCGCCGGTCTACTATCACATCGGCGATTCAGTAACCCTCAGAATGATCAAAGGAGGTGTCATAACTGGCACGGTGACTGGTCCAAAGGGGCCTTTGGTAGCTGTGGGCGTCCACGCGATTCGCGTGCGCGATGAAGAAGGCAAGCTTTTGTCGGCGCCAACTTTATTCCGTGAACGTTCGACCGACGACCGGGGTGTGTATCGCTTCTATGGCTTGTCGCCGGGGGGTTATCTCATCTCAGCGGCAAAACCGCGAATCGGTTTAATCGCTCCGACCGCATACGACAATGACGCGCCCACCTACTTTCCTTCTTCGACACGTGATACCGCTGCGGAAGTCGTCGTGCGCGATGGTGAAGAAATAACGGCTGATATTCAGTATCGGGCCGAGCCGGGACATGCGATCAGCGGAAAGGTTGACGGAGTGTTAGAGTCTCAGACGCAATTTCCCCCGGGGGCGTCAGTCACAATCCATGACGTAGGCGACCGGAGCGCAATGATGGGTGTAAATGCAAGCTCGAATGAAAATTTTGGCTTTGCCATTAATGGCGTCCCCGACGGTGAATACGAGCTGGCTGCGTCGCAGTATTTGCAAAGCCGTGACGAACTAAGGTCGAAGCCGCGCCGCGTCACTGTGCATGGCGCCGATGTGACCGGAATGATTTTGACTCTTGCGCCACTGGCTTCGATCGAGGGGCGTTTAGTCTTCGAGAACGATCCAAAGGCAGGCTGCGGTAAACGTCGGGAAACCGCCGCCCAGGAAACGATCGTTTTCGGGCGACGGTACGAGCCGGAAAAGAAAGCTAATGTTGCAGCTAAGACCGCGCCGCTTGCGGACGTGTCGCTCTCAGCGACCAACTATGTAAGCACAGGGGTTGGCGACGCGAAAGGATCTTTCACGTTGAGGAATTTACCGTCAGGTTCGTACCGAATCGATCCGCGCCCGCCTGCCAGTGGCTGGTATGTTAGGTCGATAGCACTTGGAGCGGCGCAAACAGCCACAGCGAGAGCTGCAAGCCTGGTTGTTGCCCGCGACGGAATTATTCTGAAATCCGGCGAGCGTGTTTCCGGTCTCACCGTGACGATTACCGAAGGCGCAGCCAGCATCCGCGGTCGCATCTCAGTCGCGGCAGGTCAAAGCCTGCCGCCGCGTATGCGCCTCTATCTTGTTCCCGCGGAACGTGACAGTAGCGAAAACCTGCTTCGATTTTTTGAAGAGACTGTCGCGAACGATGGCACGTTCGTGATGGGCAACCTTGCTC
>CAAGKR010010373.1_pt1 | contig 11967 bp, 12 predicted proteins | sample 2556971 | NCBI WGS metagenome assembly CAAGKR01 (sample SAMEA5207829, study PRJEB30636) | soil metagenome | biome: forest; feature: boreal; material: soil | place: USA | collected 2011-09 | depth 1 m
AACCAAAAAAGAGCACAAGTCAGCGCGTCCTGAGCGTGGCGGCCAGGCGACGATGGTCGAGGCAATTCGCCAGGGCATCTGGGAAGAGATGGAACGCGACCCAACGGTGTTTGTTATCGGCGAAGATGTTGGCGCCTATGGCGGAGCATTTAAGGTGACTGACGGGCTCATCGATGAATTTGGCAAAGGCCGCGTTGTAGACACTCCGATTTCTGAGGCGGCGATTGTGGGCGCGGCGTGCGGGGCCGGACTTATGGGAATGAAGGCCGTTGCCGAGTTCCAATTTATTGATTTTATTTCTGCCGGGTTTGATCTGCTGACTAATTACGCAGCGAAGTGCCGCTATCGCTGGGGCGCAAATATCCCGGCTGTTTTCCGTGGTCCATGTGGTTCGGGAGTGCGCTCGGGCCCGTTTCACTCGCTGAATGCCGAGGCGTTCTTCTTAAACACGGCCGGGTTGAAGATTGTCGAGCCTTCGACCGCCTACGATGCGAAGGGACTTATCAAAACCGCCATTCGCGATCCCGATCCGGTTTTGTATTTTGAGCACAAAAAACTCTACCGCCTGCCACGTCTTCGTGAAGAGTTGCCGACGGATGACTACATCGTTGAGATAGGCAAGGCGCGCACAGTGCGCGAAGGACGCGATCTTTCGATAATCACATTTGGGGCCATGGTTCTAACCGCGCTCGATGCCGCAGAAGAACTCGAGAAAGAAGGTCTGGATATCGAGGTTATCGACCTGCGCACGCTTGCTCCGCTCGACAAGCCAGCAATTCTTGCGAGCGTTAAGAAGACAAACAAGGCGATCGTATTACACGAGGCGTCGCGCACCGGTGGCATTGGCGGCGAGATCGCGGCAATCCTCGCGGAAGAAGCATTTGAGTGGCTTGATGCGCCGGTTCTGCGCGTTGCTTCGATCGATACGCCGGTGCCGTATTCACCCCCGTTGGAAGATTACTATCTGCCGCAAACAAAAGACGTGTTGGATGCTGCGAGGAAACTCGCGGCCTACTGAGATATCCGATCTCAGATCTGAAAACTACGAGCGGAGATCTCGAACCTATAATTGATCTCAGATTTGAGATTTGAGATCTGAAATTTAAGGAGCAGAAGATGCCAAAGTTTCTAATTGAACGAGAGATTCCCGGAGCAGGAAATTTGTCTCAAGAACAGTTGCAAGCCATTTCGCAGACTTCTTGCGGCGTATTGCAGAAGATGGGACCACAAATTCAGTGGTTGCAAAGCTACGTCACGGGCGACAAGATCTATTGTGTTTACATTGCGCCGAATGAAGAAATGATTCGTGAGCACGCGAGCCAGGGCGGGTTTCCCGCTAATCGCGTTTCGGAAATCAAGTCGGTCATTGATCCGACGACTGCGGAAGGGAAAAGGCAATCCGCTGGAAGTTAAACCGTGCCTCGTTGGAGGGGCGGACTTGTTCACCGATCAATTGCGTTGCCGCACAAGTCCGGCATCTAAACTAAAGTGCGCTAGCTTAACGAGGTGAAATTCAGAATTGAGAGTCTAGAATCGGAGCATTTATGGCAACAGAAGTTGTAATGCCGCAGATGGGCGAATCCATCGTCGAGGGAACCATCACGAAGTGGCTGAAACAGGTCGGCGAGCGCGTCGAGCGTGATGAACCACTCTTTGAAATTTCGACGGACAAAGTTGACGCGGAAATTCCATCACCCGCCGCCGGCACGCTAACAGAGATCCGTTTTAAGGAAGGTGATACGGTAGAAATAAATACCACCGTAGCAGTGCTCGACGGTGCGGCGACAGGCGGAGCAGGACCTGCTGCGAAGGCCGAAGCTCCTGTGAAAGCTGAAGCGCCCCCACAGCCATTACCACAGAAAAAATTGGAAGAGAAACCTGCGCAATCACAACCCCCACCACTCCCATCACCGCCAACGCCACCGCAAGTAGAAGCGTCCGCGGCCACGGGAGCTGAGGTCGAGCAGGCAGACGGATCCAAAGCAGCGCCACCAGCAAGACCTGATGAATCAAAAAAAGCTGTTGCCGAACCGCAACGCGAAGGCGCTTCTGACTCGGCCCCCCGAGCTACCCAGACGATCGATACGGCTGATAACGGTGATAACAGCCGCGGTGCTTCAGCGACAGCCGAAGAATTGCGTCGCACCAAGTCAAGTCCGCTTGTGCGCAAGATTGCCCAGGAGCATGGAGTTGATATAGCCAAGCTCGAGGGAACCGGTCTCAGTGGCCGAGTAACGAAGAACGACATCCTTAGTTTTATTGAGTCGGGTACTCCTGCTGCGGCCACCGCGCGGACGGCGACTCCGACAGCCAGGCCAACCACCAGTCCTGCAATGCAGGAAGCTTCTGCGCCTTCTTCTGTGAAACCAACCGAGGGCGATAGGGTTGAGCAGATGACGGTCATGCGCAAGAAGATTGCGGAACACATGGTGCAGTCGCGCCGCACTTCAGCTCACGTCACCACAGTTTACGAAATCGATATGACGCGTATTGCCAAACTGCGCGAGCAACATAAAGACGCTTTCGCGGAACGGACGGGCACGAAGCTCACCTATATGCCGTTCATTTTCCAGGCAGTCAACAATGCCTTGCGCAAATTCCCAGTTTTCAACGCGCAGGTAAGTGGAGATCAGATTATTTACAAACGCGACATCAATCTTGGCATAGCGGTCGCGCTGGATTGGGGCCTAATCGTTCCGGTAATCAAACGGGCTGACGATCTTTCAATCTCCGGATTGGCGCGAGCAGCGAACGATCTGGCCGAACGCGCTCGCACAAAACAATTGAAACCTGACGAGGTGGGGGGCGGAACTTTTACCATCACGAATCCGGGCGTTTTTGGCGGACTGTTCGGCACTCCCATTATTAATCAGCCGCAACTCGCCATTCTCGGCGTGGGTAAGATTGAGAAGCGAGCGAAAGTGTTGACTACGCCGGACGGCGAGGATTACATAGCAATCCGTTGGATGGCTTATTTCGCTCTCAGTTTCGATCATCGCGTGATTGACGGTTCAGACGCTGAACGCTTTCTTGCCTACGTTAAGGAACAATTGGAGGCAGGAGAATTTTCGCTCTAAGCGTTTTCTAACTTCAGATCTTCGCTTTTTGATAGCTCGGGTAATCGGTCGCTTGGTCTCATGGTGTAATTGGTCCCAAACTCGCCGTTATTGCGATCGAGTGGCATTTAGATGATGAATTCCAGAAAACCCTTAAACATCTTGACTTCGTTTCATCATAGAGCTAAGAACTGTCGATCATCTAAAAAGACGGACAACGATTGATCGATAATGTTCGTCAGAAGTAAGTAGATGAACCCAGCTCGCTATTAGGGTGAGCTGCCCACTTTCAAAGATAAGGAGAGAGTTTTTATGGCAATCCCGAAAGTTAGAATGTTTTCCTCCCTCATGCTTGCAGTCTCCCTTTTAGCCTTTTCAGCCTCGATCGCCTTAGCGCAGAAGACGACGACGAGTGCGGCAAGCTCGCGCTCCGTCGCCAGCGGCGAAAAGATGAAGATTAAAGGTGTGGTAACGAGGCGCGATGCCGATACCTTTTCCATCCGCGACAATAATGGCGTGGATACTGTCGTCCGGCTTGATGACCGGACCAGCGTGAAGTCCAAGGGTGGTTTTCTGCGCGGTGGCTCAAACTACGCTCAAACCCAAATTCTGCGAGGCCTCAACGTGGAAGTTGAAGGCCGTGGAAATGGTTCCGGCGAACTGTTGGCTGAGAAGATTAGATTCGCCGAATCAGATCTCCGCGTAGCTCGCGCCGTTGAGTCTCGTGCGGCTCCGCTTGAGGACCGCGCATCCAACACGGAAACAAAATTGAGTCAGGTTGAACAGAATGCGCAGCGTCTCTCCGGACAACTGGATGAACTCTCCGCTGTGGCGAACACGGCAAAGGGTGGCGCACGGGCCGCGCAGGAAACTGCGGATTCGGCTGTGGCGGGCGTGAACGCTACTAACGAGCGCATCTCGGCGCTTGATGACTACGTTCCGCAAACTGTTTTGGCGGTTAATTTCAAAGTCGGAAGCGCGGTCCTGTCTCCAGACTCGAAAGCAAAACTCGACGAGGTCGCCACCAAGGCGCTAAACGCCAAGGGGTATGTGCTTGAGGTTTCGGGATTTGCCGACGCCACTGGCAGTGTTGAGAGAAATCGCGCTTTGAGCCAGCGGCGGGCCGATGCAGTGATTCGTTATCTGGTTGAGAATCACAGCATTCCGCTGCGACGCATTGTGACCCCATACGGTTACGGTGAGTCGCATCCTGTTGCCGAAAACACATCACGCGGCGGTCGCGCACAGAATCGCCGGGTTGAGGTGAAACTGCTGGTCAATAAGGGCCTAATGCAACAGGCTCCGACAATGACGTCGTCCGGCTCGGGTGGCAGTCAATAACTGTAGAACCCGGGTTAAGCTTTGCCGGCGTTTGCAACTAACAATTGCCACCCGCGCACCCAATGCCATGAATCATGCCGTCGGAAAAGTTGTTAAGAAAACAAACTAAGGCCAGCAAACCTGGCGGCATGAGAAATGGCTTGATGAGTTACGCGAGTAGGCGAATACAATTTGGGCCAGCGCTGCTTTTTGCCGTGCTGTCCCTTTTTTGTTATCCGCGGTCGACGGCCGCGCAAACCATTCGCGACTTACCACCACCCCCACCGGCGCCCACTCCTCGGCCAACACCGACTCCCGCGCCACCAAGGGACGAAGACTTCGATGTCATTCGAGTTAGTTCAAACCTTGTAATGGTGCCTGTATCGGTGGTTGATGCGAAAGGTCAGGCGATTCATGGTCTGCATGCTGAAGATTTCCGCATTGAAGAAGAAGGGCGAGCTCAGCAGATAGTTGAGATTGGCAATCCCGATCAAGTACCGCTGGACATCGCCATATTGTTTGACATCTCAAGCAGTGTCAGCCAGAAGGGGTTCTTTTCTTTTCAACAACAAGCAGCGGCTAGCTTCGTGAAGCAGGTGCTGAAGCCCGTTGACCGGGCGGCAGTTTTCACTATTACAGATCAGCCTAAGCTCGTCGCGCCACTGGCGTCGGCGGAAAGTGCCGCGGCAAAGTTATTAACCATTCCAGCCGCGAGCTCTCCCGTTCCTACAGCGTTTTATGACACGGTGATAGCGGCCGCAAAATACCTTGTCGATAAGTCATCTGAGCGTCACCGTCGTGTGATACTCGTTATTTCGGATGGTGACGACAATTACAGTAATCTCGTCAAGGACTTGACTGTTGCGGAGGCACGCGCCAGTCAAAGAGATGAAGTTACTCCAGCGGCAGCATACCAACACCTGTTGGAGCGTCGCCGCCGGGCCGTCCTCGAAGTGCAGCGAGCGGTGCAGCAGGCAGACGCCGCGTTTTACTCAATTAATCCTGGCGGGCCTTCGGTACATCTGAACCAAATCAGCACGCGGGCCCAAAGCGCAATGGAGTCAATTGCGCAATCTACCGGTGGGACGGCCTTCGTTCCAGATTCAGAAAAGGATTTGGAAAGAGTTTTTGGAGAAGTTGCTGCCGAGTTACGCGGACAATATCTGTTGCAGTATTACTCAAACTCGCAATTGCCAAGCGCGCAATTTCGACGAATCGCAGTTGCTCTACCAACACACTCCGAACTTCGCATGCGCGCGCGCCAGGGCTACTACTCGAAACAAATTAAGGATGAAGGCGGAAGGCTGAAGGATGAAAAGAAACGTTCTCCCTAAGGCCGTTCATCCTTCATCTTGCGTTAGCGCATTTCGAGCAGTGCGTCCGTTAGACGATTGACGACATCCAGCAGCGTCCGTCCTGCTTTATCAAACTCATTGGCGGCGGCTTGATCTTCTGCCTCCGACGCACTCGCCGCAACTCCCGCAAGGCTTGTGTAGTAGCGTTGTAACTCCGGCGTAGTGCGGAAATCAATCTCCAGCTTGTCCAGCCCCTCCCTTACGCTTTGAATACTATTGCGGACCGTCTCCTTGTTTCTCTTGGCTTGCTCAAGGACCGCTGACGGGGCTTCATTTCGCCGCGCTGCGTCATCCACGTTTTCAAGTCCTTTGGCCACTCCGCCCAGCACATAAATAAATCGGGTAAGGATCTTGATCTGGTCGGCGACGCGTGTTGCTCCTTCACGCTGAATCTCGGAAGCCCTGGGCTTAGCGCTCGAGCGGCTGGATTTTGTTGCCGTTCGTTTTCTGGTTTGAGAAAAGCTTGTAACGGTAAAGAGGGGAAGGGTAACTAACGATATAGCAATGAATAGACCCATGAGTCGTCGCACTTTGGTTCTCCTGTCGTTTTCGTTCCTCAGTTAGCTTTTGTAAACCATTATAACCGCAAAGAACGCGAATGAAATCACGCGAAGGGCCGCAAAGGCTTTCTTCGCGTTTCTTTGCGTTTGCTTTGCGTTCTTTGCGGTTGGCACTGTTAGAATGACGCGAAATCTTGCCAGGCAGGTTGCATTAGTGGACGACAAAAGAAGACTCTTAATCAAAAAGTTGGGTCGCGTCGAGTACGCTGCAGCCCTGGCGCTCCAGAAAGAAACTGAGCACGCTGTCAAGGAAGGTTCGCAGGCGGATACGTTACTGCTTCTCGAACATCCTCACACGTTGACGGTAGGACGGCGCGGCGATAGCGCAGGAATTCTGATGTCGCAGGAATTGCTGAAAGCTCGAGGCCTGACTGTCTTTGAAACAAATCGAGGTGGGAAAATAACCTACCATGGACTGGGCCAAATTGTTGGTTATCCAATAATCAATCTGAGTCCTGATCGCGAAGATGTTCATCGTTACGTTCGTGACCTGGAAGAAGTCTTAATCCGGACACTGGCGGATTTTAAAATTGGGGCTTTTCGACTCGAGGGCCTAACCGGCGTTCACACTTCACGTGGAAAGGTTGCGGCTATTGGCGTGCACATTGCGCGTTGGATAACCACCCATGGGTTCGCTCTTAATGTAAATACCGATCTCAGTTTCTTTAATCTGATCATCGCTTGTGACGGGGAGCAAGTAACTTCAATGGAAGATTTGCTTGGCCATGAAGTTGATATGCACGAAGTTGAAGATCGAATCATCAGGTACTTTGCCGACGTGTTTGATATGCAGCAACAGAGGTGTAACCGCCAGGACGCCAGGACCGCCAAGCGGTGAGCAGCTATGATTGCGTGCGCGCGGTGATACCATTCTCTTCTTGTCTTTTTCCCTTCGCTTTTATTTTGATTCGCTTGGCGTTCATGGCATCTTGGCGGTTAAACTTCACCGATGCTGACTTTCGATCTAATCAAACAAGCGGCCACGCGAATTCGCGGCCGGATTCATCGCACGCCGGTTGTCACGTCTCGCTCATTCAATGAAAGGGCGGGCCGAGAAGTCTTTTTCAAGTGTGAAAATTTGCAACGTGCGGGCGCATTCAAGATTCGCGGTGCCACTAACAAAATCCTTTCCTTGACTGATGAAGAGAAGCGTCGCGGCGTCGTTGCTTTTTCATCAGGGAATCATGCCCAGGCAGTGGCATTGGCATCGCGCGAGGCCGGTATCAGCGCAATTATCGCAATGCCGGATGATGCGCCAAAAGCCAAGGTTGCCGCAACGCGGAATTACGGCGCCGAGATCATTTTCTATGATCGACAGAAACAAGATCGCGAAGGAGTCGCGTTCGAAATTGCTGCACGCGAGCAACGCGTTATGGTTCCTCCTTATGACGATTACCTAATTCTTGCCGGTCAGGGCACTTGCGGGCTGGAATTTCTCGAAGAAGCTCCCGATCTGGATTCGCTACTGGCCCCATGCAGCGGTGGTGGACTGTTTGCCGGTGTCAGCACTGCAGCGAAGGCAATGAATCCGCGCATTCGCTGTTTTGCTGTCGAGCCTGATACCGCCGACGATACACGCAAATCATTTCGGAAGGGCGAACGCGTTTCGATTCCGCCGCCGCCGACAATCGCCGATGGATTGCGCGTTCAATCGCCGGGGACGTTGACGTTTCCCATACTACAAAGAACCGCCGAAGATGTTTTGACGGTGACCGACGATGAAATCATTGAAACGATAAAATTCTTTCTCTTTCGGATGAAATTGTTGGTTGAACCTTCAGGCGCCGCCGCCGCGGCTGCCGTGCTCACCGGTAAATTGCCGCGCGATACCAAACATGTAGGGGTGATTCTCTCCGGCGGCAATATCGATGCGAAACTTCTTTCGCAGCTCCTGGCGCCCAACGGCTAGCAGGAAAGCACCGATTTTGCATTTCTCATTTCTCAATTACTATTTGCCATTCAGGAACCGTCGCCAATGCCGTGAAATGACAAATAAAAAACCTCAAATGAGCTATGGAAAATTTATCTAAAGTGGTGATGATGCTTTTTCTGGATGCGGGGCTCGACGCCGTTCACGTCGTGTCCTGGGGACCTCTGATTCTAATGCTCGTTATCGTCCTGGTGTTGGCCGTGGCATTTAGCTCAGGCTTAAGTTCTGCTGATATGGCTCAAGCGCCCTAACGCTGGCTCACCCTAACAATCCAAACCAACCGCGGGCATTCATCACCTCACCAATGCCGAAAGAAGCAAGGTTGGCAAGGACGATGGCGATAAAGTCGCGCCATATGCACAGCTTCCCCACGTATTCTTTCTCTCCGAAAGCTAACCAGAAGAGAAGACATTCAGCGACGGGCGCAAAAGTTTCTGCTGCGATCAAATAAACCGCTCGCGATTCCGAGGAAAAGAGAGGCGGTAAAACCAGCGTGACGATCGGATATGTGCAGGCTGTCAACCAAATGCCGGCCCACAATCGTCGTTTCCGGGAGTGCCGGCGGGACAGTCCCACTAACAAAATCGGTGTCTCGATCAGAATTGTCAGAAGGTAACCAAGCGGCAGGAAGCGCCAGAGTTCGGAGGGAGACATGTTGCGTAGTGTGCAGTCGGTAGTGTGCAGTGTGCAAAAGGCAAAGAGGGAAATACGGCTATGCCGTCTGATGTGCGGGGGTGGCTCGCACCCCACCGTATTCAAAACCATTTTGACCTGGGGCTACGCCCCGTCCAGGGCCAGAGCCCCAACATGATTTGGAGTGCACCGAAGGTCGAAGACCTCCGCACATCAAGCGGCACAGTCGCTAGTCTGATCGTGCTTTCTACAGCATGCGCAGCAAGAACGGAGCCTCGGCTAAAACGTGTGCGATGGCCACAGTGAAGTAAACGTCGCGAGTTGTGGAGTAGTCCACTAAAAAACCAAACCACAGTATTGCCACCAGAAAAATACCGAAGGCGAGCGCCGCGCCCACCATTTTCGGAAAGCCGCGAGGATGTCGTGCCAGCGGCACCGCCTTTATGTCCCAGATACGTCCACGTTTGCTAGTGGATGGAGTCCGCGCAGAGATTGCAGGCGCAATCAACGGCAATGCAATGAGCCATACTCCGTAATGCAGCATTTCGAGAAAGACGTGGACCGAGACAAGCAGGTGACTGGAAACGTTTGGCAATAATTGTGCGCCGGCATGTTGTGTGATTCGCCAGAAGAGACCGTTGTCGTCCGGAAGCGCTGGCGTTCGCGTAAGCTGCCAAAATATTCCCATAAGCAACAACGGCAGCAGACACAAGCAGCCATGATAAGCGCGCAGCCACTCGGGACGCGTACGGCGAAGGTGACGATCCAAAAACCACAAGGCAACGAGAGGATGTAGATAAACGATTGCGAGGCTGAAAAACTCTGGCCACATCCAATTGAGCGAACACAATCCCAGAGCGGCCGGGATGGCCCATGACCAATCACGCCGCGAGGCGGGGTCCCCAGCGTGGCAGCCCCGCTGGGGTGCTGGTTTTTGTTTGCCGCGCATCCACACAAGAAGAGCCAGCCAAATCAGCAAGAGCATGTTCCACGAGGCGAGAATGGTTGACCAGGCGTCGTCTGTCCAAAGTCCAAAGTTGTACAGCACGGGTAGCGCAACATAAGCGACGGTTAGAAAACCGATTCCGGCAAAGGCGGTCAGAAAGAAGTTTCGGGATTGGCCAAACCGTACCGGCATACGCATGAGGAAATAGCGCAACTCAAACCAATTATGCGGGCCGGCGAAGAGAAAAACTGTGATGATGGAAAACTGTAGCGGCAGCCAGCTTGCCAACAGCGCCGACATGCAGGCACACATGAACAGGATGGCCGTGAAAGCTCTTATGCTGACCTGGCGGCGGGCGAGTGGCGCGGTATTCAGGCGCCACGCCGCCAAATCGATATTGGCAGTGCGTTCCATTGGTCTCCCGCTTTTGTCAGCGCTCCGGGATGATGGGTACGATTAATTTCATACCTTGACCGTCATGCGGGTCAGGTACGATTTCAATGTCCACGCTGCCGTACGTCGGATTGCCTTTGCTGAGATTCTGCGGCAGTTTTCGCCAGAAATAGGAGGACGGTGGTCCAGCGTTAGCGCGGGTAATGATTGCCGCGGCGCCAATCACCGCGGCGCCGATTAGCAGCGCGGCCACGGCCTTTTGACTGCGCGTCCGGACGGAGCGCGCCAGCCACACCCCGGCAAACGATAGCGACAAGAATAGAAAGAGGCCCGCGATTGCTGTGCGCGTTGAACTATGCGCAACGCTTTGGGCCATTGATTCGCTGGTTGGAATGTTTGCCAGCGCCGCACGCAATTCCTTCAGACTGCTTTGCGAAATCTGCAACCGCGCTTCGTTAGCTTTGCTGTCGGGCACGACGACGAGACTTGTGTGAAGCACGATTTTGGGTTTTTGCGGGGAAGGTGTCGGGCGAGCGATGTCGGCGTAAGCCGGCATGGAGGTCACCAGCAGCAAACCAAGAGCGCAGAATCTGAGCATTCGTTTGATCTGTTTCGTTCGTTTCATAGGGGGATTACCTCCGATAGTCATACAAGCCGAGATGGCTTGCGGGTCTCTTAATTGCCGCGCAGTATATCCCAAAAACTCCATTTGGCAGCCTTTGTGCCGTCAGTGTCTTATCCGTTATTGCGATGTTAGAATATCCGTCACGGTTAACTGAGGAGCGATTTTGTCCCGCGAACTACGAGTAATCAGTAATAGCCCAAAAACGCGGCAGCCAAAACCTGAGTGGCTCAAGATTCGTCTGGGCGATCCCGCGAATCAGAACCACGTGTTGAAGCTGATCGAAGGGCTCAATCTGCATACCGTTTGCCAGGAAGCTCGCTGTCCCAACATCTTCGAATGCTGGTCTGATCGCACGGCAACTTTCATGCTCGGAGGCGACATCTGTACGCGTCACTGCGGCTTTTGTGCGGTTGGGAAAGGTGAGCCCATCCCGCTTGATCCAGAGGAGCCGCGTCATGTTGCAGAAGCTGTGCGCCAACTCAACCTGGCCCACACCGTAATCACCTCAGTCAATCGCGACGATTTGCCGGATGGTGGCGCCGCGCATTGGGCCGAGACGGTGCGGCAGGTGCGCGCCTTCAATCCTGAATGTAAGGTTGAAGTCTTGATTCCGGATTTCAATGGTGATCAAGCCGCGCTCAACATTGTTCTCGACTCCCAGCCTGACGTGCTCAATCACAATACCGAAACAATCGCCCGTCTTTACCGGCGCGTTAGACCTGACGCCCAATATCAGCAATCCCTGACTCTGCTACGGCGGGCCGGGGAACGCCGCGATCGCGAAGAGCGCGGCATGAAGACTAAGAGCGGGATCATGGTGGGACTAGGTGAGACGTTTGATGAAGTAGTCGAGTTGATGAAAGATCTACGCGCCGTTTCCTGCGACATCATGACCATCGGGCAATACCTTCAGCCTCACGCGCGTCGCTTGCCGGTAGAGCGCTACGTTACTCCGGAAGAGTTTGCCCGCTGGCGCGAGGTAGGAATGACTATGGGTTTCAAGCACGTCGAATCGAGCCCGCTGACGAGATCTTCTTATCACGCAAGGCAACAAGCTGAAAGCGACTCGCCGCAAGAATCCAAAAAGCTCGTCGGAGCGATTCAATGAGCCTGTGCAGCAGGCGGCAGAATTTAGCCCCGGGTGAAGCG
>CAAGKR010270820.1_pt1 | contig 11967 bp, 10 predicted proteins | sample 2556971 | NCBI WGS metagenome assembly CAAGKR01 (sample SAMEA5207829, study PRJEB30636) | soil metagenome | biome: forest; feature: boreal; material: soil | place: USA | collected 2011-09 | depth 1 m
GCAAGCAGGCCACCTCCAGAGTCCTTGAAATTGGCGACTTGGTTCTGGAGGTATCTGGAGGCGGTCCAGATCAGCCGGTTGGTCGAACTGTTCTCGTCGATGAAACGGCACGTCAACTATCGTCAACAACTCTTGTTGCATCCAATTTCTGCCGACGCCTCAGGCTGGATCCACGGGCACGCCCGCGGTTTGTTGAGTATCAGCTGGCGGGTGTCTACGAGAGCGGGGGGACAATACCGTTCCAGAAGGCAACGACCAATATCCGTAATCTTGCCGTCCCGGACTATCTATCGAAGACAGTCGTCTGGCTTCCGGACCTAGCAGTGCAGGACAGGGTCGTCTCGACCCTCGACCAGTCCTTGTCGGCCGTCGAGAGACTGGATCAGGACTGCAAGAAACGACTCGTGGCCGCATCGCACGTACGCTCTTCGATCCTCTCCGCCGCCTTCGCTGGCAAGCTCATTCCCCAGGATCCATCTGACGAACCCGCCTCAGCCCTCCTCGAACGCATCGCGGCCGCGCGGGCATCATTTAACGGCCACACGCCAACCCGTGCTCGCAAACCACGAACCACACGCAGCAAGGTGTCGGCTTGAGCGACTCAGCCACCATCGTCCAGAAGCTCTGGAACTACTGCAATGTCCTCCGCGACGATGGCCTCTCGTACCAGGATTACATCGAACAGCTGACCTTCCTGCTCTTCCTTAAGATGGCGGATGAGCAGGCCAGGCCCCCGTTCAGCCGGCCATCGATCGTCCCGGAAAACCTGTCCTGGGCTTCGCTCGTCCGCCTCGACGGTGACGAGCTCGACCTGCACTATCGCCAGATCCTCGTCGAGCTCGGCAAGTCTCCCGGGACCCTCGGCGTGATCTTCCGAAAAGCGCAGAACAAGATCCAGGATCCCGCGAAGCTGAAGCGGCTGGTCTCAGACCTCATCGACAAAGAGCAGTGGATGATTCTCGACGCTGACGTGAAAGGCGATGCGTACGAAGGCCTCCTCGCCAAGAACGCCGAGGACGTCAAGACCGGGGCGGGCCAATACTTCACCCCTCGGGCGTTGATCAAGGCCATCGTCGATACGATGCGGCCTAAGCCGGGAGACACTCTCTGCGATCCCGCTGCGGGCACCGGCGGGTTCTTGCTGGCCGCATATGACTATATGAAGCGGGGAGAGCTCGACCCCGACCAGAAGAAGTTCCTCCGCGACGATGCCCTCCGAGGTTGGGAGATCGTGGATGCGACAGCACGCATCTGTGCGATGAACCTGTTGCTGCACGGCATCGGCCACCCTGAAGGCGACAGCCTCATCACCGTGGACGACTCCTTGCGCACCGCCCCCTCGACCCACTTCAAGGTAGTGCTGACCAATCCACCCTTCGGGAAGAAGTCGTCCTACAAGGTCATCACCTCCGAGGGTGACACCGAGACCGAATCCATGAGCTACCTTCGAGAGGACTTCTGGGCGACGACCTCGAACAAGCAACTGAACTTCCTGCAGCACGCCCGCTCGCTCTTGGAGATCAACGGGCGCGCCGCCATCGTGGTTCCAGACAACGTTCTCTTCGAAGGTGGGGCGGGGGAGACTGTTCGGCGTCGCCTCCTTGAGCAGTGCGATGTGCATACGCTCCTTCGCCTTCCGACCGGCATCTTCTACGCCGGCGGCGTGAAGGCCAACGTGCTCTTCTTCGACCGGAAGCCACCATCTGAGCAGCCGTGGACGCGGCAGCTTTGGATCTACGACTTCCGGACGAATCAGAGCTTCACCCTCAAGACGCGGCAGCTCGTGAGGTCAGATCTCGACGACTTCGTGACGTGTTACAACCCCGACAACCGTCAAGAGCGGAAGGAGACGGAGCGCTTCAAGTCATTCGCGTATGAGGACCTAATGGCGCGCGACAAGGCTTCGCTCGACATTTTCTGGCTCAGAGACGAGTCGTTGGAAGACACCGATAACCTGCCGCCTCCCGAAGTAATTGCCGCTGAGATCGTGGAAGATCTGCAGTCGGCGCTTGCGGAGTTCACGGCAGTCGCAGAGTCACTACGGTCCGTCAATTAGCTCAGAGGTTTCTCCATCTGAGGCGATCTGACCACGAGCTGTCCGAGGTCTGCCAGGTTCCGACGATATGCATCGAAGCGTGCTAGGCGACGGTTGTTATTAGACCGGCAGGCGTAACTGCACGAACGTGGTTGTTCCCGGTATCAGCGATAAATAGGCGGCCACTTTCATCGACTCCAACATCACCGGGTGAGGTCAACTGCGCGGAGGTGCTCTGCCCATCGTCTCCAGAGAAGCCTTTGATACCGGTGCCAGCCACAGTCGTTATGACTCCCGATCCATCGATCTTTCGTACTCGCTGGTTGTCTGTGTCTGCCACGAATACATCGGAGCCATGAATGGCAATCCCTTCAGGATCTCGCAACAGCGCGGCTCGTGCTGGACCTCCATCGCCTGAATAGCCCGGTGATTCGCCGCCTGCGATTCGGTGTATCCGACCGTCTGTAGGGCGGCAAAAGTTGAACAGGATCGCGCGCACCATTGCCTGGGTCCGCTGTTCCTAACGTCTGATCGTCGGGGCTGATATCCTCCCGCCGCGGTGTTGGGCTTCCTCGTTCCTCAATCTGCTCCCTCGCGTCCTTATTAATGCCAGTGACGCACTTTTGCCGTCCTACAGCTCTACGGACACGTTACTGGACAGTTCAGGCAGGCGCCGTTGACGCGGATCGATTAGGCAACGCCGAGTAGTCTGCTAAGGCATGCGTCAGGGTTAGAGGTGATCCTAGCCGGACATGGCGAGACTGCCTCACTTCACCTCTACGTAATGTCGCCAGCGCCGGTCCCAAACCGTGGTCCGGTCCCATATCCGATTGCGCGACTACTACCTTGTTGATCCGATTCACCCAATTATCGATGCTGCCTTCCAACACATAGCCCAGCATGCCGGCGACCGAAGAGTCTGAAGCGTAGGACCGGTTGACGAATCTACGGATGCCGTCAATCACGTAATCGCTGGCGGTCGCACCCTTACCCAAGCGTTTGCATTCGACTATGTAGTGGATATCATTCGAAAGAAGGCCGCCGGTGATGCTTAGATCCACGCGATGGGCCATTTTGGGATTAGCGCGACCTTCAAGGATATCGTCGTTGTATTCCGCGACCTCCACGCTAACGTGAAATGCAAGGTTCCTATTTGTCGCGATCGCCCGAATTCGCTTTATGAGGACGGCCGTGAAGCTGAGCTCGTCATCGGAAAAACTCACGGCGTCTGCGAGGATCCACTGATCGACTGCCTCAAGAAGTACCTCTGCGATTCGTAGCCCGACGTTCGACCGAAAGAGTTCGAATAGGTCTACGCCTTCTCCAGCGCTCACACTGAAACAGGGCGGCTTCTGAGGACATCGCGAACAACCAGGTCGGCGTCGTTATATGCGACGGATTTGGACCAGAAGCGAAGCTCGGCCGGCTTGATGATGTGTACTGAGTCTCGGAACAAGATGGTCGAGTTTCGGCGGAGCCATAAACCTACAGCCCGCGCCTCATCCTGTGGAGGATCCAGTGTTCGCAAGAGCGAATCAAGGTCAGTATTGCTAGAAACGCGAATCGGCGATCCAGCCTCCCCCCGTTGCGCCTCGATGTTGATCGAAACAACCCGATAAGGCGCATTGCCGTCATACACCGTTCCAGTCAGGCGACTGTCCGATGAACCGACGGTTGCACTTAACACCTCAATAACAGACCTCGCATACATCTCTAGTTCATTTGGTTCAGGAGGTCTGTATGGCTCGGACGGTGCCCTAGCTGCGTACTGCTCGATACCGAAACGGATCACATCGTCGACCAACTGACGCTCTGACTTGGCTAGGCCGTACAGCGAGTAAACAATGTCATCCAATTCCTTCATATCGTCACCAGTCGAGCCGTGCCTGCGACACCTCTCTTCAACGTGAATCAGACGTACAAAGAGCTCTGGAGCGGAGCCGAAGTCCGGTAGAGGGAATCCACGATAGTCTTGGAGCTCAATTTCGCCACGTTCGATACCCCATGAGACGCTGGTCAGGAACAGGTAGTACTGAGCGAAGCTCGAATTAAGCAGAGCCGACAAACCCCGCAACCACGAGGAATCCATTGGAGTTGCTGCGAGTCCGACGACGCTGTGCGTGAACACTGCATCGTTTTCGAGATAGGCTGCGGCGACCTTTCGTCGTCTGATCGGGCCACGCCTTATGAGAAGGTGTGGTGCCTTGTAAATCGCAAGGTCGGCCGTGCGATGAAAATCTACCTGACCCACTCGTAGCGACATGTCGGCGACTGCCCTGAAAGGCTCCAGTGCTTCAACAGGAATGAACGGAAGTTCATTTAGCTCTGGCGCGTGCATTCGACCCGTACCCTTCTTCTGAAGGCCTTCGTGGAGTATCCAGCCGCGCTTTTCGGCAACCGTCTGGAGGGATAAAAACTCTTCCCGAAGTCGGGTGATGAAGGCTAAGTCTCTAGGTGTTCCCCACAGGCAAACCTTCCATGCAAAGGGCTTCATCTGAGTCGCTTGAGACGCGAGGCTCTTGATCTCGTCTCCTGCAACGACAACTCCAGCGACCGACTTAGCCAATGGTGACGGGTGCGGGCCATAGTACGTAACGGCATGAGCCTCTGTCGAGGTGCCTTCGGCGCGAGTGCGACAGAAGACGGCAGCCATCGGGCCCTGCGAATCCTCGAAGAGGTCTTGGTGAAACAAGGAGAAGTCGACAACTTGATCAAGCTGAGCTTCCTTAAAGAATGCCTTTCGAAACAGATTATTTCGAGAGCTTGAGTTGTACAGGAAACTCTTGCTTGGTAATAGAAGACCTAGGCGGCCGTCACGGCTCAGCAAATCCATGGCTCTCCATGCGAATGCTTGCGCAAGCTGACGATCTCCGATCGGTCGGCCAGTCTCCTTGACATATGTTTCGGCGAGCGGTCCCAGAGCGCTGCGCCATGGAGGGTTTCCAATAATGAGGTCATATCGCCTGTCATTGAAGTCCGCGGCCCTGTCGAAGAAATCCATGGCGAACAGGTTGGTCCCCACTAGAGACGGAAACCTGGCATGGTGCCATACAGACTTCGGTTCCACCAGGTCCAGCATTGCCAGATAGCAGCTGAAGGCTGCGACGCGAATGGCCTCGGGATTGATGTCGACACCGAAGATATGTGACGTCAGGAGATTTCGCAGCGTTGCGAAATCAGGGCGTTCGAAATTGTGCTGCCGTCTCCAATTGAAGACAATGCGGCGAAATGCCTCAACCAGGAAGACACCCGAACCACATGCCGGATCGAAGACCGAAGATAGCTCGGCGTCGATTGGCATGGTTTGACCTACGACAAATCTGACAATCTCTGGCGGCGTGTAATAAGCCCCCGAGCTTTTGCGACCTTCTCTAAGGAAGTCCTCGTAGATTGCGCTAATCAGATCGATCGGGATCGACTCGAAGTCATAGGCCCAGAAGTAACTTTGACCAGTTGCCAGGTGCGTTCCCGAAAAGAATGAGCTCAGCTCCTGAAGATGTTCTGACTGAACCGACGCATGTTCATCGGCTGTGACCTCGAACATGTCGCCGTTGAACTTAGCGTTCAGTTCTCTAAACAGCTCATAGCTGGCCGCCCGTGAAACTGAGAGTAGATTGAGGTAAGAATCCGCCGAGCCAAACTGCCGGATGTATGCGGGTCGAAGGATGCCGCGGTCCTCCAAATAGCGGATCATGATCGAGCGGCCGAGCAATGTATTGACGTATCTCTCGGCTAGGCCGCTGGAGAGCAGCCTCTGCCGAACAGCTTCGAGATTATGCAACAGATAGCGGTCAACTCGAGTCGACCTGCCGCTCTTTGCTGGAGACGCCAGATGTCCATTCGACATCACGTGTTGTCGGCTGTAAGGCTCGAGCGTTCTCTCCCAATCCTGGATGTTTGCCGCTAGCGCGATCGACGCCAGGAGCGCCTTGGGAGGCTCGTTAGGAGTCGAGGGGGGCGAAAAACAGTCGTATATACGGACTTCCCTAGGGGTAACAACAACCAGAAGTGGGACCTGATCGTGATTCCAAAGTCGCCGATGCAGTTGTTCTGCCACCTCATCTGACGGGACCCATTTGAAGTAGACAACCGGGATCCCGCCTTGGAAGAAGACCGCATCAATACCAAACCGCTCTTGCACTTCATGCCATAGCTGCTCCCTCTCCGGACTCAGCGTGGTTGAAGCGTTCGTCACGAGATCCGAGGAGCGATATCCGAGGCGCTCGGTGACCGCCTCAAGCTCCGTGATCACTGTTCGGCCTCCCCGTCGGTTGCGATCGCCAGGTTGAGGGCCCTGTCGGTTCGGCGTCTCTTCGTGTCCCAATACGGGCTTTTGCACCGGGGGCAAACCCGGGGCGATTCGCCCCTGCCCCCGCGAGGCACCCATTGATGTCCGCACCTTTCACATTGAAAGCCCCAAACGCGAATACGAGGCACCACTAAAGCATAGTGCAGAGATATATGAATAGTAGGGATCGATGAATGAGGGGTTACGAACAAAGGTTCGTGCACTTTAGTGCATAGGCCGGAGGGCGTCAAGCTGTAGGAGGGCAAAAGTCCGACGGACCGTGCAGATTGACTTTTGCCCCCCCACAACTCGCCGCGCCCCGGTTGCGGTTTGGGCTGACATCGCTACCCGGTTGGATCGGGGATCGTGGCGCATCCAAATGCAGCTTGGTGAATGGTTCTTAAGCGCTATCCCGACCGAAATCGTATCGACCTGGGTCGGCGACGATGTGCGCCGAGCTCGCCTGGTGGCGCCTATCTCTCCAGTGAAGGGTTCGAGTCCTCCGCCGATGACGAGGTACCTCCTCGAGAAGTTCGGCAAGGATGACAAAATCGCCTCGAGCCTGTACGGCAATTTCATGGGTGGCGTCTGGATGGGTCCAGATTCGGCTAGGTTGGCTGATCAGATCGAGCAACTTAACGGTTGGCGCAGAGACACTCGCCTCCCGCTCTCCGTCCGTGAATGGGCGGCGGAGGTGATCGATCACCTAGAGCGGCGCATCGTGATAGCGAGGGAGCGAGAGGCAGAAGAACAGATCTAGAGCGCGGTACTCAGCTTGGCGCGTGCCTTCTTTCGAGTCGATGTTGAATTACTTTGATTTTGCGTCGGATCTCGCGGCGTCTTCACTTTCGGCGTCGTTCTTCGGCAAGCCAACAAGCAGGTCGATCTCCAGCCCGCCGAGCTCTTTGCGTGCCACCTTCGCGAACTCGATCCGAAGCTTCCCCAAAGCCCTCAGAGCGTCCGCGTACTCCTTCTGCTGCTCGGTCGTCCAAGCCTCGCCGAGTATCCGCGCGAGAAATGCGGGCCGAGCCTTCCCGGGTGCGCTGGCCGCCTCGGTTGCGGGGATCGCGGCGTCGACAAAACGGTTGGCCCCCTCGATGGCCTGTTGACTGCCGTCGAGCCAGACTTTCGCCCAAGCGTTGAAGAGCACCATCGCCTCGGCGTTGTACTCCTTAAGAAAGGCGATGGGGTCTTTGATTAGAGTCGTGAACCTTAAGGCGCCGGTGCCAAGCTTGCGAATTTCTCGAATGCTCGACAGCATGGCAATTTGACCTGCGGCGGCGACCAAAAACTCAACGTAGGCATCACGGCGCCGTCGCATCTCGTGGTGTTCGACATCTAGCGTGTCACGAACCAGCTCAAGTCCGAACCCGGCGACACCAGTCAGGAAGGACGCCCCGAGGGCGGCTATAACGGGTATCCATAGGGAGCTTCCTCCAATTCGGACGAAGGATCCGATTGCAAAGCCGATCGCCATTAGAGCGCCGACAGCGAGCACCGCCAATGTGGCCTGAAGGATAGGTCTCGCCCCCAATCGAAACGGTTTCATGTCGCTGCGCGCATAGCCACCAATTACGTTCCCGAGCCTTGATAGGGTCCGCGCACTCGAATCTTCGGCAGCACGAAAATTTCAATGGATCGGTCAATGCTGTACTGCGCCCTGATGCGAGGCTCAAGTTCGTCACCGGCCGTTGCGTGCGGCGTGATCGAACGTTCGGTTTCTCCAAACGTTCGGTGGAACATCACGTCCCGGGAAACCGTCGGGCCCTTGGCATGTCGAAGCCACTCAGCATTGTCGACGGGCAACGACAGGACCATTTGACCATCTCGATATAGATCGCACGTCAGCGAGACGAGGCCTTCATCGATAGCTAGGCCTCGGATCGTCACAGAAGCCGAGACAAAGGCAACCTCTAGCCGCCCGTTAATTGCTCTGGCATAGCCCCACTCCTGCTCCTGACCAATCACCTTGGGCTTTGCTTCTATTTGCCGGCCTGCTTGGGGGGCCACCGGCATGGTCGGCGGATGGTATTTGTCGTATGCCTCTCGGCGCAATTTCATTAATCGCCGATGAAGGTCAGTAAGAGTTTCCAGGGTTTGGTCGCTGAGAATAATTCCGTTGCCGAAACCCTTGTAGGTCGTCGGCAAATGCCACATTTGCTCACCACCGGTTATGTCTTGTCGGCGCTTGCCGGTGGACTGGATGTCGGTCGCTTCGTTCCCAGGCTGCATCCCCGTAAACGGGAGGCTGTCGAGAGACTGAATTGCGTCGCGCAGAATGTGCCCGACGATCAGAACCTCATATGGGCGGAGAGGTATATCGCTTAAGCGCTCGGCGGCAAGGCGATACACGGTGGCGTCAACGGCGTCCACTTCTTGTGAGTTGGCGGAGCCAGGGGGCGGCATGATCTTGTCGTATTCCGCCTTGAATTCCGGTACTGCTTGAAGATTCACGGCGAGATCGGCGGGGAGTTGTTCTGGGCCAGATAGTCGGGGAACATTTTCGCGCGGGGAGTCAGCCGCGTTTGCCATGGCGGCAAGTTGCCTGCGGACTCCGGCACGCGTCGGACCCGAACGGGCACTCGGCGCTTCTGGGTAGCCAGGTGACGGGCGGACGCTCGGACGATAGAGCGGGGACCTGAAGCGCCACGTCAACCGTGAGCGGTTCTCGATAGCAATAACGACAACGAGGGCTGCGGCTAAGCCAATAACCGCGGCGCCAGAGTTGCGCTGAATAGTTGCCTGGGAAATAGAGGCCGACACCCAATACGGCAGGGCGACCCCTAGTAACACGATGACGACATCCCTGACGGCGCGCATACCCCGCGTGAAGTATCGCGATTATCCGTCGGCACGGGGCTAACCCGGGCGATTGAGACAGACAAGGCGGCGGGCCAGTCGCTTGGCCCCAAGACTGACACTGGATCGCCGGCGCCATCAAGAAGGTTGGCACAGGCGCTTGGAAGCTCGCTGCCGCGACGGCCCCAGACGTCCTTTCCGCCCTTATCAAGAGTTACTTCGGCCTCCATTAGCTACCGCGCCGGCAGGTCTAAACGTCGTCCTATCGCATTGGAGGCTTGGCGCGGACAACGACCGCAAAGGGCCGCAAACTCCGATCCCCGAAATACGTGACACTTGCATGGCGGATCCAATTGGATATTTACATTGCTGGCGGCTTACACGACGACCCGACTTGTCGCATTCGGTTCGCCGACTGGTTTGGCCAACTCGTGGCGGCAAGAGGCAATCCGGCCTTCATCGGCGTCGAAATGGATGACGGAATCAGACACATGCTTAGGGTCATAAGGGAGCGATTCAAAGGACTCGCTACGGGTTTGTGGGGTGATGCCGCAGAACCTGCGGTGCTTAACATGCTCGCCGATACGATGGCATGGGAGGTTGATGCCCATCGGGCCGCGTGTCCAGAGCTAGAGCCTGTCTTTTTAGAGGACGCGAACATTCACGCCAGCAGTAGCGGAGTGGATCACCTCCAAGCGTTCGCCTCCTTCAGAGCTGACCTCGGTGGCTTCGACGGGGACAGAAAATCCCCTGCCGAAGTCGCAGCTTGGGTTTCGAGCTCCGCCCTCGCGCGTGCCGATCGCTATGGCTTAGACACCTACACCAGGAAACGTGACTTACATCGTCGCCGTGAGCGGCAATGGCACTACGCCCTACGGTTCGAGACGCGCAAGCCAGGATATGGCGTGGCCGTGATTGGAGCACTGCATGCTAGCCGCCACGACCCTGAGACCTTCCGTCGCCTCCTCGAGCGCGATGGACATCAGGTTGCGGTTGAGTACTTGTCATGGAGGCCTCCCGTTGAGATCGAGTAAGCACGATCCCGAAAGGGACCATTCCATTCTTACGCTGGCTGTTTTGGTACGCTGTAGAAGGCTGGAGGCGGGTGACTGAGTGCCGTGAACCCGACTCCGGGCGGGAACCGTCTGTGGGCGTCACCCGAGGTGAGCCTTTTGGGGAAGGCGTCTGTTCGACCAACTTGGCTTTCGGAGATATCTGCCAGCTTTGTCAGGCGTAAGGTGCAGAATTTCCTCGACGGGAAGACTTGAGAGCACGCGTCGTGGGCGGCGAAGTTGAGGACCAGGGAGCACGGCAGCTTGACAGAAGCCACCTGCAGTAAATGCATACTCCGCCACGTGACGACCGTGAACATCTCAAGCTGCTATACGAGGAATTGAAGGCGGCACTTGACCGTCAGATTCAGGAGTTAGAGGGCCTCGATCAGAAGATTGCGATTCTCTTAGCAGCCAACGGAGTCATGATCAGCCTAGTTGTCGTGCCGGAAGGTGCACCCAGAGTGGGAATGGTCGGAGTTCTCCTTGTGGTGGCAGCAGCTCTATTGATAGTCGCATGGGTAGTCGGCGCGGTGGCGCTCCTTCCTCGCCGAATTAAGACCGCTCCGGAGCCATCGGGGCTGTGGCCTGACTATTGGGATAAGACCGATGTCGAGCTGTTGGGGGATCTCTGTGCGACCATCGCATACGTGTTCGACAAGAACGGAGAGCGAAGTTCGCAGAAGCTTAAGCTCGTCTATACGCAGCTCGCGTTACTCATGCTGGCATTGCTATTACTTTTCGCGGCCTTCGCGAATTAGTTCGCGCTGTATAGTGACTTCTGGTCATGACGCGCTCGACAGAAAAGCCACACAGGGCTCCCGCGGCCGCGCCTGCGCTGCAGGAACGTCCACAGCCGCCAGCGCCTAAACCACAGCTGATAGGAACCTTCATTCAAGAAGATCCGAAAAACGGCAAGACGTTGACTGGAGGACGGTGACTTGAGCAATGACGCTGACCCGCAGCCGGCCAAACAAACGAGCACACCCAAGAAGCCGACGAGCCAGCCTGCTGTCCCATCAAGCGAGTCGAAGCCACCGCAGCCCAATTTGAACCTGGTCGGCAATCTCATCAGGGAAGAGACGGGTGGCAATTTGAACTTCCAACGCGCACCGAAGCAGCCACAGCACAACCCCCAGTTGGTTGCCGACCTGATCAAGAGCCGCGGCAAGGGCAAAGGAAAGTAAGACCCTCTGTGGTGGCTGCTCGGGTCGGGCTGCTTCTGGTTGGCGAGCACCCAGCGCGGACACTCGCGAGCGTCGAATGTAGCAACGCATGTAGCAACCCAGGCAGCATCCGCCGTCACCTGGCGGCACGTGGCGGACTGAACCCGCGGACGCGCTGAACCCAAACGGCCGCTGGCGGCACACGCCGAACCTACCGCTACTGCGGTTCGGGACCGTGAGGTCGCGGGTTCCAGTTCCGAACTTACGGCCACATCCAACCGCCGCTACCTCAATGCCCAGATTCAGGACCACGAATCGTAGGATCGTTCCGTGCCGAGGCGATTCGGGTCGATTACGACTCACCTTGTGAGTCGGTCCAAGGACGCTGCGCTCACGGCCGTCGAAGTCTTCAACAACCCGCTCGTGAAGTTCAAATCTGAAACATTCATTGTCCTGATGAACATCGCGTGGACATACCTCCTTCATGCTCACTATCGGCGAGCTGGCGTTGAGTACAGGTACTACCAACAAGGCGAAGCACGGCGGCGATTCGTGAAGACCGCCGACGGAAGCTTTAAATATTGGGACCTGACCCACTGCCTAAGGGCCAAGGAGTGTCCCCTAGAC
>CAAGKR010289687.1_pt1 | contig 11967 bp, 11 predicted proteins | sample 2556971 | NCBI WGS metagenome assembly CAAGKR01 (sample SAMEA5207829, study PRJEB30636) | soil metagenome | biome: forest; feature: boreal; material: soil | place: USA | collected 2011-09 | depth 1 m
ATCGATCAAGAGCTCAAAGTGATTGTGGTCACGTCGGCCGAGCAGGGGGAGGGCAAGTCGCGAACTGCGGCAAACCTCGCCGTGGCTCTGGCGCACGCTGAGAATAAGACGCTCCTCATCGACGCGGACTTCAGGCGGCCTTCACAACACAGAATCTTCGGAAGAATCAGCAATGTTGGTTTGTCCAACCTGATCTTGAAGGACGTGAATGAAACGGAGGCGATCACCAGCGTAGAGGTGGTCCCCAACCTCTGGCTTCTTAGTTCAGGCCCGACCCCGCCTAATCCGTCCGAGTTACTTGGTTCCGGCCGCATGAAAGAACTGATGGCGCGGCTGAGCGAACATTTCGCGTATGTGATTGTTGACACCCCACCCCTGAATGCGGTTACGGACGCCTCGATTCTCGCCGCTTCCGCCAGCGGCACGATCCTGGTTGTTGAACAGGGACGTACCACATTCCCTGCGCTAGGGCACGCGAAGCAAATGCTAGACCGGGTCGGTGCCCATACCCTTGGCGCCGTAATGAATAAGGTGCGGGCTTCAACCGGCTCGTATCCGTACGAGTACGCCTACTACTCAGCGCCGGCCGCTGGGCGTGGCCAAAGCGAGTCGGGGCAGCCCCCCGAGTCAGAGGGCGTCGACTCCGCAATCAGTGGCTGAACCGCTTTCCCACGTGCGGGCCTTTCGACTGTAGCATGCCGTCGCGGATAGTCTTGACCGTCGGCCCATCGCTGCTCCACACGTTCCCAGGTTATCGGCACACACCGTAGGGGAGTTGTGCACGAACTGCCATTGAGCAGCCCTGAACAGTGGACCCGACGACGGACCGGCCAATTCCCGCGCGCTTCAGGACTCTCTCGTGCTAGCTCAAAGCCAGTAACGCCGGAGGATGTCCACTGTCTGTTTGCGGGGTGTTTCGCAGGCACCTCAACAAAGACGCCATCGAGGCAGTTGCAGACCAGATCGATATCGTCGAAGCCTTCAACGACCGTTCGGATGACCAAGTCGAACCGGCTTGCGGAGGAGCTACGCGAGGCGCTAGGAGCGGCCGCTGGAGCTGGCTCCGATGCTGCAGACACGACTCGTGGCTAGCCCGGACTGTACACAGCTCACAGAGCGGCCTACATCCACACACGGCCACGGTGCTCGGTCGAGCTCATTTGTAGTCACCGCTAGCCTTTGGTGAATAGCTTGGGTGAAGCATTCGATTAGCTAGCAGCAGAAGCATGCAGGTGGCCGCAATACCGTAGCCGAACACCGAAGCGAGGGCAGCACCTGCGGCGCCATGGGCGGGGACCAACAGGGCAAGGCACGTGATGGTCCCAAGAGCACCTACCACATGGCCGATCGAAGCCAGCCCTGGAGCTCCGAGGCCCCGCAAAATGTCCGCCGAGATGTATGTCAATCCCAGGGGAACGGACGCCAGCAAGAGCACTCTAGCTAGATCTATGGTCCCCAGAAATAATTTTCCATAGAGCGCCGGGACTATCAGGGGTATTAAAACAAAAATGACCAAGGCTACTAAACCCATCACTAAAGTACCCTGGAAAATCGCACGCGTCACCAGCTGGTTGCGCCGCGAGGCGCCTGCCGGGGCGGCAAGTCGCGTGAAACTCAAGTTAGCGAAAGCGCCTGCGAAAGGCAGGACGAGAGCTGCGAGTGCTACGGCCGCGGCGTAGAGACCAAGGTCGCGGGCGGGAGCTACAGCTGCCAATATCAGTTGGTCCGCCCGACTGAGCACCAGCCAGCCCGCAACCGAGGGAAAAGCTCTGGCCCCATACCCCAGCATCGTGCGGTAAGGAATGGCAGGCCCGCTCGCCCCCGCCTCCGAGAGAGCGCGGCGGAGCAGGAACCCAGTGACCAACAGCATGAGTACGTTGTTCAAAGCAGCAGTCCGAGTCGCTGTGGCCGCGCCGGCTATGCCCAGAAGCACGATTGGAACCAGGTTTACTGAGGCGACGAGAAGGCTGGCTAAGTTGTAGCGCCGCCATTCGCCGCGGCCCTGGTACCAGCTGAGCACCGCCCCGACCGTGAGTGCTGCTGGAGGCCACAGGAGGTACCAGGCAAGGCACCGCAACGCTTCAGCGCTGTGCACGATGCCCACACCAACACCGACGAGCACAGCGTCTGCAAGGATCGCCTGCGGAATAGCAAGTTTTAGGGCGCAACGAAGACTGCTGCCCTTGGCTGCCTCCCGTGCTGAATGATAAACGGCAGCCTGATCGACGCCCAATGCCGAGATTCCAGTGACAACAGTCGCGTATGCGACCGCAGCCACCAGAGACCCACGGCCAGCGGGGTGTAGCAGCCGTGCGCTCAAAACGCCTCCCGAACCGCCAACCGCGAGAATCATGAGATTCGTGCTGAGCAGCCCGCCCAGAGGGGAAGCGCGCAGTCGTCCCGCTGCAGCTGATAAACGCGCCCGGTTGGCTCCGAGCAGCGTCGGCTCATTGCTCTGTCGTCCCTTGGGGGCGGAAGGCTCCTCAGCCACGATTGGCGGCAAACGCGTAGGGGAAATAGCGGCAGCGTGTTGCGTAAGAGTTCGATCCAATCTGGGCCGCCGCGGACGGCACGCCTAGAAACCCTGACGTCGGCGAGACCCGTCTTTTACTTTTTCAGCCGAATCGCCGACGTGATTAGTGAACCCAACATGTCTGAAGTGTCCCCGCCGACACTGCCCTTGAAGTTTCACTATTCGGCCATCTTGAGTGTTCCACTGTTGCTTGCTCCATTTGCTCACCCATGCGGCACGGAGTGCGGCGCCCGACACCGAACTTCCCTCGCAAAGAACGCCTGCGGCGCCGCGCTTCGTTGTGTGGAGCCGATAGGGACCACCGATTGCAGCTATGGCATAGCCCACCTCAGGCACGGGTCGACACCGGTTGCCGCCAGCGATGCGCGAGAGCTCGCCTCACGCCACTTCCTGCCCCGCGAAGCAGCGGTATTATCGAATCGAAGTCCTTGTGCTTGGCTAGTGCGAGCAGGTGGTGCACCAATTGGAACGGCAACCAAGCAAGGCGAAGGCAGAACTCAGCGGTTGACCCGTATCGGGCCGACATCAGCGGCCCATTCCGCCAATGGTAGTACGCATAGACCCCGGCATTGTCGCGAAAGGTGGCGCCTCTCTCGTGTACGACCATGCAGTAGGTCGCGACGCCCACTGGTATTCCTGCCGCGTGAGCTTGCATGCACAAATCCAAGTCCTCGCTCAGGAGGATCAGTTCCGCATCGAAGTTAATCTTCCTGAAAACGGAAGCGCTCCCGACGATTGCCGCTCCAGTCAGAAACTCGTCCTGAGTCAGCCACAAGAGACCATCTTCACTCTGGGTTCCCGTCGCGGACAACCGAGTGGTGACGATGCCCGTCTTGCGCGACCAGAAATGGCCCATGTTTTGGGTCGACCCATCGGGATTGAGGAGGACCGGACCATACAAGCCGTCCGGACAACGCCCGTCCCAAACAGTGCGACAAAGACTCTCCCAACTCTTGTCGAAGATGAGGTCGTTGTTCAAGACAGCGATGGCGGCTACGTCCGAGTCGCGAAGGGCGTGTTCCACGCCGGCACGAGCTGCGCCCGCGAACCCAGTGTTGCTAGCAAGTTGCAGCAGTTCAACGGATTCGTGTACAGGGAGGTAGGACCGTAGGTCGTCACTGGACGCATTGTCGACCACGAGCAGTCTGAGGTCCCGCAGATTCAAGGCAAGGAGGGAATGTACGCAAGCCGGAAGAATTGAAGCGCCGTTGAAGTTAACGATTACAGCTGTCATCTTGAATGCGATGCGAGCGTCTCTCCCTGCCAACATGTAGCCATTTTGCATCTCACAGCAGCCTTTCCCACTCAGAACGACTCGATCGGTCGGCCAGCCTAGCGCGGCTTTCGCAGGGCCACACCGAGCCCTACGTAAGGAAAGGCGGCTTGCCGGCCGTAAGTGCGAAACAGCTTGTGAATGGCCCGTGACACCGTTGCCTTGGGTACCCCCAAATACCTCTGGCGAGCTCGGGGGACGACGCAGGCAACAATTTCTGCCCGTCGAGAGAGGTCATCGCGCTGACCAAAATCGTCCTTCCTAGTATGAGCCATTTGAGTTGGCCTTCGATGAGGACTAATTGTTTCAGGCCTCGCGAACTCGCTGAAGAAGTCGGGCAGAGGCCGCCAGCAGTCGGCCGGGAAATCGTGCAGTTGCCACACCGCTGGGCCAGCGACGACGCAAGTGCCGCCAGGTTCCAGAAGGCGAATGGAGTTGCGTAACGCGGCTGGAGGATCGTATACATGCTCAAGCAGATTGAAGACTAGGATCGATGGCCAGCGCCGCTTAACACGGGCGACAGCATTTTCATCGAGGGTATCCACGACGATCGAAACCTCCGGTCGTTCCTCTATGTCGGCTGCCTGCCACTCCAAGCCATAACTCGCGCAGTGCTCTGCGCGTTGCCAGCGGCCCCCTGCCAACTGCGCCCACCAATCTCGAGCACTGGACTACCCAGGAGTCCGGCAGCGATGACTTCTCGAAGGAAGGCGAAGTCCGCCTCAACCGCCATGGGGGCTTCTCTGATCCGCCGCCGGGGAGACGGCTAGCGGGGTACGTCGGGTGTCATGTGAGTCGGGCCCACAGTCTGCATCATGCACTCGTTCCCGAAACAGATAATGGCCCTCAAGTGGCAGGGCTCGATAGCAACATAGGTTTCAGTCGGACCGGTCGGAGTCCAGCCCTAGTCCAGACCGGCCTAAATGCCATCGTGGCGGCAGATGTACACCACATCCGCCGTTAGGAGTGACTCTACAGGCATATTTCCGAACGTCTCGTGGAACTGCTTTATACCCACTTGCGACGCGAAATAGTAGTTCCGATCCACGCACTCAACATTTAGCCCGGCATCGGTTAGGGCCCGGAGGAATTCATGATGCCTTATGCGGTTCGGGTAGCCGCGGTTGCTGCCCATTAAGGACCATAGCCAGGGTGAGATACGAAGAAAGGCGAGTGGGTCGTCACACAGACTCCAACAGTCATGTGGGCCAAAGTCCACCCGGTGGACGGCAACTCCATCACGCGAAAGCAATTGCGCGGTGAGGGAGGCGAACCGATTAACGTCCAGGACGTGTTCTCCGACTTGATATGAACATACGACATCAAAGTGGCGATCAGCAGCCGCCTGCTCGACCGATGCAGCGATAGCCTCAACGCGATCGGGATACGCGTCAGGAAACGAGTCGGCGCGAAGCCATACAGGCCAGCGCAGGTGGGGGAACAATGTCGGCCACCTTTCCTGGACGGCCACATACCATGCTCTCGCCTGCGGCGACGAGTAGTCGGCTACGAACCGGTCGAAGGCGGTATATGAACGGGCGCCGCTCGCGAGCATTGCTAACCCCGAAGCGAGGTTGTCCCCAGGTCCGAACTCGCCGATGCGGACATCCTTCAGGGTACCGCGGTGGTGCAGCAAGGTACGCAATCCCTGGAATGCATAGCGTTCGAGTAGCTCGTCGCTTCCCGGATCGGCGCCGGCCGTCGTCCGAGGGCGTCGCAAACGCCACTTTCTTACGGGAGCAATTCCCATCCCGAAGTTCTTTGCGAGCTCGACCCCAATGTCCGATAGCAGTGAGCGCTTTTGTGGGAGCCACTACTTACATTAAGCCACTAGCCAGTTCGCAATCGCCACCGAAAGTCCGCTTGATCGGAGGGCTCGGACGGCAGATGAATTGCTGAGGCATCAGCGTAAGGACGAGCTTATAGGCCGGTTAGGACTGCCGGACAGACGGATTCCAAGTGGCCGTTTGGGAGCGGTTGGGGCTGCTCATGATTGCCCATTTGGTCCCAGCCGAGAGTTCGTAATCATCGCCGGCAATCTCGCCGCAATGACTACGGAATTTGGAGCTAACGTCGTGATGTGTGAGGAATGTCAGCGGCAGAATCGTGTGATGGAGCGACGATAACCTGTGGCTTGGCCCAACAACACTCGGCTCATGACCGGGCTGCGAACGTAGCTCCCCAGGCGGAGGCGAAGGCGGCAGCTGCTTGCTGTAGCGCGAAGTTCTCTTCGGCGAAGGCTCGCGCGGCCGCGCCCATCGCCCTCATCTGCTCAGGATTCTCCAACGTAGCCTCAATCGCCTGCGTGAGGGCCTTGTGGTCGCCGACCGGCGTCAGCCGCCCCGTGACGCCGTGGCGAACAATGCTGGATGGGCCACCGCAGTCAGTGGCGACCACTGGTAAGCCGGACGCCATTGCCTCCTGGATGGCGATCGATAGTCCCTCCTCATCCGACGAGAGGGCAAACAAGGCAGCCGATGCATACAGCTCAGACAGGGCATCGTCATCGACCTGACCAAGGAACTCAACTTGGGCACCAATCCCGAGCCGAGATGCGAGCTCCCGCAATCGGGTGGGGGCTTCTCCGACCACGCGCAGGGTTGGCCGTGTTGCAGCTGGTAACCGACTGTAGGCTTTGAGGAGGAGGTCGAGGTTCTTCCGCGGGTCGGTGAAACGTCCCACGGTCAAAATGCTCTGGCGTGCGACTCCCGGACGTGGCCGGAACCGGTCCGTGTCGATACCGCAAAACCCGAGTTGAATCCGATTGTGTGTCGTCAACCTCCTCACCGCTGCCATCGTGTACTGGCTCGGCACGATGATTAGGTCAGCAGCCGCTAGGGCGCGACGTTCATATCGCTCCGCGATCAACCCCATAGCAGTAAGCCAGCCCCGTCGCAGAAGCGGGCTTGCCCGGACGCGCGACCGTCGATCCGACCAGGCTGTCGTCGCAACATGCATCACAATCGGTCGACCGAGTCCGGAAGCAACGCACCCCCATGATCCGAAGCCGACGACAAATTGCAGAAGGTCGTAACCCGCGAGGATGCGCGTTAGCGCCGTCCGCGCCCGATACCTCTGGAACTCAAGCTCGACGAAGTTGGCGCCTACATGACAGAACGGGATACCCTTGAATGAACCTCTGGATACTGTTGCAGGCCGCAACCAGCTGGACGGCTTTAGAATGCGCCGGCTGTCAGGATCTCGAATGGAGGTCGCAATGGAGACGACCTCCACCTCGTAACTGTCCGAATTTTCGAAAGAACGGTAGAGGAATTCCGTCAAGCGCGAGATGCCGCCCGTTCCTTTCAAGCCGGGTGCTACCAATGCGACGCGCGGTCGCTTCATCCTGCTGCTGGGCGCTCAGCCACGGAGAGCAGATCTTGAGTAGAGACCAGCGTTGGCGCTTTGAATAAGACCAGGCTTCTCCATGAAATCGCAAGGCTGGTCGAGCAAGAACATCAGATCTTCCGGACGCGTGCATTTGCACAGACGGCAGTCCATAAGCGGCGAGCTGAGGAAAGTAATTGAGGGCGCCAAGTCGACCAATTGATCCCTCTCTCGAGTTCTGTGTTCATGTTTTGATGTCGGAAAGTGGCGGGTACATTTTCGCAGTGGAAGCTTAACCCCGGACAAACCCACCGATGTTTGAGAGCTTATTTCAAACTGGATCAACCTACTTGCGGCGGATTGCTTCATATACAGCCATCATCTGCTGCGCCGCGCTCTCCCAAGTGAACCGCTGCAGAACCAGCGCCTGACCGTTGCGGCCAAGAGTGCGCCTGAGCTCGGGGTCGTTCATGAGTTTCGCTAAAGCTGCAACAATCTCAGCAACTTCGCAGCGCACCACAAGGCCTGCCCGCGCCGCGGCAACGTCGGCATGAAATCCCGTATTGTCACTCACGATCACCGGAAGCCCACACGCCATCGCCTCGGCGATCGCGATCCCGAAGTTCTCCTCACGCGAAGGTAAGACCCAGATATCTGTATCGGCGAGAAGAGCGGCTTTGGCGGCGCCGTCCACAAATCCTGTGAATATGACGCGGTTTTCAATGCGCCGAGCGCGAACCCACTCAGTCAGCGCCCTGCCGTATTTATCCTCGACTGGCCCGGCAATAACAAGGTGGGAATCCGGGAACGCCTCAACGACCTGTGCAAAAGCCGGAATGAGAAGGTCCAATCCTTTCTGGTGAACCAGCCGACCCAAAAAGGTAACAATCAGTCCGCTGCCCGCCCCCGGGTGCTGGCTACGAAACTGACCCTGCAGCCCCTTAAGGTCAGTGAGTTCGAGATCGACCCCAGGAGGAACAACGACCCCTAGCGCCCGAATCGGGGCCGGTTGCGCCATACCCCTTTCGCGATCACTGGTGAACTGAATGGCTGCGGCACGTTCCAGGTTTCTAGATTCGAACAAATGAAAGAACAGGAGCTTTCGTAACCTACGTCTTTGCCAGTGGTAGGGTGCCAGCCCTCCGTGAGGCGAGACTACATACGGGACTCCATATTGCTGAGCAATACGCGCCGCCACAAAGGCGGGATATCGATATAGCGAATGGATATGAACCACGTCGTAAGTCGAGATCCTCGTGTGCAACCAAGTAGCCAACCCGCGCGCTCTTGCGAATCGACTAGGAGGCACAACGTCAAAAAAGTAAGACGTCACCCCGTGCCAGTCGACCGGTCGCCCAAGCGCGACGTCCAGCTTCTCGCATCGGTGAAAGGGTGACCAGGTACCGACCTCGTCGGAATTGGTCGCCACAAGGGTTACATCGGCGCCCTGCTGACTCAGTGCTCTGCACATACCAAGCGTGTTGACCGCCGATCCGCCTCGCGAGGGATTCACGGCCGATACAACATGCAGAATCCGCAGCGCTCTTATCATGTTGAGGGCCACCCCGAGAACATAGTAGTTGCCGCGTCACTCCTGGAATGAAGTGGCGCGTGTACATCGCGTGCATTTGTTGGGCCAGCTGGGGTGCCTGCTAGCGCACGGGTCGGTCAGTGGAGTCTGACGCCAAAGTCGTGCTCGAGCGCTCGGCCACGAACGCCAACTTATTCCCCCAACGTCCCAACAGCACGACGCCAAACAGCCAAAAGGCTGCCCGCGCAGCGTGTATGAGAGGTGGAATGTCGAACTGGCGCCACCAACGCCCTGGCGGATGGCCGTACTTCACAAGGTAACGCGAACTTGCGATCCGATCGAAGCCCAGCGATCGACAAAGAAGCTCGAGCTCATGGGCGCGGAAACGGATGACGTAGTTACCCGCTTCCTCGTATGGCTTCATCACGTGTAACCGGATTTGTAGTTTGGTCATGCTAGCGTCGGCAGGCTCAGTGATAATGATCCCGCTACGCGCGATTCGGGCTAGTTCGGCGATGGCTAGCGGAGGGTTGGGAAGGTGGTGAAGGCCATCGTGAACAAAGCCGTAATCAAAGGAATTGTCTCGGAAAGGTAAATGCTCCGCGTCGGCTTTGACCAATTCGTATGCAACGCCAAAGCGTTGCGCGCGTGTGCGGGCACGAGTGAGGCAGCCGCTTGAGATATCCATCGCTACCACCGTGGCTCCCGAGCGAACCACGTACTCAGCATCCATGCCAGAGCCACAGCAGATGACCAGAACTTTGGATCCTTGGAGGGGTCTCCTCAGCAACTGAACAGCGCGTCTGAATTTGAACTCCATCAAATACTGATAGAAGCGCGATTCCCCATGGGGCCGGTTGATCTCGAACTCGGGATCAGCGATGTCGTGATCGTAGTAGTCAGCCTGTCCTGCCTTGTCTGTCAATGAGATCGGCAATGAACCTACCTATGACTCGACGTGCCTGCGGAGAACTGGGACCACTTTCGACTCAGTCCGTCCCCTGTGACACCCTTGCGGCTTCCTCTGCAACTGGGTTCCCGCTAAGCGCATATAGAAGTCGATGAGCTACATCGCCCGCCGGCGAGAACCAAAGCAGGTCTATTGCCCATTGACGCGGAAAGGCAGCCGCGACGACGCGTGTTCTGAGTGTGTGCTTCAGACGGAAGCGATGAGTCGGGCCCGTGGACTCATCGCGATATTCGTCCGGTTCCCACCTCAGACCTAACGCCCGCCCGTATCGCAAATGGCTAATCGCCTCCGGCCGCATTCCCATAACGCGACCCGCCGTCGCCACATCAAAAGGAAGTATTTCCGTTCCAGCAATTACCCGGTTCATCAAGATGGGTTCTCCCACGAGCGGCCCGCTGCGGTCAAGGATGTATTGCGCATCACCTAACACAAGGCGGGGTGCCACCACCCTGTTTACCTCCCAGACAATGGGCTCAAAGTCCGGATGTAAGCGCAGCCTCATGTTGTCTGCCAAGCACCCCCACTGATTCTTGACCGCACCGGAATAACCAGTATTGGAGTGAATCTTCGGAACCGGCATAGTGATGAATGCGTCAACATCGGTCAATATGCCGGCCAAAGAAATTGTTCGTTGCCTGTCAGCAGCAACCCGGACCGAGATGGTGGTGCTCGGAGCCGTCGATAAGTTGATGAGCTGCGCTCCGAAGCGCCTCGCAATCTCGGGCAATCCATGGCCAGCAAAACCGACATCAGCCGAATATGCACCGTAGCCACCATCGCCTTCGCCAATCGCTGCGGTCGCCCCGCAGTCGGAGATGTACTCGAGCACCGCGGCCAGGAATAACGGGCTGGTCGTCACACCTCGCATATGCCTCGGAAAGGTTAGGTTTGGCTTTAACAACACCCGCTCGCCTCGTGAAACGCTGGCCCCGACTGACGCTATGCAATGGCGAACTGCGGTAACGAGGTCAGTGGCATCTGCCACACAGACCACGGAAGACGTCGCGGGCGCTCCGTCTAGCACAGTCGCAGCCGTCGCATTCTTATGATCGTTGTCTACTCACACGGATGCGGGCCGCCCTCGACACCGCGTTGGTCGCAAATTGATCCCACCGGTCTAGGATCGCCACCCTGTCAAATGTTCTCTCCGCATAATCTCGTCCACGGCGACCTAACAATTCTCGTAGATCGGGGCTCGCTGCAAGTTCGCGGATGGCCCCGGCTAAGCGAATCGGATCCTCTGGAGGCACGATCACACCGCAACCGGCTTCAATAATCAGTTTGGCAGCGACGCTTGCCGCGTTCACCGACGCAATAACGGGCCTGCCGGCGGCCATGTACATCAGTAATTTTGATGGCACTACAGCATCGACCACGCCAATGCGCTGGTTGAGGAGCAACGCATCAGCCGCCGCCAGCATCTTGGGAAAGTAATCAGCTGGCTGAAGATCGACAAGGCGCACGTTGTGCAGATTGAGCTCCTCGATTGCAGCCTCGAGCCGGGACCGTGTTGGGCCGTTCCCCACCAGAACCGTATAGATTCCCCGCTCACCTGTGAGCTGTTTGGCTGCTTCCAACACCGTTATGAGGCCCTGCTTTTCAGCCATTGCTCCCGTGTGCACGACCAAGAACGCGGTATCAACTCCCGCCAAGAATCGACGCACCTCGCGTTCGGCAGGTCGTGGCCTAATGCGATCCAAGTCAACCCAGTCCGGTATGACTGTGACCTTTGCTCGTTCCACGCCCTTTGCGAGTAGAGAGTCACGAAAGGATTCGCCGATAACGACCACCTGATCAACCATTCGATATACGAGGTGCTCAAAGCGGGCTCCCATTCTGTACAAGAGACCGGGCCTAAGCATGCCGACTGCGATACCAGCTTCGAGGGGCAGGTCCTTGACCAGCAGGACGCTCGCTGCACGCCAAAGCTTCGATAGGACACCCGCGGCGAACCCGCTCTGCAATGTTGGAACGACTGCGATAATCAGGTTCGGTCGGGGAACTCCGAACGCGTTCAGTAGGCACCCTAACCCGACCGATGAGTCAAAAATCACCCTCCAGATTGCAGTCGGTCTTCGCGGAAGAATTGCACGCACTCGCCGAACGTTTACGCCCGCAAGGCGATCCCGCCTAAAGAGACCGGGCTTCCCCTCCCAACGGTATCGAGGGTAGTGGGGGAAAGTAGTAAGGACGGTCACTGCGTGCCCCCGAGCCGCGAAGTGCTCGGCGAGCTCCGTGGTGTAGGGACCAATTCCGGTCAGCTCGGGTGCGTAGTTGTGGCCAAGAATCAGAATTCGCAGCGTGCGGAGGGCCAATTACTGCCGCCAGAAGCG
>CAAGKR010102400.1_pt1 | contig 11966 bp, 12 predicted proteins | sample 2556971 | NCBI WGS metagenome assembly CAAGKR01 (sample SAMEA5207829, study PRJEB30636) | soil metagenome | biome: forest; feature: boreal; material: soil | place: USA | collected 2011-09 | depth 1 m
AAAAAAGAAGCAGCTGAAAAGCTAGTTAAAAATTTAGGACTTGAAGTAACAATTCAAGCGGAATGCACGCCGGAAGATAAACAAAAAGGTATCGCTGATTTAAAGAAAAAAGGTATCGTAACAGCTATGGTTGGCGATGGCATTAATGACGCGCCGGCTTTGGCTCTAGCTGATGTTGGCATGGTTTTTAGTAATGAAGAACAAACTGCAGCCAGTGAAGCTGCCGACATGGTTTTCTTAGGTGGAAATTTTTCACTCGTGATTGACGGTTTAAATATTGCTAAACGCACTATTAAGATTGCTAAGCAAAGTATCTTTGTGGGAATTGGACTCAGTGTTTTTGGAATGATTGCTGCTTCAGTTGGCCTTATCCCTCCAATCGGCGGCGCATTTATACAAGAAGCAATTGATGTAGTAGTAATCCTCAACGCCTTAAGAGCAAGCAGGTAGAAAGTCTCTGGCGGAGCAACTTGGTCTGGAACCCAATTATCCCATAAGCTCCATGAGTAGTATTGTATCAAATCCTTAGATTTTTATCCTTATAGTTACAACTTTAGCGTCTCATGGGTGAAGCTAAATGAGACAAATGAGACACTCCTTAAAAAAGCCACAAATGCCACACATATAAAAAGGGCAAATTAAAAATTTGACGCCTATGGAATAAGAGATATAATTAAGATATGGCTAAGCGATCCAAATCCAAGAAATTAGTAAAATCCGTAGATCTAGATTTAGATGACGCATCTGCTCTTGAAGGGGTTATAGTCCCTAACCTTAGTAAGGTTTTTGAATCCGTACTGATAACAAACGCACAACTCAGTAATTTTGCAGATACAGTAGCAGGCCTAGCTAGTGCATATGGTAGTTTCGCGATTGGCCTTCAAGGAGCAATGCAAGAATTTGCTAAATCACAGCAACGCATTGCAGAGGCAATAGCAGCAATTAGTAGGAATGCTGCCCTTAACCAGATGGAAATCGTTATTCGAAGCTTTCGTATTCCTGAATTTCCAACATTAAACTTTCCTGTTCCAAAGCTGCAACCTGTACAGGTTTTTGTCCAACCTGCTCCAGCATATATTCCTCCAAAAGCACTTCCGCTTCCAAGAAGAAAACAGAAGTTGCCATTAACAACAGTGGCTATGAAAGAAGATGGATTTGTTCATAACGGTGAATATATTCGGGGAGTGACTAAAGGTTCTCAAGTAGGAATGCTGTTTGAACTTTTCATTGATCAAAAATTAGCTGGGGTTATTCCCGATAGCCTTATCTACGAGATGCTTCATATAAATTCTGGAGATTATCGGGCTCGAGATTATGTTATTAGAGATCTAAAGGATATTCTAATGGGCAATAAGCTAGAGTTAATTATGGATAGATACAGAGGGCTTAAGCAATATACAATACTTGGCATAACAAAACGCATAAGAAAATCCAAAAAGAAGAAAAAGCTTGCAAATCCAAGCAAATCAAATTAGTTAATTTTACTCACTTTTCTCCTCATGTTTCCACTCATTTTTAGCCTCGTTTACTTCCTTTTAAGGCTAGTCTAAAATTACTTTATATGTCAGACGCACAAATACCAGTAACCAGCAAACAAATTATCGAAGTACCAATCGAGACGCTTAAGCCATTTCCGAAGAATCCAAGGACATGGGATGACATTGATGAGAAAAATCTAACAGAGAGCATCCAAATTTTCGGCATGTTATTGCCTCTTCTGGTAAATAATGCAAAAGGCAGGGAGGGAATTGTAATTGGCGGAAATTTTAGGCTTTCAATATATAAGAAACTGGGAATTCAAATGGTTCCTGTACTTTATGTCTCTATCGAAGATGAGAAAAAGGAGCGCGAGCTGAATGTGAGGCTAAATTTGAATCAAGGCGCTTGGGACTGGGAACTGCTTAAAGAATACGAAATTGGCGATTTGCTTAATTACGGGTTTAATGAAATAAACTTGGGGAAGTTTTGGGACAGCGAGTTGGCAGTAGAAAATGATCACTTTGACATTAAAAAAGCAACAGAAGAAGTGCTTAAAAACCCCGTTGCTAAGCTCGGAGACTTATTTCAGTTGGGAAACCATAGGGTAATTTGCGGTAGTAGTACAGATCCTGAGGTGGTAAAAAGGTTAGCTGGCGATAGTCCTATTCACTACATAAACTGCGACCCTCCGTTCAATATTGGCCTTAATTACTCAAAAGGTGTTGGGAATAACAGCGATTATGGAGGAGGAGAAAAAGACAAACGGACAGAAGAGGAATATAAACAATTTCTAAAGACTTCAATGGAAAACGCTTTAGCTATTTCTCAACCCGACACGCACGTTTTTTACTGGTGTGATGAAAAGAATGTTGGACTCTTACAACAACTATACAAAGAATTAAGTATTGAGAATAAAAGATTATGCATCTGGATTAAGAACAATCAAAACGTCACTCCTAAGATTGCCTTCAATAAAATGATCGAATGCTGTGCTTATGGCGTTCGGGGAAAACCATATATAAATGAAAATCTACGCAATCTTAATGAGATTCAAAACAAAGAAATCGGCTCCGGCAACAGGTCAGCCGATGATATTTATGACTTGCTTAACATTTGGCTGGTTGACCGCTTACCGGCTACTGAATATGTTCATCCGACTATGAAAAGCCCTGCCCTGTATGAAAAAGCCTTACGCCGTTGCACGCAGATTGGAGACTATGTCTTAGATCTTTTTGGAGGAAGCGGCAGTCAATTAATTGCCGCAGAGCAACTCAAAAGACAAGCACTGCTGGTTGAAATCGACCCAGTTTTTGTCGATATTATTTTACTTCGTTATGAACAATTTACAGGCGTTAAGCCAATCAAACTTAATTAAAGAGGGAGACATATATCAAATTGGGAAACATCTTCTTGGCTGCGGGAAAGCCGAAGATGAATCCCTATTAGTGAAACTGTTGCAAGGAAGGCAAATTAATATAATTGTCAGTGATCCTCCATATTCCTGCAATTATGTAGAGAGTAAACAAGCATTTTCGCAATTAGTTAATCAGACCTCAATCGTAAACGATCACATCCAATCAGAACAGGAATATACGGAATTTACAAGAGGTTGGCTTCAGTCGATAAAACCGCATCTGTCTCTTCCTAATAGTATGTACATTTTCAACACCGATAAAATGGCTTTTGCAGTAAAACAAGCACTTGAGATTGAGGGCGGTAAGTTCTCCCAGCTTCTTATCTGGGCTAAAAATCATAGTGTTATTGGACGGCTAGATTATAATCCGCAGCACGAATTAATCGTTTATGGCTGGATTGGCAAACATGAATTTTATAAGAGCAAAGATAAGTCAGTACTATGCTACCCAAAGCCTCACAGAAGCCCTTTGCACCCGACTATGAAGCCCGTACCGCTTCTTCGCCACCTAATCCTCAATAGTAGTCGTATTGATGAGATTGTGTGGGATGGATTTGGCGGCAGCGGTTCAACAATGGTTGCAGCAGAGCAAACCCGACGCATTTGCGTGATGACTGAATTGTCTCCAGTATATTGCCAAACAATTATTGATCGTATGCATAGGATTTTCCCTGAATTACCAATTACTAAACTTGAACTATGACCGAAGAAGCTAAAATCATTCTTAAACATCAACTGCTTGAGCGTTTAACTAAGAATTTTACTATTTCATCTGCTTGCAATGCAGTTGGAATTGATAGAAAGACTTTTTACCGCTGGATTGAAGAAGATTTAGATTTTAAAGCTATGGCTTACGACAATATACAAGAATCTAAAAAAGACGTCACTGACGTTGCTTATACAAGGCTGGTTAAGCAAATTGAGAATGGAAATTTAACAGCCGTAATGTACTGGCTGAACAACAAAGATCCTGAAATTAGCGACAGAGCAATATATATAAGTGAGGAAGAAATTAAAGAATTATCAACACTTCTTTACAACCCTAGTACTTTTAAAAAGGGACAAGAACTGCTCACGTCATATGCTCTTAGAGGGAAAATATCCGAAAAGTACGCACAATTAATCCTGAGAATCTTTATGGCGCAAATGAAAGTTGAAGATATTATGACTCGAAAAACTGAAGCAGATGTGATGAGTGAAGTTTTATTTAGAAACAAGATGAATAAGCTTAGGAGAAAATAACAACTATGGATAATAATAAAAAATCATTATTGGATAAAATCGCAGGGAGTGAAGCAATTACCCCTTTTGAGGCGATACATCTTCAATATTTAAACAATAAACAGACACGTAGCCAAACTCCCGACGTAGAAACTTATCCAAATCCATATATCGCCGCCGAAAACGTACCTGAAGCAATTAATCAATATGCTTTAAAAAGAATCCTATCATTTAAAACCATTTATGAAAATCAACAATACGATGCCTACAGATGGGCAGCCAGTGAATTGGTAAATCTGGACAGAGGTATGGGCGATATCGGTTACAAAGGCTTAGCTCTAATGAATGAACTTCGCTATCTAAGAAGTGATCTTGCGAAGAATATTGTTCTTGACTCTAGAGAAGTGAAAGATGTTAAAAATACCTTATTTGAGCATTCAGGATATTCGCAAGTACACCAAAAGCAGATGACATTCTCAGAGATACTTAGCTCGTTTGGTTATAATATGCGCTTCTTTATTATGTCTATTGACGATATTCTTACTCTTAGCCATTATCTGTATGGAATTATGGAGACAGAAGATTTACGCTGCTTAGAACACCTTAATATGTGGTTGGCAGAAGATAAATCAATACCAGAAGAAGAAGCTGATTCTCTTTCCAACGTTGCCCGCCTTTCCTTTAGAGAATTATTTGATACTATCGTTACTCAAAATCATCCTGAATTTGTGGAATACATGAGACAAAAACTGGCTTCATTTCAAATGGAGCTATCAATTAATTTTGAGGATTCTTCCTTGGAGTACGTAAAAGAAGTAGTTGGGAAGATAATGACGGAGAATAAATTAGAGGCAAAAGATTTAAGTAATATTAATAAAATTTAGATTTCGGTAATGATGTTGTCCATTTCATATCTTAATCTTCTAAATTTGCGTTCAATTCTTTTCTATGCCAAAATAGGTATATGTTTGAAGGATCTGAAGTTCCACCGCCACAAAATAGAGCCCAGGAAGTTCTATCAGCTACTCTAAACGATCCGAATACTGTCAACAACTTGCTACACCGAGAATCAGACACTATAACTAATTTATCCACTAGGTTGGCCGATTTTGATAGAGGTGAGACAGAAACTGCGTTCGCATATCTTCTTGATTCTATTGGAAAAGACAATGGCGCAGAATGGAATCAAGACAAAAGAGATGCTGCTCTCGAAACCCTGAATCATTTACCATTTAATAAAATTCCTAAGTCTAAAATACTAGATATATGGCTAAGAAAAATGGAAGATTTACCAGACACAGCCAATTTACATGAATCAGTATTATCGTTATTTAAAGCAGGACAAATATTAGTAACTCACTTTCCAGTTGGACGCCAAGTGGCAAGTAGAGTTCGATCCGCAACGCAACACGTACTTACCTCAAATATTGAATCAAGTAAGATTGAAGCAGAAATAGCACAACTAGAGTCTAAAGATCTTAAAACTGATCCTTGGAATATTGTAATAGAGGATAAAGAAGAGATGGGTAAATATGCGGACTTAAGTAGAGCAAGTTGGGACACGCGAGAGTTTGTTAGGAGGGAGATTCTTGCTCGTATTTCAGGCTCTCAAGAGGCACAAGAAGACGTGGAAGTGAATAGATTAAACATAGAAGCTGCCGAAATATTAAAAAATGCTGATCCTGATGCAGTGGCTAAAAAAGAAGAGGAACGCATAAAAGCAGAAGCCGAAAGAGAATTGGCAATAACAACTGGAAATGCAGAGAAAGTTGGTGGCCTTCTTTTAGCTGATATTAAATTTTCCGATAGAGATAAATTAAAAGAATTTATAAATGCAACAAGGGAGGACAATAGATCGTTGACAGCATCGGAAATTACAATGAGATATATAACAGATTATTTAAGACTTGAACATACTTTAAAATTTAGCGCCCAAATAGCTCCTAGTTTACAAGAATTTACAGCTCTTCATGAGCTGCATGAAGGACTTTTATACACAGGTGCTCTACCTTTCTTTGCGAATGCTGTTTTAAGAGGCGAAGATACAGATAGCGTAATAAATAAGATAATCGCTACTAGCGAAGGGCCGGAAGGATTTGACATTCCAATCTCTGAAAAAGCAGATGTGTTCTTGCAAATAAGAGCATTATTGCAAAATTATGGAGCAGAATTTAAACAAGATCCAACAGGATATGCTCTTTTGGAAAGGTATTTAGAAGACCAAGAGCGTTCTGGAAATCATACTCCTGCACATTTAATAGGAATTAGAATGGCTGTTAGAGGATATAAAATGATTTATCCTGAAGCTGCAAAGCTTTGTGGAGAAACTGCCGTGCCAATTGCTCATGAACCTCCTTTTCTTCCTGAAAGAGATATAACTGAAGATCGATGGCAAGATATGTCACAAGAATTAGAAGAACTTAGAGGAACAAAGCACTTAATAAAAGCGCTCAAGTTAGCAGCTGATATGACTATATTAGGAAGAAAACCGGAATTTACCAATGAAGAATGGGGAAAGGTTGATGAATATATAAAATACTGTAAAGGAGTAGTTGGTCAAACGACTGAGGATACATACTACACTAGGGATTATCTCAAGACATTAGAATGTATGACAATTGTAGGCAGAAAACCAAAGCTTACAGAGCATGACAGAGAATCTATAGAAGTGCTTGTTGATAAATATGGAAAAGGAAAGACAGATATTCTTACTAGCTTTCAAACAAAGACTTTAAGAGCAGCAACAATCATATTAGGCGAAGAACCTGAATTAACAGAGGATGAACATAAAAACCTTCTAAGACTGTCGTTAGGGAATGAACAAGATCTGCAAAGATATGTTGATTCTTGGGGTGAATATGGATACTTTTTTGGCGGGTATCATTTTGCTCCACTTGAAACAACGATGAAAATTATGGGAGAACAAACAGGAGTTACGGAAAATCATTGGAAATTAATGAAAGCAGGCATTCTCGCTCAACCTCCTGATGGTTTTACAAAATCTTCAATTGTAGAGATCAGATCTGAACTTATGGCAAATATGGCAATACTCGCGTCAAACGAAATAAAAATTACTGATAATGGCCTGGAATTAATTTAAAGGATAGATTATTAGACTATATGTCAACTCTGAACTCGGGCTACTTTGATTGAAAATTCCATTTTGCTATAATAAACTCATGAAATTAGTCTTACCAACTATAAAATATAAGCAAAGTTACGAAGAAGCATTGGAAGAATCAAAAAATGAACCAGGAGAAACAATATTAGCCAAACCTGAAGGGGGACAATCATTTGAAGAGTTTGTGCAATTATTAAATGACAATGCCAAAGGTAAAAATTTACCTAAAGGATGGGTTCCAGCTACAACCTTTTGGCTAATAGACAAAGATGAATTAATAGGTCGCGTGCAGATAAGACATGCGTTAAATGATTTTCTTCTAAAGCAAAACGGGCATATAGGTTACTTTATCCGTCCATCAAAAAGGAAAATGGGTTATGGCAAGAAGATACTTCAATTAGGACTAGTGGAAGCAAAAAAGCTGGGCATATCTAAAGCTCTTGTCACCTGTGACGAAGGTCATTTTGCCTCTCAAAAAATTATTGAAGCAAATGGCGGGATACTGGAAAATATAATTGAAGCAGAAAACGGCAAACCTACAACAAGAAGATATTGGATAAATATTAAATAGATTGTTGTAAAACAAATTATGGATGAGATAACAATTAGAAATTTTAGTAAAGAAGATTTAAATAATTTTGTAAATCTATGGAACCAAGAAATAGATTTACTAACTACGAGCAAGCGCATTATGACCCACAAACTAGCTCTTGATGGATTTAATGTAAATATGTTTGATTATTTAGGACTTTACAAGAACAATAAATTAATAGGATTTTGTCTTTTAAGAAATGACAGAGACAAAGTTTGGGTAAAACATTTTATGGTTAATAAAGATCAAAGAGGTATAGGATTCGGAGAGAAGTTAATCCAAGAAGCAATAAAAAGAACGACAGATAAGGACTTATTAGCTGAAGTTTTAAAAGAAAATCAAAAGGCTTTAAAGTTTTTTCAAAACAACCGATTCGGCATTATAAAGGAACATGATGATGAGTATATCCTTCAGCTAGGTAAATGAACTAAAAGGCAGAACCAGATTACATGAGCCTTGTTCTTTACAACTTCCAGACGGATGAGATTACGAATATACTCTTCTTAAAAAGAGCGATGAAGTTACTTTAACTATGGTTATGAATCAATTAGATATAACGGTAGAAAAGTTTTTGCTCATGGTCATATTATTTCTCCCATAAAATGGGTCTCACACCTCTACTACACGGGGCTAAAATTAGCCTTAGAACTGACTTCTGATATAATAAACCCATGAGTAATTTCACGCATTTTCTAGACGGTAAATTTGTAGCAGAAGAAGAGCTTCTTGTTTCTCCAAGAGATTTAGGTTTTGCAAGGGGATATGCGGTTGCAGATTTCTTAGTAACTCATAACCTTAAGCCATTCAGGCTTCCGCAACACGTAGATAGACTATATAAATCAGCAGAAATAATCGGTCTTAAAATTCCCTGGCCTAAAACACAAGTTTTGCAGTGGGTACACGAAACATTAGATAAAAACGATAAAGACATAGAAAAAACAGTTAAAATTTTCCTTTCGGGTGGGATATCTCATTTAATGTATCAGGAGGGAGAGCCTACCATAATTATTATCATAGGTTCCTACACCCGTCCCCCTGCGAGTTATTACGAAAATGGAGTTAAAGCAAGAGCTGTTAAATATAGGAGACAGTTTCCTCAAGCAAAAACTACTCAGTATACTGAAGCAATTAGGAATCTCAGTGAAGCTAGGGAAGATGAAGTTACGGAGATAATTTATTATGATGATTCGCAAGTATTTGAAGGAGGAGGATGTAATGTTTTTGCAGTAATCGACAATAAGTTAGTAACTCCAAAATCAAACATTTTAGAAGGAGTAACCAGGGATGTTTTATTGGAGATATTAAAACTAGATATTCCTATCGAAGTTCGTGATTTCACTTATGACGAAATTGTTAATGCCAGTGAAGTATTTATAACGGGTAGCAGTAAAGAAATAAGAGGAGTAGTTAATATAGACGGAAAAGATATCGGGAATGGAGCGGTTGGAAAAATTACTAAAGAAGCGTCGAGACAATATAAAGAATATACTGCAAAAGCTTAGTTTAGTAGAACCAAAATAGCCTCAAGATTGCTTCTGATATAATCATCTTGTGGATTATTCACCTTATAAAATAAAAAGTCTCAATCTTTATTTTTTGTGATTTGCATAAGAATTTTTAAAACAAGAGAAGATGCGGAATGGGCAAAAAAGACTTTAGAAGAGGGTGGAATTTTTACGACAATATCTGAGGATAAGTTTAATAATGTCCCTATTCAGAAATTTGGAGTACAAGCACGATTTAGATTAGAAGTTGTAGACAATAAAGATCTAAATCGAGCTGCACAATTCTTAGCAAGAAAGTTAAGGAAAGCTAAAGAAGCTAAAGGCTTTATTCTATCAACTTTATTATCTTAAATGGCTCGTGGGATAGACGACGTTAGAACCTATTTTGCAAGTTCTATGAGCAATTCACTTGCGATATCCTCAATGGGCTGAGCTGCAACAATCTCTTTATCAACTAAACCCTCTAGCTTTATGTTGTCCTGATATTTAATCATTCCTTCAAACCATTGGCTTAAATCTAAATAACCATCGTTTTTAACGCGGTACTCATTTCTTCTTTGAAGTTCTTTAATGTCTAAGAGCAGTTGGATTACCTTAAATCCTTTTCTCCTAGCTTTTTGTAAATCTTGAGGAGTAAGGTAATCAGTATTTGTGAAAAAAATTATTTCATTTAAATCCAAAATATTATTAACAACTTTAGGAGCAAGAACACGATGTTTATAATTATCGTCTGAGGGATAAGCATTATTATTAAGCCTAATGAGTTCTTCATCCATTTCAGAAACAGGCAACTTTGTTGTATTTCTTAAGTATTTGATAAGAGTAGTTTTTCCAGAAAGTGAAGTTCCGATTATAATGGCTTTCATACAATAAGTATATCAGAAGTGTATCCGAGGCTAATTTGCTCCCCGACTATGATTCGAGTCAACTATCCTTATAGCATTTTGAGGCTGGACTTTAGTAAAACCTTGCGGTACTGTGTCCCTTGATGAAAGATACTACCAAACTAAAGTACTGCTTATACGCCCGTAAATCCTCTGAATCAGACGAACGGCAGGCAATGTCAATTGACGGACAACTTAAAGAAATGCAGCTGCTGGCAAAACGGGATAAACTCAATATCACTGAAACAATAACAGAAAGTCATTCAGCCAAAGAATCAGGACAACGACCTGAATTCAATAATCTTCTGCTTGGAGTAACCGAGGGAAGGTATAACAGCATCTTGACTTGGGCACCAGACAGACTGAGTAGAAACGCTGGAGATTTAGGAAGAATTGTTGACTTGATGGATCAAGGAAAACTTACTCATATCAAAACCTACTCTCAATCATTTACCAATAATCCAAACGAGAAATTCTTACTAATGATTCTTTGCAGTCAAGCAAAACTAGAGAACGATAATCGAGGCGTAAATGTAAAAAGAGGCTTGAGGAATAAATGCGAGATTGGAATTAGACCGGGTGTTGCACCAATTGGCTATCGAAATGTATTGAAAGTAAATCGTATCTCAACTGTTGAGCTTGATCCTGAAAGAGCGCCTGTTATCAAACAGATTTTCCATAAAGTAGCTAACTTAGGATTCTCGGGAAGAATGGTTAAGAAATGGTTGGATGATATTGAATTTACCACGAAGAGTGGTTGCAAAATGCCACTGAGTAAAATCTACGTTGCGCTTGAAAATACATTTTACTACGGTGAATTTCAGTATGGAGGCATATGGTACAAAGGCACTTATGAACCATTAATTACGAAATCACTGTTTGAAAAAGTTCAAATCCAACTTCAGGTTGCTCCAAGACAATGGAATAAACAATTGTTTCCCTTCAAGAAAATCTGTATTTGCGGAAGTTGCGGGGGAAGCGTAACAGCTGAGCTCAAATACCGAAGAACAAAAGCTAATATTGTTAACTCACATATTTATTATCACTGCAACAGGATCAAGAAATATGACTGTCCCGAGCCGTATATTACAGAGCAAGAACTGATCAAGCAGTTAATTGGATATCTGCCTAAAATTAAACTCAATACTTCCTATTTAATGCAAGAGTTTGAGATAGAGGTTAAACGATTACAACATCTCAAAGCAACAGTGGTTGATGAATATATCCCCAGAATTGAGATTACGCCTCATAATACTGGCATACAAAGCCCTAGAGAATATACCGAAACACAGACTGAGATGTTAAAAGAATACTTAATGCACGTGTTACAATTCGGAACACCGGAGGAGAGAATCAAAATTCTCAAAGGAGTAACTTCAAAATTTGATCTGAGAGATAGACAACTAAGTCTTCAATAAATCCCCCAAAGGAACATTATTAGAGGAAACGAGATTCGAACGAGCATCTTTCGTTAAAATGTGGCTAAAATAGCTCATTTCACCAAAAGCTTAGAACCAACCGCATTTATCTTGGGGCTGTTTTCGGCGTTTTTCAACATTACAGGCTATATTTGGGATACTTGTGTTTTTCTGCGATTTTCTGGCAAGCCACAGCAAGCTAATCGAGGATAGTGGGTGGGACTTGGAGCAACCGAAGGGTTCATGCGGAGAGGGCGAGATTCGAACTCGCGGAAGTCTTGCAACCTCAGTGCTTTTCAAGAGCACCGCACTAGTCCACTATGCGACCTCTC
>CAAGKR010409527.1_pt1 | contig 11966 bp, 13 predicted proteins | sample 2556971 | NCBI WGS metagenome assembly CAAGKR01 (sample SAMEA5207829, study PRJEB30636) | soil metagenome | biome: forest; feature: boreal; material: soil | place: USA | collected 2011-09 | depth 1 m
CGGGGCCGCGGCGAACCTGAGCGGGTGGGCGCCCAGCGTCGAGCCTCGCAGCGCCGTGCCGCGCAGCGCCGCAGTGCGCCGCGTGCCCGCACGGCGGTCGCGACCCTGCCGCGCACGCCCCGCGTGATCCGCGCCGTGCCGAGCCGTCTCCTGCCCTCGCGCCGTTCGCTCGCGGTCGGGCTCGTCCTGCTCGCGCTCGCAGTCGGCGCGTACGTCGCCGCACGCCAGACCTCGACGTTCGCGGTCGCTCGGATCGAGGTCTCCGGTGCGTCCCCCGCGGTCCGCGCCCAGGTCCGCCGCGAGCTCGCGCCGCTGCTCGGCACGAGCCTGCTCGCGCTCGACGCGGCAAAGGTCCTGCAGCGCGTCGAGTCGCTGCCGACGGTCGCTTCCGCCGGCTACGACCGGGCCTTCCCGCACACGCTCCGCCTGACCGTCGTCGCCGAGACGCCGGTCGCGATCCTCCACCGCGGCGCGGAGACCTGGCTCCTGTCGGGGCGGGGGAGGGCCATCCGGCGGGTTCCGCCACGCACCTATCCGGCGCTGCCGCGCATCTGGGTCACGAAGGCGACGCCCGTCACGGCCGGCGCGTTCGTCCAGCCCGCCGCCGCCGGGGCGGCCGCGCGGTCGCTGGCGCTCGGTGCGCTGTTCCCCGCCCGGATCGCGACCGCGGCGATGAGCCACGGCGAGCTCTCGCTCACCCTCCGTTCCGGCCTCGAGCTCCGGCTCGGCGCGCCCACCGACGTCCGCCTCAAGCTCGCCGTCGCGCGCCGTGCGCTGCGGCTCCTGCCCGTCGGCTCCGTCTATCTCGACGTGAGCGTGCCCGGCCGTCCGGTCGCCGGCAGCAACCCTCGAGTCTCAAGTAGAGGTTGAGTGTATGAACGGTCAAGCTCTGATTGACAGCCAGATCCGGCGCATCTACCCTGCGCCGCGAACCGCCGTTTCACGCCCCCACGCTCCACTAAAGGTTCAGGTGTCGGCCCCATGAGCATGCGCGACCAGTCGGGCAACTATCTCGCTGTGATCAAAGTCGTCGGCGTCGGCGGCGGCGGCACGAACGCCGTCAATCGCATGGTCGACGCGGGGCTGAGCGGGGTCGAGTTCATCGCCGTCAACACCGACGCGCAGGCACTGATGATGTGCGACGCCGACGTGAAGATCCACATCGGCTCGCACGCGACCCGGGGCCTCGGCGCGGGCGCCGATCCGGTCGTCGGCCACGCCGCCGCGCAGGAGAGCAGAGACGAGCTGAAGGAGGCGCTCAAGGGCGCCGACATGGTCTTCGTCACCGCCGGCGAGGGTGGCGGCACCGGCACCGGCGCTGCGCCGATCGTCGCCGAGCTGGCGCGCGAGCTCCAGGCGCTGACTGTCGGCGTCGTCACGAAGCCCTTCGGCTTCGAGGGCCGCAAGCGCTCGCAGCAGGCCGACCTCGGGATCGAGAACCTGCGCGACCCCGTCGACACGCTGATCGTGATCGAGAACGACCGCCTGCTCCAGGTGGTCGAGAAGCGCACCTCCGTCACCGAGGCGTTCCGGATGGCGGACGACATCCTCCGCCAGGGGGTGCAGGGGATCACCGACCTGATCACTGTGCCGGGCCTCGTCAACCTCGACTTCGCCGACGTGCGCACGATCATGCGCGACGCCGGCACCGCCCTCATGGGCATCGGCTCCGCGTCGGGTGAGAACCGCGCCACCGAGGCGGCGCGCGGCGCCGTCTCCTCGCCGCTGCTCGAGACGACGATCGAGGGCGCGACCGGGATCCTGCTCAACATCACCGGCGGCCCCGAGATCGGGCTCTTCGAGGTGAACGAGGCCGCGGAGGTCGTCACGGGCGCCGCCGACCAGAACGCGAACGTCATCTTCGGCGCCGTGATCGACGACGCCATGGGCGACGAGGTGCGGGTGACCGTGATCGCGACCGGGTTCGGCAGCCACCGCCGCCGCCGGCGCCGCGAGGCGACCGAGGCTCCGATCCCGTCCGCGCCGATCCCCGGCGGCGGGTTCGAGATCCCGGACGACGCGCTCGACGTACCGTCTTTCCTGCGCGACGATTGAGGCAGGTTTAAGCCGCGCGCGCCTGCGGTAGAGAAGGGTTGCCCTCAACGGGTTGGCCTCAAGAGACGCCAACCCCACGACCCGGTCCACCGCCCCGGTCCATCTTCGGATGAGCCGGGGCGGCCCCGTTTTCGGGGTCGGTCCCCGGATCCCGTGCGACGGGCAGTCACTAGGATCGACCGTGCATGGCGCAGACGCTCCAGCGCACTCCTCTGCACGACCGGCACGTCACGCTCGGCGCGCGCATGGTCCCGTTCGCCGGCTGGGAGATGCCGGTCCAGTACGAGGGCGTCATCCAGGAGCACCGCGCGGTTCGCACCGACGCCGGCGCTTTCGACGTTTCCCACATGGGTCAGTTCGAGGTCGACGGCCCCCGCGCGCTCGAGTTGCTGCAGGGGCTGCTCTCGAACGACCTCGAGCGGATCGCCCCGGGCGAGGCGCAGTACACGCTGCTCACGAACGAGCGCGGCGGGATCGTCGACGACCTGATCGCCTACCAGCTCGAACGCTGCCGCTACATGCTCATCGTCAACGCTGGGAACCGCGACGCGGACTTCCGCTGGATCAAGGAGCGTGAGATCAGCGGCTCCGACGTCCGCGACGTGTCCGACGAGTACGCGCTGATCGCGGTGCAGGGACCGCACGCGATCGCGAAGCTCGGGCTGCCGCCCGCGGAGCAGTTCACGTTCGCCGAGGCCCACATCGACGGCGTCCAGGCGATGGTCAATCGCACCGGGTACACCGGCGAGGACGGCTGCGAGCTGCTCTGCATGGCGGAGGACGCTGTCGCGCTCTGGGACGCCGTGCTCGCGCGCGGGATCGTGCCCTGCGGGCTCGGCGCGCGCGACACGCTGCGGCTCGAGGCGTGCTATCCGCTGCACGGCAACGACATCACGCCCGACACGGACGCGATCTCCGCCGGGCTCGGCTGGACGTGCGCGCTCGCCAAGGAGTTCACCGGCGTCGAGACGCTGCGGCGCGTGAAAGGGGAGGGCCCAGCGCGTAAGCTCGTCCCGTTCGTGATGGACGAGAAGGCGATTCCGCGCCAAGGCATGGCGATCGAGGGCGGCGGCGAGGTCACCTCGGGCACGCATTCACCCATGCTCGACGTCGGCATCGGGCTCGGCTACGTGCCGGCCGCGCAGGCGGCGCGGGACACCGAGCTGACGATCGACGTGCGCGGCAAGCCGCGCAAGGCACGGGTTGTGAAGAAGCCGATCTACGAGAGGGAGGGCTGAATTGGCCGCCGCGGAGTCCTATCCCGACGACCTGAAGTACCACAGCGAGCACGATTGGGCGCGCATCGACGGAGACGAGGCCGTGCTCGGGATCACGTGGTTCGCCGCCGACGCGCTCGGTGAGCTCGTCCACTTCGAGCCGCCCGCGCCGGGCGCGACCCTGACGAAGGACGCGTCGTACGGCGAGGTGGAGTCGGTGAAGGCGGTCTCCGACGTGATCGCGCCGCTCTCCGGCGAGGTGCTCGAGGTGAACCAGAAGGCGGTCGACGCACCGGAGACGGTCAACGAGGACCCCTACGGCGACGGCTGGCTCATCCGGATCCGCCTCTCTGATCCGTCCGAGGTCGAGTCGCTGCTCGACGTTGCGGCGTACAAGCAGGTTCTGGCCGACCAGTGACGCATCCGTTCCTCGCTCTGACCGACGACGACCGGGAGGAGATGCTGCGGACCATCGGCGTCTCGTCGATCGACGAGCTCTTCCGCGACATCCCGGCCGCAATGCGCTTCGAGGGCGAGCTCCAGCTCGAGCGGCCGCTCGGAGAGGCGGAGCTCTCCGCCCATATGGGCGTGCTCGCCGCGCGCAACGTCGACTCGACCCGCGAGCTTTCGTTCCTCGGCGCCGGGATCTACGACCACTACGTCCCGGCCGTCGTCGACACGGTGCTCCAGCGCGGCGAGTTCCTGACCGCGTACACGCCGTACCAGCCCGAGATGAGCCAGGGCGTGCTCCAGGCGATCTTCGAGTACCAGACTGCGATCTGCGAGCTCACCGGGATGGACGTCTCGAACGCGTCGGGCTACGACGGCACGACCGTGACCGCAGACGCCTGCTACATCGCGAAGTACGCGCGGCCCGGCAAGACGCGGATCGTCGTCACCGAGGCGACGAACCCGCAGGTGCGCCAGGTCGTGAAGACGTACGCGCCGGGCTTCGGGCTCGAGATCGTCGAGGTGCCGCATCGGAACGGGACGACGGATCCCGACGAGCTACGCGCAGCGGCCGACGGCGCGGCGGCGGTCATCTTCCAGCAGCCGAACTTCTTCGGCTGCCTCGAGCCGGCACCGGAGCTCGCCGCCGCGGCGAACGACGCCGAGGCGCTGTCGATCGCCCATGTGGATCCGCTCTCCCTCGGCGTGCTCGAGGCGCCCGCACGCTACGGCTGCGCGATCGCGCTCGGCGAGGGCCAGGCCGCGGGCAACTTCCCGGCGTACGGCGGTCCGCATTACGGCTTCCTCGCATTGCAGCAGGAGTTCATCCGCCGCATGCCCGGCCGGATCGTCGGCGAGACGGTAGACATCGCGGGCGAGCGCGGCTACGTCCTCACCCTGCAGACGCGCGAGCAGCACATCCGGCGTGAGAAGGCGACGTCGAACATCACGACGAACCAGACGCTCCTCGCGCTCGGCGGGCTCGTCTATCTCACGTGGCTCGGGCCGCAGGGGCTGCGCGAGCTGGGGGAGACCTGTCTCTCGCTGGCCGCGTACGCGAAGCAGCAGCTCCAGGAGCGCGCCGGCCTCGAGCTCGTGTTTCCCGAACGGGCAACATTCAAGGAGTTTGCGGTACGGGTCGGACGGAACGCGCGCGACGTGATCCGCGACGCGCGGGCGCAGGGCGTCCATCCGGGCTACGCGCTCGGCCGCGACTACGAGGGCATGGACGACGTCCTGCTCGTCGCCGTCACGGAGCAGCGGACGCCCGCGGACATCGACCGGCTCACCGGCGTGCTCGCCGAGGTTGCGCGATGAGGCTGATCTACGAGAAGTCGAAGGCCGGTCGGCGCGCGTCGATGATCCCGCACCACGACGGCCTGCCGGCCGCCGAGGTGCCGGAGGAGCTTCGCCGGGCGGAGCCGCCGCGGCTGCCCGAGGTGCCGGAGTTCGAGCTCGTCCGCCACTTCACCGAGCTCTCGACGCGGAACTTCGGCGTCGACACCGGCTTCTACCCGCTCGGCTCCTGCACGATGAAGTACAACCCGCGCGTCAACGAGCGGCTCGTCGGACTGCCCGGCTTCGCGAACATCCATCCGCTACAGGACGAGGACAGCGTGCAGGGCGCGCTCGAGCTCGAGTGGCGGCTGCAGGAGATCCTCGCCGAGGTCACCGGCCTGCACGCCGTGTCGCTCCAGCCCGCAGCCGGCTCACAGGGCGAGCTGACCGGCCTGATGCTCGTCCGCGCGTACTTCGCCGACCGCGGTGAGTCGGAGCAGCGGCGCAAGGTCGTCGTCCCCGACACGGCTCACGGAACGAACCCCGCCTCCGTGACGATGACCGGCTACGAGCTCACGCCGGTCAAGACCGACCCGCGCGGCAACATCGACGTCGACGATCTGCGCGCGAAGGTCGACGAGCACACCGCGGCGCTGATGCTGACAAACCCGTCGACGCTCGGGCTCTTCGACGAGAACATCGAGCAGATCGAGCAGATCTTCCACGGCGCCGGTGCGCTCATGTACTACGACGGCGCGAACCTCAACGCCGTGTGCGGGATCTCGCGCCCGGGCGACATGGGTTTCGACATCGTGCACATCAACCTGCACAAGACGTTCTCGCAGCCGCACGGCTGCGGCGGCCCCGGTGGCGGCCCGGTCGCGGTGCGCGACATCCTCGAGCCGTTCCTCCCGGTGCCGGTTGTCGCGCGCAAGGAGGACGGTAGCTTCGGTCTCGACTTCGACCGACCGAAGTCGATCGGCAAGGTGCGTGGCTACACCGGGCCGTTCGGCGTCTTCGTCCGCTCGTACGCGTACATCCGCGCCTACGGCCCGCGCCTGCGCGAGATGTCCGAGACGGCCGTGCTGAACGCGAACTACGTGCTCGCGCGCCTGAAGGAGGCGTACGAGCTGCCGTTCGACAGGCTCTGCATGCACGAGTTCGTGCTCTCGGCGCGCAACCTCAAACGCGATCACGGCGTGACGGCGCTCGATGTCGCGAAGCGGCTGATGGACTACGGCTTCCATCCGCCGACGATCTACTTCCCGCTGGTCGTGCCCGAGGCGCTGATGATCGAGCCGACGGAGACCGAGACGAAGGAGACCCTCGACGCGTTCTGCGACGCAATGCTCGCGATCGCCCGCGAGGCGGCAGAGCACCCGGAGCTGCTGAAGGAGGCGCCGCACAACCGGCCGGTCCGTCGGCTGGACGAGGTGCGCGCGGCGAAGAGACCGGTCGTGAAGTACGGCTACGAGCGGCACCCTGCGCCCGACGGCACCATGCAGCCGGTCGCGGCCGAGGCGCCGAAGGGCGGCTAGTGCCGAGACGGCGAGGGGTTGCCGTCGCCGCGGCGCTGGCGGTGCTCAGTGTCGATCTCGCGCACGAAGCGCTGACGCCGACGCCCTTCCATCATCTGCGCCCAGCGGGCATCCTCGTGCTCGCGGCGGTCATCGCCGTTGCACTGCTCGCACTCGCGCCCCGCATTCCGTCGCTCGGCGTCGCGCTCGGCGCCGGCATCGCGGCGGGCGGTGCGCTTGGCACGGCCGTCTCCGGATTCGCGTGGAACGGCGTGCCCGACCCGCTCGTCGGCGGCGGCATCGCGTTCAACGTCTCCGACATCGCGATCGGCGTCGGCGATGCGCTGCTCATCGTGTTCGTCCTCGCGTATGCGTGGACGCACCGCGATCGGCTGCGCGAGCCCATGTGATGCCCGGCTCGTGGTGGGATCGCGCGGTGATCTACCAGGTCTACCCGCGCTCGTATGCCGACGCGAACGGCGACGGGATCGGCGACCTGCCCGGGCTCGTCTCGCGGCTCGACCATCTCCAATGGCTCGGTGTCAACGCAGTGTGGCTCAGCCCGACCTTCCCGTCGCCGAACGCGGACTGGGGGTACGACGTGTCCGACTACGTCGACGTGCATCCAGACTTCGGCACGCTCGCGGACCTGGAGCGATTGATCGTCGAGGCGGAACGCCGTCACATCCGCGTGCTGCTCGATCTCGTCCCCAACCACACGAGCGATGCCCATCCGTGGTTCCACGATCCGGCGAAGCGCGCCTGGTACGTCTGGCGCGACCCGAAGCCCGACGGCTCGCCGCCGAACAACTGGAAGGCCGTGTTCGGCGGGCCGGCGTGGACGTTCGACGAGCCGAGCGGCCAGTACTACCTGCACAACTTCCTGCCGCAGCAGCCGGATCTCGACTGGTGGAACGACGAGGTGCGCGAAGCGTTCGACGAGATCCTGCGTTACTGGTTCGACCGCGGCGTCTCCGGCTTCCGGATCGACGTCGCGCACGCGCTCGTGAAGGACCCGCTGCTCCGCGACAACCCACCCTCGCGTCCGACCGACTCGCCGTCGTGGCAGAGGGTCGGCCAGCGGCCGGAGCACAACATGGGGCTGCCCGAGGCCGTCGACGTGCACCGTCGCTGGCGGGGCGTCGCGCAGGAGTACGAGGCGGAGCGCCTCCTGCTCGGGGAGACGTATGTGCTCGACCTGGAGAAGTTGATGACGTACATCGCTTCCGGCGGGTTGCAGCTCTGCATGAACCTCGCGTTCGTCCACGCGCCGTTCATCGCGGAGGAGCTCGCCGCCGTCGTTGCTGAGACGGAGCGCCTGTATCCCGCCGGCGCGACGCCGGTGTGGCACGCGTCGAGCCACGACGACCCTCGCTTCGCGACCCGCTGGTGTGCCGGCGACGAGGACGCGATCCGCTGCGCACTCGTCACGCTGCTCTCGCTCCGCGGCGCGTGCATCCTCTACCAGGGCGACGAGATCGGGCTCGAGACGGTCGACGTGCCGCCGGAGCGGCTGCGCGACACGGCCGGACGCGATCCGGGCCGCACCCCCATGGTCTGGAGCGACGAAGAGGGCGCGGGCTTCACGGAGCCCGGCGTCGAGCCGTGGCTCCCGATCGGCGACCGCTCGCGCAACGTCGCGGCGCAGCGCGACGACCCGGGCTCGATCCTGACGCTCACGCGCGACCTGATCGGGCTGCGCAAGCACCGTCTGCTGCTCACCGGCGCCTATGAGCAGGTCGAGGCGCCGGCGGGCGTGTGGGCGTTCCGGCGCGAGGGCGGCGCATTCGTCGCCGCGAACCTCGGCAACGGGCAGGTCGTGCTCGAGGGTGTGCGCGGCGCGATCGTGATCGGCACGCGCCGCGAGCGCGGCGACGAGGTCGTCGACGGTGCGCTCGAGCTCGGCCCGCGCGAGGCCGTGGTCCTCGCGGAGCAGACGGCGTAGCTCGTCCGCTCAGCCCGGCCGGACCAGCTCGAGAAACGGGTGAACGCCGCCGTTCGTCTCGTGGTCGTACGCCCGCAGACGCTCGAAGCCGGCCCGCTCGTACACCGTGATCGCCCGTTCATTGACCGCTGCGACCGAGAGGCGGAGCCGGTCGGGGCGGATGCACTCGACCGCGAACGCGACGCCGGCCTCGACGAAGCCAAGCCCGAGGCCGCGTCCGGTGAGGTCGGGACGGAGCCCGAGCCCGAGCACGGCGTCGGCTCCCTCCACCTGGACCTCGAAAAAACCGACGAGCTCACCGCCGTTGAAGACCGAGAAGAACCGGCCCGCACGCACTTCCTCCGACAGGAGCAGCGCGAGGTCGCCGGCGTCGGCGGTCCAGTCGTAGAAGGAGTACGGCGGCTCGTAGCGCCAGGCCGCGATCGCGACGGCGTCGTCCTGGCTCATCGGCCGGAACACGAACTCCACAGGGGAAGCCTACGGTCCGAGCGAGATCGATCCGTCGTCGCTCAACGTCCAGTAGGGGTTGTGCGCAACCTCCCAGGCGTGGCCGTCCGGATCGAGGAACACGCCCGAGTAGCCGCCCCAGAACGTCGCGATGCGATCGCGCGACGAGCCGTCATACATCCCCGTCAGCGGCCGGGGTGGGTGCTTGTCGGCGCCGGCGAGTCGCACGTGGTGATCATATCTACGCACGTTAGGATGTCTTTATGGCTGAAGACATCTGCGATCTCCTGTGTATCGACCTGCCGCTGGCCGAGGGGCTGCGTACGGCGCGCCTTGATGAGCGATCGGCTCAGCGACTCGTGCAACCGTTCAGGGCACTTGCTGATCCGACGCGGTTGACGCTCGCGCTCGCGCTTCGTGCCGGCGGCGAGCTGTGTGTCTGTGATCTCGCCTGGGTGCTCGAGCGGGCGCAGAACCTCGTCTCGCACCATCTGCATGCGCTACGCGGGGCGGGGTCGAGTACCGGCGCGAGGGCAAGATGGCGCTCTACTCGCTGACGGCGGCTGGGCAGGCGCTGCTTGAGCTGGTCGGCGTTGAGATAGCGGTGCCGCGTGGCTGAGCGGGGCGGGCTGATCCAGCTGACGCCGGCGGCTGCGCGTGGGGAGTTGCGGATTGGACGTTCGTTGCCACCTGGGGCCGACGAGCGCGAGCGGCTTGTCCGGCGCGCGAAGCTGCTTGCCTGGGGCGGGAACGTGTGGCATCTGGTCGAGTTCGCGATCGCGGTCGGCGCCGGCGTCGCTGCGGGCTCGATCGCGCTGGTTGGTTTCGGGGCCGACAGCCTGATCGAGGCGTCCTCGGGCCTCGTCGTTGTTTGGCTTTTTACGGGGCGGCGGCTCGGCTCGGAGCGGGCGGAGCGGCGGGCGCAGCAGCTCATCGCCGGGAGCTACGCGCTGCTTGTCGCCTACATCCTGGTTGAGGCGACTCGGACTCTGGCCGGCGGCCATCATCCGGGCGCCAGCTGGGTCGGGATCGGTCTCGCCTCCTTCACTGCGTCGACGATGCCGCTGCTTGCCCGGGCGAAGAGACGGATCGGCCACAGGCTGAACTCGGCCGCCACGGTCTCGGAGGCAGGGCAAAACCAGATCTGCGCCTACCTCTCGATCGCCCTTCTCGTCGGTTTGCTGGCGAACGCGCTGCTTGGCTGGTGGTGGGCGGATCCCGCTGCGGCGCTGGTGATCGCGGGAGTCGCAGCGCGCGAAGGCTGGGAAAGCTGGAGGGGCGAGAGTTGTGAGTGCTGCTGAGGAGGTCGCGGGCGGGAGGCTTGGGCGTGAGCTGAGTCTTGTCCGTCGTGGGCTCCGGCTTGAGTACGTGACGCTCGGCTGGAATGTCGTTGGCAGCATCGTCGCCCTCGCTGCGGCTGTGCTCGCGCGTTCGGTTGGGCTCGCTGGCTTCGGGCTCGACTCGCTGATCGAGATTGTCGCCTCGCTCGTGGTTGTCTCGCAGCTGAAGGGTGTCGCGCACGCGCGTGAAGCACGCGCGCTGCGGATCATCGGTTTCGCCTTCCTGGTTCTTGCCGCCTATATTGCGGCTCAGTCGAGCTACGTGCTCGCAACCGGCTTCCGCCCGCACCACTCGATCACCGGGATCGTCTGGCTCGCGCTCACGGTCGTGGCGATGTTCGCTCTGGCCTGGGGCAAGGGCCGCACCGGCCGGGCACTCGGCAACCGGGTGCTCGCCACCGAAGCGCGGGTAACGCTCATCGACGGCTACCTCGCCGCCGCTGTGCTTGCCGGACTCGTGCTCAACGCGACGCTCGGCTGGTGGTGGGCGGACCCGCTCGCCGGCCTGGTGATCGTCTTCTACGGCGCGCGCGAAGGCTGGGCCGCGCTGCGCGAGGCGCACGCATGAGCGGCCGCGATGAGGAACGGGCGGAGCTGCTTCGCCGGGCTCGCGTCCACAGCCCCAGCGTCGTCTTCCTGGTCGAGCGACTCGCGCAATGAGAGGCGTGAGTACTCCACGGTCGGCGCGGGACTAGGTATGAGCGTGGATCTTCGGCGCTCGCGGCCTGGGCACCGCCGCGAGCTGTCCGCACGCCGCTTCGATGTCGCGGCCGCGCGTGAGCCGCACCGTCGACGGGACACGCGTCTTGTCGAGCGCGTTCTTGAATGCTGCGATGGAGTCCCGGCTGCTTCCTTCGAGACCTACCCCGTCAAGCGCGTTTCCAGTCGGGTTGTACGGGATCAGGTTCACCTTGAAGTCGTCGCGGCCGAGCAGCTTGCCGAGCGCGGTTCCGTGCTCCGGTGAGTCGTTGACACCGTCGAGCATCACGTACTCGACATAGACGCGCCGGTTCGTGCGCGCGACGTGCCGCCTGCACTCGGCGAGGATGTCGCGCAGCGGGTACTTGTCGTTCACCGGCATGAGCTTCGAGCGCAGCTCGTCGTCCGGCGCGTGCAGCGACAGCGCGAGCCGGATCGGCTCCTTGACCTCGTCCACGAAGCGTTTCAGCCCCGGAAGCCAGCCGACCGTGGAGACCGTAGTTCGGCGATGCGTGACGCCGACGTCCGGCAGGCGGCGTGCCGCGGCTAGCACCTCGTCGAAGTTGAGCATCGGCTCGCCCATGCCCATGAAGACCGCGTGGTCGACCGCCGACAGCCGCCGGAAGTGCAACGCCTGGTCGAGGATCTCGGACGCGGTCAGGTTCCGCCCGAACGCCATCTGCCCCGTCGCGCAGAACGTGCACGTGAGGGGGCAGCCCGACTGGGACGAGAGGCAGAGCGACCTGCGTCCATCGCGGTAGCGCATCAGCACCGCCTCGACGGGATGTCCGTCGGCGGTGCGGAAGAGCGTCTTCACCGTTCCGTCCTTCGACTCGCGCTGAGTTTCGACCGCGAGCGTCGAGAAGGGCACGTGCGCCGCGAGATCCTCACGCAGCGGGCGCGGGAGGTTCGTCATCGCGTCGTAGCCTTCCGCGCCGCGCGCGGCCCACTCCCACACCTGGCCGGCGCGGTAGGCGGGCTCGCCGCGCTCGCGCAGCATCGCCTCGAGCAGCTTCAG
>CAAGKR010368391.1_pt1 | contig 11963 bp, 11 predicted proteins | sample 2556971 | NCBI WGS metagenome assembly CAAGKR01 (sample SAMEA5207829, study PRJEB30636) | soil metagenome | biome: forest; feature: boreal; material: soil | place: USA | collected 2011-09 | depth 1 m
AATGCGCTTCGGCGCGCCGCACTGCTTCATCGGTGGTCGCGGCCACGAATTTTGCGTAGCGCAGGAGATCTTCCTGCATCCGGATGTGCTTGCCGCGGACCGGACTGTACGCGATTGCCGCACCGGTCTTCTGCGTCAGCGATCGCGTAGTGCCCGGCAGCACGGTGCTATTGATGATGGTGAGCTTGGGATTGAAACGCCGGATGTAAGACACGGCGATGTTCTCGAACTGCTCTGGCGACTGGAACGGAATGCAGAAATGCATTACTTCCACTTCGTCGCGAATATCCACCGGCTCGATATCATGGCGTAAGACGGTCTCCTTGCGGTCAAGGACTGCGGCCAAAGCGCCGCCGACCTCGCCCAGTCCCACCACCAGGGTCTTTCCATGGGCCCGGTTGTTTGTGGGTTGATTCGACTCCATCCGATGTTCCTCCTCGCAACTCAAATTGCTTCCCGCCAGTTCTTTTCACCGGGGATTTTCTCTGGCGAGAGCAGCGAATCGATCGCGCTATAATATTGATTTGTCTGGTTCTGCCAGCCGAGCCGTTCAAGGGCCTTCAGCGCGGCTTCGACGCGACGCGCACGCAGCGCTGGATCGCGATAGAGCCGCTCGATTGCGCGCGCCAGATCGGCCACATCGCCGGGAATGAAATATTCAACCGCGTCGTCCGCGAAGTAGTGTTCCACGGTCCGCAGACGCGAAGCGATTACCGGTATGCGCAGGGTTGCGTAATCGAGCAGTTTGACCGGTAGCATCAGATGCGTGGCGCTGCTGGGGTGATTCGGCACCAATCCGGCGTGTGCGTCTACGAGTAACCCAGGCAACTGTTCGACCGGCACCCCGGCGATGAACTCGACGTAACTTGACAGGCCCAGCCGTTCAACCAGGTCTTGAGCTTCGGAAAAATAATCGCCACCACCGACGACTCTCAGGCGCAGCTCGGGAATTCGTTCGCGCAGCGAATCGACCGCCCGAATTGCGAGGTCGAGCCCCATTCGGTGAGTGATTGTGCCGTGACAGACGAGCGTAAAATCGCCCCGCTTGCGTGGGTCGCGAGCAGCTCGATTGGTGCCCGGAACAAAAATTCGCGGATCAGGCGAATTGGTTACTACGCGGATCTTATGCGCGGGAACGCCAGCCTGCTCGAGCCGCTCGCGATGCAAATCATGCACGGCCAGAACGCGATCCGCCCACCACGCGCTCATCCTCTCTTCCAGCATCAGCAGTCGCGCACCGATTGCGCCACGAGCCCCGCCGAACTTGTCACGATAAAGCTCGGGCATTGTGTCATGCACGTCGAGCACGATCTTGCTGCCGAGAAACTTCGGCAACAGAGCGCACACGATCACAGCGTCGGGCATCGTGCAGACGATCACGACGTCATAGCGCGTTTTTAGGGAGCGCTTGAGAGCTTCGGTTGCCGCCATCCGAAAAAATCGGAGATAGCTGCCGAGGTAAGCCGACTTGCTCGAACCCCGATAGCGGCGCATCCCAAGCCCAACAATATTGACGCCGTTGGAAACCGACTCGTCGCCATTGCCAAGGCAAATTACGTCGATATGGTCACCGCGCTCGGCCAACGCCTCGGCATGACGCTTGACGCGCCCGTCTTGAGAGTAGGTCGTGTACGCGATCATTAGAAAGCGGGCCACTTGATTCCCTCAACTCGCCAGCGGTTCACTGGACAACCGGCGCGCGACCGCACCGTCGGAACCGGATCCCGTGATGATCGGTTGGTCGCCATCGATAGTCAGTTGCATCGCGTCGCGGCGAAGCCACCATGACGCCACTTCTGAAGGCAGGGCGCGCCAAGCCGAACTGATTCCGCTCAGATGCCTCAGCAGCTTCTCGTAATCCTTGAGATGCGGACCGTCGCCGCAGTAGTCGGGATGAGTCAGGCTGAGAATCATGCCGCCGAGCGACTCGATCCACTGCGATTTGGCGGCCCAAACCTGCATCGGATCGCGACGGAGCAAATGAATCAAGGTGTGATCCTGCGGCAGCGTGTACGGAAGTTCGACCAGGTTTTGCAGAAAAAAAGGAAACAGGCTGCAGGTGCCGCCCGGTTGCGGTTCGTAGGGATCGGAATCCGAAAACGAACTATCGAAGCCGAAGGACAGTCTGCCGATCCATTCGCCCCTTCTCAGCGTCGAGGGTGCTCGAAATCCATCGAGGTTCCGTTCACGCGCCATCCGCTCGAGGGATGGAGCGAGCCGGTTGAAGTCGCTCTCGCTACGGAACAGCTTTCCGTCATGAGAGAGTCCGTGGGCGCCGAATTCGAACCCGCGCTCGCGCATCCGATCAACTTTCTTCCAATCGATGCGGTACTGCTGGAGCGGCAGGTTCCAGGCCGAGCGAAAACCGTATTGCTCCTCGAGCTCGGCCATCCTTTCCATGCGCTGGAATCCGATCGCACTCTCGATGTCATGAGTCAGCACGATGCAGCATTTGTGTCCACGCGGCCAAAACCCGATATGCCAACTGTCATTCAGCGCCATCAAGCGAAGACTGCTGTGCAACCATTCGCGCCACAGATTGATAAGCGCGTCTTCGCATGGCCACTGCGGAAATTCTCGATCGCGTCGCATGCTTATCGCGATCGCATTCAGGCGGTGCCGCAAGGTGAGGGGAATCAGCCGCTTGATTCGATAATAAGCGTGTATCAATGCCGGCGGTCTTCGATCTCTGGCCGACAGATACTCCTCGTGGAGATAGTACGCCGCCGCTCGCTCCGAAGCCGCGATGCTTGGCTCCAGCGAATCCCGCAAGTTCGCGGGTAATTTCCAGAATGAAAAACCGTCATTCTGCCCTCGAGTCTTTGGTCGGATGAGTGGCGCGGACAGACCCTCGGGCACCGACCGTGCACTCAACGCCATAGCGACTCCATAAGGAACAACCGCCTCATCTGCTGTCTTCGAATGAACTTGACCAGGTCCGGCGCCGCAGTCCTCCGGCCGCGTTGCACATAGCCTTTAACGTAACCAGCGAGCAGCAATGCTCCCCCGAATGGATATGGTGGCAGGAACGACTGCCGCGCCGCGCGCGCCAGCATGAACAAAGGCGAGTAACCTACATTGTAAGCGGACAGCCCCGCGGCGATCGGCGCCTTCCATCCCGAAGCGGCGCCTTGAGGCCGGTGGTGCCGCGCGGTGATATGACGGAAACTGCGGGTGCCGAAGCCGAGCATCATCGCGCGCGCTTCGTCGAGGGTGTCCCATCCGAGGCCCGCGTCGAGCCCACCTATCGCCTCGAAGCATGCGCGCGAATACATTTTCGCCGCACCCCGGGTATGGAACGAAGGCGCGGGAACCTCATGCCACTCCGATCCTTCAGGCTCGTACAGGGTCGGTCCGGCGATGCCGAGCTTCGGATCGCGCGCGAATTCAGCGAGTAGCAACTCGGAAAAATTCGGCTCGAAACTCAGGTCGGCATCCAATCTCAAAATGAAATCGTATTGCGCGCAAACAGCGGGAGTCATGAACTGCATCACGACCGATTCGCCACCGGGAGCGCGCGGACGGTCGCGCCGCAGATGATGCGGTTGGATCCACGGGTGCCGCTGTGTCGCTTGGTCCAGGATCTTGGCGGTCGCATCCGCAGAGCCGTCGTCGATGATTATCCAGCAGTCGGGAGTGACGGTCTGCTCGACCATCGAGTCGATCAGCTGCAGCAAGAACTTTTCCTCGTCGCGAGCGGGAGTGATTATGAGGTAGCTCATCCCAGATGCCTGTAAGGCAAATTGCCCAATAGCTGCGTTGCCTGCCCGATGCCTTCGCGGGGCTGTGCTATCGCCGGCCGGCTCATTCGGTTCCCTCGAGGGGCCTGACTGGCGTTGGCGTTCCGCGACCGAACGCGCCGGCGAACATTTGCAAGGCGGTCGAGGACTCGCGCCAGCAATAGATGATGGCTGCCGGCGCCGCGATTATTGCGAGGCCCATCGTGCCTTGAGTTCCGGTTGCCGCCACGATTATTTTTCCCAGCAGCACACCGCCGGCGCACATCACCGCCAGCGAAATGCCCGGCATCGACGCCCTCACCAGATCGGCCAGGCCAAGTCCGAGGAGTGTCAACGCCATGACTTGTCCAGCGATGCTCACGACGGATTCCACCGCGCTCATGCCCGCGCTAACGCCCGAAAGTCCCAGCGGAGCGAGCGTGAGCACGGTGATGATGATCAGAACGAGGCGGCTGTTGTGCAGATAGATATCCAGCCCAGGACGATTCTTGGCGTAGTACACCGAGCCGATACCGACTCGCAGTCCCGCCAGCAGCAGCCCGATCGCGAGCAGCCGCATCGGCAGCGCGGCCGGAGCCCACTGCGCGCCATAGATTGTCGTGATCAGTTCCGGCGCCGCGATCGCGCAGCAAGTCACGATTGGAAGCGCGATCCGCGCGAGATAGTCACAGAAATTCAAATACGCGCTGGCCAGCTCTTCTGGTTGATCCTGCAACTGACAAAATGCCGGAAGTGTCACACGTCCCGCGACTTTGTAAACGCGATCCGGGACGAACCGCAGCAGGTCCCAGGCCATCGAATAGAAGCCAAGCGAAGTGCTACCGAGAAGACGGCCGACCAACACGAAATCGGCATTGGCCGAAATCATGTCGCTCATCCGTCCGCCCAGCACAGTTGCTGCGAAGCGGCTCAAGTCCCGGGCCGCATCGAGATGAGGTAGCCCGATCGGCAGGCGATGATCCGCAACCAGAACCGCCAGCGCCTGACCCGCCAGTCGAGCCGCGAGGCCGCCGGCCAATGCCCAGCGCGGCGCTCCGTTCCAGAGCAGGAATAGCGAGACGCATAAGAAGGCCGCTTCAGCAAACACGTCCGCGCAGGCAAGCGCGCCGAACCTCATTTCGCGCCGGAGCCGCGCGTTTGCGGTCACCGCGATTCCCTCGATGAAGATCGGGATGCAAAGCAAACGTACGCCCCCGAGCAACTCCGGCATCTTCATCAATTTCGCAAGCGCTGGCGCGCCAAAGTACAGGGCGCCCGCGGCCAAGGTCGCAAGCGCGATGCACATCCACCACGCGGTCGTTTGATGCTCGGGACGAAGCTCCCTCCGCTGAATCAGCGCGTCCGGAATGCCGGCTTCGTTGACCAGCATCAGGAACGCGGAAATTACCAGCAGAATTCTGAACCATCCGAAGTCGTTGGGAGTCAGCGCGCGCGCGAGAATTATCAGACCGCCGACTCGCAGCGGTTGGATCATGACCTCCGCCATCACGTTGTCGCGGACCGACCGCGCAAAGGCCTGCCATAATCCCGGGTTGGGTTCGATGGGCTCCGCTGTGCTGTCGGTTAGGGGGAGAGGGTCGCTCACATTCCCCCTCCCCGCAAAAGTACCGGAATCGTCCGGAAGAGAATTCGGACGTCGGTGGCCAGCGACCACTCCTCGAGATACTGAACGTCGAGCCGTACCATTTCGTCGAACGACAACCGGTTGCGTCCGCTCACCTGCCATAGACCCGTGATTCCTGGCAATCCTTCCAACCGGCGGCGATGCCAATCCTTGTACAAATCGAGTTCATACGGCAGCGCGGGACGTGGACCGATCAGACTCATATCGCCGCGCACCACATTCCACAGTTGGGGCAATTCGTCGATGCTGAAACGTCGCAAGCACTTCCCGACCGGGGTGATTCGTGGATCCTCTTTCAGCTTGAAAATCCTTTGCCCCGCAGAGTCCGCACCATTCGCCGGGTTCGCGCTCGCGTCGTGCCCGTTGGAAATCCACTGCTGCACGAATTCGCGATGGGTCGCGTCGGGCGCCGAGGCGCGCATCGTGCGCAGCTTAAGCATCTCGAACCTGCGCCCCTGTGCACCAATTCGCTCTTGTCGGAAGAAGAATGGCCGGCCATCGAAGATCAGCATGAACAGCATCGCGACGGCGATGATCGGCAGCCCTATTGCGAGCAGTATCGACGCGCAGACGATATCGAACGCCCGCTTCACCAGATAGTTGAGCCCTTCGATGCTCGAGCCGCGCGGTCCCATCACCGGGATGATTCCAACTGTATCGAGCCTGAAACCGGTTGGCGCCGCGCGGTAAACCCACGGCACCATCCACCAGCGGACGCGATTTTCCTCGCACAGGCCGACCATCCGCGCTTGTTCGCTTAACGCAGCACCCGGCATCGCGATCGCGGCCTCCAGGCACGGCCTGGAGCGGCGTAGCTCAGCGAGCATTTCGGGGCCACCTAATACCGGGTATCCGCGATATTCGCGGCCACGGGAATCGGCGTCCAGAAAGCCGATCGTCTCATACTGCGTCAGATCTTCTTCAATTTGGTCGCACAGGTAGTGCGCTACCGAGTTGAAGCCGACGATCACCAGGGGAATCGCGATGTGCGGGCTTGCATAGAATTCGCGAATCAGGCTTCGCACCATCGTGCGCACCGAGAGCACCGCGGGCACGCTCACGAGGTAAAAGATGCCAACAGTAATCCGCGACACGTCGATGTGAACCGCGAATTCCGCCAGCAACATCAGTCCCGCCGCCGCTGAGCAAGCCTTAATAACGGCACGCATCTCTTTTGGTCCGCCATTTCGCATCCGATAGAGGTCGAACGATCTGAAGACGCCGACCCAAATCAGGGCGATAGCGGCCGCGGCCTCCAAAATGCTGAACAGATCGGCGCTTTCCAGACGAGTCTGCATCGAAGCGTTCGGATCATGCAGACTCAACGCGGCCACCGCGGCCACTGTGAAAGCAGCGATGTCCGCAAGAGCAAAAAGGGCTTTCTGCTTTCTATGTTCGCCGGCGAACATGGGTTTAACTCACGGGTTGCTGGCAGACAGGTTGTTTTCCCGAGTTGATCTGGAGTTAGTCGTTTCGATTGGCTCGTCGCTCGCGGCACTAAGCGCGTCTGCGACCACTTCAACCGTTCGGGCTACTTCGTCATGGGTCAGATGCGGATGTATCGGCAGCGAAAGAGCGTTGTCTCCTACCAATTCGCTGACCGGAAAATCGCCAGAACGATATCCGAGATAACTGAGGGCCGGCTGCAGATGCAGTGGCAGCGGGTAGTGAATCCCACACTCGATTTCATTCTGAAGCAGCGCCGTGCGGATTGCGTCGCGCTTTGGGCTGCGGATGACGAACAGGTGGTAGCAGGATTCCATTCCCTCGGGCTCGGTGAACAGCTCGACCTCGAGCGGCGCCAGCAACTCGCGATAGCTGGCGGCTATCTCACGGCGTCGCTGATTCCATTCGGCCAGACGCTCCAGCTTCGCGCGCAGAACCACTGCCTGCATCGAGTCGAGGCGCGAGTTGTAGCCGCAAACCTCATGTGCGTAGTGGGACAGGCGTCCGTGATTGCTCAGCAGAGAAACGCGCTGCGCAATCTCCTCGTTGTTGGTCACCACGGCGCCGCCGTCGCCCCACGCACCGAGGTTCTTTCCGGGATAAAAGCTGAAACATCCGACATCGCCGACCGTGCCGGCCATCGCCCATCCGTCGGCCGTTTTGAGCCGCGCGCCGTGCGCCTGGCATGCGTCTTCGACGATCTTCAAGTTGAACTCTTTGGCGATATCCCCAAGCTCGACCATCTGCGCCGGCAGACCATATAGATGTACCGGGACGATCGCGCGAACCGTATGATGCCAATTGTTGGCGCGCTTGCTCGCGCGATCCTCGAGGAATTTCCGTAACGCCGGGATGCTGATGTTGCCGGTCGCTGCATCGATATCCACGAATACGGGACGCGCGCCGGTTTGAGCGATCGCGGCGGCGGTCGCGATGAACGTCATTGGCACGGTGACGACGTCATCACCGGGGCCGATACCGATCGCGAGCAGCGCCATCCTGAGTGCGTCGGTGCCATTGGCCACGGCAACCACTCGCTTGACGCCCATGAACTGGGCGAACTCACGCTCGAACTCTTCCACATACTCGCCGCCGATATAGGCGGTGCGAGCATGCAGTTGTTTCAGGTCCCGTTCGACGCGCTCGCTTATCTCACGGTTCTGCCCGGCCAAATCCACGAACTTGATCTTCATTCCGGCTCCCTCTGTTTAAGTGCGCTTGCGGTTCCTCGCAGACGCGCCGGATGACCCGCGACGATCGCGCCCGGCGGCACGTCATGCACCACCAGCGCACCGGCTCCGACCAGCGCGCCGATGCCAATCTCGACGCCGCACATCACGATTGTTCCGCTGCCAATCGATGCGCCCTTGCGAATTCTGGTGCGCTCCATTTTCCAATCGCTTTCAGTCTGCGGCGCTCCTTCAACGGTGGTCGCCCGGGGATAGCGATCGTTGATGAAGATAACCCCATGTCCAATAAAAACTTCGTCTTCGATTTCGACCCCCGAACAGACGAAGGTATGACTGCTGATCTTGCAGCGCTGGCCGATAACGGCGCCGCGCTGAACTTCCACGAACGTACCAAGGCGCGTGTCGTCGCCGATTTCGCATCCGTACAGATTCACGAACGGAGCGAGGCTTACGCGCTCGCCAAGGCGGACGTCTTCCGCCACTGCCACGAATGGCGGCAACTCACGCTTTCCGTTCGTGCTCATTCAGATCTTGCCTCCAGCGGGCGCCACCATCTGGCCGCCGTTGCGCAGCGACTTGCTCGCGGCTTCAAGCACGCTCACCACCCGCAGTCCCGACAGCCCGTCGGTCCGCGGAGTTTCGCCGCTGCGGATGCAATTGACGAAGTGTTCGCACTCCTGCCCGAGCGGCTCCTTCTCCTCGATGCGCGGAATCTGGATATCTCCGTAGCGATAGGAGAACTGAAAATCGCCGAAGGTGTCGTAGTACGGCTGCACGGTCACGCCCTTGTCGTAGATGCGAATCTTTTCCTGCGGCGCGGTGTCATCGTAGACCAGCATCTTGCGCGATCCGACTATCGTGGTGCGGCGAATCTTGTCCGGGTCGAGCCAGCTCACGTGGATAAACGCGATCACATTGCGCGAGAACTTCAACGTGAGCAGCGCCACGTCTTCGACTTTCTTGTTGTAGTGGCTCTCGCCCTGGCAGCTCACCGTCTCCGGCATCCGTCCTCCCATCATCATCAGGATGATCGAGATGTCGTGAGTCGCGAGATCCCATGCGACGTTGACGTCTTTTTGGAACAGGCCCAGGTTGGCCCGCACCGAACTGATGTAGAAGATTTCTCCCAGCTCGCCCGACGTGATGACGTCGCGAATTTTCAGAACCGGCGAACTGTATTCGAACGTATGCCCGACCATCAACGTTTTGCCGCGTTCGCGCGCGATGCGGATCAGGGTTGACGCTTCGGCCGCCGAGGTGGCGAGTGGTTTCTCAACCAGCACCGACTTGTCGGCTTCCAGTGCACGCCGCGCCATCGCGAAATGAGTGCTCACCGGAGTCGCGACCACGATGCCTTCGATATCGGGATCGTCAAGCACGTCCTGGAAATTGGTCGTGGTCTCGACTCCCGAATACAGCTGACTGATGTGCGCACGGCGCTTGGCGTCTAGGTCGCAGGCGACTACTCTCCGTGCGGATTTCGACTGAAACATGTTGCGAATCCAGTTCGGACCCCAATAGCCCAGACCCACCACCGCCATGCCCCGCAACGGCTCCGGGACCGCATGCACGGCGGTGCCGTTCGTTTTTTGCTCGAGGCCGTTTGCGCTCTTGCCGTTACCGTTGAAGGCGCCCGTGATATGGCCATTTCCGGCTGATACCGGTTCCTCTCTGATTCTGTTCAACTCGCTCATATGCTGTTCTGTCTCCTGAACATATTGGCGGCAGGTGAGGATGCGGCGTTTAGAATTACGCCCGCGACCGTGCGATCTGCGGCACGTAATGCTGCCGTGGTGGTTACTAGTTCTGGTCGTTCGGTTTGTCCGTAGCGGACAACCAAAAGTATCGGGTCTGACGGCCGCACCAGGGGAAGCATCCGTGGGTCGAGCCGCGTTACGCCTAAGTCAATTACAACCGCGGGGAAAGTGCTCATGACATTTTCGAGTTCACTGACCAGAACGTCGCGCTCGCGATCGTCGCCCTGCAGGCAGCAGGTCGCCAGTGTCAGCCGAGGCCAGCCGGACTGGCGGAGTTGCAGCGATCCTTCCAGAATCAATTGCGTGACCCGGCGATCTCCATTGGCGACCAACCGATGGAGCGCCGGGCGATTGAGATTCGCATCGATCACCAGGGTCCTCATCGAAAGCCGCTGGCTCAGATCAATCGCAAGCGCCGCCGCGATCGAGGACACCCCATCCTGCGGTCGGCATCCCGTGATCGCGAGCCGGCATGATTTTTCAACCGCCGCCGCCGGCGCCATCCGCTCGCTCAACTGCCGAATCGAGCTCTCGCGCGCCATCGCTCCCGGAACTTCGTGCGGAACCGGTAGCGGCACCAGCAATCTGGTGTTGAACGAGGGCTCGGGTGCGAGCGCGGTGTCGCCCGCCCGCTTGCATACGGCAAGCTCTTCTGTCGCCGCGTTCACCGCTTCCCGTTGACGTTGCCGCAGAACCGAGAGTTCGTCGGTCCTCGATGGCATTCGATTCATTGCGTCGTAGTACTTGCCCACGTCGTCACCTATTTCGAGGCGTCCTCGAGCCGGGGCAGATAGACGATCTGGCCCGGATAAACGACATCGAAATCCTGTATCTGTGGATTCTCGTGAATCAGATCAGCCAGACGGTCCGCCGAGCCCAGATATTCGATCGCTATTCTTTCCAGTGTGTCGCCGGCGCGAACCGCAACCTGGCGGCGCAGACTTGCCGCTGGAGCCTTCGTGCCCGCGATTGCGCTACTCGCCACCGGCACGATCGCACCCTCCACCGACACAGGTAACCTTTCGGACGCGGCGGGGGCAGCTGGGACCACAGAGGTGTAGCCGGCAACTGGCGCTGCCTTATGCCCGAAGTTGTGTCCGGACGCGTTCTCGACCCAAAAGATGACTGCGCCGAATCCCAGCAGGAACAGCGACAGCACCACCATCACGGCCGGCGCCATGCGCCCGAGAATTGCCGGCGCGGAATTGAACGGGTTCCTTTTCGCTTCGCTCGCTGCGCGCTGTTTTTCGGGATGGTAAATGCTCTCGAAATCTTTGACGGTCTCAAACGCGACCCGCAACGTGACTGTCCTCGCGCCCGCGGCGTAGGCCGTCAGAAGCGCATTGTGGCAGAGCACGTTCAGCCGCCGGGGAATTCCGCCGCTCGAACTGATCAGTGCTTTGAGCGCGCGTGGCTCGAAGATTGCCCGCGATTTTCCCTGCTGTGCCTGCAGCCGGAAATCAACGTATTCCAGACTCTCTTCGGGGCTGAGCGGATTCAGCACGGCCTTGGCACCGATCCGCTCGCGAATCTGCCGCATGTGCGGCTTTGATAACACGTTCAGCAATTCGGGCTGCCCGATCAGAATGAACTGCAGCTCCTTGTGCACTCCGCCGTTGCTGTTCGCGAGCAGGCGCAGATCCTCGAGCGAATCGTCATTAAGGTCCTGCGCCTCGTCGATCACGATTGCCGTGCGATCACCTGCCGGCTGACTCGCCAGAAAATTTTCAAATGCCTGCACCAACTGCAGCCGCCCGCCCGCGACCGAAGCGACTCCCAGCTGCGACAGCACCATCCGCAAAATGTCCCCGAACGGCAGTCGCGGATTCGTCACGCAAGCGAGATGCAGATTGCTGAAGCGCCGCGCCATCAGCGAGCAGATAAGCGTGGTCTTGCCGGTACCGGTCTCTCCAACCAGCAGCATGAAACCGCACGACTCATGCACCAGCGCCCATTCCAGCGCCGCGATACATTCGAGATGCGTTCTGCCGAGGTAGAGCAATTCCGCCGCCGGAGTGAATTGGAAAGGCGGGCCGCTCAGACCGAAGTGGCGATAATACATCGCGGTTACATCCTGTGGCTGACAATCGCGACGATTGGCAGGCCGGTCGCTTCAGTCACTGCGGACCGCGAGTAGATGGTCGGATCTCGTTCCTCAGCCCAGTAAGCGGCGGCGAGCGCCACCGCGAGCGCGAGCAGCTGATTG
>CAAGKR010152653.1_pt1 | contig 11954 bp, 11 predicted proteins | sample 2556971 | NCBI WGS metagenome assembly CAAGKR01 (sample SAMEA5207829, study PRJEB30636) | soil metagenome | biome: forest; feature: boreal; material: soil | place: USA | collected 2011-09 | depth 1 m
GCGTAGCGGCCGGGTCCGGCCTCCACGACCGGGATGCCCCCGCCGCCAACGGCGATGACGACGAAGCCAGCATCGATGAGCGTACGGATCTGGTCGATCTCAACGATCCGTAGCGGCCGGGGTGACGGGACGACCCGACGGTAGCCCCGGCCGGCGTCTTCGACCATCGTCCAGCCGTTCCGCTTGTGCTTGGTGACCGCCTGCGCGGCCGTGTAGAACGGCCCGATCGGCTTCGTCGGCTCAACGAACGCGGGGTCGGCTGCGTCGACCACCGTGTGGGTGAGGATGCACGAGACACGGTCGACGATCCCGCTCCCGGCCAGTTCGTTGAGCAGTGCCGTCGTGAGGATGTGCCCGATCCCGCCCTGCGAGTCGGCCACGCACATGTCCAGGCTCAGGTGGGGGACGGGGGCCGAGTCGCCGACGAGCTCGGAGCGCAGCAGGATGAATCCCACCTGCGGCCCGTTGCCGTGCGTGAGGACCACCTTCCAGCCGTCCGCGATGAGGCCGGCCAGGTGGGTGGCCATCTCCCGCGCATTGGCGTCCTGCTCCTCGATGGATCCGCGCTGGTCGTCCCGGACGAGCGCGTTGCCGCCGATGGCGATGACTGCCCGCTTGTCCGTCACGACCCACCCCCGACACCCAACCGGCGACCCAGCTCCACGAGGCCGGCACCGAAGCAGGCCAGCGGCGCCCGGGCGATGCCCGCCCCGATCTGGCCGATCCCCGCCTCGCGGTGGGCGATCCCGGTGTTGATGACCGGTCGGACGCCGGTCTCCACGACACGTCGGACATCGATCGCGGTGGGTGTCCCGGCGAAACCCAGGGCGGGCAGGCCGAAGCCCTGGTTCCGGACCAGCGTGATCCGGTACATCTGGCGGGTGTATTCGAGAGCATCGGCCGGCGTGCCCCCGACGAAGCGCACGATGGCCGGAGCGGCGGCCATGGCGAACCCGCCGATCCCGCACGTCTCGGTGATCGAGCTGTCGCCCAGGTCCGGATTCGCGTCGTCGGGTCCGAAGCCCGGGAAGTAGAGCCCGTCAGGCACCTCGACGGGCGCGGTGAACCAGGTGTCTCCCGTCCCGCTCAGCCGGATCCCGAATTCGACGCCGTTGCGGGCCATGGCGGTCACCACGCTGGAGCCGTCGATCCCGCTGGCGCTGTCCAGGGTCGCCTTGCAGGCTGCCATCGACAGATTGAGGAAGAAATGGTCGTTGGCCTGGATCGTCGTGAGGACGGCGATCGCGCTGGCCTGGTCCACGGTCCGGACGAGGCCAGGGGCCAGGAGCCGACCGAACAGGGACGTCGCGGCCACGTTCCGGTTGTGGCACTCATCGCCCATCTGCAGTGCCTGGGCCATGATCGAGTGCAGGTCGATCGGCCCGGCCGCCCGGATCGTCTCGCCCAGGGCTGGCCCCATCACGCCGGCCAGCCAGCGCAGCCGATCCAGCACAGAGGCGTCGTAGGCCCCGAACCGGAGGACTTTGCCCAGCCCCTCGTTGAGGGTCGCGAAGGCCGTCCCGCCGGCGGCCGCGTCCCGGACGACGACGACCGGCATGGATGGTGAGACCACGCCGGCCATGGGCCCGACGGCGCCCATCTCATGGCACGGAGCGAAGCGCACGCCACCCTCGTCGACGAGTTTCCTCGCGCCATCGGGATCGATCGCCCAGCCCTCGAACAAGACCGCGCCGATGACCGCCCCGCGCATCGGCCCGCACATCGACGGCCAGTCGATCGGCGGTCCGCCGTGGAGGAGCATCCGGCCCTCCAAACCGGCGATGGCAACGCCGGCCGGACGGACGTCGATGAGCATCGGGCGCGCTCCCAGGATCCGGTCCACGGCTTGCTTGTTCGCCTCGGCCACGCGCCGACCGACCGGGTCATCTGGGTCGTCCTCCATGTGCGCCACGAGCAGGCCCAGGTCCCGGTCCGCGCCCGCGGGTGGCCGCCAGTCCAGGGCCACCACCGACCCGCCGTGGGTCGCGATGGGCTCGGCGAAGGCGGTCAGGCCCACGTTGATCGCCCGCACGCCGCTGAGCGGCCGGGCCACCGTCGGCGAGGTCACACGGTCCCCCTGGCGCCCGATCCGGACGTCCTCATCCCGACACCCTCGCCGGCCTCGTCGGAGCCGTTCCGGGTCAACGCGTCGAGGGCGATCGCCCGCGCCAGCCGGACTGCCTGGGCGTTGCTGCGTGCGACGAGCACGCCGGCCGCGCGGAGCGTGGCCGCCTGATGATCGAGGCCCTGCGGGTCGGCCGCCGTCCCGCACACGCTTGCGACGATGGCGATCGACCGCCCGTCGCGTTCGGCCGCGGCGCGCGCCTCACCGAGCGCCGCCACGAGGGCGCCGGCCGGATCCGGGTGGGAGCCGTAGCCCAGCACGATGTCGAGCAGGATGACCCCGGTCAGCGGGTCCGCCCCGGCCGCGGCGATGTAGTCCGCACGCAGGCGCGAATCGATCATGGGGTGGGGGCGGCCGACCGTGTACTCGTCGTCGCCCAGGTCGACGATGTCCACGTCCAGCCCTTCGACGCCCTCGAGGATGACCGTGGCTTCGGCGGCCAGGGTGCCGCCCGAGTAGAGCCCTCGGATCCGGCGCTGGGTCGGCTGGAGCCTGATCCGCGTGTCGCCGCCGCGCAGCTCCGGGGCATCGTCCGATGGCGCGACCGCGGACGCGTTCCCATCGTGGACGAGCGCGACCGCGAGCGCGGCGGCCTCCTCCAGCGTTCGGGCCGGATGGCCACCGGCGGCGCGCACGACGTCAGGATCCCCGCCCAGGAAGTTGACCACGACCGGGCGATCGCCCCGGCTGATGGCCGCCAGGATGCGCTTCGCGACCGATGCCGCCGGGGGCTTGGACAGCAGGACGATCACGCGCGTCGCGGGGTCCGCCTGGAGGCGCGCAAGGCCGGCCAGCATCATCACCCCGCCGACGGCCTCGCTTAGGTCGTGCCCGCCGACGCCGATCGCCTGGGAGACCCCAAGGCCGGCTTGGTCGATCAGGCAGGTCACTTGCTGGAGCCCCGTCCCCGATGCCGCCACGAGTCCGATCGGACCGCGCCGCACGGCGTTCGCGAATCCCAGCGGTACACCGTCGATGATGGCCGTGCCGCAGTCCGGGCCCATGACGAGCAGGCCCTTGCCCGTGGCGAGCGTCTTGAGTTCGATCTCGTCGGCGCTCGACACGTTGTCGCTGAACAGGAAGACGTGCAGCCCGCGCTTGAGCGCCTTGAGGGCCTCCGCCGTGGCATACGTGCCAGGGGTGGAGATGAGTGCGATGTTCGCGTCGCCGAGTTCAGTCAGACCCTCCGCGATGGTCACTGCGGCGGCCCGTTCCGCGGTTGCGCCGGTGGCCTCCCCGACGTTGCCGCGCAGCAGCCGCGCCGCGTGGTCGATGGCGGCGTCGGCCGCAGCGACATCGGTTGCCGCCAGGGCCACGACGAGGTCGTTGGACCCGGCGCCGTCGGCTACCGCGCCACGGAGGCCGGCCGTCTCCAGCACGGCGAGATTCGCCCCGGTGGCCATCACCAGCCCGGCCCGCAGGACCCCGGGTGCCCGCTCCACCTCGGCGGCGATGCTCATCAGTTCGACGGAGTCGCGGTAGCTGTCCGGGAAGACCTGAGCCCGGACGACCTCGGCAGTCACGCGACCACCCGAACCCGGCCCGACGCACCCAGCCCGAGCGCCATGAGTAACCCGACGAGCGCGTCCGCGCCGGACGTGGAACCACACGACAGGACCCGCGCCGTCGCCCGTGCCAACGAGGCCGGCCGCTGCCGGGCGATGGCGACAAGCAGATCGTGCAGGGGCTCCGCAAACGCGCCCCGGGCGGCCTGCCGGAGCACGACCTCGGAGACAGGACCCGTCCGCCCGGGCGCCGCGACGGCGATCTCGGCGGCCAGGGCGGGTCCGGCCGGGTGGTCGATCGCCCGGAGCCCGGCAAGCACACCTACGATCAGATCGTCGCCTGACGGGGTCAATCCGATACCCAGCCCGATCAACCCGCGCGCCGCCGCGCCGGCCGCCCCGCGGTCGTCGGCCGCCAGTGCCTCGCCGAGGTCCGCGATCCGGGGCGCCGCGACCGCCAGAAAGGGCACCCCGACCGGTCGGCTGTCGGTCGGCTCCGGCGGTCGGAGCAGCGGGCCCAACCCGCGGTCCGGTGCGTGGGCCGCGGCGAGCCGACGGGCCACGGCGAGTGTTGCATCGAGGCGCGGTCCAGGCACGCAACGCGCGGCCGCCGGGAGTCGCGGCGACCAGGTGGCCGCCTCAGCCAGATCGATCCGAACCTGGCCAGAGCCGATCGTCAGCCAGCGGTCCACGACGCGGACGCGCCCGCCGGGCATCACCCCCAGATCGCGCAAGTCACGGACGCTCTGGAGCCCGACCCCGCCGGGCAGGCCGCCCACCTCATCGAGCGCAAGGGTCACCAGGTCCGTCCCGTCGTCCGGCTGGAGATAGATGGCCGCCCGGTAGACGGCCGTGACGGTGCCATGCAGGTGGCCGAACCGGGGGCGCAGGCCCTCGTCGATGCGCGAGGCTCGGATCGGGATCGGGCGATGTGACGAACGCAGGTGCTACTCCTTGGCTGAGCCAGACGGCACCATGCTAGGAACGCTAGGATGAGGCTGTCACTGTCAGAACCACACAGCCCAAGGCCGAAACAGCTGTGGATAGCGTGCAATCCGAGCTAGCCACCGAGCGCCGGAAGGCCGCGGGGGTCCCGATCAGGACCGTCTTGACCCTGGCGCCCCTGCGCGATGCTCGCCTGGTAGCCGGACAGGCGGGCATTGACCGCTCCGTCCGCGCCATCAACGTCATGGAGGTCCCGGACATCCTGGACTGGGTGAAGCCGGATGAGCTCCTTCTGACGACGGCTTACCCGCTCCGCGACGACCGGGCCGCGCTCGCCGAGCTCGTCCCGCGGCTCGCAGCGCGCGGCCTGGCCGGGATGGCGATCAAGCCCAGCCGCTATATCGATCGCATCCCGACGACGATGGTCGAGGCCGCCGATCGCCTGGGATTCCCGCTCATCGAGCTACAGCCGAACAGCTCGTTCAACGAGATCATGAGTGCCGTCCTGGGGGTCATCCTGGATGTCCATTCGATGCGCCTCCAGCACGCCGCGGAGATCCACGACCGGTTCACCCGGATCGTCCTGAGCGGCGGGGGCCTGCGCCAGATCGCCGAGGCGCTGGCCATCTCGATCAACCGGCCTGTGGCGATCGTGGATGGCCAGGGAACGCTCCTGGCTCGCACAGCGAACTTCGCCGTGGCCAGGGTCGGCGTCGCGGTCCTGATGACGGAGCCGGGATCGGCAGCCGAGCATGGCCTGACCGCACTCCGTCTCGACGACGGACGGGATGCGGTCGTCCAGCCGATCCGGGTGGGTGCCGAGGTCCACGGCCTGATCGTCGCGCTGGCCGACGTCGGCGATCTGGGCGACGACGAGCTGGAGGCGCTCGACTACGCTGCGACCGTCGCGGCGCTCAGGCAGGTCCAGGCGCGCGCCGTGGCCGAGGCGGATCAGCGGTTCCAGGCGGTCTGCCTGGATGAACTCGTGACCGGCCACGTCACCGACCGCGGCGCGCTCATGGAGCGTTCGGCTGCGTTCGCCTGGGACCTCAGCGTGCCGAGGGCCGTGCTCATCGCGGAGTTCCACGCCGTCGACGGCCGCCCGTTCGGCAAGCTCGCCGGTTCACCCGACGAGGTCGTCGCCCGGTACCGGCTGGCGGAGGCGGCACGGCTGACCCTGGCCCACGGATCGATCGTCTGGGAGCGGACGGCGGGGGTCGCGGCGCTCATCCCGTCGGCCGCACGCAGCCGTGAGGCCCTGCGGCAGCTCGGGCGCGAACTCCAGGAGGAGGCCGTCCGCCGCCTCCCCGGCAGTGTCGTGGATGTCGGGATCGGCCGGCGCTCGGACGACCCCCTGCGCCTGCACGAGAGCTTCACCGAGGCGCGCCGAGCCCTCGACGTGGCGCGCTGGAGCCACGGACCGGGCGCGGTCGGGCTGTTCGAGGAACTGGATCTCGACAGGCTCCTGTTCAGCGCCCCGGAGAGCGAGCGCGCGACGTTCGTCGAGTCGGCGATCGGCCCGCTCCTCCGCTACGACGCGGAGCACGGGACCAATCTGGTCGAGACGCTCGATGTCTTCCTCGCCACGCGCAACGTGGCCACCGCGGCGCGCAGCCTGTACGTCCACTACAACACGCTGGCCAACCGGCTCCAGCGCCAGGAGCAGATCATCGGCTCGTTCCGGGACGACCCGGACCGGTGCCTGGCCCTGGGTCTGGCCGTGCGCATCCGGCGGTCTCCGGGCGGTTGACCAGCGGCTACACTGGCGCGGACCGCTCGGAGTCGATCCGTCATGCAGCTCACCCCCCGCGAGAGCGAAAAGCTCCTCATCTACGTCGCGGCGGACGTCGCCCGCCGGCGCCGGGCCAGGGGTCTGCGGCTCAACCTGCCGGAAGCCGTGGCGCTCATCACCGAGGCGATGCTGGAAGGCGCGCGGGACGGCCGGCGCGTTTCGGAGGTCATGAGCCTCGGACGCCGGGTGCTGACCCGTGAGGACGTCATGGACGATGTGCCCGCGCTCCTGACCGTCGTCCAGGTGGAGGCGACCTTCCCGGATGGGACCAAGCTCGTGTCCTGTCACGACCCGATCCCATGAGTGACGGCGGCCCGATCGGCGGATATCAGCACCCCGTCGACGACCTCGAGATCAATGTCGGACGGCCGGTGCTCCGCCTGTCCGTCGCGAACACCGGCGACCGGCCGATCCAGGTCGGCTCGCACTACCACTTCGCGGAGTCGAACAAGGCACTCCGATTCGACCGGCTGGCCGCCTATGGGCATCGGCTCGACATCCCGGCCGGGACCGCGGTACGGTTCGAACCGGGCGATACGCGCAGCGTGGACCTCGTTCCGTTCGGCGGGCGCCGCGTCGTGACCGGCGGTAGCGGTCTGGTCGGTGGGGCGCTCGATGCGCCGGGCGCGCGGGAGCGGTTCGCCGAGGCCATCGTAGCCGGCGGGTTCCTCACCCTCCAGGCGGACCCGGACGCACGGACCTGAGCCTGCGATGAGGATCGAACGCCGCCGCTACGCCGAGCTCTACGGCCCCACCACGGGCGACCGCTTCCGACTGGCCGATACGAACCTCATCTGCGAGGTCGAGCGCGATCTGACCATCCCGGGGGAGGAGGTCGTGTTCGGGGGCGGCAAGACCGTCCGCGACGGGATGGCCCAATCGTCCGGACTGACCAACGCGGATGGGGCGCTCGACCTCGTCATCACCAACGTGGTGGTGATCGATGCTCGGATCGGTGTCGTCAAGGCGGATATCGGCGTGCGGGCCGGCCGGATCGTCGGGCTGGGCAAGGCCGGCAACCCGGACGTCATGGACGGGGTGACGCCTGGGCTTGTCATCGGCGGCGGGACCGAGGTTATCTCCGGAGAGGGACTCATCGCCACCCCGGGCGGCGTGGACACCCATGTCCACATGATCTCGCCCCAGCAGGTCTGGGCTGCCCTGAGCAACGGGGTGACCACCCTCCTTGGCGGTGGGACCGGGCCGGCTGACGGGTCGAACGCGACGACCGTCTCGCCCGGACCGTGGAACATCGGCCGGATGCTCCAGGCGGCCGAGGCGCTGCCGGTCAACTGGGGCGTCTACGGCAAAGGCAACTCCAGCCTGCCGGATGCGATGCGCGAGCAGGTCGCGGCGGGCGCCTGCGGGCTCAAAGCGCACGAGGACTGGGGTACGACCCCGGCCGTCATCGACATGGCTCTCCGGGTGGCGGACGAGGAGGATGTCCAGCTGGCCATCCACACCGATACGCTCAACGAGTCGGGTTACGTGGAGGACACGATCGCGGCCATCGCCGGCCGGACGATCCACACGTTCCACACTGAGGGTGCCGGAGGCGGCCATGCCCCGGACATCATCCGGATCGCAGCGCTGCCCAACGTCCTGCCGTCGTCCACGAATCCCACCCGGCCGTACACGGTCAACACGCTGGACGAGCACCTCGACATGCTCATGGTCTGCCACCACCTGAACCCCCGCGTGCCGGAGGATCTTGCCTTCGCGGAGAGCCGGATCCGGGCCGAGACGATGGCTGCGGAGGACGTCCTCCACGATCGCGGCGTGCTGTCCATGTACTCATCCGACTCACAGGCGATGGGCCGGATCGGCGAGTCATTCATCCGCCTGTTCCAGACGGCCCACAAGATGCGCCATTTCCACGGCCCGCTCGCCGGCGATGACGTCAACGACAACGGCCGGATCCTGCGCTATATCGCCAAGCTGACGATCAACCCGGCCCTGACCCACGGGATCGCCCACGTCGTCGGTTCGCTGGAAGCGGGCCGGCTGGCCGACGTCGTCCTGTGGCCGATCGCCTTCTTCGGGGTGAAGCCCAAGCTTGTCGTCAAGGGTGGGCTGATCGCCTGGGGCTTGATGGGCGATCCAAACGCGACGATCCCCACCCCCGAACCGGTCCTCTACCGGCCGATGTTCGGGGCGCTCGGCGGGGCGCTCGCAGAGACCTGCGTCACGTTCACGTCACGGTCCGCTGCGGAGGACGGCATCGGGCAGCGGCTCGGCCTGCGCCGACGGGTCGAGGCCGTGCGCGACTGCCGGTCCGTCGCGAAGGCGGACATGGTCCGCAACGCAGCCACCCCGGAGATCAGCGTGGATCCGGAGACGTACGAGGTCCGCCTGGACGGCGAGCTGGCCACGGTCCCACCGGCGGAGACGTTGCCGATGACCCAGCTCTACTTCCTGGTCTGACCGGTGCTGACGGCGGTGGCATTCGACGATGACGCGTTCCTGGCAACACTCCAGCTGGCCGACAGTGCGTTCCCGTCGGGGGCATACACCCTGTCACACGGCCTGGAGACGCTCATCGCCGATGGGATCGTCGGCGACCCGGCCACGATCGGTCGGGCGCTCCGTTCGGCGCTCCTCGGCCGGGTCGGCCCAGGGGATCTGACAGCGCTCCTCGCTGCGCACCGGGCGACCGTGCCCGAGCTCGACCTGGACACCGTCGTCGCCATCGACCGGCGGCTGTACGCGACGAAACTGGCGGCCGAGGACCGGACGGGTTCATGTCGCGTCGGCCGCCGGATCTCGGTGGAGGCCGCCCGCTTGACCTCGTCGGCGTTCGTGACGTCGTACTGCGCCGCTATCCAACGGGGCGATACCCCCGGCTGCGCCGCCGTGGCCTTCGGGCTCGTTGCCGCGGCATCGGGCGTGCCGGGGCGCCAGGCTGCACTCGCGTTTGCAGCCAGCTTCGCCACCGCGTTCCTGGCCGCTGCGGTTCGGCTCGGCCGGATCGGCCACGGCGATGTCCAGCGGCTGCTGCGCGAGGCGAGGCCGAGCCTTGTCAGCGCGGTCGATCGGGCGGAGGCGACGGACTGGCGGGCGCTTCGGCCGTGTGCCCCGCAGCTCGATATCGCGGTCGCCCGACACGAGATCGCGGCCGGGCGGCTGTTCGGGTCATGACCGCGACGCCCTTCCGGGTAGGGATCGGAGGCCCGGTGGGGTCAGGCAAGACCGCGCTCATCGAGCGGCTTGTGCCTCGCCTCCTTGCGATCGGCCGGAGCGTCGTCGTGGTCACGAACGACATCGTCACGCGCGAGGACGAGCGCCATGTCAAGCGTGCCCTGGCCGGGATCCTTGACGAGGAGCGGATCGTCGGCGTCGAAACGGGTGCCTGCCCGCACACCGCCGTGCGCGAGGACCCATCCATGAACCTGGCCGTCCTCGCGGAGCTGGAGCTGCGCTTCCCGGACACGGACTACGTGCTCCTCGAGAGCGGCGGCGACAACCTCACGCTCACCTTCAGCCCAGAGCTCGTGGACCACAGCCTATACGTGATCGACGTGGCCGGCGGCGACAAGATCCCGCGCAAGCGCGGACCCGGGCTCATCCTGGCCGGCTTGCTGGTCATCAATAAGACCGATCTCGCACCGCACGTTGGCGCTGACCTCGGCGTCATGGATACCGATGCTGCGGCGATCCGTCCGGGGGCCCCGCACCTGTTCACGGATTGCCGGGCGGGCACGGGGATCGAGGCCGTCGTCGAGCACCTCGAGCTGGCCCGGGCGGGCTGGCTGGTCGGCGAGCCGGCAGTCGCGGGCGGGCTGGGCGCAGCAGACCATGGCCATGACCACCCGCACCGCTACTCCTGAGCTCCCGGACGCCGCGCCACCCGTCCGTCGTGGCGTGGATGGAGCCATCCGGATGGTCGTCGGGCGGGTCGGCGGGCGGACGCGGATCGTGGACCTGGAATGCCGCGCCCCGCTGGCAGTCCTGCGCGGCCACTACCTGGATCCTGCAGCGGAGGACATGCTCTTTGTCATGATCGCGAGCCCATCCGGCGGGGTCCTTCAAGGCGATCGGTTGCTGATCGAGATCGAAGTCCGGACCGGTGCCCGCCTCCACCTCGAGACCCAGTCCGCCACCCGGTTGTACCGGATGCCGGACGCTCCCGCCCGCCTCGAGACATCGTTTCGGCTGGACGCGGATGCCTACCTCGAGTACGTGCCGGACCCGATCGTCCCGTTCGCAGGCTCCAGCGTCGTCAGCGGGACCAAGGCAGTCGTCCATCCCGACGCGGCGCTCATCCTGGGCGAAGTGGTCGGACCAGGCCGGGCCGCCCGCGGTGAGATCCACGCCATGACCCGGTTCGAGAGTGTCACCGAGGTGGAGCGGCCCGATGGCACGCTCGTCTTCGCCGATGCGACCGTCCTGCAGCCCGGCGAGGATCTGGCCGGGCCGGGCATGCTCGGCGGCCATGCGGCCCTGGGGAGCCTGTACGTCCTCGCAGCCGGCGTGGAGTCGACGATCCTCCGGGAGTCGCTCGATGACGCCGCGTTGCCGACGTCCGCCTACTGGGGAGTAAGCTCGCTCCCAGGAGCGGCGGGCGCTTGGTTCCGAGTCCTCACGCCGGATGCGGGGACCGCGCGCTCGATGGTGGGGACCGCCCACGATGCAGCCCATCTGACGATACTCGGTTCGGGTCTGCCGAGATCCCGCCGGTTATGACCCGTTTCTCGGCACGTCGCTGGGAGACGGTCGTCGAGACGGGCCGGAGCGCTGCGTCAGCCTCGGGCTTGCGCCGCGTCTTCGACGCCTGCCGACGTCGTCGGGGCCGTACCTAGCTCGACCTCGTCGATGCCGTCGAGCTCCTGCATGTGGACGTTGACCCGCTCGGCTCGGGCGGTCGGAAGGTTCCAGCCAACGTGGTTAGCTCGGATCGGCAGTTCCCGGTGACCGCGATCGATGAGCACAGCGAGCCGGATCGCGCGCGGGCGTCCGAAATCGGTGAGGGCGTCCATCGCCGCGCGGACCGTGCGTCCCGTGAAGAGGACGTCGTCGATCAGGATGACCGTTCGGTCGGTGATGTCGAATGGCAGCTCGGTCGGCCGGACGATCGGGTACTCCGCGAGCTCTGAGAGATCGTCGCGGTAAAGCGAGATGTCAAGCGACCCAACCGGCAAACGCACCTGTTCCGATTCGGCGATGTCGTCGGCCAGCCGCGCTGCGAGAATGACGCCGCGTCGCTGGATCCCGATCAGGACCAGACCATGGGTTCCGCCATGCCGCTCGACGATCTCGTGCCCGAGACGGGTGATCGCGCGACGGATCTGGTCCCTGTCCATCATCGACCGGGCGGTCATTCGGGCTCCTGCTGCGGGGAGGCGCGGAGCCTAGACCCTCCGCTTCGGCAGGTCCAGTGTTCCGCCGGGCACGGCCTCCGCCCGTTGGACAACGATCCGCTCCGGTGACGTCGATCTTCAGCGGCAGAGAAACCGGGACATCAAGGTGCCTGGCGGCGGTATGTCTCCTCTCGCCCCGACCATTTACGGATACTCCGCTGACTCTGATGGTGGGGCGCCCGACGCCTTGTGGATCGCTCCGCGAGCGCCTAGGATTGCCGTCCTTTTAC
>CAAGKR010144006.1_pt1 | contig 11952 bp, 10 predicted proteins | sample 2556971 | NCBI WGS metagenome assembly CAAGKR01 (sample SAMEA5207829, study PRJEB30636) | soil metagenome | biome: forest; feature: boreal; material: soil | place: USA | collected 2011-09 | depth 1 m
CCAGGTTGAGATGGACCACGAGTGCGTCGAGGTCCGATGATGTCGTGAGTACAATTCGAGCAATCTCTTGCGCAACATTCCCGCCCTCCGCGCGCATAGTTCCGGATGGCGTATCCACCGGATTAGTAACGCTCGAACCAGGCGGTAGCTGGAGGTCGTTGAGCAGTTCGACTGTCCTGGCCGACAGCGGTCGGACTGAGAAGCCGCGTCTCGCAAAGTAGTCGGTGGCGAGCACGCTCATCCCGCCGCCAGTTCCAAAGAGAACCACGTTCGAAGCCACTCGGTCTGACCGCGGATGGAGGGCTTGCAGGGCCGCCAACGATTCCAGGAACTCATCCAATGTTTCCGTGAGTACGGCCCCGGTTTGGCTAGACAGGCCGCGCCAAACCCGATCACCTGTGGCGAGCGCTCCGGTGTGCGATCGCGCGGCCCGGCCACCGGCCTCAGTTTGGCCCCCGACAAGAAGGACGACCGGTTTCGTCATGCTGACTCGGCGAAGGGTATTGAAGAATGAGCGGCCGTCCTTGACGTCCTCTAGATAGAGACCGACGACCCGCGTCTCTGTGTCGCTGGCATAGAAGTCGAGCAGATCACTCGGTGTGATATCGGCGCTGTTGCCGATCGTCACAACAGCAGAGAACTCGATTCCCAGACGCCGGCCCATGCTCACGATGTCGAGGGTTAGGCCACCGCTCTGGCTGACGATCCCAACACTCCCGCGAACCGGTGACGGATTGGCGAGGTACGTTAGCAAGCCTCTTGGCGAGTGGGTGCCGAGACAGTTGGGCCCGAGAAGGCGAGCCCCGACGGCCAGAGCTGCATCGACGACATCGGTTTCCCGTTGGCGTCCTGATACCGTCTCGCCGAATCCACTGGTTACGACCTGGATGAACCCAAGGCCGCGAGCGGCGCCCTTCACAAGACCCGCGACCTCAGCCGGAGGTACCGCAACGTAGGCATAGTCGACAGTTTCCGGCGTCTCCGCTAACGATCGAAACGCTGGAAGCCCTTCAATCGACGCCGCCGACGGGTGGATCGGAAAGATTCGACCCGGGTATCCGTAATCCCGAAGGTGTCTGATGAAAGTGTTGGCGAGGTTCGTCCGATTCGCGGAGGCACCGGCGACGGCTACTGTCGCCGGCTCGAACAGCCTCTGGAACTGCTCGTAGGTAGGCACTAAATGCGGCGGCACAGGATCGCCAATCGCGCGTAACTCCACTCGAGCATCGAGTGCAACCGCCCAACCCTCGCCGAGGAGAAGAGGGTTGACCTCGACCGAAGCGACGCGCCACGCTTCGCGCACGAGCAGTCCATCCTCACCGCCGATGGCCATCAGAACATCGATCAGAGCTGTCATCGATAGGGGTGCTCTGGCTCGGGCGCCGTCCATAAGGAGTCGGAGGCGGTCGACCTCCCGGATCATGGCGACCGCCTCCCTCTCGCTGATCGGCGCGAGTCGGAATGCAAGTTCGGGCACAAGCTCTACCAGCACGCCGCCAAGTCCGACCATGACGAGCGGACCGAACCGGTCATCCCTGATTCCACCGACCGCGACCTCGTGGCCACCAAGCACCATTTCCTCGACAAGAAAGCCCTCAACGCGCCAGCCCGCGGCGCCTGCCGCTTGAGCCATCCGTCGGGCGGCGTCAAGCACGGCGTCACCATCTGCAAGGCCAAGCTCGACCGCACCCGCATCGCTCTTGTGGATGACGTCCGGCGAAACGAGCTTCAAGGCTACTGGCCCTTCCAATTCGTTCGCGGCCTCTGCCGCAGCCTCCGGCCCAAGTGCGAACCGGCCTCGAGGCACCGAGATGCCGACCGAACTCAGGACGGCCTTGGCTGCGACCTCACCGATGAAGCCGTCCTTTCGGTTGGCGTCTAGTAGCTCGTCGGCCACGAAGCGAGAAGATGTTTGCCGACTGCACGAGTCGGGCCGGCATGGATCTGTAGCTGCCGAATCAGATAACTGCGAGTCTCGCGAGGATCGATCACAGACTGAACCCCAAAGACGGAGGCCAACGCGTACGCAGATGTGTCACGCGCCATGTCCACTCGAACACGGTCATCCGCCGCCCCGCCGGGCTCGCGGGAACCGACGATGACGGCCGCCGCTTCAGGATCCATGAAGCTGATCTCAGCGCTCCACCATGCGGCACTCGCGTCCGACGTCCCGGCTCCTCCCATATTGATGAATGCCTGGCCGTAGCTCTTTCTCAGGAGCACCATGATTCGTGGCACCGTAACGAGAGACAGGGCGTTCATCCAGTTGATCACCTTGCCGGCAATCCTTCGCCGCTCAGCCTCGAGCCCGACCAAGAAACCAGGCTGGTCTACGAGAAACACCAACGGGATGTTGTACGAGTCGCATAGCACCAGGAAATCGACGGCCTTGTCGCATGCGTCCGAATCGATGGCGCCGCCCTGGAAATGGGGATTGCTGGCCAGCACTCCCACAGTCCGGCCGCCAAGCCTGACCAGCGCTGCGGTGACGTTCTTCCCGAACCGCGGCTTGATTTCGAAGACGCTGTTCTCGTCCGCAATGACGGAAATCACCTTGCGAACGTCGTACGCGCGCCTCCGCAACTCCGGCAAGATCCTAAGGAGTTCGTCGGAGCGGTCTTGGTGTTCTCGATTTTCGGGCAGGACTGGCGGCGGCTGAGAGTGATGCGACGGGAGGTATCCGACAAACCTTTTGACCACCTGAATCGCCTCTTCGTCGGTGTCGGCCACCGCATCGGCAAGCCCTGTCGTCTCTGAATGTAGGCGCCAACCGCCCAGCGAGTCGGGATCGACCTCTTCTCGGGTCGCGTATCGGACGAGAAGGGGGCTCGAAACCGCCATAACGGATCCCTTACGAATCACGCAGAAGTCGGCCGCGCAAGCGTGCCAGGCAGCTGAACCGAACGCGTTACCCATGACAGCTGTAACCCAGGGCGTCTCGCGAGTGCGCAGGAAGCGGGTCCTCCCGTCGAGTGCCGCCATTCCCTCGGCGCCCATGATGTCCGGCATGCGGGCGCCGGTCGATTCAGCAAGAAACAGCAGCGGCACGCCGGCGGCACGGGCCTTCTCTTTGATGTAGCCGATCTTTCGCTCGCCGATAGTGCCACTCGAGGAACCTTTGACAGTGAAGTCGTAAGCGACTACAGCAGCGTGGCGGCCCTCGATACGGCCGAAACCGGTGATTTTGCCGTCTGTCGGAGTCCGCTCGCGTTCGGTGACGTGCTCCGAAGCGGCAAACAGCCCCACTTCCTCCCACGTGTCTGGGTCGAAAAGAGCGGCAACCCTTTCCCGGGCGTTGAGCACGCCGATTTCTCGTCGTTGAACCAGTTTCGGCTCGCCGCCCATTGCCAGTGCTGCTCGGCGCCGCTTGGCGAACTCCGACGCCTGCTCTCGATGTTGCTTGGGGACCTCATCCGAAGGAGCCAACCTTCAGCACCTCCCAGTCATGAGCGGGCAGCAGCTTTACCTTCATTGCCTCGAGCAGCCGCAGCGACCTGTACCAAGCTTCGACATCCGTGTGAATGCCTGCCGGCACGCCCCTGATGTGGTCGGGCCAGCCAGGCATCTGTCCGCGGACGTTCTCGAACGAATCCAGGAGGTCGCCCGTGATGCAGAATCGACCGTCGGCTGTTTCGACCAGGACACCTTGGGATCCCGGCGTATGGCCGGGGAGTGGAAGCAGCGTGATTCCGGGGCGCAGCCGGATCGTCCCTTCCACGAGCCGGAATCGACTCGCACTGCCGAACCAGGGTGGCTCCATGCCCAGCTCTGCTGCTTCATACGGCGCCAATTGTGTGGGCAATGGCGCCGATGCGAAGCGAAGCTCTTCGCGCTGCACGTAGGTGGGGGCGGTGAAATGAAAGTTGCCGCCGCAGTGATCCCAGTGCAGATGGGTGTTGATGACGGCAGTGATTCCTGAAGGTGCGACGTCCCGGCGGCTCATTTGCTCGATAAGAGTCCGGCCATCCGTCTGCTCAAGCTCGGGATGAAACCGCTCGCGCGCGGACTCCACGCTTGTCGGCCCGGTGTCGACAAGAAGGCTTTCCGAGGCGCTGCGCAGGAGCCAGGCCAAGATAGGCAGATCGACGCGGTTTGCGCTTGCGTTCATGTACATGAGCGCAGCCTCGGGAACGCCGTGAAGGACGCCACAACAAAGGACATCGATGCGCCACGTCGCAGTCTCCGAGTCTGTCTCCTCGGGCGTTCGCGCTGTGTCAGTGCTCATCTGCACTACGCCGTCGCCGTCGCCAGCGTTACGGGCTGCGCCTTCTGGTTGAGGCCGGTGAGCTGAACGACGTACGTTACATGATCGCCTTCCGAACCTTTGTTAGCGATATGTCCCTCATACGACAAGACGTCGCCAACAAAGATAGGTCGCACGAAAGTGGCCTTGAGAGTCCCTCCGCTCAACCAGCCCTCACCGAAGTAGTCGATCATCAATTCGCACACGTGGCCCATGCTCTGTGTTGCTGAGGCTATCGGAGCTCGAAGCCCGGCGCGGTGCGCCGCCTCCTCGTCGGTATGGATGTTCTTCTTAGGACCGGAGAAAATGCGCAGACGCTCAAGCGTCATTGTCTTGGAGCGACCGTAGACGCGGATCCCGACCTCGGAGTTGGCAGCGGAGCTTTCGTTTGATGTGACCTGCCCCACAGCAGGCGCTTGTGAAGCGGTTTCCTCGTCCTTGGCGGCGATTGGCTTGGTGTCGGTGGTGATGGTCCGGTATAGCTTCCGGCGCAGTATTGGGGAGCCGTCGTCAGAGGTGATAGTCGCTTCGATAATCAGGTACGGACGGCCGCGGCGCTCGTAACGGTCGACATACTCCCAAGTAGTCCGGAACGTGTCGCCAACCTTGGCGACGTTCACAAACTGCACATCGTCCTTGGCGTGAATGCCAGCCTCATTGGTCGGTATCTCATAGCTCGGGCTGCGCGTGTCGTTGCTGCGGTTGAGCAGCAGACCAGGATGCACCAATGGGCGCTGAGTTGCGAAGTAGCGAGGATGGTGCGCTTCCATCGATTCGAGGTACATCGCATTCATGTCAGCATCAACTGTGAAGTCGTACGGATCGAGTCTGCAAATCGTCAGCCCGCGCCAAGTCTCTACCACTGCCTTTCTCCTTCCGGTGCTGCTTCCCCGTTTGAATGAGTTAAGGACTCGGGCTCGTCCTGTCAAGGCCACCGTTCCTTGTCCGCGCCGCTGACGCGAGGCGCCTATGCTGTGATCTAACTGGCCTATCTTGTTTCAAGTGAACCAGCATGCGCAGAGCTCGATAGGCTAAGCCTATGGCCCAATAACCAGAATCGAGTTGATGCCATGAGAGCATGTGCCTAGACTCGCGATAGTGCACCGGAGAGCCACGAGGTCGATCTCGGTCGCACCAAGCACGATGGCTCTGGCCGACGAAAGCGATGTGGCGGTGGCCGTCCAAGACGTGTCGCACTACTTCCTGCGACGCGAAGGTGAACCCCTGCTCGTGGCGGACCACATCTCCTTTTACGTGCCCAGGGGGCAATTCGTGTCGCTCGTTGGACCGAGCGGCTGCGGCAAAACTACTGTGCTGAACATGATCGCGGGTCTAGTCTCTCCCACGCATGGCCAGGTTCTTCGGGAGGGAAAGTCGATCACCTCGCCCTCGCGAGATGTTGGCTATATGTTCGCAAGGGACGGCCTTTTGCCGTGGCGGTCGGCGTTCGCTAACGTAGAGTTGGGACTTGAAATCCGCGGCCTGTCGGCGAAGGACCGGCGGGCCCGCGCCGAGGAACTGCTTAACGTAGTCGGACTCAAGGGCTTCGGGAACTCCTATCCAGGGCAGCTTTCACAAGGAATGCGCCAGCGTGTCGCTCTCGCGCGAACGCTCGCCGTCCGCCCCAAAGTCCTTCTAATGGACGAACCCTTTGCCGCGCTCGACGCGCAAACGAAGCTCATTGTCCAAGAGGAGTTCATCAGGGTTTGGGAGGGGAGCGGAACCACCGTGATCTGGGTGACCCATGATCTCGAAGAGGCCGTCGCGCTGAGTGATCGCGTCATCGTGTTCACAGCCAGGCCGGGCCGCATCAAGAGCGACTCGATAGTGCCGCTGGGTCGACCACGTGACACCGCAGGCATTCGGTTCAGGTCGGACTTCCAGGAGCTTCATAGCGCAATCTGGTCAGACCTTCGTGACGAGGTCATAAAGGCTCAATGGTGAGCGTCCAAGCAGCCTCGGCCGTGTCCGGACCGCTAGATGATGCTGCCAGCGTGGCCGCACGTGTCGCCGCTCGCCACCGGAGCCGCGAACGCCGACGCACCGCGATCATCTGGATCGCTCGGATCGTCCTGCTTGTGGTCTGCCTTGGAATTTGGGAGGCGCTCGTTCGCTTCGGTATGGCAAAAGCGCTGTTCTTCAGTCAGCCCTCCGCCATCGCTACTTTCTTACAACAAGCGATCCCGAGCGGTGAGCTGACTAATCACACGATCGTAACGATCGAAGAGACCCTATGGGGTTTCGTCATCGGAAGCGCCCTTGGCATCCTGTCAGGGCTGATCTTTGCGCGGTTTGGCACTCTCGATGCAATCTTCGACCCTTTCCTGAATGTCCTCAACGCGTTACCGCGCGTCGCCCTTGCGCCACTCTTCATCCTTTGGTTTGGCATCGATCAAACGTCGAAGGTCGCGCTGGCTGTAAGCCTCGTCTATTTCATTCTCATGATCAACACGCGAGCGGGCGTGAAGACCGTGCCTGAGGAGTACGTGATAATCGCGCGCAGTCTTGGAGCGGGAGAGCGTGAGCTATTCACTAAGGTCATTCTGCCGGGAGCGGTCCCCGCAGTCTTTGCCGGCCTGAGGCTTGCCGCTGTCTACTCGCTGCTAGGAGTAGTAGTCGGGGAGATGATCGCGGCTAGGGCAGGGCTGGGACAGCAGCTGACCTATTACGCAGGTACGTTCAATACCGCTGGCGTTTTCGGCGTCCTGCTCATCCTTGCAGTCATTGCGGGGATCCTGAACGCCGGGATGGCCTTCTTTGAAAGACGCCTATTGGGTTGGCAGCGGCGCGGCGAGTGAAGTGCACTGGAGCGCGAAAGTCCTGGGACCTGCGAATGAGGACTGGTCGTGCACGCGAGTTGGCTATTAGGCACGTGCGCGAAGGCGGGCTTGCCACTGTCCAGTCACAGAACTTCACGGAATAGGTGCAGATGGCGAGAGCAACAGAGGTGGCTGCGATTAAGTGGCTTCGGTCGAAGGGCTTCGCGGTGCCTGAGGTCCTCCTAATCCAGGATGCCAACCAGCGGTCGGTGCCGGTCCCCTCTTTTGGGCCTCCTTGGATAGTGAAGCCGGATCTCGCTATCGGCGGGAAGGGGTTGCGCGGCGCGGTTCGGCGGGTCGAAGCGGAGTCGGAGCTTAGCCAAGCGGTGCACGCCGTAGGGAGCGCCGCAGCGATGGATGGCGACTTCCCACCGATCGCGGTCGAGCAGTACATCGAGGGATCCGAGCTGTACCTGTCGATTTCGGTTGACGAGACGAGTCGCTCGGCGATGCTCCGGTTCTCTCTATCGGCGGGAATCGGGTTCGACGCGAGAATGGCGTACGCTCTCGCGCTGGGCCTCGATGACGAAGAAATCCGCTCATCGCTGACCGCCGTGTTCGACCAGGCGGGTCTCGAACAACTCGAGCTCAGGACGCAGCTGACGGACCTAGCCGCGCGGCTGTGGGAGCTGTTCCGCCAGACCGAAGCGGTTCTGCTCGAGTTCAACCCCATCAGGTGGGACGGAAGGCGAGCAATCCCAGTCGGTTTCGCTTGCGAATTCGACGACAACGCTCACGAGGCCGCACGTCACGCGTGGCCGGTAATCGACGCCCGGTCCGATTTGGGGCGCAAGCTCACCGACCGTGAGCTCCTTGTAGAAGCGGCCGACCGAGCACAGCCGCGATTGCCGATGGTCCGGTTCCTGGAGCTCGAAGGCGACACCGCGCTGATCGTCGTTGGCGGGGGAGCGGCCCTGCTGTGCTTCGACCACCTTTACGAGCGCGGCGCGCGACCGGCGTGTTATGCAGACTACAGCCCAGGTGCCGGCTCTGAAAAGCTGAAGGCGGTAGTCCAAGCCGGCTTATCTATACCTGGCATCAAGGGCGCGATCTTCGGGGCGGTCGTCGTGAGCCTCGCGGATGTGGTCGAACTCGCACGCGGCTTGGTTGACGGCATTCATGCCTCTGGCGTGGATCCGCAGCGATTGCCGATCGTCGCGAGAATCGCCGGTCCTAACGAAGAAGCCGCTCAAGAGCTCATGAATACGGTTCCTGGTCTGATCGCCATTGGACGCGAACAGACCCTCGAAGAGGCGTGCGATCGGCTCCTGCGAGAAATGGGACTCCTGGGGGCGCCGTCTGCTTGATACGGGAGCTGCTCGCGAACGAACACGGCCTTCTGGTTCAAGGGATCACCGGACGACAAGGCCAGATCGAAACGCGTTGGATGCTCGAGTCCGGCGTTCAAGTGACGGCGGGAGTGACGCCTGGCCGTTCGGGAGAGAGTGTGCATGGCGTGCCGGTCTATCCGACAGTGGAGGCCGCGGTCTCAAATCACGGCAATCTCGTCTCGATGATATATGCGCCGCCGGCTGCGGCGTCCGAAGCCGCCATGGAGGCGGTCGCGGCGGGCGTGCGTCTGGTCGTGATAAGTGCCGAACGGGTCCCAATTCATGGGCTCGTCCGGGCGATCGCATTGGCCAAGCATCGCGGCGCGAGAATCGTCGGCCCCAACTCGCAAGGGATCGTGGTGCCTGGCGTGTCTCGTGTGGGCTGCCCGGGGGGAAAGGACCCCGACAGTCGTTTCAGACCAGGCCCTGTCGCGGTTGTGAGCCGAAGCGGCGGAATGGCCAGCGAGATAAGCATGCTGCTTCGCCAATGGGGCCTAGGGACGAGCGTACAGCTTCACATTGGCGGTGCGCCCCTCGTTGGGACGACCCTCGTCGAAGCTGTTCAGATGGCACAAGCGGATCCTAAGACGGAACTGACAGTTGTGTTCGGAGAACCGTCCAGCCAGCTCGAGGTTCACCTCGCCGAGGAAATCGATCGCGGGCGGATCAAGTTGCCCGTAATTGCACTCATCGCCGGACGGTTCGCCGACTTGCTACCTGCGTCGCTGCCTTTTGGTCACGCGCCGCGGGCGGGGGTTGGCCATGCCATGACCGTCGCGGAAAAGGTTCGGAAATTGGAAGCAGCCGGCGTAGAAACTGTGGAGTCGCTCGCAGAGCTTCGAGCGACGGTCATCCGCCTAATCGGCACCTTGTCAGAATGACCCACGAAGCACTTTTGCTGCGCCCCACGGACGACGTTGCCGTCGCACTGACCCAGCTGACCGCGGGTCAGACAATGACCGTGGTCGGACATCCCGATCTGCTTCTTGTGGTCAGCAATGACGTGCCGTTTGGACATAAGGTGGCCATCCGTGATGTCGCCGTCGGTGATGTCGTTCATAAGTTGGGACACGCTATAGGAATCGCATCACGCCCGATCTCGGCCGGCGAGCACGTACACATTCATAACATCGCTTCGCAGAGAGGCCGGCGCTTTGAGTAGGCGCTTTCGCGGCTACCGAGGGCCCGGCAGACCTGGCATTCGGAATCGCGTCGTCGTGATCTCCGTAATGGACAACGTAAATGGAGTGGTCCGGGCGATCTGCGACCTGGTTCGGGGCGCTGTACCGATCACGCATCCTTATGGACGCGCGCAGCTCGGAGCTGATCGTGCACGTCACCTCGATGTGCTCGCAGCGCTTGCCGCCAACCCCAACGTTGGTGCTGCTGTGATAGTGAGCCTCGAGCGCACGCATGCCGAAGAGGTACGCGATCGCATGAGGTTGACTAAGCCGACGACGCTGATTGTGGTCAACGAACATCGCAGCTCGCTCGAAGCAACCGCTATCGGCGCTGAAGCCGCAGCACAGCACCTGGTCGCTGTTTCGACTCGCCGGCGCGTGCCTTTCGATGTGAGCGAGCTATTCGTTGGGGTGGAGTGCGGCGGCTCGGACGGAACGTCCGCTGCCATCACCAATCCGGTGGTCGGGCTGTTAACGGAGCGCTTGGTGGCAGCTGGCGCCACGGTCATTATGTCGGAGCCAAGTGAGTGGATCGGCGCCGAAGATGTGCTCGCGGCACAGGCGAGCGATCCGCGCCTCGGCGAGCGGATCAAGCATGCGGCTCATTGGTACGAGGAGTACGCGGCGGGCCAGGGCGTCGACCTCAGAGGCGTGAACCCGTCGCCGGACAACATTGCCGGAGGCATCTCGACGATCGAAGAGAAATCTCTCGGCTCCATTGCGAAAGCTGGGCGCGCAACGGTCGTCGAACTGCTCGAACTTGGTCAGCCGCCCACAACAAGAGGGTTGGTGCTTATGGATGCACCAGCGGCGGCGGTCGAGAACGTCACGTCGATGGCTGCGTCGGGCGCCCAGGTCTGCGTATTCAGCACTGGATCAGGTAACCCGACCGCCAACCCGGTAATCCCGGTCATCCGTCTATCGGCCAACCCGTCGGTCACAGCTGCCGCTACCGAGGTCGATCTCAGCCTGGAAGCGGTGCTGCGCGGACGCAAGAGTCTCGACCAGGCGGCCCACGAACTGCAGAAGCTCGTCGAGGATGTGGCCTCGGGCAAGTTGACCTGGGCCGAAGCCTTCTACGACGGCGAGATCGCGATCAGTCGTTGCGGATTCAGCCTGTAACTCTCGCAGTGGCATTCGAACGGGTGAGAGCGTCAGTTGACGGCGCGGGCGTCGCCCCGGGCATCGTGGTAGCCGTCGCCATCGCGGCCGTCGCCAAGTTTCTGGCGGCCGTGCTGCACGGAGTCCCCGACGTCCTGATCGCGCTGGCGATCGGGATCCTCTTGCGGAACCTGTTTGGGGCCAGCTGGACCGTACCCGGGAGCAAGTGGGTCGTCCGTTACGTACTGCGGGCGGCAATCATCCTGATCGGAGGCGGCCTCACGTTGTCGACGGTCGCGTCGCGCGGCACGGCGGTGCTCGGGCTGGTCGCCGCACTCTTCGTAATGGCGTTCGCGCTAGGCATCGGGCTGGCCCGGCTTTGGCGGCTACCCTCGACCATGGGTATTCTGATTGGGGCCGGCACTGCGATCTGCGGCGCCAGCGCAATCCTCGTGGTCTCGCCCCTCATACGCGCGCGCGAGGAGGAGACCGCCTATGCGATCGCAACCGTATTCACCTTCAACCTCATCGCGCTCGCCCTCTACCCGGTCATCGGCCATTGGCTCGACCTCTCGCAGTCCGCGTTCGGGACGTGGGCGGGGACCTCGGTCAACGACACGTCGGTGGTGATCGCGACTGGGTTCGCCTATGGGCCCGCGGCCGGAGCCGTGGCGACGGTCACCAAGCTAATCCGCACCGTGCTCTTGCTGCCGCTCGCCGTGGGCATCGGTCTTGCCTTTGCGCGGGGGCAGGAAGGCGCAGTGGGGCTGGGGCAGAGCATGCGGCGGGCGGTGCCCTGGTTCGTGGCCGGGTTCGTCGCGATGGCCGCACTCCACACCACCGGGATTCTGCCAGCGTCCGTCTTCGCGCTCACTTCGGCAGCAGCGAGCTTCATGATCGTCGTGGTCCTCGCTGGGGTCGGCCTAGGCGTAGAACTGCGATCGCTGACCAGCCAGGGTGTGAAACCACTGGCGATCGGGCTCGCGCTAGGGACCGTGATGGGCGCGGTCAGCCTGGCGGCGGCGATGACGCCACTATGAGGAAATTCCCGAGCAACTCGTGATCGGCAGCGTCGGTGACGCGCTCTGGATCGCGGAGAAGAGGCGGGCTGGGGCGATTCAGGGCGAGCAATTGTCGGCGGGCGGAGTGGAACTCGCGTTCATCCGGTGGCCAATCCAAATGCCAGCGCTGTGCCTGTTGGGTGCAAATATTCATACAGCAGCCGCGTTTGGCTCGCGTGAGTATCCGCGAAGCAATCCGCCCAGCCTCGAGCGACA
>CAAGKR010434877.1_pt1 | contig 11952 bp, 12 predicted proteins | sample 2556971 | NCBI WGS metagenome assembly CAAGKR01 (sample SAMEA5207829, study PRJEB30636) | soil metagenome | biome: forest; feature: boreal; material: soil | place: USA | collected 2011-09 | depth 1 m
ATCGGTGATCGTCCTCGACGATGAGGACCCTCATTCCCAAGGGCTCCCGAGGTTCACTGCAGACATCGGGTCGCGTTCATGAGCGTATACCAGCGGACAACAATTGACTTCAGTTCTAAAGCGAGCCCACGCCACCAAGGAAACCTAGACGTGGACCAGGCGCGGCGCGGCCCGGAAGGAGGCAAGGTCAATTGCGCCGACGCAGAACATGACTACACGCAGGACGCCCACCAGCTCGAGGGCAAGCTCTTGCGCGGCGTCGGCTCCGGCCGCCGCGGCCCGGATGAATGGACCGGCCAGCCCGACGACGTCGGCTCCCAGTGCAAGCGCGATCGCCACGTCCATGCCGCTGCGCACCCCTCCGCTGGCGAACACAAGCCGGTCGCCGGCAACCGCCCGAGCCGCCCTCACGGCCTCGGCGGTAGGAATGCCCCACGATCGGAACGCGGAAGCGATCCTCATGGGGGTCCCTGAAAGTCGATGGCGCTCCACCTCGCTCCAGGATGTCCCACCGGCGCCGGCAACGTCGACGGCGGCGACGCCGGTGGCGAAAAGCGCGGCCACGACATCGCGCGCCAGTCCCGATCCGACCTCCTTCACGATGACAGGAGCCTCCAGGGTGGAACAGAGCCTCTCGATCTCTCGCAGGAGCCCCCGGAACCTCGGCTCTCCTTCGGGCTGAAGCGCCTCCTGGAGAGGGTTGAGGTGCAGGACCATGGCGTCCGCACCCGTTAGATCCAGCAATCGCCGGCACGCATCGACGCCCGCGCCACGGTTCAGCTGGGCGGCACCGAGATTGGCGAGCAAGGGTATGTCTGGAGCGATCACGCGGACGTCCAGGCCTGGGGCTCGAGGGTCCTCGAGCAAGACCCGACCCGATCCCAGACCCATCGCGAGACCCGCTTCCTGTGCCACTTCAGCCACGATCTCGTTGAGGCGCGCGGCTTCCTTCGTGCCTCCGGTCATGCATGAGACCAGGATCGGAGCGCGCATGGATTTGCCGAACAACGAGGTCGACATCGACACCTCCGCCAGGTCGATCTCGGGCAGCGCGAGGTGCTCGAACCGGTAGCTCTCGAAGCCGGCTGAAACCTCTCCAGTCACCTCGCTGGCGAGGTTTATGCGCAGGTGGTCGTCTTTGCGCGCCGTGGTCTTCCTGACGGGGTGCGAGATGGGCTCGAGTTTACTCATGAGTCTTCAGCGCTCTCGCAGCTGCTCGACTATCGCATTTACATGAAGGATCAAGCTGTCGACGACGACCGCCGCGCGCTCGACTCCTTCCTCACGCGGAAGCCGGGCGCGCAGGACCTCGATGGTTGCGCTCAGCGATGTGAGATCGATTGCCACCTGCCGCAGCCTGGCTAGAGAGTTGGAGTCCCAGCGGTTCACTTGAGAATGCTGCTTACGAGCTCAGCGATCCGCCGCCCGTCTGCGGGCAGGCCCAGGAAGTAACCTCGCTGGAACCCGGCCGCCGCGTAGGGTCCTGACACCGGCGAGCCACTGAGCAGCAGGCACGGCACGGTTCGGAAGTGGCTCCGGAGCATTGGCAGCGTCCATGGCGAGGGCCAGCTGTCACACGCGGCGATGACGAGGTCGACCTGCTGGGTGGAGGGCGTAGCACCGGGAGCTGGCACCGTTACTTCCATCCCGTCGAGGCGAAGCAGTTCCGCCAGGGAGCCGTTGAGCTGGCGGTCGGCAGCCAGGAGGAGCACGCGTCTCTTTTGCACTTTGACCCACGTTAGGTGTGGTCGGCGCCCGGCCGCGAGCACGTGCATGATTCACTTAGACGAATTCTTAGATGAAGGCCAAGTCCTTGCGGCGTCCGGGAAGAGCCCGCATCCGGCTGCCTGTCACTCCTTTCCTGGACGCCCTGCTGGCGGGCGACCGGGCCCGGGCCATCGTCCTGTCGGCGGACGCCCTGGCGCTCCTGGGCAGCCGGGTGTCGGTGTTCTCGGACCTTCTCCAGCCCGCCCAGTACGAAATCGGCGAGCTCTGGTACGAGGGGCGGATCGGCGTCGCCGAAGAACACCGCGCGACCTCGATCGTGGAGGCGGTTGTGAACTCGCTGCCGCCGACCCGTAGCGCTGATCCCGTGCCGCGGGGCAGCCGTTGCCTGTTGGCGGCACTGGGAGAGGAGCAGCACGTGCTAGGGCTGAAGGTGCTCAAGCTCGCGCTCGAAGACGAGGGCTGGACCACGCAGTGGCTGGGTGGCCGCACCTCACTTGACGAGGTCCTGGAAGCCGTCCGAACCAGGCGCCCGCATGTCGTCGCTCTGTCGGCCGCCTATCTGCCTGAGGTGCAGCCGCTGAAGCTTGCCATCGAAAGGCTCAAGGCGATTGGCCCCAGGGTGCTGGTCGGTGGCGCTGCCTTCAATCGGGTCCCCGACCTCTGGGTTCGGCTTGGCGCCGACGGCCATGGTAGTGACGCCCGGATCAGCATCGTCCTCGCGCGGCGGATGCTGGAGCGATGACAGAGGCAGGTTTCACGATCGCCGAGGTGGCGTCGATGGTCGGCCTGACCGCCTATACGATCCGTGCCTGGGAGAAGCGCTACGGTGCCCTCAAGCCTCGGCGCACCTCGGCCGATCACCGCCGGTACACGATGGAGGACGTCGAGCTCCTGCGCCGCGTCAAGCAGGGCGTATCGCTCAAGGGCCTGTCGCTCAAGCTCGCCGTGATGCGGGCGCAGGGGGAGATTCTCGAGCCCGAGATCGAGGAGGTCAAGAGCGCGAGCCTCCCTCGGGACACGGACGATCAGCCCGACGAGCAAGCGCCATGGCGGGCGATGGCGGACCTGTCGCCTCTGCTCATGGCGGTGCTCACGACCGAGGGGCGGATCGTCGACGCCAACATCGCGTTCGCACGCGCGGCGGGCGTCATGCGCGGCAGTCTTCGCGGCGCCCGCTTCGCGGACTTCGTGGATCCCCACGACCGGGCCAAAGCCGTCAAGGCGTACCGGCCGCCGCTGCAGCAGAGAAGAGGGTGGGAGCTCAACCTGCGGACGAAGGTGGTGTCGGGCATGTATTCGTTCGACTGCTGGCCACTGCGGCGAGGGGAGCAGTGGCTTCTCGGGCTGATCGGCCGCGACCTCAGCGCTTCGGGGATGGACATGTGGGCGCCCGAGGACGAGCAGCGGTGATCAGTCAGGCCTGCGCCGCGCGTCGGCGCGCCGAGGACGTCCAGGCAGCTACGAGCACCAGGTAGGCCGCGCCGATCCCGATCAGGCGCCATCGCTGGGTGACGACCAACCCGAAGACCAACGGATACGAGAGCATGCCCACGGCCGCGGCCCTCCACAGGCCGATCGGGCGTGTCAGCAGCACGAAAAGGATCAGCGCGATCGCGAAGGCGAGCGGGTCGAGCACCAGCCCGCCGCCGACGAGACAGGCCACGGAGCGGCCGCCGCGGAAGTGTGACCAAACAGGCCGGGCGTGCCCGGCCATGGCGAGAATCACGCCCGCACACGTAGCCCACCAGCCGCCGAGGACAAGGCCAATGAGCGCAGCTGCCGCCCCCTTGCCGATGTCGGCGGTGAGCACCGAAAGGCCGGCGCGTGGGCCGAGGATGCGCCAGACATTGGCCGCGCCCGGGTTGCGTTCTCCGGCGAGAAGCGGGTCGACGCCCATTCTGCTGGCCACCCATCTGGCAGTCGGCAGCGACCCCAGCAAGTACCCGAGAACGGACGCCCCGACGACGGGCAGCACCAGCTGCCAGGCTGCCGGATCAGGCAAACCGCAGCATCTCGCCGGCAAGGATGCGCAGCTTGCGGCGCGCGGGCACCACCGCCCGCGCTCGAGGCTCGGGACGGCCAAGGCCGCGCTCGACCTCGAACAGGATCGCCCGATACATCTGGGCCGCGCCGCGCACAACCCGGCCGCCCTGCCGCAGGGAGGGCACCCCGGCGAGCCCGCGCTCGTACCAGTGCTGGGCGATCGCGATTTCGATCCGCATCTGCATGATGCGGTCGCCCGAGGCCAGGTCGAATGACTCCTGGGGTAGGTAGCTGCGACCGCGCCCGGCGTCCTCTCCGACGTCGCGGAGCACGTTGGTCCGCTGCAGGGCTATGCCCAGAGCTCGCGCGGCGCCGTCCGCCTGGGGCGCGGTTGTGCCCAGCACGGCCGCCATCATCCGGCCGACGGTCCCGGCGACGCGGTAGGCGTACAGGTCGAGGTCAGCCTCGGTCCGAAATGCCACCGTGCCGAAGTCCTGCTCCTGGCCGGCGCAGAAGTCTGCCACCGCATCGAGCGGAAAGGCCGAATGCCGCTCCCGCAGGTACTCCAGGATCACCTCCTCGCGGCCCACAGGACTGCCGCCCGCCGCCCAGGCCGCGACCTCCCGCAAGCGGCGCGGAGCGCTTGGGTCGCCGTCGTCCACCAGGTCGTCGAGCGTCCGGCAGACCAGGTAGAGGAGCACGACGTCGTGGCGTACCGTGGCAGGCAGGAGGCGCGCCGCCAGCCAGAAGGTCCGGGCGTGCCGGCTCATCGCGGTCACGGCTTCGGCCATCAGAGGCGAGGTCAAATCCGCCCCTCCATCACGTCGCGCCGGATCAGCTCGCTGGTCACCGACGCGGTCATAAGCACACCTGGTACTCCCGCGCCAGGATGCGTGCCCGCCCCGGCGTAATACAGACCCTGAACGTCGCGATCGCGGTTCGGCTGCCGGAAGTAGCCGGACTGCAGCAGCAGCGGCTCAGGTCCGAACGCGTTGCCATCGGGGCTGGCCAGCTCGTCGCGGAAGGTGTGGGGCGTCCAGCGGTGCTCGACCTCGATCGAATCGCGGAGGCCGTTCAGACCCAACCCGTCGGGCGACTCGAGCACGTCAAGGACGCGCTCGCGCAGCGGCTCCTCAGCCTCGGACCAGGCGAAACCGGAGCCGAGGTTCGGCACTGGCAGCAGGACCGAGATCGACTCGCCGCCCTCGGGCGCCATCGCCGGCTCGGTCCGTGACGGAGCATGGACGTAGAGGCTCAGGCTCGCCGGCATCTGCCGCCTCAACGTGACGTCGCGGATGAATCCCCGGTAGTCGTCGCCGACAAGCAAGGTGTGGTGCTGCAGTTGGGGGAACTTCCGGTTCACCCCGAGGTAGAGAAGAAAGCAGCTCATCGTCAGGCTCGGGATCCTGCCGTTGAGCCCGAGGAGCTTGCGTCGCGTGGTGACGACATCCGCGTTGCTGACCACGATGTCCGCAGCGATGCGATCGCCGGACTCGGTGTCGACCGCGATCACTCGGCCTTCTCGTCGCACGATGCTCGTGACCGCGTCACCACAGCGAAGCTCGCCACCTCGGCCGACGATCCGCGCCAGCGCTTCGACGACCGACCACATGCCGCCGTCCGAGTACCAGACACCGCCCTCCGCCTGGAGGTAGGCCAGCGTGGCGTAGACCGCTGGGACACGAAACGGGTCTCCGCCGATGAACAGCGGGTGGAAGGCGAATGCCTGCCGGACGTGGGACTCGCGGAAGAAGCGGCCGACGAAGCCTTCGACGCTGCGCAACGCGCCTAGCCGCGCCATCGCCGGCACGAGCGACAGGAAGTCGCCGAGCTTGAGGAAGGACCGGTTTCCTGCGACGAGGATCGCTTCCTCGTAGATCCTTCGACTGGCGGCCATGAAGTCGTCGTAACGGCCGGCGTCGGCGCGGCTGAAGCCGGCGATCTGATCGACCATCTGCGCGCGGTCGCCGTTGAACATCAGCTGTCTTTCCTCGCCCTCCCAGGAGATCCGATAGAAGGGGTCGAGCCGCCGCAGCTTGAGCTCCCTCGCGGTCGTGGTCCCAGCCGCGGCGAAAAGGTCATCCAGCAGCTCCGGCATGGTGATCAGCGACGGGCCGGTGTCGAATCGCCAGCCGCGGTCGCAGATCCGGCTGGCCCGACCACCCGGTTGCGGTCGCCCTTCGACGACGGTCACCTGGTGACCGGCGGCCAGCAGGCGCACCGCAGTCGCGAGACCGCCAAAGCCCGCGCCCACGACGACGACCTTCATTGAGGTTGGCCCGCGAGCTCGGACCCGCGCCAGACCGGCCGGCGGCCGCGCAGGCCGTCGGCCACGCTGAGGCCCATCGCCCAGAGGGTCGCCGCCCAGGTGATCGGGTGCCACGCAATCGTGGCCAGCGGCTGCCGCTCGCTGATAGCGACCGCTCCTCGCAGCACCAGCAGGCCGATCATCCCGACCGCGGCCCCCAGGAGTGCCGGTCGGTCCTGGGCCATCCACGCGGCAACGAACGCGAACGCCGGCACAAGGAAGACGGTCGCCAGCCCGGCGATCCCGGCGAGGGCGATCGCGAGCGAATGCCCGCTGTACGCGTAGTACATCCGGCGCCAGGCTGAAGCGACCTGCCGTGCCGACCCGTAGTGCCTGGTCGAGCCCAGGTCTGCGCCGTGGAGCATGCGGACCGGCCGCCCCGCGCCGGCAAAGAGGCGCGCCAGGTCGACGTCCTCGCGGTCTGAACCGCCGATCGCGCGGTGGCCGCCGAGCTCCATGTACTCGGTGCGGCGCGCGACCATCAAGGGCCCGTAGGCCAGGGGCAGCAAGGTCAGCGGCCAGAGTGCGACCTGCATCAGCGCGAAGGCAGGCATCACGGCGCGCTCGGCAAACGTCCGCATTTCGTAGCGCGTCAGAAACGAGACGAGTCCGCCGCCCGTGGCCATCTCGGCCGAGGCCGCCCCCAGGGCCTTGTCGCCGAGCTCGGTGTCGGCGTCCAGGAAGACGAGAATCTCGCGCGAGGCCAGCACGGCCCCACGCCACGCTGCCCAGCACTTGCCGGTCCAGCCGTCCGGCCTCGGTCCCGCGGGCACCACCCTGCCGTGCGGGCCCAGCGTCCGTGCGGCCGCCGACATCGTGCGGTCCGTCGACCCATCGTCCACGACGATCACTTCGACGTCGCGCGGCAGCGAGCGTAGGCAGGCCGCGATGTTCGCCTCCTCGTTGCGTGCGGGAACGATGACCGAGATGCGTTCCCACCCAACGCTCGTCGCGCGGCGCCGCATGCGCAGGCGGTTCGTGGCGAATATCGCGAGCAGGGTGAACACGCCCGCCGCCGAACCCCAGGCGATCAGCTCGAGACCGGTCACGCGGCCGACCCCCCAGGCCCTGAGCAGGACCTGCGTGATCAGAAAGCCGGAGAAGAGGTTCATCCCGAGGAAGCCCTTCCAGGCACGGCGGGCCTGCAGCTCCACGTCGCCGGCTAGGCACGATGCCGCCAGCAGCGGGTATGGGAGGAGGGCGGCGGCCGCCACCAGGGCCAGGCCGCCCGCGCCGGCGACGATCGCAGCCGCCGCGCTGTAAAGGATCACCGAGGCCAGCGCCGTGGGGTGCGCGTCGAGGCTGACCGCGATGGAGCCGATTCCAGCCTGGCGGTCGAACTCCACATCCTGGATCGCGCCCAGAGCCTGAGACGCGGCACCCCAGAAGAGGAACGCGATGAGGTATCGCCACGGCATGGCGCCGATTGCGGCTCCGGCGAGCAGCGCGCCGGTGGCGCAGGGAAGGACGAAGTGCAGAGAGGACGTCAGAGCGTCGAGCCCGGGCACCTCCTTGGTCCGAAAAGGCGGCACGGAGTAGACGAGAGCGACGGTGCCCGTGGCCGCCAGGGCGATCCCGGCGACGGGCCCGCCGAGCCACGCCAGCAGAACAAGGAAAGGAATGTTGGTGATGCCGATCGCGCTCCACAGCAGGGCGCGTCGATCGGGAGGAACCAGTCCGCCCTCCACGGCACCGTTCTTGCGCGGGTTGCGGCGGTCCGACTCATAGTCGAACGCGTCGTTGGCGCCGTATAGAAGCAGGTTGTAGGGCGCCAGAAAGTAGACGGTGCCGGCGATGAGCGCGGCGGTCGGCCGGCCAACGGCGATGCCGCAGGCGAGACACGGTAACGCAGTGTTGATCCAGCTGAAGGGCCGGCTGGCCCGGAACAGCTCCGACAGCTTCTGCAGGCCCTTTCCGTTCCATTCGTGCACCGTCACGGTGAGCGAGTAGAGGGCCGCTCCGTAGAGTAGGTCCTCGATCGGCATGGGGCCGATCCGGATGCCGCTGATGAAGCGGCCGCCGAACGTGAAAACGCCGTTGGAGACGAGGACGGAGTCAGAGATGATGGTCAGCGCCGCGAAAGCGGCAAGCCCGTACCAGTACGCCCGCCGGGCCAGCAGACCCTGCAGCCCGGCGACCGAGATAGCCGCGAGCGCGGCTGCGGCGGCGGCCAGCGTGTACTCCATTACCGTGGACCGCCCGGCGCGCCGAGCAGCCTGCCGGCGCCGCGCCAGAGGACGATCGAGAGCAGGACCAGGAACGTAAGCAGGAAAGGCTCCTCGAACGAGATGCCTGGTGGCAGGATGGCCACGCTGAGTCGCGGGTCGCTGCTGAACCATCCGCGGGCGGCGCCGACGGCGTCAATGACGAGGAAGACCGGCACCGTCAGTGCGATGGCTCGCACCAGGCGGGGACCGAATGCGCCCAACCTGAAGCGGCGGTCCAGGACCAGGACGCCCGCCGCCGAGAAGAGGATCGCGGCGAGATAGATGTAGCGCGTGATGCCCACATGGCGAAGGTAGCCTGCGTTTGGGGCGACCGGTCTGGCGGTGATTGAGCCGCTTAGACAGAGATCTAGACGCCCGCCGAAACGAACTGAGTCGCTACGCGATTCGGAGCTGTTATCCCATGCGTCGCTGCGCCAATGCCGCGCGCACCGATTCGCGGAATCCGACGGGCGTCAATCCCAACTCTGCCATGAGCAGAGGCCGTTCCGCGATCAGGTCGTGGCGGAGGCTGGATACGAGCGAGCGGGCCACGTTCATGTCGACCCTGGCGACAAGCCGCAGCCAGTGCGCGGACAGCTCAGGCGACAACAGCGGAACCGGGAACATGACGGGTTTGCGCCCGCGCAGCTCGGTCGCGGTCACCTCGAGCATCTCGCGGTAGGTCAGCACGTCGGGTCCGACGAGGTCCAGCTCGCGAGCTCCCTCGATACCTGCGGCACCGGCCAGACCGCGGACGGTGTCGTCGATCGACACCGGCTGGCAGAGGCTTGCGAGCCACCGTGGGGCGATCATCAGTGGAAGGCGCTGGGAGAGGGCATACAGGATCTCGAACGATGCTCCTCCGAAGCCGACCACGACACCTGCTCGGACCGCGAGCGCGCCTGTCTCCCGAATCAGGGCCAGACCGACCTGCCGCCGGCTCTCGAGGTGAGCCGAGAGCTCACCTTTGGGGTAGAGGCCGCCCAGATAGATGACGCGCGCGACCCGCTGCCTGTTCGCCGCACGCGCGAAGTTGTCGGTCGCGGTCTTCTCGCGTGCGGCGAAACCCGTGCCCTCTGCCATTCCGTGGACCAGGAAGTAGGCGATGTCGGCACCCTCGAGCGCTCGATCGACGCCTTCGCCGCTCTCCAGGTCACAGCGCACGAATTCGACGCCAGGGTCTGCGTTCGCGCCCGGGTTGCGCGAGGCCACCCGGACCGACCTACCGGTGTCCCGCAGGGCGGGAACCAGCCGGCGGCCGATGAACCCTGTTCCTCCCAGCACGACTACGCGTTCCGTGGCGGCCGCGTTCAAGCCACGTCGAGCTCGCGGGGCTCCTCGTTCACGCCGCCGGTGGCGGCGGTCACGCGGCGGTCCGTCGTCAGGCGGGCCGGCCACCAGACGTGCGGCCCAATGTCGTGGACGAGCGCCGGCACTAGGACGGTCCGGACCAGGAACGTGTCGAGCAGCACTCCGAAGGCAACCGCGAATCCGAGCTCGGCAAAGATCACCAGGGGCAGCACGCCGAACACGGAAAAGGTGGCCGCGAGCACTATGCCGGCCGACGTGATGACCGCGCCGGTCGAGGTGACCCCGGCCAGGATGCCCTTGCGCGTGCCTGTGCGGAGCGCCTCCTCGCGGACGCGCGTCATCAGGAAGATGTTGTAGTCGATGCCCAGTGCGGTCAGGAAGACGAAGGCCGTCAGCCGGAAGGAGGGGTCGGTCCCGGTGAAGTGGAGGACCGAGGAGAAGACCAGGCCTGAGACGCCCAGCGTGGCGGCGAAGGAGAGGATTACCGTCCCGACCAGAAGCGCCGGGGCGAGGAGAGATCTCAAGAGCACGATCAAGATGACCAGGATCACGGCCAGGACCAGGGGGATGATCAGCCTCAGGTCGTGGGTGGACGAAGCCTGCGTGTCGAGGTCGGTTGCCGTCGTGCCGCCGAGAAGGGCCTGCGCCCCGGGCACGGCATGGACGGCCGTGCAAAGATTCTGGACCGTGGTTTTCGCAGCGTCGCTGTCGGCCGCGGCGGTCAGCGTGACGTCGATGAGCACCTTGCCGCCGACGATCTTCGGATCGGATGAGGTGGGGTTGGAGGACAGGAGTGAGACCGCCGAGACGCCGGGGACCGAGCGGGCGGCATCCATCACGGCGCCGGCCGAACCGGCTTCGGCGATGACGACCGCCGGGCTCCCGGAGCCGGCGGGGAAGTGGCGGTCCGCGACCTGCTGACCGGCGACCGAATCGACCGCAACGGTGTACTGGTCGGTCGATGCGATGCCGTTCGGGTTAAGCCGCGTGATGCCGAACGTCATCGCGACCAGCACCAATCCGCTGGCCACCCACCACATCCGCGACCGGCTTCCGATCAACGCCCCGATGCGCATCCAGAATCCAGGTCGCGCGTGCTCGACCGAATCGAACCGCGGGGCGAAAGGCCAGAACAGACGCCGGCCTGTCAGGAGCAGCACCGCGGGCAGCAGGGTGACCATGGCGACCATGGCGCTGGCGATGCCGATTGCGGCCGTGGGCCCAAGGCTCTTGTTGGACCCGAGGTCCGAGAAGAGCAGGCACAGGAGCGCAAGGATGACGGTAGTGCCGGAGGCGAGGATGGCCGGCGCCGCCCCCTTGAGCGCGGCACGAATGGCCGCGTAAGCGCTCACGTGGCGGCGCAGCTCCTCTCTGTAGCGGCTGATCATCAGCAGCGCATAGTCGGTGCCGGCGCCGAAGACCAGGACCGTGAGAATGCCCTGGCTCTGGCCGTTCGAGCTCAGACCGAAGTAGCGAGCGGTGAAGTAGACCGCCGCCTGGGCGACAAACAGAGCCAGCCCGACGGCTGCCAGAGGCACGACCCAGAGCACGGGGCTGCGGTAGACCAGCAGGAGCACGACGACCACGACCAGGGTCGTGCCTACGAGGAGCTTGATGTCGAGCGCCTGGAAGGCTGCGCCGAAGTCGGCGGCTAGGCCGGCCGGCCCGGTCACGTGGGCGGAGAGTCCCGGCGACCCGCGGACCGCGTTCCTCAAGGAGGTCACGCCGTCGCCGATGCCTCCGATGCTGGAGCCGTCCACGTTGACGACCACCTCGAGGGCCTTGCCGTCGGCCGAGGCGATGATCGGGGAGGGCTGACCCACCACGCCTTTCAAGCCGGCAAGGCCGGCGATGTCGGACGAGACGGTCGCCCGGTCCTCCGCCGTGATGCCGCTGGAGCGCTCGAACACGAGGACGGCCGGCACCACCTTTGCGTTCTGGAAGCCGGCCTCCAACTTGAGGACCTGGGTCGCCTCCGCGGTGCTGGGCAGGAAGTCCGCTAGGTCGTTCTTCTGTAGCGAGCTCAGCTTGGTTGCGAAAGGCCCTGCGGCCGCCGCGAGTACAAGCCACCCGACCAGGACCGCGGCGGCAATGATCAGGGGTCGTTTGCTTCCTTTGGGCGTGGCGGGTTGAATCATCCGGGCAGCTCTCCTCTTCATGATGTTGTCGCAATTATTATCGAACGCTCGTAATATCTATTTCGCAAGACATGAAAGGAGGTGTTCTCTGATGCCTAGGGGGAGGCCGCCGGGCCCGACGCCCGAGTTCGCCCAGCATCGCCGCGGCATCCTCGACGCCGCGACAGCCCTTTTCGCGCGGAATGGCTACGAGACCACCGGCATGCGCGAGCTGGCCGCGGCCGTCGGGATGAGCCCGCCGGCGATCTACCACTACTTCGAGTCCAAGGAAGCCCTC
>CAAGKR010370377.1_pt1 | contig 11948 bp, 9 predicted proteins | sample 2556971 | NCBI WGS metagenome assembly CAAGKR01 (sample SAMEA5207829, study PRJEB30636) | soil metagenome | biome: forest; feature: boreal; material: soil | place: USA | collected 2011-09 | depth 1 m
AGCCCGATGGTGAAGCTGTCGATCGCGCCCTTCGATGCCGGGTAGTGAACCCACTCTCCCGCGGCCCCGGTGTGAGCCGCGCGCGAAGAAATGTTTACGATGGCGCCTCCCGTTCCCCCGCGGCGCGTCGACATCCGCCGGACCGCCTCGCGCGAACACAGGATTGTTCCGCCGACGTTGACTGCCAGCACGTTTGCGACGGCCGCACTTGAAACTTCTTCCACTCGCGCGAATCCACCCGTTACCCCAGCGTTGTTCACCAGCGCCTTGATCGGACCCAACTCTTTCTCCGCTGCCTCGAACATCCGAATGATCTGCTGTTCATTCGAGACGTCGGCCTGAATCGCGAGCGCGCGGCCGCCACCAGCGACAATGTCGGCGGCCACTTTCTTTGCGTCGGCCTCGCTCGATGAGAAGTTGACGGCAACCGAGTAGCCGCGTTCTCCTGCGAGCGTGGCGATTGCCCCGCCAATGCCGCGGCTGGCTCCCGTTACGATGAGTGCGCCAAGGCCCACTTTTGAGGTCATAGTTTTACCGGGGTCACAACCGAAAGCGGGAAGAGTCACGAAGCAAAGTGGAGACGGCCGAAGCCTACGCCTTCACGTCCTCCCGTTTCCCATGCATCAACTTCACCACCTCTTCATACAGTTTCCTGCGCATTTCGTGCCGCTCGTACGCCCGTGTAATGTAGCGTACCTGCACTTCCACGGCATCCCCGGAGGGCATTACATTCAGAGCGGGTGCAGCCGAGAACGCCTGTACCCGGTAGCGGTTCGTGGTTTGCTGCCATTCCTCTTCCGCTTTGTGGGCGTTGGTTTCCGTCTCTTTCGCCACCAGCTTCTGGATGCCATCAATGACCGCGTAAGGATCCTGATTCGCTGGAATCGTCACTTTCAACTCGTCCCACATCCATTGGCCCGACGTGGTGAAGTTGAAGTAGTGACCCTCAATGGCGAAGCTGTTCATGAAGGAAACTTTGCGGCCGGTGGGATGTCCCGCGTCCGTCCAATTTCCAGTTTCGAGTAAGACCGTTTTCATTAAACCAATTTCCACAACTTCGCCGGCCACGCCGTTAACCTCGACCCAATCGCCCACGTGGATGCCATTCCTACCCATGAGCGCAAACCATCCCAGAAATGCCATGATGAAGTCCTTCATGGCGACGGTGAGTCCAGCGCCCGCGAGGCCGAGGATGGTGGTGGCCTGGTTGGGCAGTCCGAAGATCAAAAATAGGATTGCGATGACTCCCACGGCCTGTGCCGAGAACTTGAGCATCGCGCGCAACGTGTCTATGCGCTTGTTCTCGGTTTTGAGGCCGACGGTGTAGCGCTCAATCACACGGTTCGCCAGATACACCAGGAGCACCACCAGCAGGATACACAACACCACTTCGATCATGTTGTGCAGCGCCGCCTGCTGGCGAATGTCGACTAACCCGATCCATCGGTCATAGAGATCGTTGAGTTTCTGTTCGTCGGCGATTCTTTTGCCCAGGTCGGCGAGATTCTTCTGGTCCTGCCGGTAATGTTTCAGCGAATCGAGTGCCGCTTGTGCCGCCGCTTTCGATTCATCCCGGCTCGACGTCTTGCTGTTATTGGCGAAGCCCTTGGCCTGTTGTTTGGCGGATGTGCGGCTTGCACTCTCCTGCTGAGCCTCGGCATTCAGGGCGGTGTGTTGTTTGGCGAGGTCTTCTTGAGTGATGTTGGCCGCGTGTTGCGCTTCTTCGAGCGTCGCCTTCTTGTCACGCAGTGCCTTCCAGGCGCGGAAGACTACGAGAAGCGTGTGTGCCTGGTAGTAGCGCTCGGCCTGATTTTCCGCCTGGGCGGGATGCGCCGATAGGTGAGCCTCTTCGTCGTCGTGCGCCTGTTTCAGGCGCTGCACTTCTGCCTGTGGATCGCCGCCCGCTTCCACCAGCGCTTCGGCGGCATCGTCCGCCTCATCCTGATCCAGTTCCAGTTGCGCCTGCGCCACATTGAGTTGGTCCTGCAGGTTCTCTTTCTGCGAGTCGGGAGCGGCAGCGACTTTCTTGGTCAGCGCGCCGACATTGTCCTGATCTTCCTGAAACGCTTGCTGGAGTTGATTTTTCTGATCGGATAATTTCTTGAGAGCAGGGGTGAGCGCGGCAGGACTTTCCTGCGCGGCGCGGAAGGCATCGAAGAAGGCCAGATCGACTTCATGGTCTGCGACCTTCTCCACCTGCTGCGCGAGGCTTCTTTCGTCCTCGGAATACGCGAGCGACCCAACTCTCCGCGCCGTTTGCAGCGGACTCTGGTCCACCCAGGCATGTTGCGCGACGTGCTGCTGTTTGCTGGTTGTCTTACGACTTCCGGGTGGTGGTGCGACCTCTTGGCTGATGCCGCGAGGCTGGCGCGTCCACACCATTCCCACGATGGCAGCGGCCACCAGTAGCAGCAACACAGTCGCGGTAATCCAATGCCGGAGTTTCATAGGGATTCCGAAATCATTCGCCCGGAACAATCTTCTGCAGCCCGATCGGTCATTGGTTTCTGTCCGGGTCCATCGAAACGATCCCGCCAGAACATTGACTAGATCACTGTAGCAAGAATCTTCTGCTTCATGCGACGCGCTCAGGCCCTAATCATTCGGCGCACGTTGGTAATCTGCATTACGCCGGTCCGGCCCCGTAGAATTATCACGCCCAATGCTTGCATCGCTACAATCAATTCTCGACGAACCCTGGAAGCCCATCTCCCGCCCTGCCTTGGTGGCGTGGCTCGTCTTCTATGTCGCGTTCCTTGCCTACGCTTTCTCGGCTCACGGCGGATTCCTCTTCATCGATGCCGCCAACCTGGTCGTACACGAGGGCGGGCACAATCTTTTCGGCTGGTTCGGCTCCACGCTCGGACTTTGGGGAGGCACGCTGCTGCAGTGGCTGGTCCCGTTTCTGCTGGCCACCTATTTCTTCACGCAACGCCAGACCACGGGCTTCGTGTTCTGCCTGTTCTTCTTTTTCGAGAACTGGCTCTACACCGCGACCTACATGGCGGATGCGCGCGTACAGGAACTTCCCTTGGTCACAACCGGCGATCCGGACTTCGTGGAACACGACTTCTACGCGATCTTTACGAGCCTTGGCGTCCTCAACCACGACACCCAGATCGCCGCAGTAGTGCGAGTGCTTGGCTGGTGCGGGATGCTTGCAGTCGTAGGCTGGCTGGCGGCTCAGACTCTGAGGAATCAAGACGCCGGATAATCTGCACGCCAGGGTTTTCAATCAGCAATCAAAAATCAACAATGCCTTCCTACGGCACCCAATCCCCAATAAAAATGTTCGTCTCGTGCGGGGCCTTGGCGTTGCGGTTTGAGGCCCAGACCAATTTCTTTCCGTCCGGCGAAAACATGGGGAAGCCGTCAAAGCCGTCGCTGTAGGTGACACGCTCTATGCCGCTGCCGTCGGGATTGATCAGCCACAGCTCAAAATTACCCATGCCGCCGGTGGCATGCGTCTCCGGATCGTAATTCGACGAGAAGATGATGCGCTTGCCATCGGCCGTGTATGCCGGCCCAAAGCTCGCCGCACCCAGCTTGGTGATCTGCTTCTTGTCGCTGCCATCCGCTTTCATGGTCCAGAGTTCGAGCGATGTCGGACGGATCAGATTCTGCCCCAGCAATTCCTTGTATTCGGAAATCTCTTTCTCCGTCTGCGGATGGTAAGCCCGGAACACAATCGACTTGCGATCGGGCGAGAATGTCGGGCCGCCGTCGTAGCCCAATTCGTGCGTGAGCTGTTGCACATGCTTGCCGTCGCCGTCCATCGAATAGATGTCGAGATCGCCGTTGCGCATCGAAGTGAATACAATCTTCTTGCCGTCGAGCGAGATCGTCGCCTCCGCGTCGTAGCCGGGAGTGCTGGTTAGTTGCTTCAGGTTCGAGCCGTCCGGATTCGCGGTGAAGATGTCGTAGCCCGAATACACCGCCCAGACATATCCCTTGGAAAAATCAGGACGCGGCGGGCATTCCGGGCTGGCAAGGTGCGTCGACGCATAGAGAATCTTCTTGCCGTTGGGATAGAAGAAACTGCACGTCGTGCGTCCCTTGCCCGTCGAGACCATGTGTTGGTCAGTGCCGTCGATATTCATCTCGAAAATCTGGTCGCATTTGACGTCGCCATGCGACGACTGGAAGATCAGCTTTTTGCCGTCGGCGGAGAAATAGGCTTCGGCATTCTGGCCTCCGAACGTCAACTGGTGCACATCGCGCAGATGCTTTTCCTGCGGCGTGGCCATGTCGGGCGGGTTCGAGGTCTGTGCCAAAACCGACTGCAAGGTGGCGATTCCAGGCACAAGGAAGACGAGAAGCGACACAAAAATGCGTTTCATATAGATGGCCGCTAGTGTAGCAAAGGCCTTCAAATCTTAACCACAGAGGACACAAGGGGGCACAGGGACAACGAACCGATCTACGATTTCTCTGCGTCCTCAGTGTCCTCTGTGGTTATTCAGTCTTGCGGCGTAAAATAGGCGCGTCATTCCATGGAGGATGCATGAAATCATTTCTGGCAATTCTTGTCGTCGCCTTGCTGGCTGCTACGATTGCGCTCCCTGTTTCCCGCTCAACCGTTTCGGCGGGGCCGAAAGCGACTGCCGATATGTTGAAGCAACTCGAGGCCGAGTTTATGAAAGCCGCGGCCGACAAGGGTTCTCAGGGATACATGTCGTACTACGCCGATGACTCCGTCGAAGTACCCAACGGCGGAGCTCTGATTGAAGGCAAAGCCAACATCGCCAAAGGCATGGGATTCCTCGACGACAAAAACAACCGCCTGATCTGGACTCCAGTCGGCGCGGACATCTCGGCCTCCGGCGACCTCGGTTATACGTACGGCAATTACGAGTTTCACTCGAAAGACAAAGAAGGCAAGCCGGTCGTCGAGTACGGGAAGTACACCAGCATCTGGAAGCAGCAGAAAGATGGAAGCTGGAAAGTCGTCCTCGACATGGGGAACGCCTCGCCCAACCCGAAACCTTAACGCAAAGGGCGCAACGGGCGCAGAGGAATCATGAGAAATATCTCTGAGCAGTCGGCCAGTCCAGCTTGCCGGAGGCTCGCTTCCTGTCGGGGTGGCGTTACTTCCTAAAGTGATTCTTGATCGCATCGGCCTGCGTTCGAGTCACGACCGCCGACAGCGCCGCAGGGTCCGCCTGCTTCACGGCCTGCACACTGCCAAAGTGTTCCAGCAGCCGCCGCGTCGTGCTCGCGCCCACGCCTGGGATTTCCAGCAGTTCGGTGGACCGGTCGCGCATCTGCCGGCGCTTACGGTGGAACCTCACCGCAAAGCGGTGGGCCTCATCGCGAATGAGTTGAATGAGGTGAAGCACCGGCGAATGATGGTCGAGCGCAATTGGATCTTTCTCTTGCCCGTAGACATATAAGATCTCTTCGCGCTTGGCGATCGCAGCCAGTGGCTGGTTGATGATTTCCAGCGCGCCGAGCGCCTCTGCGGCAGCGTGCAATTGTCCCAGGCCGCCGTCGATCAGCACCAGGCTGGGCATCGGCTTTTGTTCGTCCCTTAGACGCTTGTAGCGCCGCGTGACCACCTCGCGCATCGACGCAAAGTCGTCCACCCCTTCCACGGTGCGGATGATGAACTTGCGATAGTCCGATTTCTTCATCTTGCCGTCTTCCCACACCACCATGGAGGCGACGGTTTCCGCGCCCTGAATATGCGAGATGTCGAAGCACTCGATGCGTTTCGGCAGTTCCGGCAGGCTGATGGTCTCCTGCAATTCTTCCTGGATCTTCTGGGTGTTTGGTTTGAGCACGCGAAATCGTTGGTCGTAGGACTGCTTCGCGTTGTTGCCCGCGAGGTCGATCAGCGAGCGCTTGTCGCCGCGCTGTGGAACCAGAACATGCACGCGCGCACCGTTGGAGTTCTCACTCGCGCCCTGCTCGGAGAGCAGGTCCTCCAAAGCCTCGCGGTCCTCAAAATCGACCGGGACGTAGAGGTTCCGCGGAACATACGGCTGGCCAATGTAAAGCTGCGTAAGCAGAGCGGAAAAAAACTCGCCGGGATGAAAGTCTGTACGACTTGATTTGTCATCCTGAGGCCCGCGCGCCTTGCGGGCCGAAGGACCTATGGACTCATCGGCCCTCTCGTTGCTGCCGGCGGGTTGCATAGGTCCTTCGCTTCGCTCAGGATGACAATCGGGTGGAGCAGTGACAGCATCAGTTTCCGGAAACTCCGGCAGATCTTCCCAGAAGAACTCGCGCCGGTCGACCATCTTTCCGGCGCGCATGTGAAACAGATTCACCGCGAGCATCCCATTCTCATAGTGATAGCCGAACACGTCGGCATCGTCGCCTTCGGCGGCGGCAATGCGCTGGCGCTCCTGCAATTGCTCGACCGTCGAAATGAGGTCGCGATATCGCGCCGCGCGCTCGTACTCCTGTGCGGCGGCAGCCTGCTCCATACGGGCGTGCAACGACCGGCTCAAATCCGTTGGCCGTCCTTCGAGAAACAACTTCACGTCGCGCACCGCCTCCTGATAAGCCTCCGGCGTGGTCAAATCCTGTACGCACGGGCCCAGGCAGCGCTTGATGTAGTACTGCAGGCAGGGGCGCGGATGAAAACGCGTCAGGTCGACCTTGCACGAGGGAATCAGAAAATTGCGGTGAATCAGATCGACAATGCGATAGGCCAGGTTCGCAGGGAAGTACGGACCGTAGTAAGCACTGCCGTCCTTGCGCAAGCGCCGCGTGACATAGACGCGCGGCCAGCGCTCGCCCAGCGTCAGTTTCACATAAGGATAAGTTTTGTCGTCGCGCAGCAGGATATTGAATCGCGGCTTGCGCTGCTTGATTAGATTATTTTCGAGCGCCAGCGCCTCTTTGTTGTTGGCGACCACAATGTACTCGACGTCGACCGCCTCGCGCACCAGCGTGCCGGTCTTGGCGTCTTCCCACCGGCCTTCGTGAAAATAGCTGGCCACGCGGCTGCGCAGGTTCTTCGCCTTGCCCACGTAAATGACATCGCCCTCGGCGTTCTTGTATAGATACACGCCGGGCTCGGTGGGGATGGTGCGGATTTTCGCCTGCAGGTCCATGGCGCGAGAGATCTATTCTATTGGATGGCAAACGCTCACATTGTGGTACAAAAAGCCAGATGAGTCTTTCTTACGTGTACCAATGCTTGCGGCGAAAGCTGTGTGTCGGCGCCCTCGTGCCGATCGCTTTTGTATTCGCCGATTACACCGCCGCTGCGCAAAGTATTACCCCCGCTCCGCCGAGCCAGTCGTCTCAACCCGAAGTGACGAAGTCTCCGGAAGGGAAGAAGGAAGAAGCAGAGCGCGCTGCGGCGCGAGCCAGCGCCCGCCACTTTGACCGTGTGCTGATCATCGTTCTCGAGAACGTTGACTACGAGGTCGCCAGCAAGGACAAGAATCTGGCCGATCTGGCCGCGCACGGCGCCAGCTTTACCAACTTCCACGCGTTGTTTCATCCTTCATACCCGAACTACTTGGCGATGGTCGCGGGAACCGACTTCGGGATTCATCGTCGCGGACGCCTGCTTGCCGACAACCAGGTGAATTTTCCCGCCGACGCCGCGCACCAGACGATTGCCGATCGACTCGTCGCCGCTGGTCTGGATTTCAAGCAGTACGCCGAAGAACTGCCCGACGCCTCTTGTCCCTGGACCTTCTCGACGCAGCATGTGCCCGGAAAACTGGGCAACTACACAAGGCGGCACGTACCCTTCCTCAGCTTTCGCGATGTGCAATCGAAAAGGTGCGATCACGTGATTCGCGTGGACTCCAGCAAATCCGAAAACTTCTTCGTGCAGGATGCGAAGAAAGGTTTGGTCGCCTATTCGTTTTACAGCCCCAACATGAACCACGATGGTCACGACACCAGCGCGCAGGTCGCGGGTGCGTGGGTGAAGAAGTTCCTCGACGATATCTTCCCGGAAAAACTGCGGCAGGGAACGCTGGTCGTCGTCACCTTCGACGAATCGGGCGGAAACGCCGACAACCGCATCTTCACGTTGTTTCTGGGCGACATGGTGAAACCGGCGAACCAACAGGATCCCAAGGCGCTTGCTAAGTACTACACGCATTACAGCGTCTTGCGCACGATTGAAGATAACTTCGGGCTGGAACCTTTGACCGCCAACGACCGCGATGCTGCGCCGATCACGGACATCTGGAAGTGACGGCGGCGGACGGATTCGCGATGATTCTTGCTCTTTGAATGTAGCATGATATTGACGTATGGGCCATACACTCACCATCCGTCTTTCAGGTGAACTTCTAACATGGCTCACGGAGACCTCGCGCAAGACCGGGGTTCCCGTTGGACGACTGGTTCGTCAGCAGTTGGCGACTGCCCGAACGCGATGGGGCAGCGCAGCGATTTCTACGCCACGCGGGAGCGATCCCGGGGGCCCTGTAGATACTTCTTCGCGACAGGGATTCTCGCGCAGGTGAAGGGTATGGCGTCCCCTACGCCTGCTTAAATCTGAGCCGAACCATATAAAATTTCCACTCCCCATGTGGGCTTTGCGTCGTAGGACCACTGGACGGGTGGACTGACCAATACACTTTTCTATCGCAAGCCATTGAAAACGTATATACTTACAGCGAACGCTCGAAGTAAAGAAAACTGGCACGCGTCGTGCAAAAGTAGATGCGGGACTAGTAAGCAACAAGCAGTCATTCCCAGGGCATCAAAAGTTTGCAAAACTTGCGCGCGGGGCAACCCAAGGCGCGCGATATAAGATTGAACCAAGGAGCCTCACCCTATGAACCGCACTTCGTTAGTGATTTGCCTGGCAGCAAGCATGGTGGCCACCGTCGGCTGCGCCAGCAAGAACTATGTCAAACAGCAGACGACGCCGCTGATTAACAAGACCAACGAACTCGACGACCTGAGCGCCAAGAATTCCAAGGACATAAAGGACGTCGACGCGCGAGCCCAAGCCGGCATCCAGGCCGTGAACGTCAAGACTGCCGAAGTCGAGCAGAAGGCGCAGACCGCCGGACAGACCGCAAGCTCCGCACAGCAGATGGCGGACGCCGCCAACAGCCGCGTAGGCGTGCTGACCAACACGGTCGCCAACCTCGATAACTATCACGCCGTAGCAGAGACTTCGGTCAAGTTCGGCTTCAACAAAGACAACCTGACCCCGAAAGCCCAGGATGCTCTGGATCAGCTCGGCGCCAGCATTTCCGGCACCAAGGGTTACATCATCGCGCTGGAAGGCGGAACGGACTCGGTGGGTTCGGCTGACTACAACTACGAACTCAGCCAGCGCCGCGCCAACTCCGTGATTCAGTACCTGGCGACAAAGTACAACGTGCCCGCGCACAAGATCTACGTGATCGGTCTCGGCAAAGATAAGCCCGCGGAGTCGAACAAGACTTCCAACGGCCGCGCCGATAACCGCCGCGTCGATGTGCGCCTGATGACGAATACCGTGGGCGACAGCACGCAGCCCGCGACTGCGCCGACTACCGGCCAGAACAATCCGTCATCCATGTAACGACAAAGTTTACCCTCCTCCCCGGAGGACTTCGCCAACCAGGCCGCTCAAGCCTCCCCCCGAGCGGCCTGCTTTTTTGTTTGGAACTCCCATGCATTTGAAAATGCAAAAGCCCTTGACCGCAAAGGACGCGGAGAAGGGCCTGGAACTCGCAGAGAAAAGCGGCTGCTGACATGCAGCAGCTTTTTCTTTCGACCGAAGGAACATAACGAGTTAGGATTCTGTCATGTCTTCGACAGCCCTTTCCCGCCGATCGTTTCTAGCTCTGTCCGCGATGTTGCCGTGGGCTTTCCGCGGTGTTGCATCAGGCGTTGCCGCCTCCGGTTCGATTCCAGTCGGCCTCGAACTCTACTCTGTCCGCGACGCACTCAAGCAGGATCCCGAGGGCACGGTGCGCGCCGTCGCGCAGATGGGATATCAGGCCGTCGAGTTCTACGCCCCGTACTTCGAGTGGACCGAGACGCAGGCCAAACAGATGCGCAAGGTGCTGGATGACATGGGCATCCGCTGCTATTCGACTCACAACGACGGAGACTATCTCGACCCGAAGAACATCAGTCGCGCCCGCGACCTGAACCTGATTCTCGGCAGCAAGTATGTCGTGCTGGCGTGGACGGACCCGAAGTCGGGCGCCGACGGCTGGAAGACGATTGCAGACAAACTGAATTCGGCTGCTGAAACCCTGGAACCCTCCGGCCTCAAGCCGGGATACCACAACCATCAGGCCGAATTCACGGGCGCGCCGGGACAGCGTCCCATCGAGATTATCGCCAAGAATACGAAGTCCTCGGTGATGCTGCAATTGGACGTGGGAACCTGCCTGGAGGCCGGTTCCGATCCAATTGCCTGGATCCGAGCCAACCCGGGGCGCATTCGGTCCATCCATTGTAAAGACTGGTCGCCCGACGCCGCTAAGGGATACAAGGTCTTGTTTGGAGAAGGCGTGGCCGACTGGAAAGGTATCTTCCAGGCAGCCGAGAGCGGCGGCGGAGTCGAGTATTACCTCGTGGAACAAGAGGGAAGCCGGTTCCCCGAACTCGATACCGCGCGCAAGTGCCTGCAGGGATTTCGTACGACTCATGTTTGAACAAAGAGGGGGGCGATAGAATAAACCTATGCGTAGTTTGCTTTCTGTCTTAGTGCTTGGTTGCAGTGTGGGACTATCGGCGCAGAACTCCACTCCTTCCGCCTCTGAGCCGGCGAATGCGCAGACGCCGGATTCTTCTTCGTCGCCCGCCTCCAAAGCCGCGGCACCGCGTACACCAAACCTGACGCCACCGCGATCCGACAGGGTCAATGCCGATGCCCTGGACAACGAACCAGGAGAGAGTTCGAGCAAAGATACGCTGATCGACCTGAGTCCTCCGGCGGACGACGCCAAGGCTCACCCACAGAGTTCGGAAATGCTGATGGATGTGGAGCGCTCCTCAGGCGACGCCAACGTGAGCGAGTTCCATCCCTGGAATCCCCACAAGGCAGCCAAAGACGTTGAGGTGGGAGACTTCTACTTCAAGCGCAAGAACTACCGCGCTGCCGAGGACCGCTACCGCGAGGCGCTGTTCTACAAAGACAATGACGCGGTTGCCACCTTCCGCCTCGCTGTGTGCCTGGACAAAATGGACCAGCCGGACGAGGCCCGCACCCAATATGAAGCCTATTTGAAGATCCTGCCCCACGGTCCGCAAGCCGACGAAGCTCAAAAGGCAATCGAGAGGTTGAAGGGACCCGCGGCTGCTGCCAAGCCCGCAAAATAAAATGCCGGCGTGAAGGTGTCGCCGACTGCTGCCGTGCCAGCGCCAACCCGCAGGCCTGGAACAGCTCACCGGTGTCCTTTTCTCGCTTTTGACTTTTCCGCCTGTTTCCCTGCGTTTCCATTTCCCACCCGGCTCTTCGGGCCTTCGCCCAGAATAAGATTCGAAGGCCACTTCGGCCCGGAATGACCAAGGCTCTTTGATCGTGCCGCCGAGTCAAGGATGCCGTCGAAAGCATCCAGGCACGCGTGAATGGTCTGGACCCGGAGCGCTCCCTCGAAGCCGCCGCGAATGATGAGCATGGCGGTGCCATGCACCAGCGACCATACTGCAATCATCTGGCGCGTATGTTTCCGGGGACTTCCTCCCAGCCGTTTTGCCAGCCGCTCGCGCATGAGATTGAAGGAGGGCCAGGGCTCATGCAAGGAAGGTGGTTTGGCCACTCCATCGAACAACACTTCATAGGCGTGGCTGTGTTCGAGCGCAAACTCGAGGTGCGACTGGACGGCCTCGCGCAGCGTACTGGTTTTGCTCACTGCGGCAAACAGTTCACGCCGCGTCTTAAGGCGCAGAGCCCGCAGAATATCGTCGCGGTCCCGGTATCGCTCGTACACCGTGGGTGTGGTGGTGCCTGCTGCCTGCGCCACGGCGCGCATGGTGAGAGACTTTTCGCCGCCGCGCGCCCACAGCCGGGACGC
>CAAGKR010123261.1_pt1 | contig 11946 bp, 11 predicted proteins | sample 2556971 | NCBI WGS metagenome assembly CAAGKR01 (sample SAMEA5207829, study PRJEB30636) | soil metagenome | biome: forest; feature: boreal; material: soil | place: USA | collected 2011-09 | depth 1 m
CCGAAACCTCCGCCAAGTTTCGGACTTCCCGTCGGGAAGATGCGGCCTGACGGCCTGTTCGAATTCCTGCGAAGGGTGCAGGGGCTGGCCCCTGCCGTATTACAGAATTTGTTGAAAATCGTCCAAAAGTGTAATGTATGAAGCCCGATGCGCCCCCAATCAATCATCATCGATCTGCTCTCCCCGCGCGGCACCAAACCCATCTCCGTCACCGCCATCGTCGAGTCCTGCGCACTTTTCGGCATCTCCTCCAACCTGGTCCGCGTCACCCTCGCGCGTCTGGTCGCGCGAGGCCTCTTGAACAAGGTCGGGCCTGCTGAATATGCCCTCAGCGAATCCGCAGTACCGCTCAATCGGCATGTGCTGCGATGGTCCTTGCTGGAATTTGCCGAGAAACCCTGGAACGGCGACTGGCTGATGATCCATCTCGAGCGTCGCCCGACCGGTCGCGACCGCGCCGCCGCACGTCGCGCGTTTCGTCTCGCCCGCTTGGCCGAGGCTACCCCGACTCTGATCGTCCGCCCCGACAATATTCGCCCCGAATCTCATGACGCGGCCGGGATGCTGTTCGATCTCAAGCTTGGATTTCGCTTCTTCAGCAGTTACGCGCGGGTGGAACCCGGCGTCTCCGCACGCTGGCTCCTCACGCTATGGCCGGTCGAGAAACTCCGCGCCGCACACAATGAGACCGCCACTCAACTCGACGTGAGCCTCACCCGCCTCTACCGGATGCCGTTCGAAAAGGCTTTGGTCGAGAGTTTTCTGGTCGGTGGCGAGGCGATTCGCGCGCTCCTGTTTGATCCGCTGCTGCCCGAAGTAGTGATGCCGGGACGCGAGCGTCGGCTCGTGCTCGACCTGATGCGTTTGTATGACAAGGCTGGCCGCGAACTCTGGCGCCGCTTCAACACCCGCTTCGAGCATTCCCCCAAAATGGATTTCGCTCCCTTCAAAAGCGCGCCACTTTCCATAAGCGCGGCTGCCGAACGCTAAGGACTTTCGCAAGGACCTTCACATGATATCCAAAGGCGCAGACCCCGAGACCTGGACCGATGAAGTCGAGCAGCGCGATGAAAGCTCGGAGCGCGAATCGCTCGCGATGCGGATCAAGCCCGAACAGCTCAAAAATCTTTACGCGCTCGATACCCTTCGCTCGCTCGCTCCGGTAGCCGGCACCTGGGCGCTGATCTTTGGCGCGATCGCGGCCGCGATCCTGAGTCACAGCTTGGTGGTCTGGATCCTCGCGGCGATCGTGGTCGGACGCTCCCAGCATGCGCTCGCCGTCCTGATGCACGACGCGGCGCACTTCAGGATGCTTGAGTCGCGCCCGTTCAACGACTTCGTCGGCCAGTGGCTGTGCGCTTTTCCGATCGCGAGTAACCTGTATTCGTATCGCAAGGTCCACCTCCGCCATCATCGCTACCTGCTTACCGATCGCGACCCCGACTTATCTCTCTCGCGCGGCTATCCGGTCAGTTGGGAAAGCTTCAGGCGCAAGCTTTTCCGTGATGCGACAGGGGTTTCATCACTTGTGATGCGCGGTTATCTCGATGTCGAAAACGGCCGCCACAAGTTCACGCTGCGGAAACTCTTGAGGAGCGTAACGCCCGAAATCCTCGCCCGCCGAATCGCGGTCGCGTTGTTCGTCGCCGCGCTCTTCTACTTCGGCTACGGGTGGGCCTTTATCGCGCTATGGATCGCGCCCCTGCTGATCGTCTACCAGGTCATCCTCCGCGTTCGCGGCGTGCTCGAACACGCGGCAGTTCCCGACGCGAGCGACGGACTTCGCAACGCTCGCACCATCGTCTCGCGCAACCCGATTCTGCGCTTTCTGCTCAACCCGCATCACGTCGCGTACCATCTCGAGCATCATCTCTATCCGGCCGTGCCGCATTACAATCTGCCCGGCCTGCATGACGCGCTCAAAACCGATCCGCGCTTCGAACGCGCGCTGGTCGAGAACAGTTACTCCGAAGCGATGCGCGACGTTGTCATCACTTCCGCGGCGGTAAGGTAAGGGAAAGGCTAGGGCGCACTGCCGATCACCGCGAACACCCGATGCAACACGCGCATCGGATCTTCGGGAAACCGCTCGGCCAGCATCGCGCGCAGTTCCTCGTCGAATATCGCGACCGCCTCCGGCGACAGGCTCGCACCAACGCCAGCACTCGCCCGAATCCGTCCGCGCCACGCCTCATGCGAATAAATCGCGTCCATGTCGAACGAAAAAGTCTCGATATCCTGGAATCCCGCCATCGCGATGTCGCGCGGCCACTTGGGATAAATCCCCAAGCCGCCGCCAAACCTCCACTTGGTATTGTGCTTCTCGATAAGCTTTTCGGTCGCCTCGATCATGTTTCCCGGAAGCGGAATCCAGTCGAAATGCGCGATCACAAGCTTGCCCCCCGGCTTGAGCAACCGCCGCGCCTCGAGCGCCGCTCGCGGACGGTCGAACCAATGCCAGCATTGCCCTGCGATGAGCAGGTCGAAGCTCGCCGCCGGCAAGCCCGTCTGTTCCGCCGGCGCGATAACGTATTTGACAGTCACCCGCGCCTCCCGATCGAGTTCCGCCGCCTGCTCCATCAGCGGCGCGGACCGATCCAGTCCCACCACCTCGCACCCGCGCATCGCGAGCCCCCGTGCCAGCGTCCCGGTCCCTGTCCCCACGTCCAGCACCCGCATCGCCACCTTGACGATTCCCTTCGCCATCAGCCGCTCGTAAAACTCGTCCGGAAATCCTGCCCGATGCCTTCCGTAATCCTTCGCCGTCTTGCCAAAATCGGCCTTTAGATCCTTGAATCTGACTTCCGCCGAACTCATCGCGTCTTGTCTCCTTGAGCTTGACTGAATATAACCGTGAGTATCTTGACGCAAGTTGAACGCTTGACGAGGTCGCCTGCCGTGGCCTGATTTCGTCGTGACCATTCGTAATTCCGGGCGCGCGGGAATGCTGACCGCTGGTGAGGCCGCCGATCATCTCGGCGTCAAGCTCGGCACACTTTACGCTTACGTCAGTCGCGGGTGGATCAAAAGTTATCGCCGCAAGGTAGGGCGTCAGGCGCTCTATCGACGCGCGGATATAGAGGCGCTTCGCGGTGTCGTATCCACCGAACGCGGACGGCGCGGACGAAGTCTTCCCGCGGCATCGACCTGGGTCACCGTGGCGCAACCGAAAAGCGCCGAGGCTGGAGCGCCCGGCGTAATCGTGGCGGAGTCGGCGGTCAGTTCGATCATCGACGGCAAGCTCGCGTACCGCGGTTACCCGATCGAGGAAGTCGTCGCACACGCCTCGTTCGAGGAAGTGTGCCTGTTGCTGTGGAGCGGGGAACGGCCGGTGGCTGAGGAAGTCGCTGCGCTGCGCGCCGAGATCAGCGGTGCGCAGATGCCGCCTGCGGTCGCCGCCGCACTTGCCGCAGCCGGTGACGACTCGCCGCCGCTGCTGCGGCTGGCTGCCGTGATGCCGAGTCTCGCCGCATGGGACCGTCGTCAACCGCCGCGAACCCGAATTGATCGCGCCAAGCTCATCATCAGCCAACTGCCGCTAGCGCTCGGCGAGCGACCGCCGGCGTGCGCGCCCGGTGCCGCAGGTATGGCAGGGCGGCTCCTCGGATTGGTTGCCGGCTCGACTGCCTCGGATTGGGAAGTCGCGGCGCTTGACCGCGTTCTGATCGCATGCGCTGAGCACGAGCTTAACGCCTCGACGTTCGCGGCGCGCGTGGTTGCGAGTACCGGCGCGGATCTCTTCGCCTCGGTGCTGTCGGCGCTATGCTCGCTATCGGGGCCGATTCATGGCGGTGCCTGCGACCGGATCGAAGCGATGTTTTCCGAGCTTGAATCGGGCGCGCGCATGGACGAATGCCTCTCGGCATTCACGCGTGACCATCGGTTGCCGCCTGGGTTCGGGCATGGGATTTACGTGGGCGGCGATCCGCGTGCGACGCTGTTGCGCGAAGTCGCGCAAACGATTGCGAAGCGGCGCGGGCGGCGGTTGTTCGAAACTGCGCTTAAAGTTGAAGCCGCGGTTCTCAAGCGCGAACGGCTGCGCCCCAACCTCGATTTTTATCTAACCGTGTGCACCCGCATGCTGGGATTTCCGCGTTCCTTGCCGGCCGCGATTTTCGCCACCGGACGTGCCTCCGGATGGATTGCGCATGCGCTCGAACAATACGCGGACAATCGCCTGATTCGCCCGCGCATGCGTTATCGCGGCGCTCCACTTCGTCACTGGGAATAGCGCGCGCCTGCCGCGAATACGGCTTTGACGCGGAGCGCGCCGAAGTCGTATTGGAGAACTCAAGAGAGCGTTGAATGAAAGCTATTGCCAAGACGCGTCCCGGCGCGGGCGCTGAAGTAGTCGAGATGCCCAAGCCAAAACCCGGCGCCGCTGAGTTGCTGGTTCGGGTTGGCGCGTGCGGCGTATGCGGTTCGGACCTTCATATCGTCGATTGGGAACTCGGCGCGGATCGAATGGTTGGACGACTTCCGTTCGTGCTCGGCCACGAACCTGCCGGCGAGGTGGTCGAATTAGGTCCGCGGGTCAGCAGTTTCAAAGTCGGCGACCGCGTTGCGCTCGATCCGTTCGGCCATTGCGGTCACTGCGGCCCATGCCGCGCCGGCCGCTTCCATTTGTGCGCATCGCCGACCACGCTCTCGGGGGCATTCGCGGAATTCACGATCTCGCCAGTCGGTAACGCGCACCTGGTGCCCTCGTCGATGAACATCGAGCAGGCTGCTTTGCTCGAGCCATTCGCTACGGGACTTCACGCGGTCGAGCAATCCTGCCTGAAGGCCGGCGATAGCGCCGTGATCGAAGGTCCCGGCCCGATCGGTCTTAGCATCGCGATGGCGGCTCGGGTGCTCGGTCTCACTTCGATAGTAATCACCGGCCTGGCGGTCGATGCGGACCGGCTCGCGCTGGCACGAGAGATGGGTTTCAAGACAGTCTCAGCGGGCGATCGCGACTGGATCGAGCAGGTGCGCGCGATGATGCCCGCGGATGGCGCGGACGTGGTCTTCGACGCGTCGGGTGCGATCGCGTCGCCGCGTGAGCTGCTCAGGCGGGGCGGAGAACTGGTAGAAGTAGGCTGGCCGGCACGCGACGTTACCTCGGCGGAACTGCGGTCGTGGTTCTTCCATGGCGTGAACATCATCAACTCTCGGATTCGCACGCCCGAGACTTGGCGCCGCGCGATCGCAATGGTATCGAGCGGTGCTGTGGATCTGCTGCCGATGGTAACGCATCGCTTCCAACTCTCGCGCGGTCTGGAGGCGTTTGACCTGCTCCGTCAGCGCAGGGGTGTAAAGGCACTGATAATTCCGGCTGAATAGCTAACGAGCTAATCTATTAGGCAATCTGCGATACTGACCGGCGTGGAGAGATACTATGAGAGACGGATTCAAAGTCGTTGATGTAGATACTCATTTGATGGAACCGGACTATGTATTCGAGAAATACATTGACCAACGATATAAGTCGAAAGCTCCGCACATGGGTGTCGCGGCCGAATCCGGGCGGCGGACCTTTCTGGTCGAGGGCGAGCCGTTCACCCGCGAGAAGGGGAAGTACCCGATGGCGGCGCCCGCTTTCCTCGAGGCGGTGCGCAAAGCCATGAAGCGCTTCGAGCGCGCCGCGAAGTCCGGGTTCAACCCCGACAGCCGGTTGCTCGATATGGACGAGCAGGGCGTCGATGTCCAAATCGTCTATCCGACCGCGGCCGGACAGATGCTCGGCCGCGAATTCCAGGACACCAAGCTGCTTGCCGCCTGCTGTCGCGCGTACAACGATTGGAGCGCCGACTACTGCTCGTATGCGCCGGATCGCATCAAGTGGGCGGCAATCCTGCCGATGCAAGACGTTGCAGAATCGCTGCAAGAGGCCAATCGCGCTGCCACCAACGGCGCCATCAGCTTTTATGTCAGGCCGAATCCGGTTCGAGGCCGCACTATTTTTCACGAGGACTATTTGCCGCTGTGGGCCGAAGTGGAAAAACTTGGCCGGCCGATTTCAACGCACGATTCCGGCTCGGCGTCGGTCCCGTCGTTCGGGGATCGAATGGACACTCACGTCACCGGTCACATTCTCTCTCATCCGTTTGAGGCGATGGCCGCAATGGCGGGCTTGATCTGGTACGGCATCATCGAAAGATTTCCCAAGCTGCGCGTGGTGCAGGTGGAAGCGGACGGTGGATGGGTTCCCTACTGGCTACAGCGAATGGAACAGCATTGGGATTTCAGCGGCAACTCGGAACATGAGTATTTGACCAGGCGGCCGACTGAGTATTTCAAAAGCAACTTCTATGTAGCCTTTCGCGGCGATGAACCGACACTGAAGGCCGCACTCGATATCGTGGGTGATAATAATTTTCTCTGGGACACTGACTATCCGCATCCCGACGGAACTTTTCCGTGGGGTCTTGGCGCGATCTTGAAACAATCGATTCCAGATTCGAGCAAGCGCAAGATCCTGTGGGACAACCCCGCCCGCGCCTTTGGCTTCAACTGAGGTACGTTCGTGGATTTTGAATTCACTCCCGAACAACAGGCGTTCCGGCTCAAGGTGCGTTCGTGGATCGAGCAGAATCTGCCCAAGGGTCTTTGCGTCGACGACGCGCAGGATGAACGCATCGCACCCAACCGGGAAGTCTTCGAACGCCGGCGCGCATGGCAGGCGAAGCTGAACGCGGCCGGCTACGCGGGCCGCTCGTGGCCGAAGGAATACGGTGGCCAGGCCGCCAGTCTAATCGAGCAGATTATCTGGGACGAGGAATATTCGCGCGCGCGCGCTCCCGTGCTACCCGGTTATTTCGGTCTCGGGCTTTGCGGTCCGACCCTGATGCAATGGGGGAACGAGGCGCAGAAGAAACGCTTCCTGCATCGAATTCTCGGCGCCGACGACATCTGGTGCCAAGGCTACTCCGAGCCGGGCGCGGGCTCAGATCTCGCCGGCGTGCAAACTCGCGCGGTCGACAAAGGCGACTACTTCATCGTCAACGGGCAGAAGGTCTGGACCTCCGGCGCGCAGTATGCGGACTGGATGTTCCTGCTGGCGCGGACCGATCCTGAAGCTCCGAAGCATCGCGGCATTAGCTACTTGCTACTAGACATGAAAAGTCCCGGCGTCACCGTGCGGCCGCTGGTACTGATGAATGGGCATTCTCACTTCAACGAAGTCTTCTTCGACAACGTACAATTGCCCAAGGAGAACCTGGTCGGTCCGCTCAATGAAGGATGGAAGGTGGCGATGACGACGCTCAGCTACGAGCGTGCCTTCGCGGGCGGCGGCGGCCATGGCTCCCAAGTCAGACGGCTCTCGGAACTCGCGAAGATCGTTCAAATCGACGGCAAGCCGGCCTGGGAACAGGAGTGGGTGCGGCAGAAACTTGCTGAATTCCTAATCGATTGCGAGGCCGCTCATTACACGCGGCTGCGCTCGCTCACGCGCCAGTTGCGCGGACTGCCGCCGGGACCGGAAGGTTCGATGCTGAAATTGTTTGGCTCAGAGCTCGGTGTCAGGATCGCGCGGTTTTCGACCGAATTGCTCGGCGGCTACGGCCTTATTGGCGAACCGACTGGCGTGGTTGCGGATTCACCACGCTGGTTGAACCGAGTGCTGAGTTCGCGGCAGTACACGATCGCCGGCGGTACCAGCGAAATCCAGCGAAACATTATTGGCGAGCGCACTCTCGGCCTTCCCAAAGGCTGAAATCGCGCGAGACTAGCGTCCTCGTCGAGATATCCGGCCGTCGGACGCGACAGATCGCATTAGCCGTCACCGAAGTGCGCGGTCATCAGATCGAACGACGTAGCTCGCGCGGGCATTATAGCTATTAGCCGGCGAGCTTCTGCCTCAGGATATCGTTGATTACTTTCGGGTTCGCCTTACCGCCCATCGCCTTCATTACCGCTCCGACGAAGAATCCGAATAGCTTGTCACGGCCAGCACGATACTCAGTGACCTTTGCCGGCTCGGCCGCGATTACCTTGTCGCAGGCCGCGGCAATGGCGCCTTGGTCGGAGACCTGCGCGAGTCCGAGTTCGGTAATCGTCGCTTCGGCGCCTTTGCCCGACTTTACCATCGCGGCGAACGCGGTCTTGGCCGCGTTGAGACTTACCCGTTCTTGTTCGACCAGGCGCAGCAGTGCGCCGACCTCGACCGCGCTGGGAACCGCTTCGCCAATTGGTTTATCCGCTTCGCGGATGACGCGCAGAACCTCAGTCATTACCCAGTTGGCGGCACTTTTCCGATTCTTTAGTCCCGGCAGCACTGCCTCGAAGTAGTCAGCGACGTCGCGATCTGAGGTGAGCACCCCGGCTTCGTAGCCGGTAAGGCCAAACTCGCTCAAGTAACGCGCGCGCCGGTCGGCCGGAAGTTCAGGCATCGTTGCGCGAACTTGCTCCACCAACTCGGGCGAAACGATCAGCGGCGGCAGGTCCGGCTCGGGGAAATAGCGGTAGTCATTCGCAAATTCTTTCGAGCGCATCGAGCGCGTTTCCTCGCGGACCGGATCCCACAATTGCGTTTCCTGCGTTATCTTTCCGCCCGACTCGATAACCTCTATTTGCCTGCCGACTTCATAGTCAATTGCTTTTTCGACAAAGCGAAACGAATTGAGATTCTTGATCTCAGTTCTGACTCCGAACTCCTGCGAATCGCGCTTGCGCACTGACACGTTGCAATCGCATCGGAAGCTGCCTTCCTCCATCTTGCCGTCGGAAGCATCGACGTAACGCAGGATCGCGCGCAACTGGCGCAGATACGCGCCCGCGTCTTCCGCCGATCGGAGATCCGGCTCGCTTACGATTTCGATCAGCGGCACTCCGGAGCGATTGAAATCGACCAAGCTTGCGGTTTCGCCGTGAATATTTTTGCCCGCGTCTTCCTCGATATGAATCCGGGTGAGGCGAACGCGGCGCGGCTCTCCGTTTGCACTCGGCGGCAGTTCGATATAGCCGCCTTTGCAGATTGGAGTTTCGTACTGGCTGATTTGATAGCCCTTGGGGAGATCGGGGTAGAAGTAACTTTTGCGATCAAAAATGGAGTAGGGCGCGATAGCGCAATGCGCCGCGAGACCCATCCGAATCGCGAGTTCCACCACGCGTCGATTGAGCACCGGCAGCACGCCGGGCATCCCCATGCATACCGGGCAGACGTTTTCGTTCGGTCCCGCGCCGAACATCGTCGAGCATCCGCAGAAGAGTTTCGATCGGGTCAACAGATGGGTGTGGACTTCGAGTCCGATCACCGCTTCGTATGCGTCACGATTCATCGCAAATTCCAATTCAGATCGCAGTTGCCGACGCCTTGAATGTTCCAGTGCGCTCCCACGCGTCGCCTGCGCGCAAAATGGTTTCTTCGCTGAACGGCGGACCAATCAGTTGCATGCCAATCGGCAGATTTTTCGAATCGTATCCACACGGAATCGACATCGCGGGCAGTCCAGCCAGGTTCACCGAGATCGTAAAAATATCCGACAGGTACATCGTGAGCGGGTCGTTCATTTTCTCGCCGAGCTTGAACGCGGTGGTCGGCGCGACCGGCGTCACGATCAGGTCGCAATTCTCGAACGCCCGCTCGAAATCGCGTCGAATCAACGTGCGCACCTTTTGGCCCTTCAAATAGTAGGCGTCGTAGTAGCCGGCCGAAAGCGCGAAGGTGCCGAGCATGATTCGGCGCTTGACCTCGGCGCCAAATCCTTGTGCACGCGTCATCTCGTAGAGCGAGATATTATCCTCGGCGCTGGCCCGCAGGCCGTAGCGGATGCCGTCGTAGCGCGCGAGATTCGCGCTCGCCTCGGCGGTCGCGACCAGGTAATACGCAGCGATTGCATATCCGGTGTGCGGCAGCGAGATCTCGACGGTCGAAGCGCCGAGCGTTTGGTAGTATTTGAGCGCGGCGCGAACTGATTTCTCGACTTCGGGCTGCATCCCTTCCACAAAATATTCTTTCGGCACTCCGATCCGAAGGCCTTTGACTTCGCCCGTCAGGGCGCTTTCGTACTCGGGCACTTGCCGCGCCGAGCAGGTCGAGTCGCGAGGATCTTTCCCCGCGAGCGTCTTCAAAATTATTGCCGCGTCGCGCACCGACTTCGCGAACGGCCCGACTTGGTCGAGCGACGACGCATACGCGATCACGCCATAGCGGCTGACCCGGCTGTAGGTCGGCTTGATTCCCACCACGCCGCAAAACGATGCCGGCTCGCGAATCGAGCCGCCGGTATCGGTGCCGAGCGATCCAAGGCATTCATGCGCGGCGACCGCTGCCGCCGATCCGCCTGACGATCCACCTGCGACGCGTTCGGTATCGTGTGGATTCAAAGTTGGCCCGAAGGCTGAATTTTCCGTCGAGGAACCCATCGCGAATTCGTCGAGGTTGGTTTTGCCAACGAAGATTGCGCCCTCCGCGCGCAGTCGCTCGATTACCGTCGCGTCGTAAGGCGGCACGAAGTTGCCCAATATCCGCGACGCGCACGTCGTCCGCACGCCCTTGGTAGCGTAGATATCTTTGATGCCGAGTGGAATTCCGCACAGCTTGGGCGCGTCGCCAGATTTCAGCCGTATGTCAGCCGCCCGAGCCTGTTCGACTGCTTCATGCTCGCATACCGTGATGAATGCGTTGAGTTTCGCATCGATCGCTTTGATCCGGTCGATGCAATCGCGCGTGAGTTGCAGCGCCGATATATCGCGCTTGCGAAGCAGCGCCGACGCTTCGGAAATCGTGAGCCGGTTGAGTTCGGATGCCATCACAGAAAAGTCTGCTTCACTCGATCATCTTCATTCGATGATTTTTTACTCAATGATTTTCGGAACCTTGAAGTATCCGCGCTCGCGCGAGGGCGCGTTCGCAGTCATCTGCTCCGCCGACGGACGATTGGTTACCTCGTCGTCGCGCATCGGAGTTCCGGCCTCGCCCACTTGCGTTGTCGGCGGCACGTCGGAAGTATCCAGCTCGTTGAGCTTTTCGACGTAGGCGAGCATCTCGCCCATGTCGGCACGAAGCCGCTCCTGCTCGTTTTCCGAAAGTTCCAATCTTGCCAGCCGCGCAACGTGCCGCACCTGCTCGATAGTTATCTTTGCGTTCGCCACTGTTTCTAAAATTGCCTTCTTTGTGATCGATTCCGCGCAAATCGTAACATCGCGCGCATCCCAAGTCAGGTGCCGCCACAAACAGAATCTTTGGCTTGCTACGGCGCGCGCCGCCCTCTACCTTCAGATGCGCCGAAATCTGATCATCTCGCGGCGTGGGGGGCGCGTTGGATAAGATGAAGCGGCGCGGGGCCATCGCGAACCGACTAGCCGGCTGGCTCGAATGGTTGGGCCACACGCCTGCGCTCGGTCGCCGGGGCGAGCGCGCTGCCGAGAAGCATCTGAAGCGCAACGGCTACCGGATAGTAGCGCGAAATTATCGCGCGGCCGGCGCCGAGATCGATTTGGTCGCGATCGATGGAGACACGCTGGTCTTCGTCGAGGTCAAGACGCGGCGCAGCCACACGGCGGGTGCGCCCGAGGACGCGGTCGATGCACGCAAGCAGATTCGGATGCGTCGCGCAGCCGAAGTATTTGCCGCGCAGTACCGCGCTGGCGAGACAACAATGCGCTTCGACGTCGTCGCGATCGACGCGGCCGGCGATGGCTTCAAAATTGAACTGTTGAGGAACGCGTTCTGAATGCTCGATATCAAGCTAATTCGTGAACAGCCCGATTTCGTCAAGGCGGAACTTGCCAAACGCGCCGTCGATCCTATTGACGTCGATCGCGTGCTCGAAGCCGACAAACGGCGTCGGAAACTGCAGGCAGAGCTCGACGAGATGCGCGCCGACCGCAAGCGCCGTTCCCGCGAAATTGGCAAACTTCCGCCCGCCGAGCGCGAGGCCGCGATCGCTCAGCTCAAGCAGGAGGAGGCCGAGGAGAACCGGCTTGCTGGCCAGGTCGCGAGCCTTGCCAAAGAGGGCA
>CAAGKR010000801.1_pt1 | contig 11940 bp, 7 predicted proteins | sample 2556971 | NCBI WGS metagenome assembly CAAGKR01 (sample SAMEA5207829, study PRJEB30636) | soil metagenome | biome: forest; feature: boreal; material: soil | place: USA | collected 2011-09 | depth 1 m
ATTCCCCGAGCCGCCAAAGATCGTGAAGGCGGACGAGCTTGGGCTGGAAGTCTATTGGCGTGCTCCCGACCTGAGCAAGCAGAGAATAATGGGCCGCCGCGACACTCTGCTGCTTCCCACCGACATCAACTACCATCGCGACCACCTCGGGATCGTCCAGAACAACTTCAGAAACGTCATCCGGATCGGTGACGGCGACGAGGTGCAGGATGTTCCGCATCCCCTCTCCCCGGTAGGACTCGAGGAGTACGACTACGCGATCCACGATTCGCTCCAGATTCGCCTCGGCGACCGTGTGCTCGACGTCTATGAGGTGAGGGTGCGGCCCAAGGACGATCGCAAGCCCCGCGCTGTCGGCGCGGTCTACATCGATCGCGGGAGCGGTGAAGTCGTGCGGATGGCGTTCAGCTTCACCCGGGCGGCGCTGATGGACAAGGATCTGGAAGACGTCTCGGTCGTTCTCGAGAACGCGCTGATCGAAGGCCGCTTCTGGCTCCCCAGGAGGCAGGAGATCGAGATAAGGCGCACGGGCTCGTGGCTCGACTACCCCGCGCGCGGAATTATCCGCGGGCGCTGGGAGATTTGCTGCTATGAGGTGAACACCGGCATTCCTGCCAGCTTCTTCGGCGGACCCGAGATAGTGCTCGCTCCGCCAGCGGTTCGAGCGGAAAAGCCATTCCCGTTCATCGGGCAGGTGCTGGATTCGCTGCCGCCCGATGTGCGCGCGGTCACCGATGCGGATGTGAAAAAGGTGCAGGACGAAGCGCGCGCCCTGGTCCGCGCTCAGGCGCTGGCTCGCAGCCGCAGCTTTGCGCTCTCTGCGCGTCACGTCTCCGACTTCGCCCGGTTCAATCGGGTGGAAGGGCTCGCCCTCGGAACCGGCCTTATACAACGCGTGGGCGCTGGCTTTGACGTGGCGGCTCTAGGCAGATATGGCTTCAGCGATCAGCAGCTCAAGGGACGCGGCGCGCTGGAGTACCGGACGGGCGCCGGGTCCTCGCTGATCCTCGCCGCTGAGCGGCAATATCGCGACGTCAGCGACGATCAGGAGACCTCACTCGTCCGCAACAGCATCGCGGCGCAGGAGTTCGGAAGCGACTATACGGACACCTACGACGTTCGCGGCGGCTCTCTGTCCTGGTCTTTGGCGCGACTCGGATGGCGGCCGTCACTCGACGTTGCGTACGAGCGTCACGATCCGCTGTTGGTTCACGCGCGCCCAGCAACGGGTGCGTTCGAGCCTACGATCCAGGCTCTCCCTCTCCGGGAAGTCCGGGCTACATTCGGACTGGACAGGCCCACCGCTCTTACTTTCGGCGGTTTCGAGATGGGGGTCCATTTCGCGCTGACCGGAGCTCGGGGAGATCATCCATCGACGCTACAGCACGAGCTGCTCCGGCCTTCGCTGATTCTGGATCTCGAAAAACCATTCGGCTCGAGCAGGCTGCTGTTCCACACGATCGCGGCCGGCGTCCTCAGCAACGATTCTGTTCCCGCGCAGCATCTCGTGTTCCTCGGCGGGCCAACGAGTGGTCCGGGGTACGATTTCCACGAGTTCGTCGGGAGGGCCGGCTTGAGCCAACGGATGGAGTGGCGCTTTCTCGCGCCATTCATCCCGATCCCGCTCGCCCGGTACGGACACGTGCCCGGCACGATCACGCTCGCGCCCTTTGCCACAGCCGTCTGGATCGATCGGTCCGCGGGGTTCAAGGCCCCACGCCAGGGCTGGTACCCGGCACTGGGACTCGGCGCGCTCACCATCTTCGACGTCGTCAGGTTCGATGTCGCGCGCGGACTTCGGGGCGGAAGGTGGACCTTCTCGGTCGATGTCGGCCGCGACTTCTGGAGCGTGCTCTAGCGGCGGACTACAGAGACTTCAGGTACTGGACGAGGTCAGCCTTCTGCGCGGCGGTGAGGTTCAAAGCCTTCGCGGTGTTGTAGCGCTCCACGACATCCGCGAGAGTGGCTGCGCTTCCGTCGTGAAAGTACGGAGCATGCTGCCAGACGCCCTTGAGCGGTGAGGTCCGCCACATTTTCGTCGCCGAACGCAGAGCGTAGGTCGGATCCGTCGGTATCTCGGTGGTCGGGTGCAGCCGGAGGTTAGCGTCGGTGAGCAGCGCACCAACGTGGCATGTCGCGCACGTCGCCTGCCCCTCAAAAAGCGCAGCGCCGCGAGCCGCGGCAGCCGCATCAAACGACCCGCTCGGAGCGGCAGGTGACTGCAGGCTCAGCTCGTATGCCTGAAGCCGATCGAGAGTCGGCGCGACCAGGTCTGGCGACTGCTGGACGTCGATTCCGAGCCGGGGCTCCGAGAAGCTGCCCTGGCCGTGCATCTGGGTCACCGCGACATATCTGTTCCAATATTTCACTTCCGCCCCATCGGAGGTGAACGTTTCGCCGTGAATCCCAGCCAACCCGAACGCGGGAGGAATCACCGTTGGATTGTTCTTTCCGTCGAAGTTGTAGCGCGCATCGTACTTTCCCGGACCCCAGGAGTTGTAAACGGCCTTCTGCGCCGCCGTCAGCGCGGGGGAGAGTGCGATTATCGCCCCGGGATTGAGCTGGCGATTCGGCCAACCATCACGTCTGGATCCGATGCCGGCCGTAATCCGATCGTCAACAGTCGAATGGCAGAGAGCGCAGGTAATCCCAAGGCGGGTGATGTTGTTGTTGGCGTCGACCGTCGCCTTGATTCCTACCACCGCGCCGAGCTTCAGCAGCGTCACTGTAGTCGCGGGGCTGTGCATGTCGACCTGCCCGGCCTGGATCGCCTGAAGCACCGCGGGCGGAAGCGTGTCGGCGTCGACCTTGAGTCCGACCGAGAGCGCCGTCGTTGGATCCACCGCCGACTGGACCACCGTGTTCATGTGGAGAGTGTCGGTCCAGAACTTCTCGTCACCGAAGGTGTTGAAGCGAAAGATGTCCCTGCCGGCCGCAATGTCTGCCGCTGAGGGACCTGTCGATCCCTGGCACGAGACAATTTCGAGAGTCGTCGCGAGGATCGCGAAGCCGAGTAGTCCGATCTGGCTGATGCGGGAGGTAGCCGCCTTCACCAACTTTGCGCGCGAAACAGACATTGGACGCATCCTCGGAAGTAGATACGAACAGTGGGGAAGTGCGGGTTATCCCCTATAGGAATGCATTGCTCTAAGAATAGTTTGACATATTATAGGTGGTTTTTCAAGTGCGCGTACGGCGAACTACATCCTCCTACCGGTGAACGGAGCCAATCCAACATTCTCGCCACTCGAGCCATGTCGAGGTAACGCCAGAATTGATTTGACTACGCTGATCGCCTCATTGGGCCGCATCTTCGGGCGTGGCTGCACTCCTGACCTCCTCCCCTCGTGATCGCTGGGTTCTTGCGGCCCTGTCTGATACGATTTCCGAGGATTCGATTCGATCGCTTGATTCAAAGGGCGTTACGAGCCTCTGGGAGTCGGCCGTGCGCGAGGGCCTCACCACCGACGACGAGATCCTCGAGGCCTTGTCGGCGCGCACCCACATCGGGATCACGAGCGACCTGCTCGTAAGCTCGACGGCGCGGGAGATGGTCAGCGAACGCTTCGCGCGGCGTTTCGCGATTCTCCCGCTCTCCGTCTCGGAGTCGACGCTCGAGATCGCCACATCGAATCCGTACGACCTCGATTGCGAGAAGACGCTCGCGTTTGCCACCCGGCGCACCGTGCGGATGTCGCTCGCCCCGCCTGCTCGCATCCAGGAACGGATCGAGGAGGTGTACGCGCCCGTCGAGCGCGTGAGCAAATTGATCGGCCATTCGGACAGCTCACGGATTCAGCCCGTCGTCGAAAGAGCCGATGCCACCGAGAGCGAGATAGACGAGAAACTGGCTGAGCGCCCCGTGATAAAGCTGGTCGATCACATCGTGGCCGAAGGAATTGCCGCTGGCGCTAGCGACATCCATTTGGAAGCTGGAGAGAGCGGAATCACGGTCCGTTATCGGATCGATGGAATGCTCAAGGAGGTAATGGTCCTTCCCAAGGCGGTCGGCGTTCCGCTCGTGTCGCGCATCAAGATCATGAGCCAAATGGACATCGCCGATAGGCTGCGGCCCCAGGGTGGACGCGCGAGGGTCGCAATCAATGGCGCGCGGGTGGACCTGCGTGTCTCGACGCTGCCCGCGTCGCACGGAGAGAAGGTCGTCATCCGCATTCTCGATTCGCGCGCCGCAGTTCGCTCGGTCGAGTCACTCGGGCTCGATCCCGTCGACGGCCCGCGGATGCAGAAGCTGCTCGAGGTGCGCGAAGGACTGATTCTGGTCACTGGTCCAACCGGCTCGGGCAAGACCACTACTCTCTATGCGGCGCTCCGACTGCTCCAGCACCGCGGCGTCAATATCATCACCGTCGAGGACCCGGTGGAATACCGGATTCCCGGAATAGTCCAGGTGCAGATCCACGAGAAGGCCGGACTTACATTCGCGTCCGCGCTGCGATCGGTTCTGCGTCAGGACCCGGATGTCGTACTCATCGGCGAGATCCGCGACCGCGAGACCGCCGCGATCGCGCTTCAGGCCTCTCTCACCGGACACCTCGTCTTCGCGACGCTGCACACCAACGATGCGTGCAGCTCCATCACTCGACTCACCGATCTCGGCGTAGACTCGGCGAAGCTCGCCGGCGCGCTCAAGGGAGTAGTCGCCCAACGCTTGATTCGCCGGCTGTGTCCCGCGTGCAAGCTCGTCGCGAACGCCGGAGTGCCGAGGCGTCTCGTGGGCTCCATATCCGAGAATTCGATGATCTTCATTCCGATCGGATGCCGCGAGTGCTCGATGACTGGCTACTCGGGGAGAGTCGCGGTTACAGAGGTCCTCGTCGCGACACCGGAGATCGAGCGGGCGATCGCCGGCAACGTCGCGCCGGACCAGCTGCTCGCCGCGGCGCGAGAGTCGGGAACAAGGTCACTGTGGGCATGCGGAGCGGCGCAACTGCTGGCCGGAAACACCAGCGCTCAGGAATTGGTGCGTGTGCTCGAGCCTGAAGCGACGCGTAGGCCTGCCAATGAGCCCCACTCGGGATATGATTTACCACGACCAATCGTGTACGAGCGACCGACCAGGAATCCAATGACTCAGATCGTCCCAGGTATCGTTGAAGTCTATGTGATTCGTCACAATGCGGGCGATTGGCGCGTGCTTGTCCTCCAGCGCTCGCCCGACGCCAGCCGGCCAGGCTCGTGGGAAACTGCCTATGGAAAGATCAATTCGGGGGAACGTCCCGAGCACGCGGCTGTGCGCGAGATGCGGGAGGAAACCGGCCTCGAGCTAAGCGCGCTCTACGACGTCACGGTCTCCAGTTTTTTCCTCCACGCCACTCAAACCATTCAAATGGCGATCGTCTTTGCGGCGTTTGTCGAAGGCGATTCGGAAGTCATTCTCAGCGACGAGCACCAGCGATTCGAGTGGATGTCCGTGGATCAAGCATGCGACCGTTTCACCTGGCCACGCGCTGCGCAGGCGCTGAGGGATGCGCGCCGTCTGCTCGCAGCAGGCGATGCCGGGCCCGTCGAGGACGCTCTCCGCGTTATTTAGCGGCTCTTTACCGAGGTGAGATTCCCCGGCGCCGGGGGCGCGTTCGGCTTGACTCGAACGCTCTTCGCTGGAATTCCGACATATACGTGGTAGGGGCGCACGTCCTTTGTCGCGACGGCCATCGCCCCGACCATCGCCTGCTCGCCGACGTGCACGCCAGCCAGCACCGTTGCGTGGTACGTGATGCGCACGCCGTCGTCCAGACGGGTCATCGCGTCCGTCACGTCGCGCTGGTCCACGATGCTGTGGGTATGGCTGTAGATGTTGGCATAGTCGCTGATCGAGACGTTGTTGCCGAGCGAGATTCCGCCCCGGTCGTCGAGCAGGACGTACCGGTGGACCACCACGTTGTCACCCACTTCCATGTTGTAGCCGAATGAGAATTCGACGTACTGAAACGCTTTGAAGTTCTCGCCACAGCGCTTGAAGATGTAAGGCGCGAGAAGCCGGCGGAGCTGCACGCCGAGCTCGACGTTCTGCCCGCCGGGGAGGGTGCGGTCGAATGAATACCAGAGCCAGAGCAGCGGTTTCACCTTCTGAAAGCGCGCGTCGTCGCACTCGGCGTAGTACTCGGGCTCGAGCGTGATATTGCGGGGATCGAGCGCCGAAAGGGCCAGCCGGGTCGGGAGGGGCAGCTTCTTGTCCTCTACGGCTGTCTCCCAGTTGCCGGCGAACTCTGGGTACGCAATCTCGCAAAGCGTGCGCCTGCAAAGTACCGCCCGGTCTGCTCCGGACTGCAGCTCCGCGCCGAGTTTCTCCAGCCACTGAGTCTCGATGCCGGCGATTGGTAGGGCGGGGAGCTTGCGAAGCGGATAGATCGGCATGTCTGGAGTCTGGATTAGTGGTCGGATGGTCGTGACGCCCTCGCGCGGACGAGGGCCCTTTCTCTTTCGACGCGGGTCAATATCGTTTCCCAGTCGTCGTTCCGCACATTCTGGAACGCCACGCTTATCGGTTGATCGAGGTCGATTGCCTCGTCGAAAAGATAGATTGCGCTCTGCGTTTCGCGCTGCGTCAACCGCTGCTCTCCGAAGCCGGAGCTGAGCGGCAGCACCTCCAATGCGCGAAAATCGCGCCCGCTGCTCGTGATCACCAGCTCCATTGGGCTGAAGTGCACGTCGGGCTCGACGCCGTAGAACGAAACATACCAGAGGTCGGGCGCGCGTCCGCCTGTCCGTCGTGTCACCGCTGCGATCGCCTGCTTGTTGCTTTCCTGGAGGTCGCGAAGCGCCCGGTAGGAGTCGGGCGTGAGCAGTCGAATGAGATTTTCGTCCAGCGGAATTGCCCGTACTATCAGTCCCTGGAGCTCGATCCGGATCGCGATATCGTCCTGACGAAGCGTGCCGAATCCAACGGGTATGTTGGCTCGCCCAATCGTGTCATCGGATATCGGCGCCAGCGCGCCCTGCTGCCCGGACGTCCCCGCGGCCCCACCGGCACACGCCACCGCGATCGCGATCACACCCGCAAGCAACAGCCCGCGGCCCCCAGCAGCCACGCCCACAGCCCCTAGCCGGTAGTCTTCAGTGGCAGTTCTCAAGGAAGTTTGTCCACTAGCTGTGTAATAGCCGACAGTAGCTCCACTCGCCCCTCGCCCGACTGCGCGCTGAACTGAATCACCTGGTCCGGCTCCAGCGCCAACGTGCGCGAGATCTCCGCGGCTCGCTCGCGAGCGCCGGCTTTGGTCAGCTTGTCGGCCTTGGTCAGCGCCACGATCGCCGGCACCTGGAGCTCCGCCAGAAAATCCAGCATCGCGCGATCATCTTCGCTCGGATCGCGTCTGATGTCCAGCAACAGGACTATACCCCGAAGCTGCGTCGTCCGCCTGAAGTAACTCTCGATCATCGGGCGCCACCCGGCTTGCTTCTCCTTCGATATGCGCGCGTAGCCGTAGCCCGGGAGGTCCACGAGCACGAAGTTGTTGTTGATGCGGAAGAAATTGATCTCGCGCGTCCGGCCCGGTGTTTTGCTCACGCGCGCGAACGACTTCCGCCGGACGAGCGTATTGAGGAGAGAGGACTTGCCGACGTTCGAACGCCCCGCGAACGCGACCTCGGGGAGCGAAGACTCGGGCCGCCAGCCGTGCTTCTCCGCCATCCCGCCAATGAACTCCACGTTCCGGATGACCAGCCGATCGGCACCCGGGTCCGGCGCCATCCTAGTGCGTTACGGAATCGTAGAGAGCTTCGCCCGAGGACCTCGAGGGCTGCGCGTGCGGTCGAAGAGCGAGGGCCAGCACTTCGTCCATCGTCTTCACCGGATGGAAGCGGACCGAGGCTCGGACTTCTTCTGGAAGTTCCTCTACGTCCCTGGCGTTACCATGTGGAATGATCACGTCGCTAACCTTGTTCCGGTGCGCGGCGACCGATTTCTCCTTGAGCCCGCCAATGGGTAGCACGCGCCCCCGAAGAGTGATCTCGCCGGTCATTGCGACATCACCGCGCACGGGGACGCCGGTAAGCGCGCTGATCACCGCCGTCGCGATCGCGATACCGGCGGAAGGTCCGTCCTTGGGCGTGGCGCCCGCGGGCATGTGAATGTGGATGTCCTTCGTGCGGTAGAACTCCGACTCGATGCCCAGCGGCCGTGCGCGCGCGCGCGCGTACGAGAGCGCCGCGCTCGCCGATTCCTTCATCACATCGCCAAGTGTGCCGGTGAGCTGTACCTTGCCGCGTCCCTTGACCACGCTCACTTCGATCTCCAGCACTTCGCCGCCCGCCGAAGTGTAGGCCAATCCTGACGCGACTCCGATCTTGTCGTCGAGCGACGTGTCGTCGGGATCAAAGGGCGGACTGCCCAGCAGCTCCTTCAGGTCGTCGACACGAACCGTGTGCTTCGTTCCCCCGGTCACGATTTCGGCCTGTTTGCGCGCGAGCTTTCTCGCCACCCGCGCGATTCTGCGCTCGAGCTCGCGGACGCCGGCCTCGCGCGTGTAGCCGCGCATGATCGCCGTCAGGACGTCGGGCTCGAGAGCGACCTCATCCTTCTTGAGTCCATTCGCTTCGATCTGCCTTGGCAGGAGATACTGTCTGGCGATCGCGAGCTTCTCGTGATCGAGATAGCCGGCGATGCGAAGGATCTCCATTCTGTCCCGGAGCGGCTCCGGAATGCCGGCGAGGCTGTTTGCTGTGGTAATGAACAACACCTGCGACAGGTCGTAATCGACCTCCAGGTAGTTGTCGTTGAACGTCGTGTTCTGCTCGGGGTCCAGCACTTCGAGCAGCGCCGCGGCGGGATCGCCACGAAAGTCCTGTCCGAGCTTGTCGACTTCGTCGAGCAGGATCACCGGGTTTACCACCTCCGCGCGTCTCATCGCCTGAATGATCCGTCCCGGCATCGACCCGATGTAGGTGCGGCGATGTCCGCGAATCTCTGCTTCGTCGCGGACGCCGCCGAGCGCCATCCGAACAAACTTGCGCCCGAGCGCGCGGGCTATGGAGCGGCCGAGCGATGTCTTACCGACACCGGGCGGCCCGACAAGGCAGAGGATCTGGCCGTCGAGACGTCCCACCAGCGAGAGCACCGCGATGAAATCGAGGATGCGGTCCTTCACTTCATCGAGCCCGTAGTGATCGGCGTCGAGAATCGCTCGCGCGTGCGCGACGTCCAGCACCTCGTCGGTGCGCTCATTCCACGGAATCGAGACGATCCAGTCGACGAAATTTCGGGCGACCGTGAACTCGGGAGACATCGGGGGCATCCGCCGCAGCTTTCTCAGCTCGCGCAGAGTCCTTTCTTCGACTATCGGTGGCAATGCTTTCTTCCTGATCTGTCCCTCGAGCTCCGAGAAATCGTCGCTGTCGTCTTCCCCGAGCTCGCGATGAATCACGCGGAGCTGCTCCTGGAGATAGAACTCGCGCTGATTCTGGAACATCGCCCCACGTACGTCGTCGTCGATCTTCCGCTCGAGACGAAGCAGCTCGATTTCGCCCGTGAGAAGCTCGCCGAGCATCTCCAGCAGATGCCGCAGCGTGTCCGCCGCTAGCAGCGATTGCCGGAGCTCGAATCGCACCGCGACGTGTGCCGCTACGCCGAACGCCTGCTTCTCCGGCGATTCCGTGCTCTGGATGATCGTAACGATTTCCGGAGGAATGCGGCGGTGGAGGCCGACGTACTCCTCGAAGGAATTGAGCACCCGCCGGCTCAGGGCCTCCGTCTCGGGGTCGTGGGAGGCGGCGTCCTCGAACGGGAGGGGCGACGCCGCGGCGCGCAGAACGTTGCCAGCGGGGATGTAGCGGGTGACTCGCGCCCGGGCGATTCCTTCCACGAGAACGCGCGTAGTTCCAGTCGGGAGTCTCGATACCTGGACGACGCGCCCGATCACGCCCGTGCGATGCAGGTCGGCCGCCGCCGGCTCCTGTTTCTCTCCGTCGCGCTGTGCGACGAGCAGAATGATCTTGTCCTCGGCGAGAGCCGCCTCGATCGCTGCCAGCGATGCGGCACGCCCCACGAGGAGCGGGATGACTACATAGGGGAAAATGACAACATCCCGAAGCGGAAGGACCGGGATGCGGTCCGACGTCGGGATGCTCTCGTTGTCGCGCTGAAAAGTTTGTGGCAGAGTGCTAGGCTTCCTTCTTTCTCCGCATGGGAGAGATCTCGAGCAGCGGCTGGGTGCCGTTCGTGATGCACGACTCGGTCACCTTGACTTCGACCACGTCCTCTCTGCCCGGAAGATCGAACATGACTTCCATCAGGACTTCTTCGAGGATTGCGCGGAGCCCACGCGCGCCGGTGCCACGCTTGAGGGCCTTGCTCGCTATTGCGACGAGAGCGCCCTCATCGAACGTGATCTTCACATCCTCGAGCCCGAACAGCTTCGCGTACTGCTTGGTGAGCGCGTTCTTGGGCTCCTTGAGGATTCGGACCAACGATTCTTCGTCGAGACCTTCGAGCGCAACCGTGACGGGCAGACGCCCCACCAGCTCCGGAATCAGTCCGTACCGGAGAAGATCGTCCGGCTCCACTTCGCTGAACATCTTGGTCTGCGCCAGCTTCTTGTCACGCGCCGCGGTGCCGTTGAAGCCGATCTGACGGCGGCCGGTCCGCGCCTCGATGATCTTCTCGAGTCCGTCGAATGCGCCGCCGCAGATGAAGAGTATGTCCTTCGTGTTGAGCTGGATGTACTCCTGTTGCGGGTGCTTGCGTCCACCCTGCGGCGGAACGGAGGCGACGGTGCCTTCGATGATCTTGAGCAACGCCTGCTGCACGCCTTCGCCCGATACGTCGCGGGTGATGCTCGGATTCTCCGATTTCCGCGCGATCTTGTCGATTTCGTCGATATACACGATCCCGCGCTCGCACTCGGCGACGTTGAAGTCACCGGCCTGGAGCAGCCGAACCAGAATGTTCTCCACATCTTCGCCGACATAGCCGGCTTCTGTGAGCGTGGTGGCGTCTGCGATCGTGAAAGGCACGTCCAGAATACGGGCTAACGTGCGTGCCAGCAGCGTCTTACCGACACCGGTGGGTCCGATCAGAAGTATGTTGGACTTGTCGAGCTCGACGTCGTCGTCCTTGAGTGTCGTCGAGTTGATGCGCTTGTAGTGGTTGTAAACCGAAACGGCCAGCGCTTTCTTCGCCTGTTCCTGCCCGATCACGTACTGGTCCAGAACATCCTTTATTTCCTGCGGCGCCGGGACCTGGGTGATCGCCTCGGCTACCTCCCGCTCCTCATCCTCCGCCAGGATCTCGTTGCAAAGAGCTATGCACTCGTTGCAAATGTAAACGGACGGTCCGGAAATGAACTTCCGGACGGAATCCTTCGATTTTCCGCAGAACGAGCAGCGAAGATGTTTCTCTTGGGACATAGAATCGATGGGGGAACGAGTGCTGCCGGCATAAACCCGGACACCGAGGCCTGCTTAAAGATACCTAACAGCCGCGGCGAAAACGGTCAAGCAAGTAATCCGAAACCATGACTTGTGAAGAAATTCACAAGTAACAGGCGGCGCAAAATCAGGCCTTTTTGATCGCTTCCTCCATCTCCCCGCGGTACGAGATGACGTTGTCGATCATGCCGTACTCCTTTGCTTCCACTGCTGACATGAACCTGTCGCGGTCGGTGTCGCGCTCGATGCGCTCAACGGGCTGCCCCGTGTGCTTCGCCATGAGCTTGTTCATCTCCGACCGCAGGTGGAGGATCTCCTTTGCCTGGATCTCGATGTCCGAAGCTGTGCCGCCCCCGCCGCCCTGAGAGGGCTGGTGGATCATGATACGGGAGTGGGGAAGCGCGGACCGCTTGCCGGGGCGACCTGCCGCGAGCAGGAACGCTCCCATGCTCGCCGCGAGACCCATGCAATTGGTGTTAACGGGCGACTTGAGGAACTGCATCGTGTCGTAGATCGCCAGACCCGCCGACACGCTGCCGCCGGGGGAGTTGATGTAGA
>CAAGKR010206713.1_pt1 | contig 11939 bp, 9 predicted proteins | sample 2556971 | NCBI WGS metagenome assembly CAAGKR01 (sample SAMEA5207829, study PRJEB30636) | soil metagenome | biome: forest; feature: boreal; material: soil | place: USA | collected 2011-09 | depth 1 m
ATACAGGGGCTGCTTGTGCACATGGTCGTGGTCGGTCTGCCGATTTCCTTCAGCGTCCGGCGCTTCGCGAAATAGACATGTGTCTACTTTCAGCGGTTGGTTAACGCCCGTGAAAATGCACGATGAACTCCGCTTGCTGAGTGCCTGGCTTGCCATCACACATCGGAGGCATGAATACCCATTGCTGAACCAGAGCCAACGCTTCGGCTCCTAAATCAGGGCGCTCCTCGCTCTGCACCACAGCTTCGTGGACTTTTCCATCCATGAAGATGATTCCTCGAATCACGACATCGACATTTCTGCCGCCATTTCCTTCCTTGGGCTGCGGCATGGAGGTTCCGATCCCACGCCGAAAAGTCGTGCAAATCTTGCGGGTCTCGGCGTTAGGTGGCGCGGCAAGCATGTTTTCGCTGGCATCCGTAAGTTCCGTCATGGTCTGGAAAACCTCCAGCTTGCGAACGCTGCCGAACGAATAGGTAATTCTGCCCGGCATAAGCGCGCCCGCAAAGGGAAAGAACTCACTGTTTTCGATGAGTTCGTCTCCGAGCTTTTCGGAAACCAATGTTCCATTGAGGCTATCTAGGCAAATCTCATTGCTTTCGGTCTTCTGACCCCGAATGGTCTCGAATTCAATACATCGAATCTTTTTTCCGCTCGCGGCTTTGTCCACGATCGCATGGATCACATCTTCGTCCCCAAATCGCACCAGTAAAATGGGAGTCAGGCGCATGACGGTATCCATTTCGGGAGGAGGCAAATCGCTGGTTCTCACGGTCGCTACGCTTCCCCTGGTCCATACATCGAGTGAATGGTACTCACCGAACCGGGACTCCTCACGCCTTCCCGCTCCTTGCACAACGACACGGGTGAACGTGCCTTCTTGTGGGCCAGAACTGGAGTCAAGGACGCGGAAGGTGTCGACGCGCTCCAGATTTGGCAATTTCGGCGCGAGGCTTACGCCGTTGGCGTGCTCCAGCAACTGGACCGCTTCGCGGCGCAGTTCCGGGTCTTGGGCGGAGACTGGACTGGCGGCAATAAGAATGAGCGGTAGGATCTTCAGCAATGAGGTCATTGTCACCCCAGAAAACCATCGGGGCCTAGTCAGGAGTTCGATTCTGACTGCCAATCGACCTAGAACATATAACTTAACCGTATCTCGATGCAATGTTTACTCCCAGGCCGCGGCTCCCAATAAACGTAGACCGAGAAATCTGCCGAGCGGAGTCGGGCGATCGCATCGAATCCGGAGCGACTAACTTTGTATTCGAAATCGCGGTATTATGGTTTACATCAGAGAAGATGATCACTTCAACCAACAGCTTCAGAGTAGCGCAACAATTTCACCGCGAACAGTAGGAGGCTAGATGTCTCAGATCGATGTCCCACTGGTACGCTCTGGTTTCGGACAAACCCAGCGCGCCGATAACTGGTGGGTGCAACCGCTGCTGGTCTTTCTCGGGTTTTCCACATTCATCGTTTACTCGACTTGGGCGGCCTTTCAAGGGCAGCACTTCCGGTTCGGGCCCTATCTTTCGCCATTTTATTCTCCAGAATTGGTGGGATCCTCCGATGCGTGGTTCGGGGCGAGGCCGAGCTGGATGCCGGTTTGGGTCACCGCTGCGATGTTGATTCTCTGGGCGCCCGGCGGCTTTCGGTTCACCTGCTACTACTATCGAGGCGCATATTACAAAGCATTTTGGGCGGACCCGCCGTCGTGTACCGTGGGCGAACCGCGAAAGACCTACCTCGGTGAGCGCACATTTCCTTTGATCATGCAGAATATTCACCGCTACTTCTTGTATATCGCCCTCCTGTTTATCGTTCTCCTGGCAATCGACGCGTGGAAAGGCTTCTGGTTTGACGGTCACTTTGGTGTTCGCGTCGGCAGTCTCGTGTTGCTGGCGAACGTCGTGCTGCTCAGTTGCTACACATTCGGCTGCCATTCCCTTCGTCACCTGATCGGCGGGTTTCGCGACCGCTTGGCCGGCGCTCCGGCGCGCAAGCAGGCCTACGACTGTGTGAGCTGCCTGAACCGGCGCCACATGCTTTTCGCGTGGTGCAGTCTTTTTATGGTGGGATTTTGCGACCTGTACGTGCGGCTGTGCTCGATGGGCCTGTGGACCGATTGGAGGATTTTCTAGTGGCTGAGTACATTACGCACGAGCACGACGTTCTGATCATTGGCGCTGGAGGCGCGGGTCTGCGAGCCGCCGTGGAAGCCTCGGCTGCCGGTGCGAAAGTCGCGGTCATCACGAAATCGCTGCTGGGTAAAGCGCACACCGTAATGGCGGAAGGCGGCATAGCCGCGGCGATGGGAAATGTGGACGACCGGGATAATTGGAGCGTCCACTTTTCGGACACCATGCGCGGCGGACAGTATCTGAATAGCTGGCGCATGGCGGAGTTGCACGCCAAGGAAGCGGCTGCGTGCGTCCGCGAACTCGAAGCATGGGGTGCGCTTTTCGATCGAACGGCGGACGGCCGAATCCTGCAACGAAATTTCGGTGGGCATCGCTATCCTCGACTCGCACACGTAGGCGACCGCACCGGCCTCGAGATGATCCGCACGCTACAAGACCATGGAATACATCTTGGTCTGGATGTTTTCATGGAATACACCATCGTCACGCTGCTGAAAGATGGAGATCGCATCGCCGGCGCGTTTGGATACGACCGCGAGCGCGGACGGTTCCATCTGTTCCGCGCCAAAGCGGTCGTGCTTGCGACCGGTGGAATCGGGCGAGCCTACAAAATCACCAGCAACAGTTGGGAATATACCGGGGACGGGCATTCGCTCGCCTATCACGCCGGAGCCGCCCTGATGGACATGGAATTTGTGCAGTTCCATCCCACCGGAATGATCTGGCCGCCCAGCGTTCGCGGAATCCTGGTGACCGAAGGAGTGCGCGGCGAGGGAGGCGTCCTTCGCAACAACAAGGGCGAGAGGTTCATGTTCAACGACATCCCGCCGCTCTACGTTGATCAGACCGCCAATTCCGAAGAAGAAGGCTGGCGCTATACCCAAGGAGACAAGAACGCCCGGCGCCCTCCCGAGTTGCTCACGCGCGATCACGTGGCCCGCTGCATCCGGCGGGAAGTGAAGGAGGGACGCGGCAGCCCGCACGGAGGCGTTTTCCTGGATATCGCTTGGATTAAGGAGCGAATTCCAAACGGAGCGGAACACATCAAGAAAAAACTGCCGAGTATGTATCATCAGTTCAAGCAGCTCGCCGACATCGATATCACCCAGGTTCCTATGGAAGTTGGTCCAACCACCCATTACGTGATGGGCGGCGTCCGGGTTGATCCCGATTCACAGATGACAGACGTTCCGGGGCTTTTCGCCGCAGGTGAATGCGCGGCTGGATTGCACGGTGCCAACCGGTTGGGAGGGAATTCACTCTCCGATCTTCTGGTGTTCGGCAAGCGTGCCGGGCAATACGCCGCAAACTTCGCAAAAGAACACTCCCAAGGAGCCGTAAATTCCGCGGAACTTAGCGCTGCGGAAAAATGGGCGCTGCTGCCTTTCGAACGCGACAGCTCCGAAAATCCTTATACCGTTCAGCGTGAATTGCAGGGCATGATGCAGGATTTGGTCGGGATTGTGCGTCAGCAGCAGGAAATGCTTCAAGCGCTGGAGCAAATCCGAAAACTGTCCGCGGCCAGCGAGCGCGTCAGCGTAAGTGGGCACCGAGAATTTAACGCCGGCTGGCACACCGCGCTTGATCTCCGCAATCTTCTCACCGTTTCCGAGATTGTTACTTTGGCCGCACTGGAGCGTAAGGAAAGTCGCGGCGCACATTTCCGCGATGACTATCCAGCGAAGGACGCGCAGTTCGGCACCTTCAATATCGTCGTAAAAAAAGCGCCCGACGGAAGCGTCCAATTAACCCGCGTTCCCATTCCCGAGATGCGGGCGGATCTGAAGCAAATCATTCAGGAGATGAAGTGATGGCGACGGCAACGTTTCGCATTTGGCGCGGGGAAAGGGGCCAGGGAAACTTTCAGGACTATGCCACGCAAGTCGAAGACGGCATGGTGGTGCTGGACGCTGTTCATCAAATACAGGCGGAACAGGCGGGCGATCTTGCGGTTCGCTGGAACTGCAAGGCAGGGAAGTGCGGCTCGTGCTCGGCGGAAATAAATGGCATGCCGAAGCTAATGTGCATGACGCGTTTGAACACTCTCCCGCTCGATAAGCCAGTAACCATCGAGCCGATGAAGGCCTTTCCGAACACCAAGGATCTCGTCACTGACGTCTCGTGGAATTACACCGTGAAGCAGCGCATACCCGCATTTAAGCCCCGGCGTCCCGACGCGCCCGATGGCACATGGCGAATGGACCAGGCCGATGTCGACCGCGTTCAGGAATTTCGTAAGTGCATCGAATGCTTTCTCTGCCAGGATGTCTGCCACGTTCTGCGCGACCATCACATGCACGAGCAGTTCATCGGTCCGCGGTTTCTCGTTTACACCGCCGCTCTGGAGATGCATCCACTCGATGTCGCCGATCGCATTCCGGAACTGAAAGAACAATTCGGCATCGGTTTGTGCAACATCACGAAATGCTGCACCAAGGTGTGTCCCGAGGGCATTACTATCACTGACAACGCCATCATCCCGCTCAAGGAGCGCGTAGTGGATCGCTTCTTCGATCCTCTCACAAAATTGCTCCGCGTCTTCCGCGGCAAAGAAGCATAGGGATTTTAGGCGATCTCAACCTGCGGATAACCGGAGCCGCGACGACGCCAGTTCGCGAATCGCCGAGGGTTAACACTGTAACTGGTCGCCACAATCATAAAACAAATCTATTTGCCCTGTTCTAATTCTGCTTCTTTCGAAGAGATTTCGACGCGCTCTTTCTTCAAATCAAGCCGAATCCTGCCGAAGATACCCATGTATAAGTTGGCCACCCAGACCAGCGAGAAGCCCGCAATCAAGTATCCACGCCAGTCCGGAAACAAAAGTTTGTAGCGGGTGATGATCAGGAAGACAGCGGTGACGTAGTGGCTGAAACAGTATTCGCAGGTAAATAGGTAAAAGAATTTCCGCTCGTAGATGGCTCGGCACGTTTTGCTCTTGGCCACGCAATGATCGCGGAATTCCCGAAGGACCTCTTCGTGTGTGATGGTCCACGCAACCGAAGAAATCGGAAGGGCCAGTACGAATAAGTATGCAATTTGTAACGATATGCTCATTGCCCACCTTTAACGAAAGTAACGCGCCAGAACCGTATTGTTGCACGCCGCAAGCCGAGACGCCTTGCCATCCGAGTTCTCGCACGGGGACGGTATTACATTCAAACGAATCCTGGATTTTCTGTAAAATGACTCTGCGATGATTCCGCTGCCAAAACGCGTGTTAACCATGAACAAGGGCTCCGCGACTCTGAAGTCCGCCCTCTACGAAGCCACCACTCAGGAAAAACTTCTTCTTTCGATAGCGGTTGACCAAGCTGGCGGTTCAGCCGGCCGTTTAAAGATTGCTGACTCGAGCGGCCACCATTTGCTGGATTCTCCTGTGAACTCCGCAGAATCAGGCGCCACGCTAGAAACAATGTTTACGTGGCTGAACCAAGCCGGCTTTCTTTCTGGACTGGGCGCGGTGGGTCATCGCCTCGTTCATGGAGGCCCTCGCTACCGCAAGCCACAAGTCATCAATCGGGAATTTTTATCAGAGGTCGAGAAGTTGGTGTCACTCGATCCCGATCATATGCCCGCGGCGATCCAGGGAATTAAATTCATCGCCAAAAAATTCCCCGAACTGCCCCAGGTAGCGTGTTTCGACACCGCGTTTCATAGCTCGCTTCCAAAGGTTGCGCGTCTGTATGCGTTGCCGCGGGGCCTACGCGAACTGGGCATCGTTCGTTATGGCTTTCATGGCCTTTCCTACGAATACATAATGCGCGAATTACATGCACTCGGAGAAAAACTCGTCAACGGCCGCATAATCATCGCGCATCTCGGTAGCGGCGCCGGTATGGTCGCAATCAAAGCTGGCAAAAGCATCGACACTTCGATGGGCTTCACCCCCGTTGAAGGCCTGGTTATGAGCACGCGTTCGGGCGATGTCGATCCGGGCGCGCTACTTTACCTCCTAGGCTACAAGAACATTTCCGTTAAAGAAATGACCACCCTTCTGAACAAACAATCGGGACTACTGGGAGTTTCGGAGACGTCCGCGGACATGAGGACGCTGCTAGAGACGATGAGTCAAGATGAACGGGCCGCGGCCGCCGTCGATCTATTCTGCTACCGCGCAAAGAAATATATTGGCGCGTACGCCGCGGTGCTTGGGGGATTGGATGTTCTCGTCTTCGCCGGCGGAATTGGAGAGAACGCGCCAGCCGTTCGCAAGCAAATCTGCGATGGCTTGGACTTTTTGGGTATTCGCTTGGATCAATCGAGCAATGAAGCCGACGCTGGCGTCATATCGCCCTCTGAAAGCGGTGTAAGAGTGCGCGTGATCAAAACCAATGAAGATCTGATGATAGTGCGGCATGTTGTCTCAACCCTCGGTTGGGCAAAATCTTAAAGCGAGCTGTGTCCTACAGCACATCGCCTCACACATCGGAGAGTCATACTGCACCAGTCGCACGTCGTTCAGCAGCCCCGTATTTTAACCAAGTGTTCCGAGTAATTTCACATTTGTGAGGACTTGCGAGCACAAGCTATATAATCTCGTGGGCATGATTTGCTTAACCTTCCCCTCGACGAACCAGGAGTAAAGATGCTTTCCTTTGATGCCGCTCTATCGACAGCTATCGAAACTAAGGAAAAATCTCAGCAGCAGGGAGTCGCATCGCCCGCAGTAAAGCCGAATGGGCCGCTATCGACCGAACGATTGGATAGGATGAATCGCTACTGGTATGCCGCCAATTATCTTTGCGTCGGCCAGATCTATCTTCTCGATAATCCGCTGCTACGCGAGCCGCTCACAAAACAGAACATTAAACCTCGACTTCTCGGTCACTGGGGCACTTCGGCCGGGCAGAATTTCATCTACGTGCATTTGAACCGACTCATCCGCGAAACGAATGCAAATATCATTTACATTTCTGGCCCCGGCCATGGCGGTCCGACTATGAACGCCTGTGCCTATCTCGAAGGAACGTACACGGACGTGCATCCTGAGATTACGCAGGACATTGCTGGCATGCGCCTGCTCTTTCGCTCTTTTTCCACGCCGGGCGGCATCCCCAGTCATTGCGGCCCGCACACGCCCAACTCCATGCACGAAGGCGGGGAACTGGGTTATTCGCTGGTTCACGCTTTTGGAGCCGCTTTCGACAACCCTGATCTCATCGTTGCATGCGTCGTCGGCGATGGCGAAGCGGAGACCTGTCCGCTTGAAGGCAGCTGGAAAGGCGTCAAGTTTCTCAATCCAGTGAGAGACGGCGCGGTGCTGCCTATTCTGCATCTGAATGGATACAAAATCTCCGGCCCCACGGTCGGCGCGCGCACCAGCGACGAGGAACTCACCGCCTTCTACAAAGGGCAAGGCTACACACCCCATTTTGTCGAAGGCGACGATCCCGCAATCGTCCACCAACTTCTCGCCGGGGCACTGGATACGTGTTACGCGCGCATAAGAGAAATTCAGAAGGCCGCGCGGACGGCTGAGACGCAAAAAAATAAAAATCAGCCTCGGCAATCCTGGCCGATGATTGTCCTGCGCACTCCCAAGGGCTGGACCTGCCCGAAAGAAGTGGACGGCATACCCGTCGAAGGCACCTTTCGCGCGCACCAGGTTCCACTGTCCAACGTGTGCGAAAATCCCGAGCACCTAAAAATGCTGGAAGCCTGGATGCGCAAGTACCGTCCGGACGAATTATTCGACAAGGATGGGCACCTGATCGCCGAACTTGCTGCTTTGGCTCCGGACGGAAATCGCCGCATGGGCGCGAATCCTCACGTCAACGGCGGCCGATTGCTGACCGCGCTCGACTTTCCGGACTTTGCGCAGTACGCTCTGGCCATACCAGGCCCGGGACAGGTAGTTGCGGAAGCGCCGCGCAAGCTCGGAGAGTATCTCCGCGATATCATCAAGTTCAATCCCACCAACTTCCGGCTATTCTGCCCGGACGAGACAAACTCAAATCGCCTGAATGCAGCCTTTGAAACCACCAACCGCTGCACCATGGAGCCTATCGTTTCCATCGACGATCATCTGGCTCCCGACGGCCGGGTGATGGAAGTGCTCAGCGAACATCTATGCGAAGGCTGGTTGGAAGGATATCTTCTGACCGGCCGCCATGGCATCTGGTCATCGTACGAGGCCTTCGCTCAGGTGGTTGATTCCATGGTCACGCAGCACGCCAAGTGGATGGAGGAATGCCTGGACTATCCCTGGCGCAGGCCGCTCGCTTCTCTCAACGTATTTCTCAGCAGCCACGCCTGGCGAAATGACCACAACGGCTTCAGCCACCAGGCTCCAGGTTTTGTCGACAACGCTATGCAGCGCCGCAGCGAAGTAGTGCGCGTCTATTACCCGCCGGATTCAAATTGCTTGCTCAATGTTTTTGATCACTGCCTGCGCAGCCGGAATTACGTCAACGTAGTTACGTGCGGGAAGCAGCCGGAATTGCAATGGCTGACCTTCGACGAAGCTCTTGCGCATTGCTCACAGGGCGCCTCCATCTGGGATTTCGCAACCAATGATGGCGGCTCTGATCCGGACATTGTCCTAGCCTGCGCCGGTGACGTGCCGACCATGGAAGCCTGCGCGACTTCCTGGCTGCTGCAAAAGCACGTGCCCGGCATCAAGGTACGCGTCGTCAATGTGGTCGATCTCACCGTATTGATGAGTCCCGACGATCATTCGCATGGCATGGACAATATTTCGTTCGACGCGCTGTTCACGAAGAACGTCGATGTGGTTTTCGCCTTCCACGGTTACCGCTGGCTGATTCACAGCATGGTGCACGGCCGTTCCAACGAGTCTCGCTTTCACGTGCGCGGATTCAATGACGAGGGCACCACGACCACACCGTTCGATATGGTGGTGCTCAATAAAATGAGCCGCTACCACCTGGCCATCGATGCGCTGAAGCATGTGCCGCGATTGCGTTCGCAGGCCTCCGACGCTATCGATATGTTCAATCGGAAACTGTACGAACACCACGTGTACATCCGGCAGCATTTTCAGGATATGCCGGAAATCCGCAATTGGAGTTGGACGAAGAACTTCAGCGATCCAACCGCGCCTGCGCCGCTGGCTAAGGGGCAACCTCGCGGTCAGTTGTTCACCGACTCCTGATTTGCCTGTAGCTGCGTGGCTTTAGCCACGCAAGGACAGTCTCGAGATCCACAACTTGAATAATTCGCGGGCTATGGTTTCTTCCCAGCGGCACCTTCCGATTTTCCGTGCGCTTCCTGCGCGAATTGAAAAGCTTTCGCGGAATGCTCTAGGGCTTGCCGTGAATGCTCGTGTCCAGTCTGGTGATCTTCTTTCTCATGGTGCGCCGCGGCTGCGCGGTGGGCATGCGCGGCAAGATCGTGCAATTCTGCTGCACGTTGGTGCGAGTTATATGGCATGTGCTTTTCTCCCAGATAGTATTTTTCCACACTAACGGCCGACGCACTGTGCCCTTCGAGACAGTATTGTCCTGACTGCGCTTCCGAGTAACACCTTGACACCCATGTTCGGCGTTTCCCCCAAAAGCGAGAGCGCAGAGGCGGCGCAATCGCCATCAGGCCATGGGTGAGCTTCGCCCCGCAAACCTAAAGCCTCACGGCGATTATTAAATGTTATTAAAAGTGTGCAATTGTGCACACTCCGGTCCTCATAAGCCGCGATACGATATTCCCGTTCCGATGTACTCATCGCATTTGACGGATGCCGGTGACATTTCGAATGATCAACATCTCCAAAGCCTGTTGCCTGGTTCTGCTTTCGGCCCTGGGCATTCTGATCGCCTATATCCCCATCCTCGCTCGTCCCCAGGACGCTTCGCAAAGTCCTCAGATTGCCACGGCACCCGTGGTCAATAAGCCATCCGCTGACGCCACCGAATACGTGGGATCCGAAACTTGCAAAACATGCCACGAAGATATGCCTTCAAAAGGTTTCTTCAAGAACTTTGAAGACTCGCCGCACTTCGTTACTACGCTTGACGATAAGAAGCGGCCCGAGTGGCACGGATGCGAGAGTTGCCATGGTCCGGGTAAAGCGCATGTGGATGGCGGCGGCGACAAATCGAAGATCTTTACATTCAAGAACGCGTCACCGGAGCAGATCAGCACTCGCTGCCTGACCTGCCACCAAAGCGGCCACGAACAAAGCAACTACGCACGCTCTGCCCACCTGCAAAGCGGCGTTTCCTGCATCGATTGCCATTCGCCTCATCATCCGAAAGAGGCCGAATTTCTGTTGCGGGAATCCTCGCCCAAACTTTGTTATGGCTGCCACATGGATGTGCGCGCGCAGTTCGCACGCCCCTTTCACCACCGCGTGAATGAAGGGCTGATGCAGTGCAGCGACTGCCATAATCCTCACGGCGGTTTTGAGCGGCACCAACTCCGCACCGTGGCTGGGCAGGACGAAGTTTGTTACAAGTGCCACGCCGACAAACAGGGTCCGTTCGTTTATCAGCACGAAGCCAAGATCGAAGGTTGCCAGGTCTGCCATTCGCCTCACGGGTCCACCAATCCTCGGATGCTGAAGCAGAATCAGGTGAACCTGCTGTGTATGAGTTGCCATTCGCTGAACGCAAACTCAGGCCCTTCGGCCACGCCGACTTTCCATAATCAGGCCCAGAAATATCAGGCCTGCACGTTGTGCCACACCGCGATTCACGGATCGAACACGAACAGCTTCTTTTTCACGCCATGAGGAAAGGAGGAGCCACCTTGATGAAAATAATGAATAGACGGATAGCAGATAAAACGTTCGAATACGGTTCGCGTTGTGTCCTCTTTCTGGCTGGTCTTGGGGCTATCCTCGTTTCGGGCGCACTTGCGCAACAGGTCGATGAGCAATCGGGAATCGACCAGGGTAATTACAATATCAAGCAGTCCATCGAATTCGGATACCGGTTCAGCAGTGTGAATGGCAGTGAAGAGACCTACGACACCATGGTGAATCTGCAGTCCGGCCCGCGGCTACTGGCATTCACCACCGAAATTCGCTCGCTGGACCATCACGACACATTTTTTGACCGTTTATACCTGAGCAATTTTGGCTACGGCGGAGACCCGAATAACGTCTCCCAAATTCGGGTTAGCAAGAACCGTTGGTACGCATTCAACGGGATGTTTCGTAAGGACCAGAATTACTGGGATTATTCTTTGCTGGCAAATCCGTTGAACCCCACTACCGCGGTTCCCAACGCACCGCCAAACTTTAATCCGATTCTCAACGCCCCTTCAAACGTCCTGGGGACTTCTCTAATCGGAACGTCTCCCCATTCCTATTACACCCGCCGCAACATGCAAAATTACGGGCTGGTGTTGCTGCCCGATTCGAAGATTCGCTTCCGCCTCGGGTACGACCAGAACACTGTGTACGGCCCTGGCGACAGCACGATTCACCAGGGTACCGAACAATATCTGCTGCAGAACTACGAGACGCACTTGAGTACATACCGGGTGGGCGTGGATTTTCGCTTTCTGCCGCGAACCACGATCAGCTACGACGAGATCTGGAACTTTTACAAGAACGATCTGGGCAGTACCGATGACAACCAGCAATTTTCGCCAGGCTCCGGATTTCCACCCGTGGATCTGGGAGTTTCGTTTAATCCCACCGCGGGTCAGCCTTGCGCAAGTACATTTGGTATCGGATCAATCGTCAACCCCACTTGCAGCGCTTACTATAGCTACTTTTCGCACGGGCGTACCCGACTGGACAGTCCTACCGAAAAAGTCAGCCTGCAATCCACCTACTTTAAGAATCTGGACGTGGCCGGTACCTTCAGTTACACCGGCGGGAATATGACC